>Ga0210409_10008416_pt1 | contig 10504 bp, 9 predicted proteins | sample IncBWH17MmetaG_FD_161649 | JGI IMG/M metagenome (GOLD analysis project Ga0210409, IMG submission 161649) | Forest soil microbial communities from Barre Woods Harvard Forest LTER site, Petersham, Massachusetts, United States - Inc-BW-H-17-M | ecosystem: Environmental > Terrestrial > Soil >...
AAGATTTCGGACCGTTGTTGGTGCAAGGCAACATCGGCTGGTCAAAACAGGTGACTGTCAACCGAGAAGCCGCTTGGGTTTACAATTGGGCCGCATCGGTTCCTATATATCGACGCAAACTTTATCTGCTGGCCGAAATCAACGGCGATTGGGGTAGTCCAAACCACGCGGCCATCGCCCCTGGCATCAAGTATCTCTTTTCTGAGAAATTTTCCATTGGCGTGGCGGCACCCATCGGGCTGAATAGACACACAGATGCCTGGGGCATAGTGACTCAGTTTCAGTTTGAATTTTAGAGGAAAGCTGGTTCGCAGCGAGTACCATGTCCTTTCTCGACGCAACGCCCTCCATCAAAATCAACAAACACCGCAGAGTCAGCGGGCGCCAATAAGAACGGGAATCGTGCCGATGGCCAACGCGTGCGGCACTTCCCGTTTGTAGGTGGCAAGCATTTCCATCATGGCCAGTCTTGCCGCTTCCAATTTAGACCTCGATTTTACCAAAGTGGCATTCTTCTTCATCGCGAGCTTCTAATAATCAAAGTCAACATAAGGCTTAGCTACTCTCATGCTACTGGGAAGAATTGGCAGTGGGGCTCATTTGCAAACGCCGCTCCAGCCAACAGGTGCCGCTGGCTTTGCAGCGCAAACGAAGCACCGTCAATCGCCCTTGATACCGCCAGCACCCCGTCCAGATGATCAATCTCGTGTTGCAGGAGTTCGGATAAAACACCGTCGATGCGGAGTTGATGCTCCCTCCAGTTTTCATCGGACGAAGGCCACGGTTTTGCCCGCCCGGAAAATCGGAATGACTTTAACGCCCGCGCAGAGATCTTCCTTGCCACGTACTTGGGCGCGCGTGCTGAGCCATTGACCGTCGAACGCATTCCCGGTTCCACCGCTGTCGTGCGGGTCATCGGGAAGCCCCCCGGAGCACCCTAACCTCAACAGGGTGGAACATAGAAACACGGTCCTAATGAAATCAGCGGCTTGAATCTGGAGGTTTGGGGAGTATCTTGCCTCGTGGCCTCCTTGGATACCAGAACGTCTAAGCGTGTCTTCAGCATCGAGGCTCTCGTGCCTATTTTAAGGGGGCTTGGTTTAACCCGTTCCAATTTGCAATGGGACAACCCAACAAACGAAAAATGAAAAAACGATTAGTAGCCATAGCCGCAATGACGCTTTGGTATTGCTCAAGCATCCACTTAGTCGCCGCAGAAACCCCCGCTGTGCAACAAGCTGTGGCCGTGGTGCACCCGACGGTTGGCCAACATTGTCATGGGGTGGTTCGGTTCACCCAGGATGCCGAGTCGGTCAAAGTGATTGCCGACCTGGAAGGGTTAACACCGGGTCAAAAACACGCTTTCCATATCCACCAATACGGAGACTGCTCGGCGCCTGATGGCATGAGTGCTGGAGGTCACTACAACCCGGAGGGTCATCAGCATGGCCTGCCGGACACCGAAAACCGGCACGCCGGTGATTTAGGCAACGTCCTAGCAGATGATCAAGGCAAAGCGCATTACGAGATTACGGTGAATAACATTTCGGTCTCTGGACAAAAGAATCCAATTGTCGGCAGGGCGGTCATTGTTCATGCAAAGCCAGATGACGGAGGCCAGCCGGTTGGCAATGCTGGCTCCAGAATTGGTTGTGGTGTGATAGGGATTGCCAATCCAGGAAAATGACGTGTCTCAGCCACGCGCTCTTTGAGTCGAGCCCATGGACTGTGATATGTGATCAAGGCGTACTGGCGACAAATAGAGTCGAGTCATGATGCAGACCTAAGTGCTCTGACTGCAGGTTTGGTCATAGGGGGAGATTGCGACTTCGGTCGCGGCTTTGCCAGTTCTGGGGAATCTGACCGGATTACGCCTCCTTCAGAAGGATCCTCTCGGAGGCCAGCGTTGAGGAATGAATCTCGGAATACTAAGCGGCGAAAGCAACGGCCCGTGGGCTCCCTCCTTTCTCTCAAAGCGAAGCTTTTCACCGGTGCGGTAAAAGTGCGCCAGGAATTTCCAATCTGCTCCAAAGCAATCCGAGAGCCAGCGCGCCAAGCGAAATTCACCGGCTTCCTGCAGCAGGGCCAAACCCAGTTGAGACGCTTGTCGCTCGTATTGATAAATGCGCGGAAGGTCTTCCTCTTTGACACCGGAATTGGCCAGGCCCAACTGCCGCAGTTGTTCATCAAGGTTCCGCTGCACAGTATGGCCGAATAGGTGCACGAGAATGAATACGGCCTCTTCGGGATCGCGGTCCAAGTCAACCCAAATCTCCCTGCCATCAAATTGACCGGTGTAAGAACCCGTCACTGGGCCAACGTTCACCTTTAACGAATACGCCCCCTCGATGCACCTCACGACAGCCTGAAAAATCGCGCGGTAATCGACGGCGGCCGCTGTGGTGACGTTGTTCACGGGACAACGTCGCACCGGGCTCAGGCAATACAAATTATAAACCTCCCACTGGTTTGTACATTTGTTCCGCCCAACCGCGGACCAAATGTCGCAGGCAACAAGAACAAACAATGAAGTGATGAAATTTGCTCGCTCCGTGCTTTGTGCTATGGCAGTAAGTTGTCCCATGACCAAACGGGTTCTGTATCTCGCATTTGCCGTCGCACTGCTGCTGGCGTTCGCCGCTCCCCTGCGGGCGGATTCTGGCACCAACGAGACATCGAAGACGGACGCTAAAGTGTTCGAGGAACCTGCTCCGGTTGTCACGTCCCACACAGTTACAGTGGGAGGAAAGACGCTCAAATACCACACTACGGCGGGTTATATTGTCCTGAAGGAAGAAGAGGGAAAACCGTTGGTGAAATCACCAGACCAGAAACCGGCTCAAGAGGAAAAGAAAGAGAGTGAAGCCGATAAGACCAAAGATGGACTCAAACCGAAGGCCAAGGTTTTCTTCGTTGCCTACACTCTGGATGAGGCAGGGGAACCTTCGAGCCGCCCGGTGACCTTTGCTTTCAACGGGGGACCGGGCTCTTCTTCCGTCTGGCTGCACATGGGCGCGGTGGCGCCACGACGGGCAAATCTCACCGATGAAGGCGAAGCGCCCCCTCCGCCGTATCAGTTGGTGGACAACGAATCTACCTGGCTGGACCGCACCGACGTGGTATTCCTCGATCCCGTTTCAACCGGCTACAGCCGCACCGTAGGCAAGGAAGATCCGCGCCAGTTCCATGGGCTCAAAGAGGATATCGCCAGCGTCGGCGATTTCATTCGCGTCTACACATCACGCAATTCCCGGTGGCTCTCCCCGAAATTCATCCTGGGAGAGAGTTATGGCACGACGCGTGCAGCGGGCCTTTCAGACTATCTCCAGAACCGTTATGGTCTTTACTTGAATGGCATCATTTTGGTCTCTTCGGCGCTTAATTTCCAAGCTTTGGAATTTACACCTCAAAACGACCAGCCTTACATCGATTTTCTACCCTCCTTTGCCGCCAGCGCCTGGTACCACAAGAAGCTGCCGGCCGACCTTCAGGCCAAGAGCCTCACCGAAGTGGTTGAGGCGGCCCGCGGATTTGCGGGCTCCGACTACGCATTGGCGCTCAGCCGGGGCGACCGGCTTCCGGCCGCAGACCTGCAGCGTTTAGGCGATCGGGTCAGCCGTTTCATCGGCCTTTCCTTAAACTACGTTGTGCAACGCAAACTCCGCGTTAAGGACTCCCAGTTCTTCACGCAACTCCTACGGGAAGAGGGCAAAGTCTTGGGCCGTTACGATTCCCGCTTCAGCGGTTTCCGTTACGAGCCCGGGGGTGACCAGGAGGGGGAATATGATCCAAGCGATGAAGCCGTCAACGGCCCAATGAGTGCCGCATTCAACGACTACATCCGGCGCGAGCTCAAATTCGAAAGCGATCTGCCGTATGAACTCATCGCGGATGTTGGCCCCTGGAATTTCGGTGATGCTGGCGAGGGTTTCCCTAACACCGCCGAGGACTTACGCAAAGCAATGACGCGCAACCCTTACCTGAAGGTCTGGGTAACATGCAGCTACTATGACCTGGCAACTCCTTTTTTCGGTGCCGAAAATGTGGTCAGCGCGATGAACCTCCAGCCTGCAGTCAGAGCAAACCTACGCTTCTCTTATTATGAATCAGGCCACATGCTGTACATCCACAAACCCTCGCGGGTAAAATTCAAGGCCGATTTTGAGGCGTTCCTGGCCGACGCCATCAACCAACAGCCGGCCCACACGGCGGCGCGTTGAAGTTCACGGCTTCCGCCTCGCCAGGAGTCGAACCAAATCGCCGTTTTGCCAAAGCCAAAATGTTGCACGCGCAGAGCCGTTACTTGAGCCGCCACGACGTTATCTGCTTTTCTCTACCTTTGGGCTAGCTGTACTCAAAAGCGACCCGCGCCCAAACAGCCTCGCCGAATTGAGGATGAATGCCAGTTCTGAGCAGACATGAATGAGCGCCGCAACAATTGGCGCGAGCAAGCCGAAGAAAGCCAGCGCTATGCCGACGGTGTCCACGAGTATTGTCCCCCAAAAGTTAAACATAATCACGCCGTAGCATCGTTTGCTGATGGCCAGCACCTCAATCAACCGCGAAAGGTCGCTGGTCATGAGCGTCACATCAGCGGTTTCAAGAGCGACGTCCGTCCCCTGACCCATTGCCACGCCAACCGTGGCTTCCGCAAGTGCGGGCGCATCGTTCACGCCGTCACCGACCATGAGGACTTTATGCCCCTTTTCCAGCAGATCGCGGACTCTCTCCAGTTTTTGGTGAGGAAGCAACTCGCCAATGGCTTCATCTACACCGAGCGAGCCGCCGACAGTTTTGGCCGTATCTGAACTGTCACCGGTCATGAGGATGGTTCGATAGCCTCGATGCTTGAGTTCCTTCACCGCCTGTGGAGCCTCGGCCCGTAGCTGGTCGGCCAGGCCGATGGCACCAAGAATGCTCTTGTCCCGGCCCACCAGCACCATGGTTTGCCCTGCGGTTTTCGTGAAGGAGAATGAAGCCAGAAACTCTTCGGGCACAGGCAGCCTACGCTCTTCAAACAGGGTGCGTGAGCCGATAAGAATTTCGCTGCCATTCGCTTCACAGGTCAATCCCTTCCCAGGCCAGTATCGCAGGTTTCGATATTCACCGAGTGGCAGATTACGCTGCCGTGCGCGGCGTGTAATTGCTTCACCTAACGGGTGCTCAGAATGTTGTTCGGCAATGGCGGCAGTTTGCAATACCTCATCTTCGGTGGCTCCGTTGAAGGGGTTGATGGAGCTGACCTCCGGAATCCCCAATGTCAGGGTTCCTGTCTTGTCCAGAACCACGGTGTCAATCTGGCTGAGTTGTTCGAGGTAAAGTCCGCCTTTTATGATGATACCGCGTTGCGCTGCGCTCCCAATGCCGGCCAGGATGGCCAAGGGGGTACCCGCCGCCACGCCGCAAGCGCCAGCGACAATGATCACAGCAATCGTTGAAGTAATATTATGCGTTACCAAGAACGTCAGGACCGCTGCTCCAAAAGCAAAATAAACCAGGCCGGCAGCCAGGCGGTCGGCGATCCCTTGCACCGGTGCCTTGGATTTTTCGGCTTGTTCGACAATTTCAACGATTTTGCCAAAGGCGGTGTCCCGACCGATTCTCTCAACTTCGATTTCAAGAACACCCTCCTTATTGATCGTGCCAGCAAAAACTTTACTGCCTGGAACCTTTTCGACTGGCAGAGATTCCCCCGTAATAGAGGATTGGTCCACAAAACTGTTGCCTTTGCTCACGGTACCGTCAGCGGGAAGGCGCTCGCCTGGCCTGACAATGATGATCTCGCCACAACCAACTTCATCCGTGCGCAGTTCCCGTTCCCGCCCATCGCGTCGCACGGTGACATGGCGTGGGAGCGAATCAATCAGCTTTTGAATAGCCCGTCGTCCCCCGCCGACAGTGTAGCCTTCTATCAACTCCGCAAAGAGAACAAAAAAGGCGATCACCAGCGCGGTGAAGAATTGCCCGATGCACAGCGCGGCAACGAGCGCGATCGTCATCGAAAGTTCCATTGTCATCCGGCGATTGCACAAATTCTCCCAGGCCTCTTCAAAAATCGGCCAACCACCCAGCACGGTTGCGGTGAATGCCAGCCAGTCGCGCGCCATGTAGCTTTTCCACCAGCCAGTGACGCTGGCCAGAATCACGATAGCCATCAGGCCAAGGCGTATGTAATCACTCCAGCTGGTCTCGTGGTTATGCCCGTGCCCGTGCTCTTCGTGAGCTTGTTCATCATGGCTGTGCTCGTGGCCGTCGCGTTCGGGGTCGGGAGGGTGAGCGTCTCTGTGGACGTGAGGATCAGTGACTGGAGCGTTCATAAAGACTGAGCTTTTTTCTAGGATTCAGGCGGCGCATATTCACCTGAGGTACCGTTGGACAACGGCAATGAGTTCGTCCCCGGCCTTCTTTTGTTCACCTGTTGGGCGGAGCTCTGGGTCAAGAACGTGGAAGCGGATATGCCCCTCGATGATTTCGGCCATGAGTGCATCCATTGCCCCTCGGCAGGACGCCAGTGTGAGCAGCACGGTGGAACAATCGCGTTCCTCGTCGAGGGCTTTCTCCACGGCGTTCAATTGCCCACGCATGCGCCGCACCCGATGAAGCAGTTTGGATTTGTTCTTGATGGTGTGAGCCATAACTCATCGAAAATGACCACCAATCCATATACCCAGAGGGGGTATATGTCAACCACCAGACTTGCAGCAATCGTTCGCGCCGAGTAGACCCGAAGCACTCAGACAAATTCGTGGCACGCCTCCCGCAGCGATTGCCAAACGTTGCTCAGTGAGCTGGGCGGGCGATTCGAGAATCCCGGGTGCATTTCGAGCAACAGATGGTTCTGCACTGTCGCTTTGAGCCGGCGTTCAACGTATTTTTCCACCTCTCGCACAAAACTGCCTGCTCTCGTATGGCTTCATGGCGGTTTAGGAGGAGCCACACTGAACGAATTCGATCCGGCCATTCAATATTTCGTTGCGAATGGGTTTGTCGTCCTTGCGCCAAACTATCGTACCAGCACGGGATTCGGCCCGGCGTTGGCCGATCTGAAATCGGTGACATCGGGAGAGCGAATCGTTGAGGACATCGCAGCGTCGGTGGATTATCTCAAAACGCTTGAGACGGTGGACTCGTCGAAGCTCGCACTCTACGGTTTCAGCTTCGGCGGGTGGGTTACCCTGCGGACGCTCACAGTACGACCGCATTTATTTGCCGCCGCGATCGATCTCTCGGGCCTGGCGGATCTACGAAGATATTACAAACTCGAGCCATCGTTGCTGAATTCCATAATGGGTGGCCCGCCGGAGCAATTGCCTGAACGCTATCATGTTGAATCACCTATCGATTTCATCAACCGATTATCCACACCCCTCCTTGTGATTTGTGGGAAATCCGATCTGATATTTTCTCAAGCTACCGAACTGGTGAGTGCCCTGAAACATGCAGGGAAGGATTACGAGTTCGTTCCTTATCCTGGAGAGGGTCATTTGTTCGAGAACGCAGCCTAGCAAGACTCGCTTGAACGCACGCTGGACTTCCTCCAGACCCGGCTCGGCCGATAGGTGCTCGCCACCCCACTCGTTCACGGGGCGTGCGTTCTGCTTCCATAACGGTTGGAGTCAACACTGAGCACCGGTCTTTTTCGGTCGCAACTTCATCGCTTATACCCCGCTATCCGTTGGCCGGCTGGCGAGACTGCGACCGACCGGATCTCAATGGTGTGGCCATCGAGGGTCACCAATTCCTTGCCGCTAAGCGCGTCCCATACCTTAGCTGTGTTTCTGAAATCTATATGCCAAATAAACTTGGCACTTTTTGCACGCCAATTGCGCATTAACGATGAAACGCCAAATCAGGAAATGAAACCCTCGATTTCCGATCGGCCCGACAAAACTATGAACCAGATCGCATTGAACAAAGGGAAAAGTATGAAGAACCTGCCGATTCAAAGAAGAAACCTCGAACATCCTTCATCATTTCAAAAAAGATTAGCGCTGATGCTGAGCACCGGCACCTTGACGGCTGGCTTGATCTGCTGCCCAGCCAGCCGCGCCGATGAGGTAACTGACTGGAATCAGAATCTGTTGCAAGCGGCACACGCGGCGGGAACCTCGCCGCTTTTGACAACGCGTGTTGGCGCGCTCGTCCAGTCAGCGGTGTTCGACGCGCTGAATGGGATCGAGCGACGTTATCAGCCGATCCATGTTGCGCCCGCAGCTCCTCGGGGTGCTTCGCGCCGTGCGGCTGTAGTCCAAGCCGCTTACGCGATGCTGGTCTATATCTATCCGGCCCAGAAGCCGAATTTCGACGCGGAATTGGCCAGTTCGCTGGCTGCCTTGATGGATGGCGACAATGATCGCGACGACGAATCCGTGTCCCGCGGCATCGCTTGGGGTCAGTCGGTTGCGGATGCCATTTGGGCCTGGCGCAGCACGGATGGGTTCACTCCGGCTCCACCGCCCTTCGTGGGCGGAACCGCCGTGGGAGTATGGCGCCCGACACCTCCCGGTTTTCTGCCTGGAGCCGGCCCGCAGTTCGCCACGATGACTCCGTGGGCGCTGCAGTCACCGTCGCAGTTCCGCCCACCGGGGCCACCGGCCCTAAGTAGCGACCAATACACAGCCGACTTCAATGAAACTAAATCGATGGGCAGCATCTCGAGCGCATCACGCACCGCCGATCAAACTCTCTTTGCGAAATTTTGGAATTCCACCGGTGTAACCTACTTCTGGAATCGCATCGCCGTCTCACTCTCGGCAGAGCGCCACTACACGCTCTCAGAAAACGCGCACCTTCTCGGGATGCTGAACATCGCATTGGCCGACGCCGCAATTGCCTGCTGGGATGGCAAATACCACTACGTCTTCTGGAGACCGATTACAGCCATTCAGCTTGCTGATACGGATGGCAACCCGGCGACGGACGCCGATCCGACGTGGACTCCGTTGCTGACCACGCCCAATTTTCCTGAATACCCCTCGGGTCACTCGACCACGAGTGGCGCGGCTGCGACGCTGCTGGCTCACGTCTTCGGCGAGGACAGTTCCTTCACCGCGGATTCCGACGGGATGCCCGGCGTGACACGCTCCTTCACGAGCTTCTCGGCCGCGCTGGCTGAAATCAAGGATGCCCGCGTCTTCGGCGGCATTCACTTCCGAACGGCCTGCAACGACGGCAACGTTTGCGGCCAACAGGTCGCGGGCTACATCCTGAGCAATGCCATGGAGCGGGTCGACGGCCACGACGATGACGGCGACCATCACAACGATTGAGCCGTCCGCCTTGTGACGGGGACGGACGGAACACAGCAGTGCTGCAAAACTATGGCAGTTTGAAAATAAAGAACCGCTGCGGCTCGGTTGGCATCAGGTTGTTCGTGAGGCTGAGGTATCCTGTGATGTCGAATGTGTTCGTGCTCAGAGGCGTCCAGTTGGCAAGCGGCACTGCGATATTCGTGGAGGTCAATAGGATGGCCTTACGCCCCGGCAATCCATCCACTCTGGTCGCCACACTCTTTCCCGACGACACGAAGGCTACGTCCGCTTGCAATTGAAGGGTGAGCGCCGTGCTGCCGTAAGTCGGTTGCCAGAGATCTGCAGAGGGCAGACCCGGGTAGTTGAAACCGGTGAAACTGCTCGAGAGCGAGCCGTAGGAAACCACGGAGAAGGACGTGCCGAAGGCCGGCACATAGCCATTGCCCAGGCTCACGTTGAAGAAGCCGTTTAAAGGAGCGGCTCCCACGATGCTGAGTTTCCCGTAGTCGCTCGCGCTGTTCAACACAATCCCAAGAGTCTCTGATGATTGAAGAGTGCCATGACTGCTCTGGAGCAACAGCGTGCCATGCTGGGATTGCAGAGTTCCCTCATTGTCTAAGAAACTGAAGTCAATCGTGCTTTGAGCCGTGCCGCTCATCTTGTTAATCGCTCCCAGGTTCAGCAGGTATTCGTTTCCACGGCCCACCCCGTCCAGCGAACTGTTATTCCACAAACTGATGACGCCCGGCGCCAAGTTCACCAACCCGCCCGCGAGACTCGCGGTACCATTGTTAACTGCCTGGATAGAGGTGCCGTTGGTTACATTGATCGTGCCCGAGTTAGTCAACGGCCCGTCCAGAGTCAAGGCGCCCGCAACGTCCAGGATGCCTCCGTTCAAGACCGTCAACGAGACATTGCTGTTAAAACCATTACCCAAGCTGGCCGTACCACTTTCGACCACAAACCGTCCACCGGCCTGGACGGTGACCTGTGCGTTGACCATCGCGTTGAAGGCGCTCAACAAGCCCCCATTCGCGACCGGAACCACCCCGTTCAGCGAGCCGTTGGTCACCGTCAGGCTTCCCGTCACGGACATTGTGTTCGTAAGGTTGATCCCGTCCATCGTCAGGTTCGTGATGGTTCCGCCCTGAAAACCGGGCCCGAGTTCCAACGTGCCGCCTCTCAGATCCAGGTTGGGAATCACGTTCGTCGGAAATTGCAGGAAGCCGGACACGAACTGGAATTGGGCGAAG
>Ga0210409_10008417_pt1 | contig 10504 bp, 7 predicted proteins | sample IncBWH17MmetaG_FD_161649 | JGI IMG/M metagenome (GOLD analysis project Ga0210409, IMG submission 161649) | Forest soil microbial communities from Barre Woods Harvard Forest LTER site, Petersham, Massachusetts, United States - Inc-BW-H-17-M | ecosystem: Environmental > Terrestrial > Soil >...
GCACGCATGATCTGCGGCGAAGCCTTCAGGTCCCCGATGGTCTCGAATAGCGGTACCGCCATGATCGCTGCACGGGTTGCACCGTGCGCGCGGTACAGGCCAGCCTCTTTCAGCAGGATATTGACTTCGAGCAGATCCGAGACGCTCTCGCATTTGGAGATGATGTAGGTCGTGATACACGCGCTGCCATAAAGCTCGTGCGCCCGTGCCGCGGCACGCACGATCGCCAGCTCCGATAGTGTCTCCTCGCTGTAGGTAGCGTAGGGACTGGCCAGCAGGCGCTCACTTTGCAGCTCACGCCGCAACAGCTCGACCCGCGCAGCCTCCTCCAGTGCCGCATAGCTCGGCTCGACTCCAGCCACCCGCAGCAGTTCGCCCACCACGCGCGCGTGCACATCGGCGTTCTGCCGCAGATCGAGCGTCGCCAGATGAAAACCGAAGGTCTCGACCGCCCGAATCAGGCGCGTCAAGGCCCCGCCCTGGCCCAGAGCAGCCCCGGGACTGGCCAGCAGCGAGCGCTCGACCGCGAGCAGGTCCTGCCGCAGACTGTCGGCATCGTTGTAGGGAGCGGCCGTGACCGAGGCCGGACGTGCCGGAGGGCGCTCAAACAGCCGCTGATAGGTTGCCGCGAGCCGCGCATAGATCCCGGTGATCGCGCGGCGATACGGTTCATCGGCACGAGCCGGATTCACATCGCCGCTACGGTGCGCCAGCCCGGCGACCGCCTCCGAAACGCTCGCCAGCTCGCTCGAGATCGACAGCTCGGCGCCGAGCAGATGCAGCTGCGACAAATAATCGGCCAGCACCGTTTGAGAGGCGCGCCCGAGCGCCAGATGCAAGGACTCGGCTTTTACATGCGGATTGCCGTCGCGATCGCCTCCGATCCAGCTCCCCAGGCGCAGGAAACTGGGCGGACGGCTGCCGAGCACGCGCTCGAAGCGCGCATACAGCGCGGGTATGGTCGGCAGGAAAATCTCGCGCATATAAGCAAGCGCGGTATCGACCTCATCCGCCACATACAAACGCTCGTGACGCAGCGCCCGGGTCTGCCACAGCAACGCAATCTGACGGGTGATGGCCTGTTCGAGCACTTCACCTTCGCCCGTCTCGAGCATGCCGCCGTCGCGCAGTCGCATCAGCCAGGCGATGCGATTGCGATGATCGAGCATGCTCTTGCGCATGACCTCGGTCGGATGCGCCGTCAGCACCGGCACGATCAGCGCACGCTCGAGCAGAGCCATCGATTGCTTCGCCTGTACGCCAGCGGCTCGCAGCCGCGCCAGCGTCGCGCCAATGTCGCCCTCATGCTCGGCCTCATTCGCCTGACGGTCCTCGGCCAGGTTGGCCAGCATCGAGAACAGCATGAAGCTGCGCACGAACGCGACCGTTTCATCGAGCGTGAGCGCATCGAGTCCCGGCTCGACGCTGTCGGCGTCGACCACACCCCGATAGCGGTCAACCGACGTGGCGCGAATGTACTCGATGCGACGGAACAGCGCCTCGCCGCCGTACTCCCGGATCACCTTGCCGAGCAGTGTGCCGAGAAACCTGACGTCCGCGTTCTGGGCGATGACGAGGGCGGGGGAGGTCATGCACCACGCTTGGCCAGTCGCAGCCATGTTTCCACGACCGTATCCGGATTGAGCGAGATCGACTCGATTCCCTGATCAACCAACCATTGCGCCAGATCGGCGTGATCGGAAGGACCCTGCCCGCAGATCCCGACATACTTGCCCAGCTTGCGGCAGGCCTTGATGGCCATCGACATCATCGCCTTCACCGCCGGATCGCGCTCGTCGAACAAATGCGCCACGACGCCCGAGTCGCGGTCCAGCCCGAGCGTCAATTGCGTCATGTCATTCGAGCCGATCGACATGCCGTCGAAGTATTGCAGGAATTCATCGGCCAGCAGCGCATTGCTCGGCAGCTCGCACATCATGATCAGCTTGATGCCGTCGGATCCGCGCTTCAGTCCATTCGCCGCCAGCAGATCCGACACCGCTTTCGCTTCCGCCAGCGTGCGCACGAACGGCACCATGATCTGCACGTTGGTCAGCCCCATCTCTTCGCGCACGCGCTTGAGTGCGCGGCATTCGAGCTCAAAACAGGCACGAAAGGTCGGATCGATGAAGCGCGAGGCGCCCCGAAAGCCGAGCATCGGATTCTCTTCGTGCGGCTCGTAGCGATTGCCACCGATCAGGTTCGCGTATTCGTTGGTCTTGAAGTCCGACAGACGCACGATCACCGGCTCGGGCGCGAACGCACAGGCAATCGTGCCCACGCCCTCGGCCAGCCGCTCGACAAAGAACTCGACCGGGTCGATCTCCGGCCCGATGTGGGTGCGGATCTGCGCCTGCAATGAAGCTTGCAGCGAGGCGTACTCAAGCAAGGCGCGCGGGTGCACGCCGATCATGCGATTGATGATGAATTCCAGCCTTGCCAGACCCACGCCACTGTGAGGCAACGAGGCGAAATCAAACGCTCGTTCCGGGTTGCCCACGTTCATCATGATCTTGACCGGAATCTCGGGCATGGCCTCCAGCCGCACGGTCTGCTGCTCGAACTCGAGCTGCCCATCATAGACATTGCCGGCGTCGCCTTCGGCACAGGACACCGTGACCATCTGGCCCTCGCGGATCTTTTGGGTCGCGTCGACACAGCCCACGACCGCCGGTATCCCCAGCTCGCGGGCGATGATGGCAGCGTGACAGGTGCGGCCACCGCGATTGGTGACGATCGCTGCGGCGCGCTTCATGACCGGCTCCCAGTCCGGGTCGGTCATGTCCGCCACCAGCACCTCGCCGGCTTGCACCCGTGACATCTCGCTCACTGATTTGATGACCCGCGCCTTGCCCGCGCCGATGCGCGAACCGATCGCGCGGCCACTGACGACTACCTCCGAGCGTTTCTTGAGATTGAAGCGCAGCAGGTCGCGTCCGGTGCGGCTCTGCACCGTTTCAGGTCGAGCCTGCAGAATGAAGATCTCACCGCTGGTGCCATCACAGCCCCACTCGATATCCATCGGTCGCTGGTAATGCTGCTCGATGATCAGGGCCTGCTTCGCCAGAGCGTTCACATCTTTGTCACTGAGACAGAAACGCTGACGCTCCGCCGCCGGCACCGCCACGGTCTGCACGCGCTGAGCCAGGGTCGGCTTGTCGGCGTAGATCATCTTGATGTTCTTGCTGCCGAGCTGCCGACGCACGATCGCCAGACGGCCGGCGCGCAGCGCCGGCTTGTAGACATAGAACTCGTCCGGATTGACGGCGCCCTGCACCACGGTCTCGCCCAGACCATAGGAGGCGGTGATGAATACCACGTCGCGAAATCCGGACTCGGTATCGAGCGTGAACATGACACCGCTGACGCCGACATCACTGCGAACCATCAGCTGCACACCGGCCGACAGCGCAACCTGAGAATGCTCAAAGCCCTGATGCGCGCGATACGCGATGGCTCGATCGTTGAACAATGACGCGAACACTTCGTGGGCGGCCTTCAGAACATCCGCCTTGCCGCGCACATTCAGGAACGTCTCCTGCTGACCGGCGAACGAGGCATCCGGCAGGTCTTCCGCGGTCGCCGAGGAGCGCACCGCGACGGCCTGCTTGCCATCGCCCAGCTTCTCCCAGGCGCTGACCATGGCGCGCTCCAGCGGTGCCGGAAATGGAGTCGCGAGCACCCAGCCGCGAATCTGACTGCCGACCCGCGCCAGTTCCTCGACATTGTCTACCTCGAGCCGCGCCAGCTCCGACTGAATACGGCGCGCCAGCCCGTCGTGCGCCAGAAAGTCGCGAAACGCATCCGCGGTGGTCGCGAATCCGTCCGGTACCCGCACCCCCAGGCGCGTGAGTTGACCGATCATCTCGCCCAAAGAGGCATTCTTGCCGCCCACGCGGGCGACATCGTGCATGCCCAGCTCTGAAAACGGCACTACGTATTCAATCAATCTTGAGACTCCTCAGGGAGAGTGAAACACTAGCGATGATCATCCGCAATGTATCAGGAGGCAATACGTGGTCAGGAGCGCTGCAGCCGTCCGAACGGTTTTTTTTGTGTCGGACCATTCGGGCGTGACGGCCGAAACCATGGGCCACAGCCTTCTGAGCCAGTTCGATGGCATTTCCTTCAGGGCGGTCACCCTGCCCTTCATCAGCACCCTCGAACGCGCCGAAGAGGCGTTGCAGAAGATCAATGATACCGCGGCAATCGAGGGTACCGCGCCCATCATTTTCAGCACGCTGGTGCGCGACGCCGAACGCCAGGTGGTCAAACGCGCCCACGGCCTGTTCCTGGACTTCTTCGACGCCTTTCTGGCACCCCTCGAGTCGGAACTCGGGCAGCTCAGTTCGCACGCACTCGGGCGCGCCCACGGCATGATTGACATGGCGGGCTACATGACGCGCATCGACGCGACGAACTTTGCGCTCGCGAACGATGATGGCGGCATCAACCGGGAATACGACCGCGCCGATGTGATCCTGATCGGTGTCTCGCGTTCCGGCAAAACGCCGACCTGTCTGTATCTGGCCCTGCAGTATGGCATCTACGCGGCCAACTATCCGCTGACCGAGGAGGATCTCGAGAGCCCGCAGCTGCCGCCGGCCCTGCGCCAGTACCAACAGAAGCTATTTGGATTGACCATCGAGGCCGGGCGGCTGCAGCAGATCCGCGAAGTGCGGCGTCCGGATAGTCGCTACGCCTCGGCTCAGCAGGTACAGTATGAGCTGCGTGCCGCCGACCAACTCTACGAACGCTTTGGTCTGCCACACATCGATACCACGCACTGTTCCGTCGAGGAGATCTCCAGCCGCATCCTGCAGCTCACTGCGATCCCGCGTCGTCTGCGTCCTTGAGAGAACGCTTGTATGTCAAAAGGCTGTCAGCACCTGGAATTCGTCACGACCTCTCATCGCAATACGCACGGCTGCGAGGAGTGTCTGAAGATGGGCGATAGCTGGGTGCATCTGCGCCTGTGCCGCAGCTGTGGCCACGTCGGCTGCTGCGATGACTCGAAGAACCGGCACGCCACCAAACACTTTCACGCGACCCAGCATCCGATCATCACGTCGATCGAGCCGGGTGAGAACTGGAGCTGGTGTTATATCGATCGCTTGGGTCTGGAGCTGCGCGAATGAACGAGCTCATGAACAAGCGCCGGGATCAGATGTTCCCGAAGCTCAGCGAACAGCAAATGACGCGACTGGACACGCATGGCGTGCGTGAGAGTGTTCGGGCGGGCCAACTATTGGTGCAACAGGGCGAGCGGCCAGAGCGTTTTTTCGTCGTCGTCCGCGGTACCCTGGAAGTCATTCTTGCCCGGCCGGGGGATCACGAAGTCTTCAACACGCTCACCGCGGGTGATTTCACCGGCGAGATGAGCATGCTGCGAGGCAGTGTCGGCTTCGCCAGCATTCGCGTCGGCGAGCCTGGCGAGGTCATTGCGATCGATGCCTCGCATCTGCGCAGCATCGTGCTGACCGACGCCGAGCTCAGCGAGCTGTTCATGCGCGCTTTCATTCTGCGCCGCATGGGGCTGGTGGCCGAAGGCGCTGGCGCGGATGTACGTTTGCTCGGATCGCGCCATTCGGGCGACACGCTCAGACTTCAGGAGTTTCTGACACGCAACGCTTTTCCCTATCAGGATCTGCACATCGAACAGCATCCGGATGTTCAGATACTGCTGGAGCGGTTTCACCTGCGGTCCAACGAGCTGCCGGTAGTCGTATGCCACGGCGACACGGTGCTCAGGAACCCGAGCAATCACGAGCTGGCGGCCTGCATCGGCATCAACCCCAGGGTGGATGACAGCCGCGTCCACGACCTGCTGATCGTCGGAGCCGGCCCCGCGGGACTGGCCGCGGCGGTCTACGCGGCCTCCGAGGGGCTGGACGTGCGGATGATCGAACTGATGGCACCGGGCGGACAGGCCGGTACCAGCTCGCGTATCGAAAACTATCTGGGATTCCCTACCGGCATTTCCGGCCGGGCACTCGCCGGCCGTGCGCTGTCGCAAGCACAGAAATTCGGCGCGAACATCTGCGTTGCCTGCGAAGCGGTGAAACTGCATCCGGAAACCCGTCCGTACGTCGTGGACCTGGCGGAGGGCGGCGCCATCAAGGCAAACGTCGTGCTGGTTGCGACCGGCGCGCAATACCGCACGCTCGACATCGAGACTCCCGCGCGATTTCTGGGCGCAGGCGTCTACTACGCTGCGACCAACATGGAGGCGCGGCTGTGCGATCAGGAGGAAATCATCATCGTCGGTGGCGGCAACTCGGCCGGACAGGCCGCGGTGTTTCTGGCCAACACCTGCCGCCAAGTTCACCTGGTCGTGCGGGCGCCTGATCTCATCGACAGCATGTCGAGCTATCTGATCCGCCGCATCGAGGAGTGCCCCAATATCAGGCTGCACGCGCGAACCCGGATTACTTCGTTGCAGGGCACGGATCACCTGGAACGGGTGACCTGGCGCTGCGAATCCGACTCGCAGGATCAGGTGCATGACATCGGACATTTATTCCTGATGCTCGGTGCGCTGCCGAACACTCACTGGTTGAACGGTGCACTCGCGCTCGATGATCGCGGTTTCGTCAAAACCGGCCTCGAGCTTCAGCCCCAGGATCTGTCACCCGCCTATCGCCTGCTGGGCCGCGCCGTGTTCGCGCTTGAAAGCAGCCTTCCCGGGATCTTCGCCGCGGGCGACGTACGCGCTGACAGCGTCAAGCGCGTGGCCGCCGGTGTGGGCGAAGGCTCAACCTGCGTGCAGTCGATTCATCGCGCACTGCGCGATGCGCGCAGCCCCGCGACCGCGTTGGCGCAGGCGAAGACCGGCTCGTAGACAAAAGGTCTACCAATCAATCAGCAGTCGGCGCATGCTTGCGGCTAGCTGCATGGACGCCATTCCTGAAACGATCGCGACGCCGCGACTGCATCTGCGCCGACCCCGACTGAGCGATGCGGCGGCGATTTTCGAATACGTCAGTGACCCGGAAGTGACCCGTTTCATGGACTTTCCGAGGCACAAGACCATTGATACGGTGACCGAGTACCTGCAGCGCTGCGTCCCGATGTGGGAGTCCGGCGAGGAGTTTACCTGGGTGATGACGCTGGCCTCTTCGCAGGAGCTGATCGGTGGTATTTCACTGCGGGTTCGCGGTCACATGGCCGATTTTGGTTATGTACTCGGTCGCGGCTTCTGGGGACAGGGCCTGTCTGCCGAAGCGGCCCGTGCCGTCGTGGACGTTGCTGCGAGCATCAAGGCGGTTCGGCGAATCTGGGCAGCCTGTGACGCGGAGAATCTGCCCGCGGCACGGGTGCTGGAGAAGGCAGGACTGGCGCGCGAGGGAGTTCTGCGCAGCTACAAGGTGCAACCCAACATCTCCGTCAATCCGCGCGATGCCCTCATCTACGCGCGCATCTGCGAACCTTGACTATCAGCCCTGCAGCGGCACGCCATTTGTCTTGAGGCGGTTGATCAGCGGCTGCAGCTCGCTCTCATAGTTGCGCCACAGTGCGACGGCGCTTGAATAGATCGGACGCCTCACCTGCGCTGCGCTGGCGGTCGCGACCGGAGCAGGGTTGTGGTGCGAGTGCAGGCATGCCGCCTGCCAGCTCAGGCCCACGGCATGCAGTAGCTGCGGCACCTGGCTGGCGGAATCGGCGACCAGCGCTTCATAGCCGAAGTCGATGATCCGGCCGGGCAAGGCACGGCGCCAATGCGCCATCAGGCGATGATAGGCCGCATAGTAGTCCGCCAGTTCGGTCAGATCATAGGAAAACGGGTAGCCCTGATCGAACAGTACTTTGAAGATGCCGTAGCAGGTCGCCACCGGGTCGCGCGTCACGTGCACGATGCGTGCGTTCGGCAATGCCCGGGCAATCAGCCCTGCATACAGATAGTTGATCGGCAGTTTGTCGGTAAAGCGCGATGTCTCGCCGGTACGCGGTCGCGTGCGCCGCAGATAGTCCTCGCCGAGTGCCGTGAAATCCAATCCTGCCGAGGCGGCGATCATCTCCTGCCGCGCGGCGTCGCGTCCGAGTAAGCGCTGGACCGCGGCCACGACCGCGCTGCTGAAGTCCGGCAACTCTCCGGCCGAGAATACTTCGGAGTGGGTACTGAGAATCCGCTCTACCAGTGTGGATCCGGTACGGGGCATGCCGACAATGAATATCGGCTCATCACTGGGACAGCCGCCGCTGAAGCTGGCGCTGGCCGGATAGGCCGCGCTGATCCATTCCGCAGTAGCCAGGTCTACCCGCGTGTTGTACTGCAGATGCGCTCGACGCATCGCCGCGGCGGCAGCGAGGTGCTGCCACGCGCGTGCGTATTCGGCCAGGTCTTCATATTCCTTGGCGAGCGCGTAGCGCAGCGGCACTTCACTCTGCCAGCTGCGCGCCGCCGCGAGCGCCCGCTCGAGCTCGGGCACATGATTGCGATCGCTGCTTTGCACACGCAGCTCCGATCGGTGCAGATAGGCCTGGGCATCCTCCGGCGTGAGGCGCAGTGTCTGATCGTAGTCGCGTTCGGCGGCCTGCAGATCTCCCAGAAAACGCTGCACCGAGGCGCGATTGAACCAGTAACGCGACTCGGACGGTGCCAGCGCAATCGCGCGGTCATAGTGGCCGCGTGCACGCGCATAGTGGCGCAGCAACGACCACAGATCGCCGAGCTCCGCCTGCGCACGCGCTTCGGCGCGGCTGGTCGCGGCACCCTGCGAGGAATCGCGCAGTTGTGTCAGACGCTCGAGCGCCACGGTCGCCGTGATCAGATCATGCTGGCGCAACGCATTGAGCACGGCGCTGCGAGCCGCAACCAGGAAAGCGGCGGCATTGGCGGACATCAGCGGGTTTCTAGGAACAACTCGCGACCGATCAACCCGCGACGGATCTCTGAGGTACCCGCGCCGATCTCGTACAACTTGGCGTCGCGCCACAGGCGTCCGGTGACCGATTCATTGATATAGCCGTTGCCGCCCAGCGCCTGGATGGCCTGGCCGGCCATCCAGGTGGCTTTCTCCGCGCTGTACAGAATGGCCCCCGCCGAATCCTTGCGCGTGGTCTCGCCACGGTCACAGGCGCGAGCCACCGTATAGACATAGGCGCGACAGGCGTTGAAGCCAACGTACATGTCGGCCAGCTTACCCTGCATGAGCTGAAACTCGCCGATTGGTTTTCCAAACTGTCTGCGCTGATGCACATACGGCAGCACGACATCCAGGCACGAGGCCATGATGCCGAGCGGCCCGCCGGACAGCACCACGCGCTCGTAGTCGAGACCTGACATCAGCACGTTCACGCCACGACCGACCGTGCCGAGGACGTTCTCTTCGGGCACCTGGCAATCCTCGAACACCAGCTCACAGGTGTTGGAACCGCGCATCCCCAGCTTGTCCAGTTTCTTGGAGCGGCTGAAACCCGTGAACGATCTCTCGATGATGAACGCGGTAATCCCGCGCCGGCCGAGCTCCGGATTGGTCTTGGCGTACACGATCAGCGTATCGGCATCCGGTCCATTCGTGATCCACATCTTGCTGCCGTTGAGCACATAGAAGTCGCCGCGCTTCTCGGCGCGCAGGCGCATCGATACCACATCCGATCCGGCTTGCGGCTCGGACATGGCCAGCGCCCCGACCTTGTCGCCACTGACCAGACCAGGCAGGTACTTGCGCTTTTGCGCGGGGTTTGCGTGTTTGCGCAGCTGATTGACACACAGATTCGAATGCGCGCCATAGGACAGCCCAATGGCGGCGCAGCCGCGCGAAATCTCCTCCATCGCGACCACATGGGCCAGGTAACCCAGATTGCTGCCGCCGTACTCCTCTTCGACGGTCAGGCCAAGCAGGCCCAGTTCTCCAAGCTTCGGCCACAGTTCCAGCGGAAAGGCGTTATCACGGTCGGCCTGCGCTGCGCGGGGAGCAATCTCACGCTGACTGAACTGCGAAGTGGTGGCACGCAACTGGTCGATCTCTTCACCGAGATCGAAGTTCATGAAGGCCAGGCTCATCGGCGGCTCCCCCGGTGCGAAAGACCGGCTCGTGAGTCAAGAAGTGAACCACAGTTCACAAAAATGTGGAATATTTCAAGGATGGTCTATCGACGTTCGCCGCTCATGCAGCAACGCCTGGCGGGCAACCGGGCGCGGATCGTGCTCGCCGCCCGTAGGCTGATCGCCGTCGGCAGCTTCCGCGAGACCTCAATGACCGCAGTCGCCAGAGAGGTCGGGCTGTCGACCGGGGCGCTGTATCGCTACTTTCCGTCGAAAGCGCAACTGTTCGTGGAGGTTCTGACCGACGCCGTGACGCACGAAGTCAGTATTCTGCGCAGCATCGCCGAGCGGCCCGGAGCGGCATTGCCTCGACTCAAAGCGGCCGTGGCCTCGTTCGCCTCACGTGCACTCGCGGGGCCCAACCTCGCCTACGCTTTCATTGCTGAGCCCGCTGAGCAGCAGGTCGAGGCTGCACGCTTGGTATGCCGGCAGAAATTCAGCGATGTCTTCAAGGAC
>Ga0210409_10008420_pt1 | contig 10500 bp, 11 predicted proteins | sample IncBWH17MmetaG_FD_161649 | JGI IMG/M metagenome (GOLD analysis project Ga0210409, IMG submission 161649) | Forest soil microbial communities from Barre Woods Harvard Forest LTER site, Petersham, Massachusetts, United States - Inc-BW-H-17-M | ecosystem: Environmental > Terrestrial > Soil >...
ACAGGAAAGTAACGGAGATCGTGCAATTGTCACCAGGATTCAAGGTCGAGCAATTACTCTTGGCGGAGTACCCACCGCTGGCCGCGATTGAGTTTATCGTGATTATTGAGCTTCCTGAGTTGGTCAGAGTCAGCTTCTGAGGTGCGCTTACGGAGCCCACAAGCTGGGGAGAAAAAGTCAGACTCGTGGTCGAAAGGTTTACCTGTGACAATGCGTACGGTGTGAGGTGAAGGAGAGAAAAAAGCACTAGACCCAGGATGCAGCACCTGCGGTTCATCAAAATCTCCTCGGGGGATGGTTTTGGTATGGCACAGAGGACTGTACATCGTACGAATCGAGCGGCTTGTCACAGGGCAGTTAAATCTTTGTCAAGAGATAGTCTGCGTAATAAAGTCGCGGGTAATCTGTTTGGAATCGATGAACCTTAGCAATGCACTTTCATCACCATGGGTGGGCCACAGCTCATGGGAACACAAAACCCTTTGAACCCAATCGTTGCATCGTCCAGGCGGTCTGCCGCAGTCCAAGTCCTGCGGCATCGGAGGCCGTCGCTACGGACAAAGAGAGAATCAAGCCGAATTATCGTCGCAGAGTGCTTCGGCTGGACCTGGATCGCTCGAAATCGGCGGTGCTCAACTGCCTCGCAATCCCGAATTCGGGAGACAGCAATTGTTCAATAGATGAGCTTCTGTAGATTGTTGTTTTGCTCGGGAACCGGGAGCCCGGTGTATCTGCCTGGCCGATCTGCCGTCGAGGTAAAGGATGCGTACACGCGACTGTGCCCCGGCGTTCCCATCCCCCGCGCCTTCATGCCAAAATGAAAGTCAAAATCGTTCAGCGCGAATGGATTGCTGCTGGGGTCGGCATTCCAGGGAATAGGGATGCTCGTGAGGTGGAGCAGTGGACCAACGGTGGTGCCGCCCGGAGCAATCTGGTTGAGGGACACACGGATGCGATTATCGAACCGATCGGCTGCGGTGTCGTAATAGGCAATATTGATCATGCCGGTTGACTCATCGGCAGCGATCGAGGGAAAAAATTGATGTCCTTTGCCGGCATTTACCGGCGCCACCGCTGACCAGGTCGTGCCGTCGGTGGAGGTGCTCATGACCACGTCGCCGTCGAGGCAAGTCGTGAGGCCCCCTTGCTCTTGAACAAAGTTGAAGATGGTCTTACACCGGTCCCAAACTACGAAAGTGGTCACCGTCTTGCCATCCGCTTCGAGCCGGTTGGCATGCTTTGGAGCAGTAAGGACCAAGAGGTTCATGCCGGAGAGACTCTGGCCGAAGAAGGAGGGTCCGATCGGCTGGCTCTCTACGGCCACGACGCTGGGAGTGCCGCATACGGGAGCCTGAGGAGCGCCGGCAGGCTTGCAGCTAACAAACTTGATCGTATCGGTCGTGGCCGGGAAGGCCGCGTCCACGTAGGTTACGGTGATGATTCCATCCGGGCGCACTTCGACGTGAGCGTCTGTCGGCCCTGGCGGGTCCGAAGTGTCGCTGACCGTCAGTGGAGGGCTGCAGGCCAGCGTGCTGCCGTTGCAAGCCGTCAGCGTCATCACAATCCCCGAACCGAATGCGACGTAGACATCACCTGCACCAACGCCGGCCTTGCTGGGGCGCTCATCCGCTGCCAAGCTGGGATAGTCTTGCGATGCGTTGGCGCCGGCCGACCCCTGTTGACCGATGAGTACCGGAGCCGTCGTTCCCCAGCAGGCTGTGGCCTGAGCTGCGGTGTGCGTTCCGTTCGGGCACAGGATCGGGTTCAGCAAGGTTGCAGATGAGGCGCGAAACAGGCCAATGGCTGACAGTGAGTCAATGAGGTCGAGTCGTAGATCCGCTGCAAAGAAAGCGTCGCGCACCGAGTCCGCCGCCACCACCGTGCCACCAACGCCCGGGAAGGTCTTGCCCTGGGCTACGATAGGCGGCAACCCTCCCTCGAACTGAGGGTGGCAATCTGGAATTGTGGACCGGTGCACGTAGTAGCCACTTATACTCCCATCCCACGTGGCGCTGGCGGTAGCGAGTCCGCGGGCATCGAAGGCGCCCGCGACCACCAAGTCTTCATCGACCCCGACCCGGTTGGGAATAAAATCCACGTTCTCCTGTTGCTGCGGGACCGCATTGGCCGCTGGCTCGAGGTTGAACTTGGCACCAAACGCCGCTCCACATTCCACCACTGGGGCGGCGTACAGCGCGGTCCCCAACGTCAGTACTGCGAACATCGTCAGAATCCCTGTTATTAGCGCCTTCATTGCCATCGCTCCTTGTATAAATTCCTCTTGCAGCCGGCGGATCTAGTAAGGGAAAACCACCAGAGTGTTATTTGGGTCGGGTTGAGGAACACCGTTGGAGATGCCCGCGACATTGTTCCAGGTGTAGTGCACATAGAGCCGGCTCTGACCGTTTGTTCCGGTGCCAGCAGCGGCGATGCCGATGCGATCGCCAAAATTCACGACTCCTTGGGCGCCTGGCTCCGTCAAGTCCGCAATTCCAGAACTCGGATCGTTGGCAGCCGAGGTAAGAATGCTGCCGGGGCCGACGGTTGTCGAACCTGCCGGGATCTGGTTCAGAAAAAGCTGAACCCGCTGCTCGAACTGGTCATTCTGGGTGGAGTAGTACGCGATGCTGGTGGTACTGGTGGACGCATCGGTGCGTATCGCGCCCATGTACTGATGGCCCGCCGCTGTACTCACCAGGCGGGGCGTAGTCCAAGTGGCACCATTGTCGGTCGATGTGGCAAGAACTACGTCGACTTTCGAACAGGGTTCAGCGGAACTTGACTTGCCAATGATCGACCGGCAACGGTCATAAATCAGAAATGTAGTTACGGTCTTTCCGTCGGACTCGAGGCGATTGGTATGTTTGGGGAAGAGAGTGTCGAGGAATCCGTTCCCTGCGGGAGCAAACCCAGCTGGCACTTTGCTGGTCGCGATCCGGGCGGGTGTGGAACACACCGGAGGTTTCGGAGCTCCTTGCGGAGTGCAAGTCACGAACTTGATATCAATCGGGTTGGGTTGGTGGCCGTCGTTCGGTTGAGTGAAGGTCCAATAGGAAACGGTGATAGTCCCGTCGGAACGAACCTGAATATAAGGGAACGAGCCGAAAGTGTCCGTGCCGCTGGCCACGACTGGCGAACCGCAGTTCACACTCAAATTGGTACAGGCAATGATTTGGACGTTGGCGATGGCCGGAAAATTGGTCGAGTTAATAAATTGACTCGCCACGTACACATCGCCCGCGCCGATTCCGGATGTTCGCGGGTCCACGGCGATATGGGGATGCAACAGAGCAGCCTGGATTTGACCGTTGGGAGTGAAGTTCGCCACGCCCAAGACCGGCCAGCACTTCGCGGTCTGGCCTGCATCCTGCGTGCCGTTAGGGCAAGCCGCCGGATTAAGAAGATTCGCCGCTGTGGTGCGTCCCACCTCTACCAGCAGCGAACCGGAAGAGCTGAGCAGGTCGGAAAGGAAGAATGCATCACGGGCACGATCAGCCACTACGGTGGGAGTGCCCAGGGAATTTGCCGAGAGCGAGCCCTCGAAGTCCGCGGCGCAGTTACTTCCCGTACGGTGGACAGAGTAACTGTCGCGCCCCAGAATCGGGAATCCCTTAAACCCGTGGAAGTCGCCCCGATTGTCGCCGGCGGCACCCACTACCAGATCCACTCCCGCGCTGACACGACTAAGCATGAAATCGACGCTTTCGGAATTCTGGGGTACCGAGTTCACTCGAGTTTCAAGATTGAAGCGAGTTCCGTTGACCGCGTCACAACCGGAGGCAGGGTTTGGACTCCCTATTTCCTGTGCGCGCACGGTTTTCCCAGCCGCCAAGACGAGTAGGCAGGCAAGCAAATTAAAATATAGTTTGATTACTTTCATTCGTCCTCCGAGCGAAGCGGTAACTTACCAAAACTGCACTTCTCTGCTTGTCACGACCAAGTCACGAATTCGTCAAAAATTGCAAAATCGGCTACGTATTCCTCGGAGCAAACCCCTATTGTCATGACCGGAAAGGTCGAAATCGCTGCTACGACGACATCGTCGTGAGGACCTCTAGAGAATAGAACCGACGTTCGCACCAAATATTCCCGCTGCCGAACTCTATGGAGAGGCAAGATTCGGTGCGAACCGCACTTCAGCAAAAGGTCTTCAGGCTGAATGCCATCATTCCGCGCTCACAGCTGCAGCGTTCGCCACTTCCGGAAACACGAATGTCTTCTCGTCGGCCACAAGAATGGTTGGAGCGCCTCCAGAGGAGATGGACACCGCGTGGGCGATAGTTAGTTTGCCTCCCTCGGAAGCGGCACACGCCTCCAAAAGCTTGCATCGAAGGAAAGTAAACTTCCGCGATGCGGTGGAAGGCCGGCGTTCCGCGGCGCGGGCGAGAATTTGAGAACGATTTCTAAACAGACAAAATGGTCTGCGCTTCGAGAAACGGCAGAACCCGTTTCTGTTCCGCGACCCGATGTTGAAACTCATTCATTCTGACAACCTCGAATCACGAAAGCTCCTTAATGCCGAAAAACGGCAGCACGGCCCCGGACGGGGTCATGTAGTGCGCGTCGGGTAGAATTCCCTTATGGCCAGGCCCTACACGGATCCAAGTATCGATGAATATCTGCGTGAGCGGCTGATGCCGGTGGAAGGCGCGATTCCGCATCTCCCGGGAATCGAGATGTACGGAAATTCTATTCCAGCCGGAGCGGTTGGCGGCGACCTGTTCGAGTACATAAACTTCCAACAGCGTTACGATATCGATGCCCGTATTCAGCGGGCCCTGAAGCTATCAAAAGAGTTTCTTGACCCGCTCACGCCAGGTGCGACGCCCCGTAATAATGTGGACGATCACGTGGAATGGTTGAAGTCAAGGCCGGATTACGGGCCCGAAATGGAAACCGAGTACAGAGACGCGCGGAGCTCGGAGCAGGTGCGGGTCGCCGAAGATCTACACGAGCTCTACAGTACGGCGGGCGTCCTGCTGGTGGACGCTCAAGGACATGGAATTATATCGGCAAAGATTGCATCCACGGTCCACGACACGTTTCATGCCTTCATGCTCTCCGAACTCGATCGCAACGGCAAAACGACACCGGAGCTATTTGAAAAGATCAACCTGCGATTGGCGCAATCGGTTACGCCTCGCAATGCGCTGGGGAGAATTGAGAAGGAGAACGCGCGAGAGATTGCGACCATGCTTTACGGCGAAGTGCATCCCCACGGCCATTTTCGGTTCGTGAATTTCGGACATCCACCACCGCTGGTATTCTCGGCCGAAAGTCACAAGTTCATAGAGATTGATAGGAATCGGATGGTGCAATTCCTGGCGCTCGGTCTGCAGATTCCCGCGGACCATCCGGATCGAAACCGGTATTTCTCGATGCAATTGCGCCCGAGACGAGCGAACTCTTCTGATATCGCCGATATCACATTGATGAGTCCCGGAGACATCCTCTTCCTCTATACCGACGGAGTTTACGACGGCACCGATGATGAACAACGTCAGCAACTCGAGGCGGTGATGCGCGAGCACTGCATGCAAACAGCAAAAGACATCTGCAACGCATTGCTGCAATACGCTCTAAAAGAAGACGATCGTCTGCGACATATTGGTGAACAAGACCGTATTGACGATAAAACAGTGTTCATTATCAAGCGAAATTGAAAAGCAGTACCGCTCCAAGCAAGGAGCAGTCGCCCGCCCGCCTGTGGGGAGTCCGCCGGCTTCCGCGATTCTCAGAAGCATTTCTTGACACCTTCCTATTTCCGCCATCGAGGTTTGCCCGAACCTCTTCGAACCGAGTCCAAACCGGGTCCAAACAGGCAAGGTGGTTTATTGACGCTAAGAGGTTCTAAATGAGTCATTTAGCTTGTTCGGAGTTGATTCTTCGGTGTTGCGACGAAACGACTTGCGGGACGTCGTCAGTTGTTGCTTCTTTCGCGATCAAATTCTTCGAAATGCAGTCGTCCGCCAAAAGGCGAGAAGCAGCCGTCAACCCGCTGGGGGGGAGTCCGCCGGCTTCCGCGTTTCTCAAGAGCATTCCCAACACGAAGAGCAGTCATCGGTCGTTCTGGAAAGCCGGAGTTTTTTCAAACGCGATCATTGAATTGAAAGGGATTACACGTTTGAATTTTCTTGATTTAGGGGGGTCAAAAACTTTTCAAAAGGGGACATTGAATCTGAAGGGATTAACTTTTGAAATGGGGTAGCCAGCTGCAAACACGGGACCGAACCAATCCGCAACTCATTTGCCACATTCGGGTTTATGGGGATAGAAGCAGGAAGTAGTAACCGAATCATCCGCGGATAGGCTCCAGAGGAGCGCGGAGGTGGGTGGTTCCCTAACAACATTCTCCCGAGGAAGAGTGGCTCATGTCACAAGCCGGCGCTAAAAGACGGATGGCCCGCAGGCTTGTATGGATCGACGAAATACGTCTTCGGGGTTTCGGTTGCTCCGAATGTGCTTGGGTGTTCAACCCCTCTGGCTTGCCCACTGGCCATTCCTTTGATGAAATGATGCGGAACTTCGAGGTGCGGCGCGACAGAGAATTTTCATCTCATGTTTGCGCGGATCACCCAAGGAACACCAGCGCCAAAAGCTGAATCTATGTCGTCATGGCCGTTTTTTGAGCTAGACCATCCGTTTAATTGACGCGATTTCTGCATGAGCCAGCGCCCCACCCTCGATGATTCCACTTTCGAAGGATTGTTGGCCGCAGCTTGGGTTCTCCAGGGCCAGCATGAACAGGAAGCGCGCAACCACCGACCTGCCCCCAATGAAATGCTGGGCGAGCAAACCGAAACCCACGTAGAACCCCATTGCGTCTCCGAGCGCAATGCCGATGAGCCGGACAGCAGTTTTGCCTACCAGTTGGAAGATGATGTGAGCACCTCCCATTGGGGACGCGTGCTGGTTCTGGTTGTGTTATTGGGGTGCGTCTCCGCCGCGGTCTGGCATTGGCGCCGTGACCTTCGAGACTCGGCCGCCAGGTTTTCCCAGCGACCCGCAGCTCCTGCCGTTTCCAGCACTCGACCGGCGATCCGCACAAGCACGCCGGGGAGCAACGAGAATGAGTCCGCGAGCCTCACCGTCCGAGCGGTCAGCAGAGCGAATCCGCCTGCAGGATTATCTGCGGTTGAAGGACCGCAAGGCGATGCGCAGAGCACGATGGATCGGAATAAGCGGACGCCAACGAATCACAAGATACAAAGTCTGGCGGATGGTGTTTGGGAAAAGACAGCGACCAAACCTTCTCCGTACATACCGTTCGACTCTGTGACTATGGCCGCGCGGTATTACGCTCGTGGCCTTTCCAGCGCTCGACCGACCGCCGCCGGCACAAGCATGCCTGGGCGCAATAGGGATGAGCACGCGAGCGGCACCGTACGAGCAAGCGCGGTCGTGCCCGCTGGGGTCAGCAGAGCGAATCCACGTGCAGCGTTATATGCGGTTGATGCACCGCAAGGAGCATCGCTTCACAATTCCGAAAGCCAGACGACACGCGATCCGCAGAGCACGATGGATCGGAATAAGCGGACGCCCACGGATCACAAGATAGAAAGTCTGGCGGCAGGTGGGCGCGAACGCGCAGCGACCAAACCTTCTGCGGGTAAACAGTTCGGCTCCGTGACTATGTCCACGCGGCACAACGTGCCTCGGCCTCCGCAGGGCTTCAAGACGTCGAACATCGCCGCGGAGGCCGGTCAAGCAGGCGCGAGACCGCCTTCTGCGGGCGGACCGCTGGTGAATGAGTCAAGGTCTGAACCGCAGCAGTGGGCGATGAGCCGCTACGTACCGCGTCCGCCATGGAGTTCAAGCCGCCGGAGGACTTCAGAGCCTTCGGTTCCTCGCCCGCCTGCAGGGGGAGTTCCACGTGCAGTCCCAAGTATCGACCTACCTACGTGGCATTGATTTTTCCAGGGTGGTCGAACGGAATGCGGATGACCCCGCAGGCGCAATATCCTCGACGAGACTTTTCGCCAAGCGATCACGTAGTTTCAATTGTTTGACGTGGCACGCAAGGATGGGAACCAAAATGAGGCGGGTCGGCAGGATGCCGCTGCCCGAGTACACGGTGGTAAAATTTTCGCTGTTTTGAGGAAAACGGAGTTTTTCAACACCCACTCGCGATAGCGCTCATTGACCGGGGTCTGAGCGTTATTGATTCCATGACAATGTCGGCTCCTGTCGGCCGAGTAAACTTTGGTGGTGCCAAAACCAACCAAGAGGCTCGGAGAGTCGGAGTAGGGATCATGATTGCTCATAACCCCCTCCACGGATCCGGACAGGCGGCTTTCCCGCATCCGGCTCTTACCTTAGGTGACAACGCCCATGCGGCGGAGAGGATAAGGATGGTAGATGCGAACCGGAGGCAGCCAGCGGACGATGAGTCGATGCATCCGATCCCAAGGGATACGGCTGGTCTGGCTACGACGCAAAAGTGCGCGGTGCCAGAGCCGTCCTACTTGGAGTCGAAACAGATGCAGCGCGTGGTCGTTCATTGGCACGCCGTAATAGCGATTGTGCCCAGCAACTACGGATCGCAGCCACTGGCCTACTTCGGGGATGGGATGGTGCATGCGTCGCCGGAGTTCGACCTTCACCTCGTTCAGCTTCGCCTGCAGCCGTTGGCGAATCGTTTGCCGCAGCACCGTAAACTGTCCATTGCTCCTTTTCTTCCCGCAGATGTGCGTGAAGCCGAGGAAGTTGAACGTTTCCGGCCTCCCTTCTCCGCGTTGCTTTCGGTTCTTGACCGCGAATGGTCCGAACTCCAGTAAGCGCGTTTTCTCAGGGTGCAGTTCAAGGTCGAACTTCAGCATGCGTTCTGTCAGCTCTCTCCAAAACTGCTGGGCATCAGATTTATCCTGGAATCCAACTACGATGTCGTCGGCAAACCTCACCACGATGACATCACCGCGTGCATGTTTTCGACGCCACGCTTGGACCCACAGGTCAAACACGTAGTGGAGATAAACGTTGGCCAGCAGCGGCGATGCACTACCACCCTGGGGCGTTCCTTCTTCCACCCATATCCGCTTCCCTTCCTCCAACACCCCGGCCTTCATCCATTTCTGGATGAGCCGCACAACGCGTCGGTCCGCGATTCGATGCTCGATGAACTTCACCAGCCATTCGTGCGATATTTTGTCGAAAAAGCTGCGAATGTCCACATCAAGCACCCAGCTCACTTTCCTCGTCAGTAGTCCCGTGTAGAGCGCATCCAGAGCCTGATGCTGGCTGCGCCCAGACCGGAATCCATACGAGAAACCAAGAAAGTCGGTCTCGTAGATAGCGTTCAGCACCTCGACCGTCGCACGCTGGACGATCTTGTCTTCCAGCGCCGTGACTCCTAGCGGCCTTTGCCGCCCGTCGGTCTTGGGAATGAACACTCTACGCACCGGCTGCGCTCGGTACGCTCCTCGCTTCAGCCTATGGGAGAGGTCCTGGAGGTTCACCTCCACTGCCTCGCCGTAGTGCTGCCACCTCTCTCCGTCCACACCGGGCGCGGCTTCCTTCTTAAGACCGAGGTACGCCATGCGTAGCGTTTCCGGGTTGTAGATGTGGTGTAAGAGCGCTGTGAACCGTATCTTCTTATCGTTCTTTGCTGCCTGACGTACCCGCTCCAGCGCACTGGGCGCGCCGCTCCGGCTCGGTGTCCGGGACGCGTTTTGCTGAGGCGGGTTCCCTTTGGTCAGACCTCTTCCCTCCATCTCCTCCGCCTTCGGTTGTCCGTTCTTGTTCGAAGACTTCACGGGTACTACAGGTCTGTCCGACTTCCCCAGTTCGTTCATCGTCGGCGACGTGCTTAGACTTCCCGACGCGTCCCGGTCATGTTGCCCCGGGCGAACAGGGGATCTCCCGGTTCCCATGCGAGGTGTCTCTGTACGTGCACGGGGTCTTTGACCGCGCGGGACCCCGACACACCTCGCGATATCGGTGTGCCGAATGCGGCCTTCCGCTTCTCCTTACAGCGTCGGCGTCCCGGAGTAAGTTCTTACGCGGCTGGATACCTGGCCCATATGTTCCCCTGTCAACGCTTCGACGCCTCCCTTACGAGTGGCTCCGCATGACTCGGGGCCGATGTGGCTCGCTATTCCTTCATCGTGTGACTTTTCATTCACTACACCTCACCGGTTTTGCCGGCGCACAAGGAGCCGAACATGATCATTATAGGAGCAGACTACCACCCGGGCTTTCAGCAGATTGCGTTTGTGGATACCGACACTGGGGAGTTTCAAGAACGGCGACTGCAACACCGTGAGGAAGCGGAGACGTTCTATCGCGGGCTAGCGGCCGCGGGTCAGAAGGTGCGTGTAGGGATGGAAGCCAGCGGGCAGGCGCGCTGGTTCGAACGACTGGTGGCCGAACTGCAATTCGAATTGTGGATCGGAGATGCAGCGAAGATCCGGACGAAGCGAATACGCAAGCAGAAGACGGATCGCCAGGATGCGCAGCTGATTCTGCAGTTGATGCTGGAAGATCGCTTCCCGAAGATCTGGG
>Ga0210409_10008421_pt1 | contig 10500 bp, 9 predicted proteins | sample IncBWH17MmetaG_FD_161649 | JGI IMG/M metagenome (GOLD analysis project Ga0210409, IMG submission 161649) | Forest soil microbial communities from Barre Woods Harvard Forest LTER site, Petersham, Massachusetts, United States - Inc-BW-H-17-M | ecosystem: Environmental > Terrestrial > Soil >...
TGATGCTGGCGGGGTGCAGGACCTTGGCCCCGAAGTAAGCCAGCTCGGCCGCCTCGTCGAAGCTGATCTTGGGAATGACCCGCGCCCCCGGGAAAACCCGCGGGTCGAGCGTCATTATGCCGTCCACATCGGTCCAGATCTGGATCTCTTCCGCGGGGAGGAGGGAGCCGAATACGGAGGCCGACCAGTCGGAGCCCCCCCGGCCGAGGGTGGTGGACACGCCCTCCCGGGTGCTGCCGATGAACCCGCCGAGGACGGGGATCGTGCCCGCCAGCGCCAGCGGCCGCACGCTTTCCCTGACCCGGGCCCCCGTCTCCTCCAGCAGGGGCTGCGCGCGGCCAAAGGAGTCGTCGGTGAGGAGCACGCTGCGGGCATCGAGGGCGCGGGCGGGGAGGTCGGCCTGCTGGAGGGCGGCGCCCACGATCTCGCAGGAGAGGCGCTCGCCCATGCCGGCGATGGCGTCCAGGGAGCGTGGCGTCAGCTCCTCGAGGTAGTGCACGCCCGTATACAGGATGCGCAGCTCGGCCAGCACCTCCTCCACCTGGGCGAGGAGCCGGTTGCGGACCTCGCCCGCGGGAATGAGGTCCCGGATGGTGTCGTTGTGCCGGGCCTGCATTTCCTGGACGACCTGGTCGCTGGCGGGGTCGCGGGCGAGGGCGGCGCGGGCCCCGCGGATCAGGAGGTCGGTGACGCCGGCCAGGGCAGAGACCACCACCACCGGCCGCCGCTCCCGCCGCTCCCGGACGCGGGCCACCAGGCCCAGGACGCGCTCGGCGGATCCCACCGAGGTCCCCCCGAACTTCATCACGATCATGGGAGCAAACCCCGGGCCTGGAGGAGCTCCGCGTTCAGAATGGCGACCCCCGCGGCTCCCCGGATCGTGTTGTGCACGAGGGCCTCCAGCCGCAGGTCAAAGATCTTGTCCTCGCGGATGCGTCCGACGGAGACGGCCATTCCGCCCTCCCGGTCTCGGTCCCGCCGAGGCTGGGGCCGGTCGGGCTCCGTCAGCACGTGGATGGGCTGCCGGGGCGCGCTGGGAAGGCGGCGCTCCTGGGGCTCTCCCCGGAAGTCAGCGAGGACGCGGGAGGCCTGGGCGGGGGTGGCGCGGGTACGCAAGCGCGCGAAGATGGCCATGGTGTGCCCGTCAACGACCGCGACCCGGTGAACGGAGGCCGAGACCGGAAAGGGGGCGGGAGTAAAGGCCCCCCCGGCAAAGGCGCCCAGGATCTTCTGGGGCTCGCTCTCGATCTTCTCCTCCTCGCCTCCCCCGATGAAGGGGAGGACGTTGTCCTGGATGTCCAGGGAGGCGACGCCCGGATAGCCCGCTCCGGAGAGGGCCTGGAGGGTGACCACGACCACCGACTCCAGCCCGAAGGCTCGATGGAGGGGGGCAAGGGCCATGACCAGGCCGACCACGCTGCAGTTGGGGTTGGTCAGGATGTACCCGCCGCCCGTGCGCCGGCGCTGGCCTTCCAGGGCCGCCAGGTGGTCGGCGTTGATCTCGGGGACGAGAAGGGGCACGTCCGGATCCATGCGGTGGTTCCGGGAATTGGAAACCACGGCGTGGCCCTTGGCGGCCAAGGCCGCCTCCGCCTCGCCCGCCACCGAGGAATCCAGCCCGGAAAACAGGAGGCGGGAGCGAAAAGGGGCGTCGAGCGAGGAGACCACGCGCTCGGCCACGCTAGAGGGCATGGACCCGGGCAGGCGCCACGTGCAGGCCTCGGCGTAGGGCTTGCCCGCGGAGCGATCGGAGGCGGCCACCTCCGCCACCTCGAACCAGGGATGATCGGCAAGAAGCTGTATGAAGCGCTGTCCGACGGCGCCGGTGGCGCCCAGGACGGCGACCGGGGTCTTGGGCATGGAACAAGTGTAGTGCATCCCTCCCGGCAGTAGAATCGGACCCGGGAGGTAGGGGGATGGTCCTCGTCGACCGGCGGGCCCAGGAGCAGCGGGAGGAGCAGCAGCTCGCGCCCTACGGGATGCGGAGCGCGCGTAGCCGCGGGCGGCGGTACCCCGAGGAGGAGCATCCCCTACGCACCTGCTTCCAGCGCGACCGTGACCGGGTGATCCACAGCTCCTCCTTCCGGCGCCTGGAGTACAAGACCCAGGTCTTCGTCAACCACGAAGGGGATAACTACCGCACGCGCTTGACCCACAGCCTGGAAGGGGCCCAGATCGGCCGCACCGTGGCCCGGGCCCTGGCCCTGAACGAGGAACTGACGGAGTGCCTGGTCCTGGGGCATGACCTCGGCCACACCCCCTTCGGCCACTCGGGCGAGCGGGTGATGGACGAGCTGATGAAGGACCACGGGGGCTTCGAGCACAACCGCCAGACCCTCCGCATCTTGGAGGTGCTGGAGCAACGCGACCCGCGCTTCCCGGGCCTCAACCTGACCTGGGAGGTGCGGGAGGGGATCATCAAGCACCAACCGGAGAGCGACGGCAGCGCGCCCGCAGAGTACGCGCCCGGAGAGGCGCCCACCCTGGAGGCCCAGCTCGTGGACTTCGTAGACGAGATCGCCTACAACAACCACGACGTCGACGACGGCCTGAGCTCCGGCATGTTCACGCTGGACCAGATCCGCTGCGTGGCCCTTTTCCGGGAGGCCCACGACGCGGCCCTGGCCCAGGGGATCGAGGACGAACGGATCCTCCGCCACCAGGTGGTCCGCCGGATCATCAACCGCTGCGCGGAAGAGCTCCTCTCCGCTTCCCTCCGTAACCTGGAGGAGGCGCACGTCCACTCGCTGGACGAGGTGAGGCACCTCGGGCGGCGGCTGATTTCATACTCGGGGGAAATGGCGGCCCGGGTGCGGGAGCTGAAGGATTTCCTGCTCAAGAACATGTACCGCCACTACCGCGTGGTCCGCATGGGAGACAAGGCGGGGCGGATCCTGAGGGGCCTCTTCCAGTCCTTCGTGGGCGAGCCGCGACAGCTACCCCCGCGTTACCACGAGCAGATCGAGCGGGAGGGCGTGCACCGGGTGGTCTGCGACTACATCGCGGGCATGACCGACCGCTTCGCGGTCGACGAATACCAGAAGCTGTTCGATCCCCTGGTCCGGGTCTGAAAAGCCCGCGGCCGGGCAGAAGCGCACGGGTCCCGCCTCTTCCTTGGCCAGGACCCGAAGCGTGGGGAGGTCAGAGCCGAAGGTTGTCGAGGAGGCGGGTGGGGCCGAAGAAGACGGCCATGGAAATGAGCAGGGGAGAGCGGGCGTGGTCCTGCTCCTGCAGGGTGTCGGGGTCGGCCACGCTGACATAGTCGACGCGCGCCAGGGGCTCGCGGGCGAGAACTTGAGTCATGAGGCGGCGGAGGCCCTCGGCGTCGCGCTCGCCCGCGGTCCAGCGATCACGGGCCGCGCACAGCGCCCGGTAGAGAACGGGGGCGGCCCGTCGTTCCTCAGCGGATAGGTAGGTGTTTCGGCTGCTCAAGGCCAGCCCGTCGGGCTCGCGGACGATGGGGCAGCCGCAGACCACCACCGGCAAGTCCAGGTCCCGCACCATGCGGCGCACCACGGCCAGCTGCTGAGCGTCCTTCTCGCCAAAATAGGCCCGGGCCGGCTGGAAGATGTCGAGGAGCTTGAGGACCACGGTGGCCACGGCCCGGAAGTGTCCGGGGCGGCGCGCTCCCTCCAGGGGTGCGGCGATGCGTCCCACGTCCACCGTGGTCTCGAAGCCCGGGGGGTACATCTCCTCGACGGAGGGGGCGAAGAGGACATCGCAGCCGGCCTCTTCGAGCAGGCGCTGGTCCCGGGGCAAGTCGCGGGGGTAGCGGGCCAGATCCTCCCGGGGGCCGAACTGGGCGGGGTTCACGAACAGGCTTGCCGCCACGCGGTCGTTCTCTCGGCGCGCCCGGTCGAGGAGGGAGCGGTGGCCCGCGTGGAGGTAGCCCATGGTGGGGACCAGGCCGAGCGGGGCCGCGTCCTGTCGCCGCCAATCCCGTACCGCGGAGATGGCGGTCAGAGTCTTCACGCGCTCGCGGTGGGCGCGGGAGGAGGCAGGGGGCGGCCCTCCCTTTCTCGCACTCGGCGCCAGAGATACTCGTTGACGGGCGTGGGCACGCCGACCGCCTGCGCCTCCGCGATGACGGCGCCGTTCAGGGCGTCGATCTCCGTCCTCGCCCCCCGCTCGAGGTCCTGGAGCATGGACGAGCGGTTGCTGGCGGTGCTCTTGGCGACCTCCACGGCCAGGGCGGCGGCGTCGGCGCCCAGGCGTATCCCCTTGGCGGTCGCGACCACCCCTACCTCCTCCGCGGCCCGGATCAGCGTGTCCAGGGGCTCGGGTTCCTCCAGGAGCGCGCCGTTCGGCCGGCCGGTGAGGGCGGAGAGGGGGTTGATGGCGCAGTTCACGACCAGCTTTCGCCAGATGGTCTGCTCGATCTCGGCCGTGACCTCGGTCTGGATCCGGGAGGCGCGGAGAAGGTCGGCCAGAGGCGCCAGCGGACCGGAGGCCCCCGCGTCGGCGCCGAGCACGACGCGGCCAGGAACCACCCGGACCCGGCCGGGCCTGAGGGTGCTCGCGCCCATCAAGGCTACCCCCTGGGCGACGCGTCCGGGGGCGGCCACTTCCAACAGCTCGCGATTGCCGAGGCCGTTCTGGAGCGTGACCGCGAGAGCCCGGGGCAGGAGGCAGCGGGCGGCAACCCGCGCGACGGTGGCGGTTTGGTGGCTCTTGACGAGTACGAGCACGTAGTCGGCGGGACCGAGGGGGCCGAAAAGCGGCGAAACCCCGACCTTGGCCGACCACGTTCCCGCCCCGTCCTCCACGGTGACGCCATGGAGGGCGATCTCGTCGAGGGCTTCCCTCCACGTCCCGACCAGCGTCACCAAGGCCCGCCCGAACCGGGCGAGTCGCCCCCCGAGCGCGCAGGCCATAGCGCCCGTGCCCAGGACGTGCACGCGCGGGGGCCGGCGGGAGGCGGCGACCACGGGCTACCGGCGGGAGGTGGCGGTGACGGGTAGTTCCTCGCCCAAGGAGGCCAGGAACGCCTCCCACTCCTCGGCGGGGAGGTGGTAGGCGTGCTCCGATCCCGGGAACAGCCCCGCCGCAACGTCCGCGCGGAAGGCGGCGAAGGCGGTGACCATGGCCTGCCCGAGGTCGGCGTACCGCTTGGCAAAGCGGGGGGTGAAGCGGTCGTAGAGCCCGAGGAGGTCGTGGGTGACGAGCACCTGCCCGCTGGTGCCCGCCCCCGCGCCGATTCCGATCGTGGGCACCTCCAGCCGCTCCGTGATGTAGCCGGCGAGCCGAGCGGGGACGCTCTCCAGGACGATGGAGAAGCAACCCGAGTCTTCGAGGGTCAGGGCATCCTCGAGGAGCGCCCGCGCGGCCTCCGCCGTCCGGCCCTGGACGCGCCAGCCCCCGAGCTGGTTCAGGCTCTGGGGAGTGAGGCCGAGGTGGCCCTGGACGGGGATCCCGGCCTGGACGATGGCCTTGACGGTGGGGGCGACGGACCGGCCGCCCTCCAGCTTCACCGCGTTCATCCCCGCCTCCTGGAGAAACCGGCCCGCGTTGCGCACCGCCTCACCCACATCCGCCTGGTAACTCATGAAGGGCATGTCGCCGATGAGGAGCGCGGTTTTGGCCCCTCGGCTGACGGCGCGGGCGTGGTGGAGCATCTCGTTCATGGTCACGGCCAGGGTGTCGGGATGGCCCAGGACGACCATGGCGAGGGAGTCGCCGACGAGGATGGCGTCCACCCCCACTTGGTCCAAGGCGCGGGCGGTCGGATAGTCATAGGCGGTCAGCACCGTGATCGGTTCCCGGCGCCGGCGCTTTTCCCGGAAGGCGTCGACCGTGACCTTCGGGCGCGGATCGGGTGAGGCGTCACTTCCGGCGAGCCGCGTGGTCATGGCATCCCTCCGGGGAGGGCCATGCGGACGAGGGCCGGCGCGGGGGACGGCGTGGTCGGCCAGGGGGGGGCGTCCCGGTCCCCGCGGGGATCCGGGCGGCGGGTCCACAATCGCATGGTGCACTCCCACTCGCCGCCCCGAAAATGGGGTCAGCGGCACTAAACACGGTATCACGGCCTCGGGGCCGCGGCCACTCGGGGTCGAAAGGCAGGCCCTCTCGGACCCTCCCCGGCCGCGCCTTGTATGATTCTGCGGGGCGAAAGGAACGGCCGAGGACGGAGGCCGGTGGACCGCCGCCGAAGCGGAGGGACCGATGAGGCAGATGGATCGGAGGGATTTTGGTCGGGTCCTCGCGGCGGGGGTGGCGGGCGCTCTCGTTGCGCCCTCCACGGCGGGGGCGGCCCCGGTCGGGCCGGGGGGCGGGTTGACCGAAGTGGCGGGCATCAAGGTGGGCCACTTCACGGACAGCCGCCGACCCACCGGTTGCACGGTAGTGCTGACGGAGGAGGGAGCGGTCTGCGGGGTGGACGTCCGGGGGGGGGCGCCCGGCACGCGCGAGACGGACCTGCTGGCTCCCGTGAACATGGTGCCCACGGTCCACGCGCTCGTGCTCTCCGGGGGCAGCGCGTTCGGGCTCGATAGCGCCACCGGGGTCATGCGCTATCTCGAGGAGCGGCGAATTGGGTTTGAGGTGGGAGTGGGGCGAGTGCCGATCGTGCCCGCCGCGATCCTCTTCGACCTCGGACTCGGGGACTGGACGGTGCGGCCGGACGCGGCCGCGGGCCTTGCCGCGGCGCGAGCGGCCAGCGCGGGCCCGGTGGCGGAGGGAAACGTGGGCGCGGGGGCGGGGGCTACGGTGGGAAAGCTTTTCGGGCCCGAGCGGGCCATGAAGAGCGGACTCGGAACGGCCGCGGTCAGGATTTCCGGGGGAGCCGTGGTGGCCGCGCTGGTGGCGGTGAATGCTTGGGGCGATGTGAACGACCCCCGGACGGGAGAGCTGGTGGCGGGGGCACGCGACGCCGACGGCCGCCGCTTGCGCGGCACGGTCCGGGCGCTGCTCGAAGGTTACGTTCCGGGCCGGGCCGCGCCGGAAGGCCAGAACACGACGATCGGCGTGGTGGCGACCAACGTTTCCTTGACCAAGGCGCAGGCCACGAAAGTCGCCCAGATGGCCCACGACGGGCTGGCTCGAACCGTGCAGCCCGCGCACACGCCCTGGGACGGGGACACCCTCTTCGCACTCTCGACGGGCGCGATCCGCATGGCGACGCCCGACCTCCTGGTGGGCATCGTCGCGGCCGAGGCCGTCGCGCGCGCGGTTGTGCGCGCGGTCCAACTGGCCAAGGGACTCCCGGGCCTGCCCGCGGCCTCCGATCTCGCTTCGTCCCGAGGGCCGGGATAGGAGCGGTGGAAAAGCTGTTGACGGACTGTGCGCGCCCTGTGGGTCTTCCCTCCAACGCTGTGGAAAACGCGTGCAACCGTGGGGAGACGGCGTGCGGCTTGGGCTGGACCCCGGAAGCCATCTTTGGCGGGGGGCGTCGGTGGAAATGCTGTGGAAGGCCTGTGCCGTCTTTGTGGGAGGCCTGTGCAAGACCTGTGGAGAACGCTTAGGGGGGAGGCACCCTCGTGAGGATCACGGCCGCGATCCTGATCTTCGTGAGCAGCGCCACTCTGAGCGCCGCCCTAGGCTCCCTCGTCGTGGGCTCGCTGACGGTCGGCGTTTCGTGCTGGAGCCTGGGCCTCGGCCTGCTGGCCATGACGGCGGCTTATCGGGGCTGCGGATCCGCGTTGACCGCGACCCCTCTTCAGCCCCTGGACTACGTGGCCGGCGTCCTCTTCCTGGTCGCCGCCCTGCGGCAGTTCGGCTGGATCTGCTTCCGGCGGGGCGACATGGTCTACACGCTGCTTCCCTTCAACTACGGTGACTTGCCCCTCCACTGGACCTACATCGAGTACTTCGCGCAGGGGGCGCCTTTCTGGCCGGAGAACCCCATCTTCACGGGGGCGAGGCTCCGCTATCCCTTCGGGATGGATCTGTTCACCGCCCTCCTCGTCACCCTCCGGGTTTCCCTCCCCGGTCTCCTCGAGGTGATGGGCCTCGTCGCCTCCGCCCTGGCCCTCGTCGCTCTTCTTCGTTGGGGGCGGGGATTTGCGGTGGCCGCCTTCCTCTTCTCGGGCGGTCTGGCCGACCTCGGCGCCGGGCCCGGCTCCGGAGTGGGCGGCTCCGCGGAGCTGGCCTGGAAGAACCTGTTCCTGGCCCTTTTCGTCCCCCAGCGCGGGTTCCTCTTCGCGCTCCCCGCCGGCCTCGTCCTCCTCTGGAGCTGGCGCGAGCGCCTTCTCCGGGCGAGCCGCGGGCTGCCCGCCTGGGTGGAGGGGGTGGTCTGGGGCGCGATGCCCCTCTTCCACCTTCACACCTTCATCTTCATTTCCATGATTTTCGGCCTCTGGAGCCTGGGGGGCGGCAGGCGCCAGCCGTGGCGGGGATCCCTGCTCTGGGCGCTCATTCCCGCGAGCTGGAGCGTATGGGAGGTGACGGATCACTTTGCCGCCGCCTCCCTCATCGGTTGGGCGCCGGGCTGGATGATCGGAGCCCAGAACCCGCTCCTTTTCCTGGCCGTGAACTTCGTCCTCTTTCTGCCCCTCGTCCTCTGGGCGGCGGGGCGGGCGGTCCGGCGCGGAGACCGAAGCCATCTCCTGCTGGTAGGGCCGGGGCTCGTGCTCTTCGCGGCATTGTTCTTCGTGAGGGTGGCCCCCTGGGCTTGGGACAACACGAAGATGATGGTGTGGTGCTATCTGCTCCTGCTTCCCGCGGTCGCGGAGTTGGTGATCGACACCCTGGCCCCCGGGTCGCGGAGCCTGATCCTCCTCGCCCTCTTCCTGCCCGGCATCGCTTCCGTGGTGGAGGCGTCGGTCGGCTCGGGGCCGCCCCTCGAAATCTTCAGGGTGAGCGAGCGGGAGGCGGTCTGCTCCGCTCTCGCGGGGCTCCCCATGCGGGACCGCGTCGCCACCGCCCCGACCTTCAATCATCCGGTGGCCCTTTGCGGCCATCCCCTGGTGGCCGGCTACGCCGGTCACCTCTGGAGCCACGGGATCGCCTCCGAGCGGGTCGTCGCGCGTCTTGCGGACTTGATGACGGGGAGGCCGGACTGGGAGGAGGCGGGGCGGGCGGTCGGCGCCCGCTACCTCTTCTGGGGTGCGCGGGAAGAGGGGGCGTTTCCGGGGAGCTCCCGGCCCTGGGAGACTGCCCGCCGCCCCCTGGCCCGGGGCTCGTGGGGCGTCCTCTATGATCTGGGGGAGTAGGAGCTGTCGCCCTCGAAGATGCGGCGGATCTCGAGCAGGTCCGGCGTGAGGCCCAGCGCGACCATGAGCTTGATGCGGGCCTTGGGCCCGGGGAGGTCTCCGCCCAGGATGACCCCCATCTCTCGGAGCATCCGCCCGCCGCCCTCGTAGCCGTAGGCGGGAGAAACCCGACCCTCCGCGCAGCGCGAGGCCAGGATGACGGGCAGCCGGGAGGCCAGGGCCGCGCGCAAACCGGGCAGGACGGAGGGGGGGGCATTGGCGGAGCCGGTGGCGGCCAGCACGAGGCCCCTCGCCCCCCGGTCGACGGAAGCCCGGATGAGAGCGTCGTCAACGCCGGCGGCCATGAGGTGGAGGTCGACGTCCGTGACCAGGCGCTTGGCCTTGAGGCAGGGAGCGTGAAAAGGGGGGCGCCGATAGACGACTTGCCCGCGATCCAGGACGGCGAGCGGACCCTCCGGGCTGCGGAAGGCGGCCAAGCGCTGGGTGTGCCACTTGTAGGCCTCGGCCGCGGCGAGGACTTCCTCGCCTACCGCCACCAGCACCCCCCGCTCCCGCGAATCGGGATGAACGGCGGTGCGCACCGCGGTCATGAGGTTGGCGGGGCCGTCCCAGCCCGGCTCGGAGAGGGTGCGCATGGCCCCGCAGAAGACGACGGGCTTGGGCCCCTCCAGGGTGAGGTCCAGCAGGAAGGCGGTCTCCTCGAGGGTGTCGGTCCCGTGGGTCACGACCACCCCATCGACGAGGGGATCCTCCAGCACCGAAGCGACCCGCGCTTTGAGCCGCCACATCCAGTGCGGCGTCACATGGGGGCCGGGAAGGCGGGCATAGTCCTCCAGGACAAGGCGGGCTTCGCGCCGCAAGCCGTGGACGCGGGCGACGATCTCCTCCCCGGAGAGGGAGGGCACCGCCGCTCCCGTGCCGGGGTCCACCCGCATGGAGATCGTCCCCCCCGTGAAGATCACGTGGACGGTTCGCCGCGCGCTCAAGCTCGCCCCCGCAGGACGAGGGCGAGGGCGAGGAACACGAGCGCGCCTCCCCCCAACGTCCAAGGCCCCGGGACCTCGCCGAAGACGAAGTAGGCGAGGAGGGAAGCGCCCACTGGCTCGCCCAAGAGGAAGAGCCCCACGGTGGGGGCGGGGAGGCGGCGCAGCGCCTGATTGACCAGGCCGTGGCCGGCGAGGGTGGGTACGAGGGCGAGCGCGAGGAAAAGACCGAAGGCCCGGGGGCTGTAGCCGGTGAGGGGCACGCCGAAGGGGAGGCAGAGGAGGGCGAGGCTCACGGCCGCGGTGGACCAGACGCCAAAGACGTAGGCCTTCAGGGGGAGGGCCTCGCGCAAGCCACGGCCGATCAC
>Ga0210409_10008423_pt1 | contig 10499 bp, 8 predicted proteins | sample IncBWH17MmetaG_FD_161649 | JGI IMG/M metagenome (GOLD analysis project Ga0210409, IMG submission 161649) | Forest soil microbial communities from Barre Woods Harvard Forest LTER site, Petersham, Massachusetts, United States - Inc-BW-H-17-M | ecosystem: Environmental > Terrestrial > Soil >...
GACCTAACCGAGCTCCACGCCCGCATCAACGCGGCATCCGAAACTGAAGAAGCGCTTCCGCCGACCGACGAGCACCTCAAGCAAATCGAGAGCCTCCGCACAAGCGTGACCGAACTCCAAGACGCGCTCACCCAAGCACGCAACCGTGCGGTCGCGCGAGCCGTCGCCGCCCGCTGGACCTATCAACGCATCAAGAACGCAACCGGCCTAAGCACCAGCCGCATCGGGCAAATAGCACCACGCCGCCCCCGAGCGTAGAACCCTGAAATAGTGGGGTTTGCGTTAATGTGAGCTTGAGCGGCCGAAAGACGACTCTCTATCCCGTAACGGGCGGAGCTGTTACGAGGAGGCGGTCTATCTCTTCCATGCTGCTGGTCGCGGCCTCGGATGATACATGAGGCTTTAGGCCAACGAGCTCTTCGGTTCCGCTTCTTGACCGACGTTCGTTTGGATTGCTGGTGGGTTATCCAGAGGGCCGTCACTTTCGCTTGCACAAGCAGACCTCTCGCTCAGCCCGTCGCAGGTCACTGTCTCGATCAGTCATGCACAATCAAACCACGGCACCGGAGTCCGTCCTAGTGGACAACAAGACGAACCCCGGCGCCGGGCCAACCAAACCCTGGGTCGGCCGGGTGAGGGCCGAAGAATGGGCACCGCAGACACTAGCACAGAAACAGTACCATCGGTCCTTAAAATAATCCCAATATTGGCATATATTGGGTAGCGACACTTCTCCCGAGCAGTACGCTAGGTAATCGAAAGACGCATCGAACCTCAGTCGCCCCCTTTATCTGCGCCTTTCTTCTTTGGTGACTTCACTCTGTGCTTCTTGGTCGCTTCTGGACGCCTACCAAATGGGCGCCTTGAAAGGGAATCAGCAACTCGGTTCCGATATCCCTCTACGAGCGCCAGAGTCCACTCGGGGTGACGCGCCAGTAACCGCGCAATCAGCTTGTGCAGTCCTGCGTATTGCCCGTCGCGTCCCGGTCTGAGATTTACAACGGTCGCAGAATCGGTGCGGAAAGCGACGGGTCCAGCCAGGGCGTTCTCGGCGTCACTCATTGCCATCAACAGTGCGAGATACTCGGCCGCGTGATTGTCTTCGCAGCGGACCAGCTCTATCCGCTGGCCGAGCGCGCCACTGTCGTAGGCAAGGCCGGCGACGCCGTGGCGCCACGATGCATCAGTATTGATGTAGGCAGGTTTCGCTGCTTTGCGCGCTCGTCGGTTGGCGAGTATGACAGCGCGGCGTTCCAGCAGCACCTCGAGCGGTAGCGGTGCGAGGTTAGCCGCATCAATCAGCCCCTCGCGCCACTCGTTACTGCTTTCAGTGTTACTCATTTGTGCGGTGAGTTCCATGCGGCCGTTAGTGAACAATGCTGCCTGCGGCAGCCTCAACAAGTGGACCTATCTGTCTGACTAGCTGCTCTATAGTGAAGGCTGTTGATGGCACCGTTACGTCTATGGCTACCGTATAGCCATAGCGCAGCGCGCGAGGCACGAGTGCGGCGATAGATCGGGAGCCACTGAACAGCTCTTCGTCGCTGACGACAGCATGATGCGGATCGGCCTGCTCGATTGCCTCTATAAATCGCTTCTTGCCGGTAATCGTATTGGGTCCGTGGCGTGTGAGCTTGAGATGCTCCAATAGCTCATTTCGCTGGTTGTCGGTGAGACCTGTAAGTAGCGCCTTGCCGAGCGCCGTGCAGTACAAGGGCACGTTGGCACCGACGCGGAGGTCGTGATCGGCTTGGTACTGGCCACGCTTGTGTCCATGTAGGCGTTCGACAAATACCGCGCGCGCGTCGTGTAGCACTCCCAGGCTCACGGTATGGCCGGTGTCATTTCGCAGCCCTTCGAGTACCGCACGGGCTTTGAGCGCACGGTTGATTGTCTCAATAAGTTTGGTTCCGGGATCGGCAGCGCGACCGGCCAGGCAATATCTTCGTTTCCGGTCTTGTTCGAGATTCCCAAGCTCGACATGGGTCTGGGCGTAGCGATGAGCTGTCGAACGACTTACATTGAGCAGGTCAGCCAGCTCAAAGATGCCCAGCGCTGTGCGGTCACCTCTAAAGCATTCCAGCATCGCGAGTGCCACTTCCAGCGAGTGCGAGTAGCGGACTATCGGTTCGGCGGCGATTCGCGGTTGGTCGCCACGGTCGAGGTCGGATTGGGTGATGTCGTCGCGCCTGGGGCTCATGCTGGCCCAGACGTCCGCTTGAATTGGCATGGGTGGCCCGAGACTTTGGCGGCGACTTTGGCGGCCTACAAGTCCAGCGCGGAATATTCAACTTTTGACTACTTGTGCGACTGAATCAATGTAGTCCAACTATGCAAGGTGCGATTTGACCGTTGCACCGCCATAGCCAGCGCCGCCCAGCGGCCCGCAGCCGACAGGACCGTCTCTCGCAGCGCTACCAACTGTGGCTGGCTGGCTTGGGGAGCCGAAAGATAGAAGCCAATCAAGGCCGCGACGATCAACAAGTGCTGATCGCTGTCTGGTAGCTGACGAACCCTAGCTACTGCCTGATCGGTTAGGTGTCGCAGTCGGTCGATCGTTTCGTCCCACGCGGCGTAGTGGAGTGTTAGGTTGTGCTGGCACGTGGCCCGGTCCTCTTCAAGATCGATCACGCTGTCGAGCAGGGTATGAAGCGCGCCCACCCAAGGGAAGTAGGTGTCGGTCAGAGCTTCGGCGTGAACGCATCTGACATTAGGGTTGGCGGCGGCCGCCATGAGCGCGAAGACGAGCAGCGAGGAGCCGGCCGCCGCCCCGGTCTCCCACCAGCGGAGGTCGTAACCTGCATCTGTTGTCATACGTTCTGCCCACTGCGCAAATTTGTGATGTCCGCTGTGGTTATGATCCTGATAGTCAACAATGCGGTTGACTGCTATTTGCGTATATGGCAACACGACCGACACCGACGGCAGTCGTGCGAGCGCCATCTGGCAGCACTCCACCAGGCCAGACAAATAACCGTTGTCCGCCAGCGACTCATCTCGAGCGTAATACCATGGGTGGGTGCGATCCGGTGTGACGGCTACCAAAAGCGCCTCGTGCAACTGACGCACGTCGGCGTCGATGGTGCCCACCGTCTGCTCGGCAATGGCGTCAGCGTAGTCGTAGGCCACCTGGAAGGCGACCGCTGCTGCAATGACGTTCTCGCGGTGCGCGCGCGGCACGAAGGCACCGAATGCTGCGGCACCCTCCAGGTTGCCCCGCTCGGTTTGTAGCGCTGTCAGAGCGACGGTTCTGAGAGTTGGGTCTGGAATAGTGCAGGCATGTCTCTTCCAGTTTTTTATATGACGGTGAGCGGTGGGGAAGGCACTCGTCCAGTAGCGTGTCGCGGCTGTGGCGAATGTGGCGTCGAGCCCTTCTCGGTAGGCCGCGAAGGCATTTACACGAAGCACATCGCGCGCCGACTCTCACGACGAGCGTCACTCTTGCAGGGCAAGTAGCGGCGAGACCCTCGCAGCCACGAACCCTGGAAGCGCGATGACAATCAGGCCAATCCCCGCCACGAGCCCAAGGTCGAGCACCACCTGGAGCACGCTGAGCGTGAATGGTGCCGGCGAGCCGGTGCTGATCGTCAGCCAACGACTGGCCAAGGCGTGGCCATACATGCCGAAGATCGCGCCCGTCGCGCAGCCAAAGCCGAGCACGATCGCACTCTCAAGCAGGAGCGCTCGCCACAACTGATAGCGGTCGTAGCCTTGTATCTTCAAAGAGGCCAGTTCCGGTCTACGCTGCCAGATGGAGGCTATCAACGCTGCGGCGACTGCCAACGCTGCGGCAATCAAGAGCAGGGTGGAGATCTCACCCAGGGCGGCTACGGCTTCCTTGGAGTTGGACTGGTACTGCGCTTCGCGCTGCCTTCTCGTCTGTACCGCCAGGCCCGGATGGTCAGCGAGGACGCTTTCAATGGTGCGCTTTCCAGCTAGTTCGCTGACGCCAGGCTTCAGTAGTACTTCGAGTGCTGAGGGTTCGGGGGTCTGCCAGTCGCGGCCGTAGTCATGCGTGTTCAGCACGAGGGCGCCGGACGGCCAGCCCATATTCGTGAGCGTCGCCGCGATCCGAAAGCTCTGTGGACCGGATGGCGTCCGTAGCTGGTACCTGCCCCCGATCCGAAGATGATTTTCCTGGGCGAAGGCATCCGAGACGGCGATCCACCCCGACTGACGTAGCCGTAGGTCGGCCAACGCAAGGTTGCCACTCTGTAGCTGGCTTGGCGGGATGATCGCCGGGTTCTCAGGTGAGCGCGCGATCACCCAAATACGTCGGCTGCCGATATCCATCAGCTCGCCCTGATAGCTGCGAACCGAGGCCACGCCGGGGGCGTGCGCCATGCTGGTTTGCAACGCGCCCGGCTGGAAGCTGTTGGTCGTCAGGTCATTGCCGCCAGTCGTAACCCACAGATCAGCAGTGCCGAGGTATTCGCGAAAGTTGGTGTTGAGGCCACGCAGCAGATCGTGCCTGGCTCCCCCAACTGCCACACTGCCGTAGATGGCAAGCGCGCCGACACCGGCCAATGCGACCATCGGCAGGTTGACCACGCGCAGCTCCCGGGCAGCGAGCACCAAGGCGCTGCTCATGATCCGCTCGCTCATCCACCGCAGCGCATAGGCCACCGCAATAAACATCCACGGGATAAAGCAAACGGTCGCCAGGGCCAGTACCACACCACTAACTACCGTGACGTGAGGAGCCAATAACGCTGCGACCGTGGCAACCACGGCGAGCGCCACAGCACACATCCCTAGCCTGACCGCAGTGAGGTTATTGATCTCCTTGCCACCGTCGCTAGCTTGACGCAGCACAGCGTCACGCGATCGATGTGAGCGCAGATCAAAGACCGGCAGCAACGATGCCAGCATCGTGGCTAGCACGCCACAACCAATCGCCAGCGCAAAAGTTGAAACTTCGGCGATCTGTTTATCCCCCACCGGGAAAGCGAACGACAAATACACCGGCACCTGATGAAACAGCGTCCGTGCGAGCACGTACCCCAACAGCACACCGGCCACTGACGCGGCGACGCCGAGCATCAGCGCCTCAAACCCAAGGATCACCAACACCTGCTGCCAGTCATACCCCTGCATCCGTAGATCAGCGACGTAGCGCCGCCGCTCGGCTACCGTCAACAGGATCGCGTTGAACGTGAAGAGAAAGCCGACCATCGCGCCGATCAAGGCGAACATGATCGTTGCCTGGTTACTCGGTTTGGCGATGGCCGACAACAGAGTCAATTCGTTGTTTGCCGGCACCACATTCAAACGCCCAGCCGCCACCTGTTGCAACTCACGCTTGACGATGCCCTGGTCTCCACTATTTGGCTTTACCAGCACCTGTGTGACGCGGCCAGGTCGATTGGCGAGTTCCTGGGCCACTCCCAACAGCGTCACGACTAGCGGGCTTTCGGTCACAGAACCGACCGCGCCAGGACCGAGCACAGCGCTGACCATGCCCCGGTGAGACTTCCCGGCGGAAAGCACCGTCACTTCCTCACCAGCGTGGGCGCCGGTGGCTTTAGCGACACCTGTGGGGAGCCCGATGCCTTGGCCGAGTACCGAGGGTGCGACGCCAAGGTTCTGCGTAGCGGTACCGTTGAGCAGCAACAGTTTCGGGGGCGCACCAATCAGTTGAACCGACAGGCGCCCCTTCGGACCGACGATTGCGACGTTCTCCTGCAATATCGGTGCGGCGACCTGAACACCTCGCAAGCGTTCGACTCGTTCCGCGACATCTCTAGAAAATCCCCTATTCGAGCGTGCCGTAAGCTCCAGTGTGGCTAAGCCAATCACCCCGCTGATCGTCCGTTCCGTCGAGCCAAGCAGGCTCGCGTTGGCGAGCATCACCCCCAAGATCAAGGCGACGCCCACGGCGATGCCGCACCCAGCCAACAGCTCTTGCACGGTGTGAAACCGCAGCCGCCGACCATACAAGTGAAACAACATGCTCGGCCTAAGCCCGAAGATAGCCAGAGGCCAGCTCACAGCGTCGCCGCCCTTAGCTCAGCATCGACACCGTCATAGAGCTGACCGTCCCGCAGTGTATGAACCCGATCAGCAAACGCAATCGCCTCACTGTCGTGGGTCACGAGCAGTCCGGGTATCTGCCGCTCGTGACAGAGATCCCGAAGCAGCGCCAGAATCTCGCGTGTGCGCCACGAATCAAGATTGCCGGTCGGCTCGTCGGCAAGCAACAACCTCGGCTGATTCGCTAGTGCCCGAGCAATCGCCACGCGCTGACGCTCACCCATCGACAACTCGCCGGGCATGTGATCCGCCCGCTCGGCAAGCCCCACCCGATCCAACCAGGGTCGGGCGCGCCGCCGCGCCTCGCGCAACGCCATACCGTCACCCGTCAACTTCGTGGTGACGTTATCCAGTGCCGTGGCACCCCCAGCCAAATGAAACGACTGGAAGATGAACCCAACGTCCCGACGACGGTAGCGCGCGCTCTCGCGCTCGGAGAGCCCGCCGATATCCCGCCCCTCGAAGTAGACGTGGCCACTGTCGGGCGCGAGTAGCCCGACAGCGAGCATGAGCAGCGTTGTCTTGCCGGAGCCGCTCGGCCCATACAGCGCGACAAACTCGCCCCCCGCGATTGTCAAGGAGACACCGTCCACCGCGCGAACGATCTCCTTGCCGCTGGGGTAATGCTTCACGACCCCGCGCAACTCCAGCGTGGTCACGGCTCACGCGGCACCATGGGCGCCCCACCAGGGAAGCCGATGACCTGGCCCCTCTCGTCAGTCGAGCACAGGTCACCGTCCCCAATCGACATCACGACCTCCGCGCCATGCAGCGGCGCCATCTCTTCCGAGGCGACAACCAGCGTTGCACCGCTGGCCTCGCCCACCTCGCGCAGCAGCTCGTAGAGTGCGTCCCGCTCCACCAGGCTCGGCACAAGAGCCGGCTCGTCCACCAACAACAGCCGCGGCTCGCGCACCAACGCACGCGCCAGCATCACCCTCGTGCGCTCAGCCAACGACAACGACCGTGTCAACTCATCGGCGTAGGCGGTGACACCGACACGATCGAGCGCCCGCCTGGCTAGTCGCCGAGCCTCGGATATGGGCATGGCGTTGCTACCGATCGACAACGCCACACAGTCCACCACCGACTCATTGGACCTCGACCGCCAGTCATCGGTGGCCATAAGCGCGACCTCGCTACGCAGCAGCCGTTCGCGCTCCACCTGCGTCATCGCACCCATGTCTCGCCCGTCGAAGCGCACGACACCCGTATCCGGTGTCTCCACGCCTGCCATCAGCCTCAGTAGCGTCGACTTGCCAGCCCGACGCGACCCCCACACGCCAATGAACGCACCTTGATCGAGATCAAACGAGGCGTTCTCAAGGACAACGATCTCACGATACCCGTCGCGGTACCGCTTGCTCACACGATCAAACGACAGCACCGGCAACGGCAAGGCTCACCCCCCCGTGCCGCGGCGAGCGAGATGTTCATCGATCCGACGCCGCGTCCGCCGAGCCCATTCGATTTCGCTGCGTAGCTGCATGTCGACGGCCTCACGCGTGCAGTCAGCGACCAAACCCCTCCACGACGGCACTTTTGCCGTTACCGACGTGAGCTGCAAGAGCTTCAGGCATTCTCGCTCATACGTCCGTAGCGCCAGCAGCAGGGAGCGGGCATCTTCCTCGCGCGCTACTGCGACCTTGGCCCTGATACCGATCCGTATCGGCTCCTTCGGCAGAAGCGTCGCCATCCACTCCGCGAGCCCCGCCGCCGTCGAATCGGTCGGGTGGTAAACCATGAGCGGCTGGCGGCGACCAGTTCGCTGCTCGGGCCGCACAAGCACCAACTCCTCTTCCTCCAAGTTCCGGAGCAGCCTGTAGATGTCTTTGGTGTCTACAAACCACGATCTACCCAAACGCCCAGCGAGCCGATTCGCCAGATCGTAGGTATGGCCCGGACGCTCGAGAACCAGACCAAGCAACGCACCCCGAAATGATGTCGAAGCGCCCTCCATCCAACTCTTCGGTGAGGCGGCACCACTAGACCCCACGAGGCTCACTCCCACATTAGTCCGATAGTTTGATTCATCCAGGTCATAGACAATGTCCAGAGAGTACCCCATCGTCCGCAAGACACCCCTTGTGGGAACCGCTGGCGGCCGGTCGCGTCCGGGCACGCCCAAGCGGAGCCCTTGCGGGCACTAATCGAGAGTAGGGAGCCGGCATTCGGCGTTGAGGCGAATGCAGCCGCGACGCTTCCCTCAGGGTGCCGGCATCACCGGGGCGCTTGTCACCGCTCTAGCGAGCCTCGTCGAATTGGGGCCCGCCATACCCGAGTTTCATCCACTGGCCCTAGTAGCACAGCGTTTGGGCACTCGCCTCGTGGAGTGCCCAAATCGCCGATAATCGCCCCAAATCCGGCGACCAAGCAGTGCCCGACGCTCACCCACGACCCCACAAACATCCCTGCAAATCAGCATCTTTTAACCTTAAACGCCCCTCCAGACCAGTCGCATCGCACCCAGGAGGTCGCCGGTTCGAGTCCGGCTAGCTCCATAATCGACTAATTTGCAGGGCTTTTGTTGTCGCGCGCCCTGCGACGACGCGCCACAGCAGCAATCTTCCGTTCCGCATAAAAAGTGTAAGCGTTCAGTGGGTTGCTGCTCAGCTGAGCAGTGGCACTGGGTCGCCGCGGGCGTGGGCGGTGAGCGCGTCTGTGAGGTAGGCGAATAGCGAGCGGTGCTGTAGCCGGCAGGTGGTATGCGCCGAGAGCAGTCTCGAGATGCGTCGCTCGCCGTCCGCGGACTGGCTGCCGAGGCAGAGCTTGCGGTAGATGACGGCGCTGCGCAGGGAGCGCTCGGCATGGTTGTTGGTCGGCTCCACGCCCACCTGGCTCGCGAACGTCCATAGCGCCGGCCAGGCCTTCAGGAGATTGTTCGCCATGCCACGGCAGCGCTTGTTGCGTGCGCGCTTGGCCGCGAAGGAACGAATCTTCGGCTTGTACTGTCGTTGCAGCGAGCGGACCGTGCGCTTCAGCTCGCTCCGATCATGGGTGTTCTGGAAGATCTCCCATGCCCAGAAGATCTGCTCGCATAGCTGTAGCCCTGTCTCGCCGAACTCCTTCTCGGCTGCGAGCCCTTCGGCGTGCGCCTTGAAATCTCTCCGTAGGTGCGCCCAGCACAGCTGGCGGCGGCGCAGCGGCAGGTGCGTGTAGGCCCACCAGCGGTCGGAGGTGACGATCGCCCTGGTATCGGCCAACAGATCCTTCGCGTGGTCCTCGTGGCGATCACGCTCGATGGCGAAGTACGCGTGCTCGGAGTTAAACAGCCCCCACAGCGCGCGCCGAGCGCCGGCCGTGCGCCAACCTGTCTCGTCCATGTTCAGCGCCGTTGCGGCGCGCAGCTGCGCCAGCAGATCATCGTGTGGCTCTGAAAGAGCCTGGGCCGCTCTGCTGAGGATCGCGTCGACCGAGCCGGAGCTGATGCGCGCACCGAACAGCTCTTCGACGAGCTCCACGGCGTCATCGCGCGAGACACGGTTACGCACCGAGAGCGTCGTCACCGCAGCCTGAAGACGCGGACCGAAGGAGCTGCCCACCACCCCATCGGGCAGCTCGCCGCACGTCCGCCTGCCGCAGGAGGGGCAGCGCAACCGCTCACAGCGGTGCTCGACGACATTGACGGTGATTGGCGGGAGCTCTTCGACTTGATGGCGCGCCCCCACGCCCACAGCTTCGCGCTCATCAGCCGAGAACAGGTGGCCGCAGCGACAGCGCGCTGGCCAATGCTCGATGACCTCATCGACCGCCCACGCCGGCAAGAGCGGCCGGCCGTGACCCTCGTGGCCGTCCTGAGCGCCGCGCTTGCGGCCCGAAGGATCCTTGCTGCGCACAGGAGATGAGGGCGGATCGGAGCTCGGCGGACGCGAGGAGTTGCGCGAACTCTTCCTCAGCTCACACTCAAGCTTCTCGACACGACCCTCCAGCTGCTGGATGCGCCGATCCATCCGCAGCAGCACCTCGACCACGACCCCCCGACCCGCGTCATAGACCGCCTCCGCCTCAGCACGCTCCACAAATCCACATTCGACGACACCGCGCTATGTCCCCCAACCCACTGAACGCTTACTAAAAAGTGTTCGTTTGCAGGGATTTTATGATGGGGCCGACCTCCCGGACAATTCCCAGGCGGCCGTTGATTTCAGGCACTTAAGCGCCTCGAGTGCCTGAAACCGGATACCCGACCGAGGCGAGCGCTTGACGAATCCCGGCGTTACATGTAACGTCTTGGGCATGCCATCGACTCGTGACCGCGTGCGTCGACACCGCGAACGCCTTCGCCGCCAGGGCCTGCGCCCGCTTCAAATCTGGGTGCCAGATGTTCGAGCGCCCGAGTTCATCGCCGAGGCACACCGTCAGTCGGTCGCCATCGCTACAAGCGAACGCGAGGCGGACGACCAAGCGTTCGTCGACGCGATCTCCTCCCCGTGGGAGATCGAGGACGAAGAAGCGTCCTCTCGGTG
>Ga0210409_10008426_pt1 | contig 10496 bp, 10 predicted proteins | sample IncBWH17MmetaG_FD_161649 | JGI IMG/M metagenome (GOLD analysis project Ga0210409, IMG submission 161649) | Forest soil microbial communities from Barre Woods Harvard Forest LTER site, Petersham, Massachusetts, United States - Inc-BW-H-17-M | ecosystem: Environmental > Terrestrial > Soil >...
GAAAAACGGCGGCGCAGGTCTCCGCTCCAGCTACCCCTGCAGATCCAATCAAATCAACCCCTCCCGCCATCGGAAGTGGTCTATTTTTGCTCCGCCCCGCCGGTCTGGTTTTTCTCCGCCCTTGACACCGACCTTGTCGATAATTGGGCTCAAAGCGAAATTGCGTGGCTTGAATTGATCTCGGTAGGGCAATCCCGCCTGTTGTTTTTCGATCACTTTCCAAATTTGCACCTTGGGAGTTGTCATCCCTATGCGCATCATGGCGGGGTGCGGAAACCAAGATAGCGGCTTTGCGTGTGGATCATATTTTATAATGCGCTCCCAAGACTCTTTTACCCATTCCTTGACCTCTAGCTTTTTGATCCATTTTGAGTTCGGCACGTAGAGATGGCCGAGACCATGTGAACTGGCGTGCACGATTTCGTAATTCCCGTCGAATAGGCAATACCTCTTAGCGCTGACTCCGAAACCGTAAATCTGTCGCGTGAGAGATTTATGCTCCACTTTCAAAAGGCCCGGAACGCTATATGGATTTAGCCGCTCTAATTTGGTGATAATTGTCTCCACTTTGCCCCGTGAGAGAGCTTTTACCTTTTGCTGTTTTTCTGCTTCAGGGTCGCTCAAACGCACCAATCGACTTTTTTTCTGAGCGACTATCGCCATCGAATCTGTGTCGCAAAAAAGATAGGTGCCCCCGGCATCCCTGACTTCGCGCTCCAGAATTGCAAGCAAGAGACGCCCTCCTGCCGTAATCAGGGAAGAAATTACAGGGCAGTAGAATTTACCTTTGTCCTCAACGATCTTGGATTTAGTATTGAAATGACGTTCTCCTGAAAATACTCTTACTTTTACTGCCTCGGAAACGCGCTTTGGAGTGGTTTCGATAAATATTCCATACCCCGAGTTCGCCATGATCTTCAAAAAATATGCTTGATCCTTGTCGTTCTTCTTCTCACGTTCTTTTGCTTCGATTAACGTTTTAAAGAGATTCCCCGTAACTGGGTCCACTTTTTCCTTCCCGCGCAGAGCAATGGGACGCAGCCCTTTTTGAATTCCTTCGGGAACAACGCGGATGGCTTTCAATATTTTTGGGACCTTACCCGCCAAGAGCACGGAGGCAACCAAGTCCGGGATGGCAAACCAAACGGGGTAGTCCGTTCGTTCGAGAATATTTAGACCAATGTTGCTTTCATCGCTATATTCGTTGTACTCGGTTCGAATGGGCAAAATGTCGTTATGCGGCTCTATGAGGGCGTATCCCGCAAATGTCTTCCATAGATTCGGCTCGAACACCGAATCTGGTTTGCTTAGAACCTTCTCCAGCAGGGCTTTAACTTCGAGAGTGGCCGTTTTGACCTGTAACCGTCTGGCAATCAGGAATCGCCACAGCCCCATGAGGGTTATCACAGTTGGATATTCGCTGAGAAAATCAGTGTGAACTACCGGAACGTCTGCGAGGCGTATTCTGACTTCTGATCTCCCACCGTAGTAAGCTTGTGCCGCTACACCTTGGATATTGGAAGGCAACCGGAATTTCTTTGATGGTAGGGTGATTCCCATTCCCTGCAAGTAAGCTTTGAAAATTGAAGCGGGAGACATTGCGTTATCGGGATTTAGGTTTATGTCCCGATGACAGTCGAACTCCCCGCGCAACGCATTCAGAATCCCGACAGTCACCCGCACGTCCTGTTTGCAATAAGAAATTTCTGCGGGCGTGACGCGACCCGAGGGCTCGTGTTCCAGTTTTCTAGGAACTTTGTAACCCCTTTTCCTGAGGTCCTTAGCTAAACCTTTCAGTGTGTAACTGGTGTTTGTAAGCGCCCATGCCAGGGCAAACAGGTCAAGAAATCGCCCACTGGATGAAAACCTGCCTTTCTGAACGAAGGACCCCGATAACGCAAAGAACGCTATTTTGCCGTCTTTGCGGTCGATCTTGATTCGGAATTCGTCTTTTTCGAGAATGTCTGGAATTGACCATTCGTTGCGAAATATAAGCGACCAATCTTTATCTACTCGGGTCGCTGGGCGTGCGCCTGTGGCCAGTCTGCTTAGATCGAACGGAAGATTAAAGCCCACGACTAGAGATCCCGCTTCCGCGTGGGGAAAGAAAAACTGTTTGATAAACCCCTGTTTGGTGAGAAGAAGGACTTTATGGGGGGAAACGTCGTTCGATACTTCCGCCTGATTGCGAGCGCGGAACTTTTTGAGCGCACGGACTTCGGAAGGCGTTACTTCTTCGGGATCATAGAAAATACCTTCCTCTCTGACTTCGCTATAACTACCGCACACATTTCGCAGAAGACGGAAGAAGCCAAAGGTAAGAGATTGCCGTTCATCCGTCCTCGTTTCACAGTCGAACACCATGGCGAATGGGGGCCACTTGGGCAGATGTGTGGGCGGATGCTTGCGGTTCGTGCGTTTTTTGCCTCGGCGCTGGTTGGGTGTTTCCGAAACCTCCGTGTGCCCCCTGAGAATGATCGTGTTATTCATCTCTTACTGACTTCGGACCGGCGCATTGGTGGTTTCTGGTTTGCGATATGGACCCGCAAAGCCTCGGCCCGCCTCCGCTTAGCCGCCGCCCATCTCTCAAGAACTACCGTCTCCGCTGTCAACATAACTACTTCATTCGCGAATGGATCCGGTTCCGGACGCATCCTAACGTCTTCCTGTCGGTAACTTTCGGTAATCTCAGCATGACAATTTGGGCACACTGGTACCGTTAATTTGGGATCGTGCTTTCTGCCCCAAAGGTGATGCTCTTGGAGCACACTTCTTGGAACCTTGTGTGTTTTGAGCCACTCCAGCGTCACAACAATCAGGAACATCGGGTTTGCATATGGGCAAAAAATACAACCCGCTGGGCAGTAGCCAAGGCGTTTGTGAAGGCGATCGAGCCTTCGCGCCGCACGCAATGCCGTCCGGTTTGGATCTCTGTCCATCAGCGTTTTCTTCCATGCCAGTAGATATCTTTGAGATTTTCGAGAAGGCCGAACTCTTGCAGTCTGTGCAAAGTTTTCAGATTCGTAAGGAATTTGAGCTTGTTGTAGGGGATCTTTTTCCCTCGAAATTCTTTCAGGGCTGAAGGCTTTCCTTTCAGTGCGTCGTCAACGGCATTGAAATACCGGCCCATTTTGGACGCCGCTTTCGAGCTTCGGACCACTATCGGGCGCAATCCCTTCTTGTCGATTGCATTCATTTTGCGGATAAGACGGTCTGACGGTCTTGCCACATAATCTTTCCCACGTTTGCGTAGCGCCGAGCCAGCGTGTTTGCGAATATTCTTGACGGTTGTACCTTCGGCCTGCGCAGCAAGCTTCGCCGACAACCCTTCCCGCCGCATAAGCGCGAGCGCAGCGAGGGCATCCAGCCTGATTTCTTCCTCACGCTTGGCGTTCCGTCTTCGCGAAGGCTGGGGCGGTTTATTTCGACGTTTTCTTTTGCGAGTCATTGTTCTAAGAACCTTGGCAGCCTCAACGCGATACCCATCTAGTGACACTTCACCTTCAATCCGCCCATTGCTTATTGTCAATTGGGCAAATTCGAGATAGGCTCTAGCAAAATGGCTTTTGACTTTGACCTCTTCGCCGGGGCGGTGGGGCGCCTTTCACGGGCTCTGGATCAGATCGCAGAAGTGACAGGAATACCGAGAGCGGCGCTAACCGGCGCGCTCCATCGCCATGCCGTCATTTGCAGAAACAAATGGGAAGCGAGATTGTGGAAAAGTGCGCATTTGGAGAAGGAGTTAGGCAAATGGATCTGGAGTGAGCGAAAAAAGTTTGACGCAGACGACGAAACGGAAGTGCTTAATCTCTCCGATAAAATTCCAGCCCTAGTCCGACGGAACCTGATCGAAATCGCTAAGTCCATCCCGGCACCACATGGTGGCAAACCAGCTAAACTGGACTTGTTCCAGAGATGGGATGCACAGGGTCAGTTCAAGAAACTGCGCCGCAAAGGACTGTCGAAAGAAGAAGCGTATGAAAGAGTTGCAAAACGAATGAGCGCTCGCATGCACATCAGTGTTAGCACGCACACCGTGAGAAGAGCGTGTGACAAACGTGAGCGAGAACGCCTCCGAAAGGCACCAGAGTTTACAGATCTAGAGTAAACGGAAAGCGTTCGTGGCCGCCCACCCTGTCTACAGGCCTACCCTGTTGACCCGCAGATTTATTAATGATTTAATTACGTACAAAGGCCCTTCGCGAATCGACCTACTAAGTCCGTCGACTTGGAGACTTTCAAGAATGGGACTACCTGACAGTTATACACTCAAGACAAGCGCACTCCCCGCCTACTTTGATGCGATTCTCGACGCTCAGCCACCTGATCGGTTCTCTGCAAAGTTTCTTGAGAATCTCGGTTTCACGTCCACCAATGATCGTCTTTTCATCGGCATTTTGAAGGACTTAGGATTCTTGAATAGGGACGGCGCACCCCAGCCACGCTACTTCCGGTTCTTGGATCGCACGCAGGCAAAGAAGGTTCTCGCAGAGGGTATTCGCGATGGTTTTTCCGAACTGTTTGCGATCAACACCAACGCCCAAAACTTTTCCCTCCAAGAGGTAAAAAATAAGCTGCGAACTTTATATGGGGGCAAGAAGACAAATCTAGTAATCGGCAATATTTCCAAGACATTTAGAGCATTATGTGAATACGCAGATTTTTCCGCGCCTCTGCCTCCCGATCAAATACCGCCCGGAGAAGTTCTGCCGGAGCCAGTTGTTGAGCCGGACGGCGGAGAAGCTGTAAACCCACCAAGGCAAGAGAAACCCCTCGAAACTCTCACTCGATTACGTGTGTCGGCTCTCGAATACCACGTCAACATAGTTTTGCCAGATACGCGCGATCAAGCAGTGTACGACGCCATCTTTAAGAGCTTGCGGGAGCATCTCGGATGAAAGAAATCGACCTCTACTCATTTGTCTATCGGGGCGTTCTGACCGAAGAGGCATTGGATAAAATTGGACGGCGGCGGCGTAGCCATTTCGGAGGGGAAGACGCTCGGAACATTCAGCGCTCATTGTCCTTCGATCTTATAGATGTCAATTTATTAGCAGAGGGTCAGCGTATGTCGGTCGTTTACGCCGCCGTTCATGCCTTCGAAAACAATGTAAGGGCTATGGTCACGAAAGCAATGACAGAAAAGCATGGAGCAAATTGGTGGGACAAAGTGCCTGAGAGAATTCGCAAAACATCGCAAACTCGCATGGAAGAAGATGCGAAGTTTCGATGGCACGGCGCGCGAGGTGCGACTTCAATCAACTATTGTGATTTCGGCGACCTGTCCTCGATCATTGTGACCAACTGGGCGGTGTTCGAGAACTTGCTAGGTAACATGGAATGGGCAAAGGCAACACTCAATTCTCTTGAGAAATCTCGAAACATCGTCATGCATGGCGGTAGTGTTTCCAAAGAAGATATCGAGCGTATTGGAATAAACATTCGCGACTGGATTCGACAATCGGGCTAGACGAGTCGCGCCGATGGGACCTCCGTTACTCCCAGATTATTTCCCAATTGAAAGTAATTTCGGATAGCTCGCGCTCTATGTAGGACAAGGGGAAACGGGAAGAACCCTAGAAGAAAGTGAATCTCCTAATTAACGATAAGTATTTATGTATTCAGGGGGATTCTTTAGAGGGAATAAACCCTGAACAAATCGGCGAACTTTTCGCACGATCAACCGTAGCGAATAGGACCTAAACTATCAAATAGTTTCAGTTCTGCTTCTAATGATTCGTATGCGGATTTTTCTCTTGCGGCTTGCGCCACTGATTCGGGGCCACCTAGAGCCGCCCCGCCGAGCCCATACATTCCACTGAATGGTTCCGGTAAACCGAGATAATGGGCAACGGACCTCACTAGGTATTCATGATCGCCGAAATGTCGAAGATCGACCGCCTGGAGACTGGAATAAGGTTTTGGAAGTTCTTCTTTTGTAAATCCGAGGATGCAAACGGGTATTATCGCAATATCCCTCGTCCATGCGGCTCCTGCTTCGAAATTGACCCATGGTCTTTTCACCGATTCCTCGCTGAGTATGAGGAGGACCACCAGGGCATCTTTCAATTCGTCCATGATTCGGTCAATCCACTTTTCACCCGCATATATCTGTAATTTGTCGGACGAAAGGAAGGGTGTAACGTCCGTACCGAGCATTCGGGTTATGAAGCTCTGCACAGCTTGTGCGTAGTCAACCTCTTCATGGACGAAACTGATAAAAACTCGTGCCATCGAACCTCCTAGCTCAACTTCCACGCCTTCTCGACCGCCTACTCCGGGGATCACAAAAGGAACGAAACAAAAACTGAAAAACGTAGGGATCGGGTTAGGTGTGTTGTGGCGGTGTCCCCAATTGCCAGCGAAATCTCTTCGGCCATCTGGGGCCTGGATCATTCCAGGCCTGCCACTCTAGGTACACTCCGGCTGGCAGACGAAACTCAAGTAGCATCCCGAGAATCTCCACAATCGTGTGCCATACTTCCGTAAACACCGCTCCCGCGAATTTGGGCTCGTAGAATTTCTGAAAGTGCGCCCGGTCAGCGCCCGGATGCTGAGCGATAGTATTGCGAAAATTCGCCAGTTCCGTTTGCCAACGCCGCCGCGTTCCCCGGAGATACTTTTCTAAGGCCGTTGGCGCGGTCGGGTTATTCCCCCGGAACGCTTTCAAGCCATCCTCGAACAACCCGTCCTTCTGAAACAGGAAGCCGATATCGAAACCCATAGCCTTCGCAGCCTGCTGCGTGTATTCCTTATATGCCTTCCAAATCTTTCCGTAGAAATCCTCATACATCTGGAGCTGATTAAGAATCGGCAAGTCCTGGCCGACCGACGAGCGAATTTTTCGCATTTCCAAAAACGCGGCAGGTAATCCCTCCGCTGCAATCATTCCAATACAGCTTGTAACCTCAGTGCGTTGCTCGTCGAATATCGTTGTCGCGTTTAGTACGTCGATGAGGTCCAGCACCGTAAGGACAAACTCCTCCGATGCGCCCACGTCGGCAAATTTTCTGCCTTGGAATTGTTGTTTTGCCGGTTGATCCGTCATTGAAGATAGTAATCAGCCTTTTGTCTTCATCACTTCATCGATTTCAATCTCAAGGTCCCCAAGTTCTGCGACCGTCTTTCCCAGATTCGCGAATATGATTGCATGGATCTGAGAGGCGATTTTTCGCTCGAAGCTTTGTAATGATATGAGTGGGGATATTTCCCGAATTCTCCTCGGAACGTCACCATAGCATCGCTCACCGGGAATATCTCGATGACGACCGCTTCGCCCGCCACAGGGAATACCGTGCCGCTTTCATACGCACCTCCCGGTTCCGGGGGCCAGTCGGGTAATTCTCTTAAGGTGATCTTTCTCATTTTTCCTCCTCAGCGGTTCATCGCAGCGAATAGTCTTTTTAATTCTCGAACCTTTTCCTCTTCCACGAGAGGGTCATCGCTCACAAGTGGTGGCAACGACTCATCAGCTAACCACTGGTCAATGATGTAGCACAACATGCCCGGATCGGGTAATTGAGGTCCCCCGCAATGTACAATCAAATGTTCCGCAATCCAGGGATCAATCCAAAACGTATCTGGATAAGATGTCCAGTCCCGCCGAGAGCAATGAAGCAATACTTCACCCAGACGGTACGAGCCCTCTTCAGTCCATTCTTTTCGAAACCTTTTTCGGTCCTTCGGCGGCACGCCTCCATTGAGAGCGGAATACACCATTGAGAGCAACCTATTATTGACTGCCTGATGGTAAGCAGCTTCTATTGGACTTTTGAATCCGGGCATGATCCGCCCATTCTAGTTCAGCTTCCAGGCTCGTTCGATAGCATTTTCAGCTTCAATCTGCCTCTCGGCAAATCCCCGCATAATTAGTGAAACACCACATCGTGGGTCGGCCATATCCTGATGAGTCGTCTTATCAGAATGTGGCTTTCTTCCCCCCGTTGGAGTCCAGTTACCGAAAATCCCGTTTGTAGGGGTCCCCACGCCAGTGTCGCGCGAAATGTGCGAGAGATCTCCGCTCCCCCCAAGGGCCAAAATGCGCGCAATAGTGCCATTGCGCCTGCTAAGAAAACGCGTGTCACGCCAGTGTGTGGTCTTTAGGGGGTGACGTAGAGAACCCCTCACCTCAGTTGTCCGCTGCCAACGCGTCCCCTATACTCGACGTCTAAGGCTACGAGGCTTTCGAAACGATGCGGAACAGCCAAGCGCAGAGATATGCGCGGTGGTCACTCGCGGCGGCTGGGCTGCTGGCCGTGGTTGTCGCGGGCGTGTACTTGCGAAACGTTTGGGTGGCGCGTCAGGCGGCGAAGAAGGCGCCGCCGGCCGTGCCCCCGACGGTCGAGCAGCGTTCGAACGAGTTTTCGTATTCCAAAGTCGAGGGGCAGAGGACAATTTATACCGTAAAGGCGTCGCGCACGACGGAGTTCAAGGAGGGCAGCCGGAACCTCCTCGAAGACGTCGACATCAGCGTGTACGGGAAAAAAGGGGAGCGCAACGACACGCTGCGCACCAAGGCTTGCGATTTTATTTCGAACACCGGCAAGATCAGTTGCGCCGGGGAAGTGCAAATCAGGCTGCAATCCGCCGGCGCCTCGCAGGCGAGCGCAAATGCAATCCAGGTCACGACGTCCGCTGTGGCCTTTGACCGGGATACCGGCGAGGCGCGCACGGACAAACCGGTCACGTTCCGCTGGCCGGCGGGGGAAGGGCGCGCCGAGGGCGTGAGCTACGATTCCAACAGTGGGACGCTGCGGCTGCTTCAAGGCGTCGAATTGAATCTTTCCACTTCATCCGCCGCGCTTCCTGAAAAACCCGATGAAACGAACGAAAAAGTCGTGCACGTGTCGGGCGAAAGCATGTCCTTTCAACGCGTGGCGCGAATCGTGCGCGTGGATGGCGACGTCCATGCGCAGCAGGTGACGCACGAGCTGACCGCGCAGGAAATGCTGCTGGAGCTGGATGCCGATTTTCAAGCGCGGCGCTTTGTCGCCAGCGGTAATCCGCAATTGCACGATTTGAGTGCGCAAGGGCCGCTGTTGCTCAGCGCCGACGAGATTGTCTCGCAGCTCAGAGCCGACGGGTCGATCGAATCCATCGTGGCGACGGGAAACGTGCACGGCACTCGCACCACTCCCGTCGGCGGGGAGGGAATCGATGCCGGACGCATTCAGGTGGACCTGGCCACGCGCGATAACGTGCCTCGCCTGCTGACGGCCAGCAACGGCGTCACGCTGACCTCCACGAGCGCCTCGTTCAACGGGGGGACGCGTCACGTGGAAAGCGACGCCTTGGAAATTCACTTTTCGGGCAACTCGCGCCCGGGGCAAGTATTGATGGAAAGCGTGAACACCCTCGCTCCGGCGCGCGTCGAATGGCAAAGCGTGGCCCTGGTGAAAGGCAATCCCGTTCCGCAGCTGACTCGGATGACGGGCCAGCAGATGAACCTGCAATTCAACGGACAAAACACGTTACAGGAACTGGCCAGTTCCGGCGGCGTGGAAGTGACACGCAAGCTTGGCGACGCGCCCGAGGAGACCACCGCATCGCGGGAACTCCTGGCCAAGTTTGACAAGACGGGCGAATGGACAACCATCGACCAGACCGGCGACGTCCGTTTCCATGATGCCCAACGAGCGGGGCAGGGAGACCGCGCGCGCCTGGATCGCGCCACCAACACGGTCGCTCTGGATGGCTCCGTGATTTTTTCCGATGCCACGACGCGGACTACGGCGCAATCGGCGTCCTTCGCTCCGGGAGCCAATACGTTGCGCGCCGACGGCCACGTGTTGACCGCGGACATGCACCCCAATTCGGCGGTCAGCATTTCCAATCTCGCGCAGGAGCCCGCGCACATCTCGGCGGAACACCTCATCGCGGACACGGCGCGAGGTCATGCGATTTACTCCGGCAAAGGAAGATTGTGGCAGGGACAGTCGGTGATCGAGGGGAACACGATAGAATTGGACAGCCCGGCGCATATTTTGTTGGTCAAGGGGCAGGTACGCGGGGTATTTCCGCAGGCGGCGTGGAATCCGAAACCGGGCGAGGCGCCAGGGCAATCTTCCAGCCAAACAGCAAGGCCGCCGACGAGAAAAGCGCCTGGCCAAGCGGCACATCCCATCACGCAATTGGGGCATGTTCGCGGGGGATTGCTGACGTATTGGGAGACGGAGTCGCGCGGGCGGATCGAGCAGGACGCGCGAGTGGACTCAGAGCAAGGCTCGATCCAAGCCAACCAGATTGATCTCTATTTTTCCGACAACGGTGCCGCAAGCGGCACCAAACAATTGTCGCGCTCCGTAGCCAGCGGCGATGTGACCGTCCGGCAGGAGGACCGCCGGGGCACCTCGGACCGGGCCGAATACACGGCCTCAGAAGGCAAGTTTGTTCTTTCGGAAGGTAAACCAACTCTATATAGCTCAACTGGCGACACCACCACGGGGCGTCAATTGACCTTCTATTTTGCTGATGATAGGATCGTTGTAGATTCGGCG
>Ga0210409_10008429_pt1 | contig 10496 bp, 8 predicted proteins | sample IncBWH17MmetaG_FD_161649 | JGI IMG/M metagenome (GOLD analysis project Ga0210409, IMG submission 161649) | Forest soil microbial communities from Barre Woods Harvard Forest LTER site, Petersham, Massachusetts, United States - Inc-BW-H-17-M | ecosystem: Environmental > Terrestrial > Soil >...
TCGAAGCGCGACGGCTCGGGTCCGCTGCAGCGCGATTCTTCGACACATTTTTCTTACCTGGCAAAGCGGTGTTATGCCACCTGCTTCTGGCACGCATAGGCCTGCGGTCGGGCGATCTGGCAGTGGCCGGAGCGGAGTGCCAGCGCGCGCTTGACCGGTTGGCCGGTCTCGAAGCACCCGTGCTGCGTTATCAAGGGGAGTTCCTCATGGGCCAGCTACGGCAGGCGTCTGGAGATCTTGCAGGAGCCTACGCATCGTTCCAGAAGGCTCGCGAAGCCCTGGAAACTTTGCGCAGCAGTCTGCGCGGCGAAGAGCTCAAGATTGCATTCATGAAAAACCGGCTGGAGGTTTATGAATGTCTCGTCGAACTTTGCCTGAGCGGAGGCGTGCATCCAGATTCCGCAGAGGAGGCCTTCGGCTACATGGAATTGGCCAAGTCCCGCAGCATGGCCGAACTGCTCGTGCAGCACGGTCACGCGTTGCCCGCGGATGACTCGGGGCACAGCGGCCTGGTTCGGCGAATTCGCGAAATGCGAGAAGACCTAAACTGGTATTACCGTCGGATCGAAATCGAGCAGTTGCGCACCGAGGATCCCTCGCCTAAGCGGATCGACGAACTCCAGAAACAAGCGTTGGCTCACGAGAACGAATTGCTTCGAGCGCTTCGCGAAGTGCCATCATCTCAATCGGAGATTGCGAACGCCCTTGGTCCGGCGATCGCGTCGCTCAAATCCGTTCGTGATAGCTTGCCTGCGCGGACCGCACTCATTGAATATTTCAGCGTCAAGGATCACTTCGTCGCTGCTGTTCTGACGCCGGAGAGTTTCGAAATCGTACCGATCACTCCCGTTTCCCGCGTTGTCAATTTGCTGCGGATGCTGCAATTTCAGATGTCCAAGTTTCGCCTGGGCAGCGAATATACTCGAACATTCGAAAAATCGTTGCTCGGTGCGGTACAGGCTCACCTCGGTCAGCTCTATGAAGAGGTTCTGGGGCCGTTGCGCGCTCGCCTTCGCGCGCAACATCTCGTGATCGTGCCGCACGGTGTCCTGCACTATCTGCCGTTCCACGCATTGTTCGACGGTTCGCAGTACGTCATCGACTCGTTCACGGTTTCCTACGCGCCGAGTTCCAGCATCTTCGCGCTGTGCCAGCGCAAACCATCGCGCTCGTCCGGCTCCTCGCTGATTCTTGGAGTTCCGGATGCCCGGGCTCCGCTGATTTTGGACGAAGTGCGCGCGGTGGCCGGAATCTTGCCGGGAGCCGATCTGATCGTCGGCGCCGCGGCTAACGAAAGCGCGCTTCGTGAAAAGGGTGCGCACAGCCGGTTGATCCACATCGCCACGCACGGCAGTTTTCGCCAGGATAATCCAATGTTTTCAGGGATCCGGCTGGGCGGCGCGTATTTGAATCTCTACGATCTCTATCAGCTCAACCTCGAAGCAGAGCTGGTGACATTGAGTGGATGCGCGACGGGCATGAACGTGGTCAGTCCCGGGGACGAGTTGCTCGGTCTGGTCCGTGGCTTACTTTGTGCGGGTGCTCATTCATTGTTGCTGACCCTTTGGGACGTCCACGACAGGAGCACGGCCGAATTCATGACTCACTTTTACTGCCGTCTTGCCGGCGGCGAGGAAAAGGCCGCTTCCGTCCAGGGCGCCATGAAGGATCTGCGTCAGCATTACCCACATCCTTACCACTGGGCCCCTTTTCTACTGATAGGAAAGGTGTTACAGGCCTAGGTCCCTTCCCCGTCAGATTTCCCTAGCCCCCCTATATTTTTTCTATCCCTCCATTCCCTTATGAGTGGGAGATGAAACAAGCCAGTGCTGGCGTTTCATCAGTGGCGCTGAGGCTAATTAACTGAGGGGGGAGACCATGGAGCACTTTTCGATGGAGAAGTGGATTGATTTCGCTCGCAATCTCGTAGGAGCGCAGGAAAAGACTGCTATGCAGAGCCATCTGGAATCCGGGTGCAAGCAATGCACGAAGGTTCTCAATCTTTGGCAGCACGTGCACGAAGTCGCGCGACACGAGCGCAGCTTCGAGCCGCCCGCAACCGCCGTCAGCACGGTCAAGGGCAATTTCGCGATACACGGACCCCGGAAGGCCCATAGGGGAGTTCGCGCGATGGCCGAATTGCTGTTCGATAGTTCGCTGAGTCCGCAGCCCGCCGGCGTGAGATCAAACGCGTCCCCCGCGCGCCAGCTGCTATTCGGCACGGGGAACTACCGAATTGACGTCCGAATCGAGCCTCAAGCCGGTTCCAACAGGGTGGCCGTAATCGGGCAAGTCCTTCACTTCGCCGATCCGGCGGAGGGAATCGCTTCGGTTCCTGTCGCACTGACGCAGGGTCGCAAGACGCTGGCGAAGGCTGTGACGAATCGATTCGGCGAATTCACCATGGAGTGCGATCTGCTACTCACCCGCCTTCATTTAAGGGTCAACCTTCCGTTGGAGGAACTCCAACTTCCATTGATCGTACCGGTATCCGCGCCAAATATGAGCATTCTCTTAAGTGCTGATTCTAAAGACGTTAGTATGAGAAAAAGCGGAAGGAAGAAACGTACTAGGAAGAAGGTTTAATGCATAAACCATCGAAATTAGCCGCCAGTACCATGGCTGCAATTCACCCTGGCCGGCGAAACTATAACGGTCGGAGGCCTTCCTCGGCAGGGCTGCTAGAGGGTTTCGCAAAAGGAGCAGTTAAGATTATGCGACGTCGAATCTGGCTCTCATCGATACTTTTTGTCAGCCTATGTGGTCAACCTGCAGCCGCACAGGGCTTACTAGGCACGACACTCTCGAACCTCGGAAACTCCCTCTCGAGCCTGACCACGCCACAGCCCGGTGTCATCGTCCGGACGAATTTGGGACTCGGCGGATTGAAGACAATCTGCCTGCTGCACGGGTGCACGGTCGTCGGTAATCTGGACGGAAATCTCAATCAACTTTTCCTAGTTCGACCGACGCAGGGACTCCTGCCGACTCTCCTGGCAAATGTCTTGAAACTTGTCGCTGGGATAATCGACGCCGAACCGGATCAGACTGTCGCGGTGCCGCCAAACCCAACGAATCAAACTGCGCCGAGTACGCCGCCGGCCGGACTTTGGGACAACACGCCGGTCAACTACTACGGCACGACCGCCACGGACGGATACGTCAATCAGCCTGCCGCCAAGATCATTCAGATTTCTCAAGCGCACAGCGTTTTCAACGTGAGCGGAGCCGGAATCGTAGCGGATATTGATACCGGCGTGGACCCGAACCAACCAGTGCTCCAGGGCGTGTTGCTTCAGGGCTATGACTTTACGCGCAACCAGCCGGGCGGTTCGGAGATGAACGATATATCGATGAGTGCGCCCCCACCCTGCGAATCCTGCGCGGCGGCGTATGTGAATCAGCATACCGCCGCGATGCTCGATCAGCACACCGCTCACATGCTCGATGGCGCCGCCTATGAAGCATTCGGGCACGGGACGATGGTGATGGGCATTATTCACCTCGTCGCTCCAACGGCGAAGCTGCTGCCGGTGAAGGCCTTCAGCGCGAATGGCAACGCCTCGCTCTCGAACATTCTGGCCGGCATTTACTACGCGGTGCGGAACAATGCCAACGTCATCAACATGAGCTTCGACATGACGCAGAGTTCGACCGAGCTGGCGAACGCGATTAGCTACGCCAACAGCAATCACGTCATCTGCGTGGCATCCTCGGGCAACGACGGCGTGGATGAGATGGTATATCCCGCCGGCCTGCCGAACGTCATGGGCGTTGCTTCGACGAATAACCAGGACCAGCGTTCGACCTTCTCCAATTACGGCAACCAAATCGTGTGGGTCGCCGCACCCGGTGAAGGCGTGATTACCACTTATCCGTTCGGCCTCTATGCCGCGGGCTGGGGCACTTCGTTCAGTTCGCCGATGGTTGCCGGGACCGCTTCGCTGATACTGAACATGCAGCCGAATGACAACCCGAACCTAGCCGCCTGGGGCATCGCTCACGCGCAGTTCGTTGGTGTGAACATGGGCAACGGACGCTTGAATGTGGACTGGTCGCTGTCCGCCCTGAACCCGATCCAGGGGCTTCTGCAGTAAACCGCTCGGCAACCTCCTATGATCACGATTGCCAATCCGATGGCGGGCGCTCTCGAATCAGCCGGGTTGACCGGCGGCGTCGGGAAAGCGCCCTACATCAGCAGCAAACTGTCTGCGAAGCTCCCTCAGCAATGGTTCCCTGCAGCTGTGCAAGTTAAAGCGGTGGAGGAACAACTCACGGCTCTGCGCACGTCCTTGATCTGCGCTTTCAATCAACTCCTCGATCTCAAGGATCTGAACACCGGAGTCCACAGCACGCGCCTGGCGGAATGGGCCCTCCACGTGGCTGGTGAGCTTGGTTTGGATGAAAACCTCCGCTCCGATATTGAAGTCGCCGCGCTCCTCCACGACATCGGGAAAATCGGGATTCCGGATGCTATTCTCCACAAGCCCGCTAAACTTTCGGCCGAAGAATACGGCCTAATGAAGAAACATCCCGAGTATGGCTGGGCTGTTTTGCGCCACGTGCCGAGGATGGAGCGCGCCAGCCTGATGATTTTACATCATCACGAAAGCTTCGACGGCAAAGGCTATCCGGCGGGACTCGAAGGAGAGGAAATTCCAATCGGATCGCGAATCGTTTCTGTCATCGACGCCTTTGACGCCATGGTTTCTTCGCGCCCTTATCGGGAGGGCCTGCCTTTCGAGGAAGCCGAGCGCCGACTGTTGCAAGCGCGCGGCACGCAATTTGATTCGCGGGTCATCGATATTTTCCTGCCGCTCGCTCGAGCAGAAATGGCCTCTGTGTTTGCCGCTGCCGGAACCTCGATCTCCGCCGCTCTTTAGTTTGGCCGCAGGAAATGCAAGAACAGCGTGAGATGGCGCCGCACGTCGCTGGTGATCAGGAAATGCTCGCGGACATGCTCGTGGCCGTTCTCGCCAAGCTTTTGCGCGATTCCCGGGTTCGAGAGCAGAAAGCGCACCTGATACGCTGTCCCCTCGATCGAGTGGGCGAGCATCCCGGTATGCTTGTGAATCACCTGTGATGGAATTCCGCCTACGGCCGATGCCACAACGGGCTTCTTCTTCCACAAACCCTCGGTGACCGTCAAACCGAACCCCTCACGCAGACTTTTCTGAACGATGATCGTCGAACCGCGCTGCAATGCGTTGATTTCCGCGGCGCTGGTCGCCGGCAGGTCCAGGATGTGAATGTCGTGGTCTGTACCCGCGGCCTCGCGCACCTCGGCCAACACTGCATCGCCCTCGGGGTCGTCGGATGCGCCTCCTCCGGCGAGCACCAGCTGGCAATCCGTGTAGCGCTTCACGATCTGATAGGCGCGCACCACGCCCACAGGATCCTTGAGCCGATCGAATCGGGAAATTTGGGTGATGATCGGGCGAAGGGGATCAATTTCGAATCGCGCGAGCGTCTGTTCTATAAGATCAGCATCGAGCTCTCGATTTTTCTCCGAGAGCGGATCGATCGAGGGGTAGAACAGGTACTGCGGAATGGGCAACCGGCGCGCGAACGCGGGCGAAGAGAAGATGGCGCTATCGAACTTGTTCACGAACGGCGCGAGGAAGTTCCACACCTTCAGGTTAGGTTGTGATAAGTCAATGTGGCAGCGCCAAGTCCAGTGGCCGCCTCCGCCCGGCCGCGCGTCAATCAGTACCACCGGCTGCGGATCGTGAATCATCGTGAAATCGCAATCGAAATGCATTCGGGAACGATTCTGTTCCGCGTTAGCCAGAAACGTCTTGAAGCTATCGTCCGAGAGTCGGTAACTTTCGCCGTGCAGCGCGTTATGGAACGCTTTCGTGACCGCGAAGAAGTCCTCGCCTCCGGTAATTACATCCCAGCGAACGCCTATTTCCAGCTCGTTCATAAGCGGAACCATGCGGTTCAGAATTTCGGCCACGCCTCCTCCGACTGCCGTGGAGTTCACCATCTGGACCGTGCGCCCGCGCAGGCGCTGCGCCAACGTCCGCAGTTCGGCGACCTCGGCCGTTCCAATCACCGATCCATAGTCATCGAGTGTGTTCAGGCGCGTCTCTAGTTGGGTTTGCGTCATTGAGCGAGCTCCCTTTCGACAAGATGAAGTAGGGTGGAGCGGGCGCTATCGAGCGTGGTCGTGTAAATGTCGATCTGATCAACCTTGCGCGCCAACTCGGTGAGACCCAGCTCTTTCGAAAACCAGCGCGAAAAATCGTTGGTTCGCAATTGCAGGCGCAGGCGCGACGTAACGAAGTGAAATTGAAGCGAACCATGAGCCAGGTCCTGGAGGCCGTCGCGAAAATCCTCGAGCGTCCACGCCTCTCGCCCCAGCGACACCTTTTCCTCGACCGTCTCGCAGAAAAAGAAAGCTTCGAACGCGACCTGCGACGCGGTGTTTGAATTTCCCCGGCAATATTCTTCGACGACCTTTCGCAAGTCGTTCCGCAAGTCCACCACCGAAACGTAGTCGCGGATATCCACCGACGCCATCTGTTCGGCCAGCACCGGGCGGTTGCAGGAACCCAATACCCACTGCGCGAAGTCGTTCGAAAAACCTTCGGTCAAGAAATGATGCCGGCCGAGGCTCTGAAAGGTGTGGTAGAAGATCGAAGCATCGCTGCAATCGGCGAGCCCCTGTTAGAATTCAAGAAGATTCGTGGCCACCTGATTTCCGATACGGACGAGATAGGACGCTGTCGCAAACTGAAACGCTTCGGTAGCTTTCACGGAAGCTCCTTTTCGACGCGCGCCAGGAACCTCAGCGCGTCTTTCGGGTTGCGCACAAGATATCGGGCGAGAGTGCCCGAATCGCGTCCTACCCGCACGGTGATCTGGTCTGACAGGACCGAGAACGCCATCTCGTCAGTCCCGTCGTCGCCGAGGTAGACGACGGCAGCTGGAGCGGATCGCTGGCCGAGCACCTCTTCGACGACAGCGGACTTTCCGGGAATCTCCTTTGGTAAGACTTCCCACACGCGGCTGCCGTTTAAGATGTGCAAATGATCCCGCCACGGCGCGAGAAGGTCTTCCAAAACAGCGCCGGCAGCCTCTGAAGCCGCGTCATCCGCGTCGCGATGATGCACGGAAAAGCTGAGACCCTTGTCCTCAATCCAGATTCCTGGGATGGCGCCGAGCCGAGCTTGCGCTTCGCGCACGGCGTGGTCGATTGAGGCTCGCGATTTCGGAGTGAGCTTGGCCGACTCGCCATCGCGCTCGGCGCCGTGCAGCCCAAAATAGTGGAGACCCTCCACCGCGACCAGGCCTCGGAGCGCCTGAACGCTTCGACCGCTGACAATCGCGACGTAGACTTCGGTGCGTCGGACGAGGCGCTGGAGCAGGCGCTTGGCCTGAGCCGGAAATTGAACGTCGCTCGGTCGCCGACGGAGGTTCACGAGTGTGCCATCGAAATCCAGGAAGAAGGCCCAGTGATTCGCGCCCAGGAGCTGGGCGCGAATTTCCGGCCACGCGCGAAACGCGGAACGAGGGACTTCACCTGGCGCGGAGCCCGTCCGGGATGCCGCGGTCGGCTGCGGACGGTTGCCCGTCGGCTTCGCCAGTGGCGTGTCGTTCTCGACGAAAGACCTCGCCGACGAACTCCTTGTCGACGCGAAACTTCGCGTGTCAGGCATAGCGACGGGACCTTTCCGCCAGAGCGGGCTCAACCTCGCCAATGCGGATTTCCGAAAGCTCGGAGATCAAGTTTCCCGCCCAGCGGTAGACGTTGTGTTCCCGGACGTTGAGCCGCATGCGCCGCATGCGATCGTGGCGGTCATCCGGATCCATCTCAAGTGCGAGACGGATCGCGTCGCTGACCTGGTCGGTGTCATATGGATTGAGGATGAGCGCATCGCGCAGCTCGCGGGCCGCACCCGTAAACTGACTGAGGATGAGGGCGCCTTCCTCGTCGTCGCGCGCCGCCACGAATTCCTTGGCGACCAGGTTCATGCCGTCGTGTAGCGACGTCACCATGCAGAAGTCGGCCGCGCGGTAGTACGGCAAAATCTCCTCATGACTGTGATGGCGGGTAAGCAGGACGATTGGTTTCCAGTTGGCTTCGGCGAAACGCAAATTGATGCGTGCCGCTTCGGCCTCGACCTCCGCCAAAAAATCGTGATAGCGGGTGATATTCGTGCGGCTGGGCGCTCCGATTTGAACGAACGTGAATTTCCGGCGGTATGACGGACATTTTTCCAGAAATCGCTCGATACCGTGGAATCGCTCGATAATTCCCTTCGTGTAGTCGACGCGGTCCACGCCAACGCCCAGAAAACTGGCATCGATGCCCAGTTTCTTCAGCAGAGAGGCGCGCACGTCGTAAGTTGAGGCTGCGACTGCCCCCGGTTCGGATTGCGATTCGCGAAAATCAACGCTGATGGGGAACGGGCGTACCAGGGTGATGTGTTCGCGGCGCTTGACGGCAAATCGCTCCCATTCGATCCGCGATTCGAGCGCCGCATCCACCGTCTCGAGAAAATTGTTGCAGTGCGCCTGCGTGTGGAAACCGACCAGGTCCGCGCCGAGCAGGCCGTCGAGAAGCTCCCGCTGCCAGGGGCAAATTCCGAACGCCTCCGGGTTAGGCCAGGGTATGTGCCAGAAGATCGCTACGCGGACATCCGGACGCGCTTCCTTCACCATCCGTGGGAGCAGGGCGAAGTGATAGTCCTGCACCAGAAGCAAGGCGTGTTCCGCGCCTTCCATTTCTTCAAGGACAGCGTCGGCAAACTTGCGGTTGGCATCCTGGTAGCTTTGCCAGTCCGAGGTGCGGAAGATCGGGCGCGTATGCGCGATGTGGCACAACGGCCAGAGTCCTTCGTTCGCAAAGCCATAGTAGTAACCGTCTTCCTCCTCTTTCGTCAGCCAGACGCGGCGCAGCGCGTACTCCGGCCGATCGGGAGGAACGCGCAAACGATCCTGATTGTCCACGGTCTCGCGGTCGGCATCGCCCGAGCCGTGTGCCACCCACGTGCCATCGCAGGCGCGCAGAATGGGTTCAAGCGCGGTGACCAAGCCGCTGGCAGGAACGAAGACCTCAACGTTCTTGCCGCGCCGGACGTGCATATAGGGCTCGCGATTGGAAACCACAAACAGCGAACCGTGAACTTTGTTCTGTATGCTGGCCCGCAGACGTTCCGGAGTCCACAGTGACTCGCCGGTCTCGCGCAGACGCGCCTCCTCCTCGGCCGCCGCTCTGGCTTCCGACAAACTGCGGGCAAAGTTGACAACCTCCTGCGAAAACGGAGCCAGGAAATCTTCTTTCGGCAATTTAGGACGCGGGAGGACGCGCCCGCCGCGAAGATCCTTCATCCACTGCGCCGTGCGCGAGATGGGCAGTACGATGGTCCAGCGGATGATCAGGACGGTGACGAAAACGATGAGAAGCACCTGGGCAATCACGTGCCAGACGGTTTCCTGCCAGATGCGCTTGCTCTGCGCCTCGATATAGCTCGCGTCGTGGAAAATCGCCAGGACGCCGGAAATCGACGATCCGTCATCGCGCAACGGCATGTAATACGCGTGGATCGGCTTATCTGCCAGCCGCAGGAACTCACTGACGGGCTGCCCATCCTTCTTCACTTGATCCAAAGGGACGGGCGGCGGTGTAAATTGATTGGCGAGGCTGGAGCTTTCAGCCAGTACGTTGCCTGCGGAGTCGTAGACAATCACGCCGGCGAGCTGTTGCTGGTTCTCAAACCGTTCCACGATGCGGCGAAGTTGGCCGCGCGAATCATGTTCGATGGCAGGTTCGATAATCTCCTGGAGGCTTTCGCCGAGTATTTCCGCCCGGCGCTCCAGGTCAACGCGAAGCCCGCGTTTCTCCGAGCGGACTTCGTTTCTCGAAATGAAGAATGTGACCAGCGATATGCCGATGACGAGAAAAAGGATCAACCGGAGGCTGAGTCTCACGATATCCCCCTCGCGAATTGCGATTTAAAGGCGCGTTCAGTTGCCCCGGGGATGAGAGACGAACTCACTTATCGCTCTCTCTTCCAACGGTCGGCGGAAAGGTCAGGCGTCGGCTTCGATGCTTTGGACGCGGATGATAAAGTTGGACGCGGCGACGATCGAACGAGTTCTGTCCATAGCTCACCTCGATTACGAGTGTGGCTCGCACTAAGAGCCGGAGCACGAGCCGTTCCATCGGGCGCGCCTTTATTCCTTTTCGTATCAGCGTGTTGGGGCGCCCTACCCGGCGAGGCACTGGAAGAAACGTCGGCGAGCTTGAAAATTTTGCCCCGTCGCCAAGATCAGAGTTCGGATGGCGTCTCTACGTTAGTCGGGACGGCCGCGCGAGGGAATCGGGCGAATCATGTAGCGTCGCAGATTCGTGAGGAAGCGCCGCACGTTACTCTAGCCAAGGTAGGAAGTATGGTGGTAACCAGCCCACGCGAATCCCGCAATCCTTGTTCGAAAGCAGCGGCGACCAGGAGGCCCGAGGTGGCGAAAGCACGAGTCATCTCGGC
>Ga0210409_10008430_pt1 | contig 10495 bp, 8 predicted proteins | sample IncBWH17MmetaG_FD_161649 | JGI IMG/M metagenome (GOLD analysis project Ga0210409, IMG submission 161649) | Forest soil microbial communities from Barre Woods Harvard Forest LTER site, Petersham, Massachusetts, United States - Inc-BW-H-17-M | ecosystem: Environmental > Terrestrial > Soil >...
AGTCCGCCTTGATGCGTGATTTTGAATTGGAACGTGGTCTCGAAGCCGGATCCCACGGGCTGCTTCTCCCGGAACCAAGCGGCGCCCGATCGATCGCCCTTGGCCTGCGTGAGGCGCAACGTTTTGCCAGTCACTGCGGCATCACCAAGCAAGGTTGAACTCCCGAACTGAGGCGAAATCTTCGAGGCGTATCGCTGCAGTTCCAGTGCCGGCTCCGCTCAAGACCAATATGATGCAGGCCAAGCCATAGCGGGCTACTCCCATATATTTGACTACGATGACCGATCGGTTTTTCGGAAAACAAAGTAACCGCAGAGACTCGAAGCGTCGGCCGCCGAGTCTTCGAGATCTCCGACACCTTGAGGCGCCTCCGGTCATTTATTGGCTTCTAATGGCGAATTCAAACCGCCGCTGCGAAATTAGACCACATTATCGGAGGGCCAGCCAGCAGGTGGATGTTCGTAACTTTACCCGTCGGGCGTTTAACCATCCGAGTGACTTCCGGCTATCCACGAACCGTTCCTCAACACTTGGCGACACCGAGCGAGTGAGTACTATTGTATTGTTAAGTCATGTCGGCGTTACAAAGTTGGGACCCCGCAAGCTACGCGCGCAATGCCCGGTTTGTCTCCGACCTTGGATCTGCCGTCGTCGAGCTATTGGCACCCCGGCCCGGCGAGCGCATTCTTGACCTCGGTTGCGGAGACGGCGCACTCACGAAAAAACTGGTCGATCTCGGCTGTGAAGTTGTTGCCGTCGATTCGAGCGCTCCGCAGGTTGAGGCTGCTAAGAAACTTGGGCTAGACGCGCACGTCATTGACGCCGAAGCTTTGCCGTTCCGGGAAGAGTTCGATGCTGTGTTCAGCAACGCTGTCCTGCACTGGATCAAGCGAGCCGACCGGATGATCGGCGCCGTGCACCGCTCTCTTAGACCTGAGGGCCGCTTCGTTGCCGAATGTGGAGGCTATGGCTGCGTACACAAGGTCCGGACCGCGCTTGTCCACGCGCTGGATCGGCGGGGCATGGACGGGGAAGCTCACGTACCGTGGTATTTTCCGACTCCGGGCGACTACGCAACGCGGCTCGAGCGATCGGGATTTCGCGTCGATAGCATCGCACTCATTCCGCGACCGACGCCGCTGCCTGGCGATATTGTCTCCTGGCTTGAAACCTTTGCGCATAGCTTCCTTAACGGCTTGGCGGCGCGTGCACGGGCAGAATATCTGAAAGAGGTCCGATCGGTACTGGAACCACAGCTACGCGAGAGCACAGGAACTTGGGTTGCGGACTATGTGCGACTTCGATTTGCCGCGACCAAGGCGACGCCGCTGCGATAGGTCCCGACCAAAAGGCGCGAACCAGGTCAAAATCCTGACTGACGGCGCAGGGTTTACTTGCCACCTGAACTAAGTCGGCATGCCGTCGATGTGATCCGGTCTGCGCGGCGCATTGTGTTTGGCGCACTCCATCGCCTCTGGTTGAGCCCTGATATCGCGTATTATCGGCGTCTATTCTGTTCAAACCTGCGAGGTCCGGCACCGCGCTGATGTCCTCGAAGCGGACTTCTTGGGATCTGTGGGAGTATGCTTCCTAGTATGTGGTTGCTGGTGTTGCTTTGCGTATTTGCAACTTCTGGTAGGGTCGGCGCCGCGCCGCATGCGCCCGGTCCGGGCTCTCGGACGTGCGAACAGGCCGACGAGGGCGTTGGCAGCGGTCCCTGAGGGTCCGCCCCACGCCGGAGGCTCTAAACCATCGCGCCCGCCGACAACCGCCCGTACAACTTCACCACGTTCTCGATCATTCGCAGCCCACAATCTCCCTCGAGAGTCAGGATAGACTCCGGGTGGAACTGCACCGCCTCAACCGGAAGCTCTTTGTGGCGGACGCCCATGATGACGCCATCCTCGGATTCCGCGGTCACTTCGAGGCAGCTCGGGAAAGTTTCGCGTCTGGCGAATAGCGAGTGATAGCGGCCCACCTGAAATCGGTCCGGCAGGCCCTCGAAAACGCCGTTGCCGCGGTGCGTCACCCAGGATGGTTTCCCGTGCATCGGATAATCCAGAACGCCGAGTTCTCCGCCGAATGCTTCGACTACGCCTTGCAATCCAAGGCACACACCGAAAACCGGAACTCCCATCCGCACGGCGGTCTTCACCAGATCGGGAACGCCGAAATCCGCCGGGCGTCCGGGACCTGGCGAAATAAGAATTACGCTCGGCGCAATCTGACGGATCATCTCCGGCGGAAAACCGGCGCGATACGTGACCACTTCGGCGCCGGTCTGACGGGCGTAATTGGCCAGCGTATGGATGAAACAGTCGTCGTTGTCCACCAGCAGCAGGCGCACGCCGGTCCCCTCCATCTCGTGGACCTCGACCGGAGGCTTCTCCGGTTCACCACCGAGAATGCGGAAAAATCCCGTGGCCTTGAGCCGCGTCTCGCGCTCTTCCATCTCCGGGACGGAATCGTAGAGCAGCGTGGCTCCCGCCGGGTACGTGGCCATACCGTTTCGCAAATACGTCGTGCGGATAAGGATGCCGGTATTCATATCGCCCGAGAGCGAGAGCATCCCGATGGCTCCGCCGTACCAGCCGCGGGCTTCTTTTTCCAGGCTTTCGATGGCCTGCGCCGCCGCCTTCTTGGGCGCGCCGATCACGGTGACGGCCCACATGTGGCTGAGAAACGCGTCCAGCGAATCGAATCCTTCCTTGAGGAAGCCTTCGACGTGATCCACCGTATGGAACAGCCCCGCATACGCCTCAATCACTTTGCGGCCGATCACCTTCACCGTGCCCGGCTCGCAGACGCGCGACTTGTCGTTGCGGTCCACGTCGGTGCACATCGTAAGTTCGGACTCTTCTTTGGGCGAATTCAGCAGCTCGCGGATATTTTGGGCGTCGCGGATGGGATCGCCGGTGCGGCGCGCCGTGCCGGAAATCGGGCAGGTCTCGACCCTCTGGCCCTCCACACGCACGAACATCTCGGGCGACGCGCCCACCAGTTGTTCGTCACCAAATTGCAGCAGGAATTCGTAAGGGCTGGGATTGGCGCGCTGCATCTGCTCGAACAATTTCGAAGCCTTGCCGGAGTATGGCGTGCGGAAGGTTTGATGCAGCACGACTTCGTAGTAGTCGCCGCGCCGCATGCCTTCGCGCACACGCTCGACGCTCGCCATGTACTCCTCGGGCGTGTGGTCGGATTCGATCGGTCCCGCTGGGAGCCGCGGCGCAGCGGCAACGGGCTCGGCTGTGCGAGCCAGCGCTAAAGTTGAAAGGCCTTCGAAATCAAAATCGTATTGGTATCGCTCGATCTGTTCCTTCTTGCGATCCATAAAGTAAATGTCGTCGCAGAGGAACAAGTGCAGGTCCTTCTGCCCGCTGCGCGGGAGACGTTTCTCGATGGGATCAAACTGAAAGAGCAGGTCGTAACCAAACGCGCCTACCAGCCCGAGCCTGGTATCCTGCTCGTTGTGAAATTCCTGGGTTAAGGCCCGCAGGATGGAAAACACGGAGGGCTGCTTACTGCGTTCCTCCTCCGGAAATAGTTTCGGTAACGGCTTCAGGTGTCCGGACAGCACACCTGCGCCCTCCAAGCTGAACGATTCCCAGTGCGGATGATCGGCAAGCACCCGGTAGAGCATCTGATTGAGAACTTCGCCGCGAGTGTTCAGCGGCCGGAACTCGATCCTCCGGTCGAAAGCCAGAATTTCGAGTGGAGGCCGAGTGGAGCCGAGGTCCCAGCGCGAATACCTGCCCGGAAATTCGTAACCCGAAGACAAGTAGATTCCACGGAACGTATCCAACTCGCGCAGCAAGTGCCGCAGACCCTTGCGATAACTGGTCTTCGTCAGCTTACGCGTAACTGTAATTCCGTGCGGAGTCGAATACTGTAGTGTACGCATACGCAGGCCCTGCCGCGTGGAGCTGATTTCATTAGGATAACAAACGGCGTGGCTTAGCCGCGATTTTCGAGCGGCTGATCCACCCTCCTTCGCCGCCTGATACACTGTTTTTATGCGACTTCGTCACTCGCTTGCAGTCCTCGCCCTCACGTTTTTCGCGGTCTCCTCATTCGCTCAACAAGTGCCGCGACCGGCCGGCGAGTTCGCCATTAGCATGAGCAACGGCAGCCAGACTCTGCTCAGTCAGTACTCGGGCAAAGTCGTTTTGCTCATGTTCATGTTTACTACATGCTCCCATTGCCAGCACACAACCCAGGTTCTGAACCCGATTGCAAAGGAATACGCTCCGCGCGGCGTGCAGATGCTTGCGGCGGCTTTCAATGAAGGCGCAGGGCAGTTGGTTGCCGGATTCATCGCACAGTTTCAGCCTACGTTTCCTGTGGGCTACACCACGCGCGAGCAGGTAAACGAATATCTGCAGCATCCCGCCGGCAAGCCGACCTACGTGCCCGAGCTTGTTTTCATCGACAGGAATCGGGTTGTTCGCGGGCAATTTACCGGCTCTGACGATTTCTTCAAGGACCAGGACAAGAATGTCCGCGCCATGTTGGACACCCTGCTGAAGGAACCGGTAGCCTCGAAGAAGAGCGGCGCTCATAAGAAGCGGACATAGCCGTGGAACGCCGGGATTTGCTGAAGGGTGCTGCCGCCCTGATGGCCGGCGCCGCGCATGCCCAGCAGGAATCCCCAAAAACCAGAATCACCCACTCGGTGATGCTCTGGACCCTCAAAGGCTCCTTCGAAGAGAAACTGGAAACCGCCGCGCGTTCGGGATTTGAATCCGTCCAGATGGTGGGCGAGTACGCCGAGTGGACCGATGCCGATGTCGACCGCTTCAAAAAGCTCGCACGCTCCCTGCACCTCGGAATGGACGTCCTCATCGCCACGCCGAATTGGCTAACCCGGCCGGTATCGATGGTTGACCCCGCGCAGCGCGATAACTTTCTTGCCGACGTTCGCCGCGCCATTGGCTACGCACAGAAACTCGAAGTTCCCCAGATTCTGCTCATGAGCGGCAATGCCATTGCCGGGCGCACGCACGAGGAGCAGTATGCGAGCCTGCTCGATGGCTGCAAACGCGCCGGCGACCTGGTAGCCGCAGCCAATCTTAGGGCCATCGTCGAGCCGCTGAACTCGCTGGTCAATCATAAAGGATTTTTCCTCAACACCTGCGTGGAAGGGGCTCGGCTCATCCGACAGGTGGACAATCCGCACGTGCGCCTGCTGTTCGATATCTATCACGAACAGGTGCAAGTTGGGAACGTGATCCGCACGCTCACCGAAGCAGCCGACGTGGTGGCGGTGTTCCACATCGCCGATAATCCCGGCCGCAACGACCCGGGGTCAGGCGAGATCAACTATCAAAATGTTTACAAGGCGATCCGGAGAACAGGGTACAGTGGCTACGTCGCCATGGAATACCTGCCGCTCGGCGATCAGGTGGAGAGCCTGACCAAAGCGCTGAAAGACTTCCGCGCGGCAATGGCATAAGCAGCCAGGCAAAACCCGATGAGGCTGGCATGCGTCAAATAAGACAGGTGAACCTTTATTACGATGCGGCCACGGCAGTTTCTTTGGCTCTCGATTCGATCCGCGCGCATAAGCTTCGCAGCTTTCTGACCCTGTTGGGCGTTATCATCGGCGTTGCCAGCGTCATTCTGGTGGGCGCGGCCATCGATGGGCTGGGCGTTTATGCCGAGAACATCACGGCGAAGGCTTTCGGATCCGACAGCTATCTAGTGGCGCAGATCGCCTCCGTGGGGCGGCTCACCCGCCGGCAGCTCGCCGATAAGCAGCGCCGGAATAAGCGCATTCGTCCTGACGATGTAACTTACCTGCGCACCGTCACCGGCGATAGCATTATGTACAGCCCTTACGCGCAGCGTTTCGATGACGTGAAGGGCGAAAACCAGGTCTATGAAGGGGCGGTGATCCTGGGAGTAGCGAGCACACTTCCTGAGATGCGCGACATTCCCGTGGAGGAAGGCCGCTTCTTTACGGAAACCGAGGAGCGCATGCGCAAGCCAGTCGCAGTGGTTGGCGTGGATATACGCGATACGCTGTTCGCGGGGGCCTCGCCCATCGGCCGCACGATTCGGGTTTCCGGCACAGTGTTCACGGTCATCGGTCTTTTGGAGCGCCAGGGTTCCTCGTTCGGGCGAAGCCTGGACAATCCCGTGTACATGCCCATCACGATTTATAACCAGCTGTACGGCGGGCAGAAGGGCGAAGCGGTGTTCGGGAAAGCCCGTCCGGGATCCGGCCTCAGTATGAGCGAGGCGTTGGACGTCACCCGCGGCGCGCTGCGCAGCCGGTTTCACACGGTTGTCGGACAGGAGGATAATTTCGACACGCTGACGCCCGACTCAGTCCGCTCTTTTGTCGATCAAGTCCTGGGAGTGATTGCCGCGGTGGTGATGCCGGTTACTAGCATCTCGCTGGTCGTAGGCGGCATCGTGATCATGAATATCATGCTGGTCAGTGTCACTGAACGGACGCGTGAGATCGGGATTCGCAAGAGCCTGGGCGCGCGGCGGAGCGACATCATGCTCCAGTTCCTCACCGAATCCGTGATCCTCTCGCTCACGGGGGGCGTTATTGGTTTGCTGGCCGGTGCCCTGGTTTCGCTCGGTCTTTCGGCGCTTTTCGGCGCCACGCTTAAGATCACCTTGCCGTATATCCTGCTCTCCATCTTCGTCTCCAGCGCGGTCGGAATCATTTCGGGCTGGTATCCCGCAAGAAGGGCAGCACGCCTCGATCCCGTCGTGGCGCTCCGCGCCGAATGACCACGCCATTCCAAATTAGCCCGAGAGAAACACTGGCCATGGCGCTGCACTCTGTTTGGGCGCACAAGTTTCGTTCGGGCCTGACAATTCTCGGCATCGTGATCGGCATTACCACGGTCGTGACGGTAGCGTCGCTATTGACCGGGCTTCGGCAAGGCATCGTCGATTTCTTCCAGGAGTTCGGCCCGGACAACATCTTCGTCGCGCGGGTCAGCGGAGATCCCAGCGGCCAGAACGCCCGCCCCAAGGAACTCAAACGGAAACCCATTCGCCCCGAATACGCCGCCTATTTGAAATCCGTGGTGCGATCCCTGGATGACGTGGGAACCAGCCTGTTCATCCTGCCTCTTCCCGGGAGCGTCCCCATTGCTAAGGTTCCGGGCTATGAGTCCGACAATTTTTTTATCGCCGGCGCCACCCCCAACCTATATGAAATCTCGCCGCGAGAACTGCAGCAGGGCCGCATCTTCTCAACCGAAGAAGCGGCAAGAGGACAGCGGGTAGCGCTTCTGGGCTCGGGTATCGCCGACGCGCTGTTTCCCGCCGGCGACGGGGTCGCCCGAACGCTGTTCGTCGACGGCGGTGAATATACCGTTGTTGGTATTTTCGCGCCGGCGAAAGGTGGATTCTTCGGCGAGAACGGCCTCGACCGTCAAATCGTGATCCCACTCGAAACCGCGCGCCTGCGCTATCCGCAATCCCAGAACTTTTTTCTCACGGCGAAAGCCCGTCCGGGCCTTCGAGCCGATGCCTTTGAAGAAATCCGCGGAGCGCTACGCAAGCTCCGGCATACGCCCCGCAACGAAGAGGATGACTTCACTCTCTCCACTGCCGATTCCATCATTGAGAACTTCGACAGAATCACCGGCATGATTCTGCTGATTTCCATCGCGATCTCAGGATTGGGCCTGCTGGTGGGTGGCATTGGCGTAATGAATATCATGCTGGTCAGTGTGACCGAACGCACCCGCGAGATCGGCGTCCGAAAAGCCATTGGCGCGCGCCGGCGGGACATTGTCCTTCAGTTCTTGAGTGAAGCGGTAACTCTTACTGGAGCCGGCGGCCTCATCGGTATTGTTTTCTCGATCCTGGTCACGCTTCTGCTCAGCTTATTGTTCCCGAGCCTTCGATCTCAGGTTCCCGCCTGGGCGGTTGTGACGGGCTTCAGCGTTTCGGTTGCGGTAGGAGTCTTCTTTGGGGTATGGCCGGCAGTCACAGCCTCTCGCCTCGATCCGGTCGAGGCTCTCCGGTACGAGTGAGCCGAGTGAGCAGGGAATCAGGCCTTACCGGGAAAGTACTTTAGGGGTTTATCCTGACGGAAATACGCTTCCCGTGCGTCGGGAAACGTATGTTTTTCCACATTAGATAAAATTTGCAGGAAAAAATTGCCCTGGGATAAGGGATAGGGCGGGTTGATGCCCGCCCTATGTTCTAACGTTGTGCTGCAGTTTGAGGACTGGCAAGATCCGCCGTAAACATCCGAATTTCTACACGGCGATTCTTCGCTCGAGAGGCGCGGTTCCGTCCCTCATCAGCGGGCTTTTCCTTGCCCAAACCCACATCCTGGATGCGAAACACCGGGATGTTGTGCTGTGCCACCAGATACGCCATCACGCGCTCAGCACGGCGGCGGCTCAGGGCATCGTTATAGGAAGAGGAGCCGGTCTTGTCGGTAAAGCCTTCGATTGTAATAAAGTAGCGCTTCGAGTTGGAGTGCTCTTGGACGAACTGATCCAGTTGCTGCCTGGCCTCGTCGCTCAGCGTGTCTTTATTGAAACCAAACGGAACTACCGTCTCCGCAGCCATCTTATAGTCGTCCAGATTTCCTAGAGTCGTCTGGATTGAACTGATTTGCTGGGTGTTCTGATTGGCAAGATTAGCGGCATCAGCGGCCTTCTGGTCCGCTGTCTTGGCAGCAGCCATAGCGTCGCCTGCAGCCTTCTCGGCCGACATAGCGCGCTCTTTAGCTGCGTTAATACCGGTCTCATGCCGCTCGATATCTTTTCGGGCTTCCTCAATCGAAGTGCCCTGCTTGTTGGACTGATCGCTTACCTGATCGACTTTGGTCTGGATGGGCGCCGCAGTCTCTTGGACATACTTCTTGGTGGCGCAACCACTAGACAGCAACCCCCCGACCAGCACGATCGATAAACCTAGAATTTTTTTCATTCGAAGTGACCTCCCGCACGAAACGTAGCAATTTGGTGGCCTTTCCTTGGACGGCGGGGAAGAGTAGAATGATTCTTAACGTTTCTTCACTCCCAACCAATTTCTGCCCCTCGCGAGGGGAACGTCGCACTCGGGTAAAGCCCGGAGAAAGGTACACACATGGCTGAAAATGCATCGGTAAACCGTAGAAATTTCATGAAGCAGGCAGCAGGCGTCGGCGCTGCGCTGGGAGTGGCTGCAAAGGGATTCGCCGCCCACCCGGCTAAGACCAGCGGGAGAGTTGTCGGCGCCAACGACAAAATCAATATCGCGGTGATCGGTGTGGGCGGCCGCGGGTCGTATCTGGCGCACACGTTCGCCGGGATCTCGGAGCGTACAAACGACTGCAAAGTTGTCGCCGTCTGCGACGTGTATGAAAAGCGCAAGCGCAAGAATGCCGAAAGCCTCAAGTGCGAAGGCTTCCTGGACTACCGCGAAGTGATCGGAAGGCCGGACATCGATGCGGTGGTTGTGGCTACGCCCGATCACTGGCACGCGCGGATCGCGCTCGAGGCGATGGATCACGGAAAAGACGTGTACCTCGAGAAGCCCATGTGCCACACCATCGAGGAGGCCAAGCAACTTGCCAGCACTGTGCATGAAACCAAGCGCGTCCTGCAAGTGGGATCGCAGACCACCTCCGCAGAGCAATGGTGGAAGGCGAAGAAGGCCATCGCCGACGGCATGATCGGTCAAATGCTCATGAGTCAGGGCTCGTATCATCGCAACTCAGTGGAAGGCGAATGGAACTGGACCATCGATCCCGATGCCGGTCCCAACGGCAAAGAAGAGAATTACATCGACTGGAAAATGTGGCTGGGATCGGCTCCCAAGCGCCCCTTTGATGCGGACCGTTTCTTCCGCTTCCGCAAATACTGGGATTACTCGGGCGGTATCGCCACAGATCTGTTTTTCCACGTGGTTGCCCCATTGAATATCTGTTGGCCCGAGCCGCAGTTCCCTTACCGCGTGATGGCGTCGGGCGGCATCTACGTGTTCAAGGACGGACGGGAAGTGCCCGACACGTTCAATCTGATGGCGGACTTCGAGAAAAAGCACTCGCTGATCCTGAGTTCCTCGATGGCAAACTCCCAGCACATCCCCGGGCTCATCCGCGGCCACGAAGGCACCATCATCATGGTGGATCACGGCAAATTCGAAGGCGAAACCGACCACATTACGGTCAAACCCGAGAAACGCGTCGTCAACGATGAGTACAAAGCCAAGTGGGGCGACAGCGACATCACGATTCCGGTGACCGAGAAGCCCGAGTGGGCCCACATGCAGAATTTCCTGGATTGCGTGCGCAGCCGCCAGAAACCCGTACTGGACGTCGAGACCGCGTTCCGCGCGCAAGTAACCATTTCGATGTCCGTACAGTCTTACCGCGAAGGCCGCGTGCTGTACTGGGACGACAAGGCCATGAAGGTTGTAGCCAAGCCGCCAAAGGCGCTGGCGTAAGGTCGCAAGCACACAATCGACATCGTCAGCGGGTTCGTACGCCGCGGCTTTACTTCGCTCGGATCGAGCAGATGCTCCG
>Ga0210409_10008431_pt1 | contig 10494 bp, 7 predicted proteins | sample IncBWH17MmetaG_FD_161649 | JGI IMG/M metagenome (GOLD analysis project Ga0210409, IMG submission 161649) | Forest soil microbial communities from Barre Woods Harvard Forest LTER site, Petersham, Massachusetts, United States - Inc-BW-H-17-M | ecosystem: Environmental > Terrestrial > Soil >...
CGGCGCCGACCAGTTGAAGAGACTCGAGGCCGCGGCCGACGAAGCCGACAAGCGCTATGGCGCTGCTGCGGCCCAATTGTCGGCGGCGCGCGCAAAATCCGCGCAAAAGCTCGACAAGGCGGTCAACGCTGAGCTCGCGCCGCTGAAGCTCGAGCGCGCGACGTTCACGACGCAGATTGAATCCGATCCGCAGTCGCCGGGCCCGCAGGGCTTTGATCGTATTGAATTCTGGGTGCAGACCAACCCGGGTACGCGTCCGGGCCCATTGATGAAGGTCGCTTCCGGCGGCGAACTGTCGCGCTTTCTGCTGGCGCTGAAGGTCGTGCTGTCCGACCGCGGCTCCGCGCCGACCTTGGTGTTCGACGAAATCGACACCGGGGTCGGCGGCGCGGTGGCGGACGCGATCGGCGCCCGGCTGGCGCGGCTGGCCTCCAAGGTGCAGGTTATGGCGGTGACGCATGCGCCGCAGGTCGCGGCCAGAGCCAATCAACATTTGCTGATTTCCAAGGATGCGCTCGACAAGGGCAAGCGCGTCGCCACCCGCGTCAACGCGCTCGCCGCCGATCACCGCCGCGAGGAGATCGCGCGCATGCTGGCCGGCGCCGAGATCACCGCCGAGGCAAGGGCGGCGGCGGAACGGCTCCTGAAAGCGGCGACGGCGTGATTCCCGTGTCCCGGACGCGGAGCAGCGCAAACGCGCTGCACCGCAGAGCCGGGACCCATGCCACGCCGGGCCACATGGACCCCGGATCAGCAGCGCACCACGCCGCAAGAGCGGCGCGCTGCGCAGCATCCGGGGAACGCCGGGTTCACCGCCGCCTTTTCTCCGAACAATCTTCGTCGTAATCATTGGCCATGGCAAAAGCAGCAAAGAAAATAACTCTTCCCTCCGTCGCCGACCTCACCAAGGCGCAGGCCAAGGTCGAGCTGACACGGCTGGCGCTTGAGCTTGCGGGGCACGACAAGCGCTACTATCAGGACGATGCGCCAAGCGTCACCGACGCCGAATACGACGAGCTGCGCAAGCGCTTCAACGCCGTCGAAACCCGGTTTCCGGAATTCGTCACCTGCGACTCGCCGTCGCAAAAGGTGGGCGCGGCGCCGTCCGGGCGCTTCAAGAAAGTTCGCCACGCGGTGCCGATGCTGTCGCTCGACAACGCGTTTGCCGAAGAAGACGTGCTCGAATTCGTTGGCCGCATCCGGCGTTTCCTCAAGCTCGGCGACGAGGAGCGGATCGATTTTTCCGCCGAGCCCAAGATCGATGGGCTGTCGATGTCGCTCCGCTATGAGGGGGGCGAGCTCGCAACCGCCGCGACGCGCGGCGACGGCGCCGAGGGCGAGGATGTCACCGCCAATATCCGCACCCTGAAGGATGTGCCGCACAAGCTGAAGGGCCGCAATGTGCCTGACGTGTGCGAAGTGCGCGGCGAGGTCTATATGACCAAGAAAGGATTTCTGGCGCTGAACGAGCGGCAGAAAGCGGAAGGCAGCACCATCTTCGTCAATCCGCGCAATTCGGCGGCCGGCTCGTTGCGCCAGAAGGATCCGTCCATCACCGCCTCCCGTCCGCTGGGCTTTTTCGCCTATGCCTGGGGCGAGATGAGCGCGATGCCGGAAGCCACCCAATCCGGCATGATCGGCTGGTTCGAGCGCTGCGGCTTTTCGACCAATCCGCTGACAAAACTCTGTCATTCGGTCGAGCAACTGATCGCTTTCCACCGCAGAATAGAGGAGCAGCGCGCCGCGCTCGACTACGACATCGACGGCGTCGTCTACAAGGTGGACCGGCTCGACTGGCAGGAGCGGCTCGGCTTTGTGTCGCGTACGCCGCGCTGGGCGATCGCGCATAAATTCCCGGCCGAGCGCGCCATGACCGTGCTTCGCGACATCGAGATCCAGGTCGGGCGCACCGGCTCGTTCACCCCGGTCGGCAAGCTCGAGCCGGTCGGCGTCGGCGGCGTCATCGTGCAGAACGTGACGCTGCATAACGAGGACTACATCAAGGGCATCGGCGGCGACGGCGAACAGTTGCGCGACGGCCGCGATATAAGGATCGGCGACACCGTCATCGTGCAGCGCGCCGGCGACGTGATTCCGCAGGTGGTCGACGTTGTCATCGACAAGCGGCCGAAGAGCGCAAGAGAGTTTCACTTCCCGAAGAAATGTCCGTGCCCGCTGCACACCGATGTGGTGCGCGAAGAGACCGCGACCGGCGAGGAGGGCGCGCGCGCCCGCTGCACCGGCGAGTTCGCCTGTCCTTACCAGAAGATCGAGCACTTAAAACTGTTCGCCTCCCGCCGGGCGTTCGATATCGACGGCCTCGGCGAGAAGCAGCTCCAGTATTTCTTTGACGAAGGATGGGTGAAGGAGCCCGCCGACATCTTCACGCTGCCCAAGCGCAACACCAAGCTCAAGCTCGAGGAGATTGAAGGCTACGGCGAGACTTCGGTGCGCAATCTGTTCGCCGCGATCGAGGAGCGGCGGCGGATATCGCTGGAGCGTTTCATCTTCGCGCTCGGCATGCGCCACGTCGGTGAGACCACGGCCTTGGCGCTGGCGCGCGGCTATGGTTCCTGGAAGGCGTTTCACGACGCCGGTCTCAAGGTGGCCAAGGGCGACGAAGAGACGATCGCCGAGATGGATGCGCTCGACCAGATCGGCGATACCGTGATCAGGAGCGTGGCCGCCTATTTCGGCGAAAGCCATAACCGCGGCATCGTCGAACGGCTGACCAAAGAAGTCACCATCCTCGACGCCGAGAAGCCGAAGAGCAACTCGGCCGTTGCCGGCAAGACCGTCGTCTTCACAGGCTCGCTGGAGAAGATGGCGCGCGACGAGGCCAAGGCCACCGCCGAGCGGCTGGGCGCCAAGGCGGCGGGCTCGGTGTCGAAGAAGACGGACTACGTGGTCGCGGGTCCCGGCGCCGGCTCGAAGCTGGCGGACGCCAAGAAGCACGGCGTGACCGTGCTGACCGAGGACGAGTGGCTGAAGCTGATCGGGGAGTGAGACGCTCACGCGCCGCCACGTGCCCACTGCCCGACCATGACGGGCGAAAACGGCATTTTAATCAATTTCCGAATTTCAGAATTATCGCTTGACGTCCGGGTAAAATTGGTACTATAGCGATTTGGTCCCGTCCCTCTGGAGGGGCGCTTCGCGATCGTCACGAAACGTGGGGCGGGATGCGATGGACGTGGAGGTGCCGTTGACGAGTGGCGCCAAAGCGGATGGCAAAAGCGTGTGGTCCTGACTTCGCGGTGCTGGAGTCAAGTCTGCGATAAGAAGCGCAGGCGACGGTGGCAAAAAAGCCGGTCACCGGGGAGAGCACGCCATAAGCCGTAAACCATTGCGCGGGGAATGCCGGGTGATTTCCGGTGTGACCGTGGTGACTATGCTCGTATGCTCATTTTATTTTGCATGCGAGGCTGCGGGTGCTTCGGGCGCCCGGTATTCCCTGCGCCCTCTGATTGGGAGGGGTGAGGAAATTTCTAGCAAACCTCGGGCATATCGGGCCGCGAGATCGCGAAGTCGTGTCTATCAATGCGTGGCTGTTTGAAAATTGATTCGGTGAGTACACCCCGGCTGTCATCATCCGCGAAAGCGGATGATGCAGTATTCCAGAGGCGCTCGTGATGGAATCGAGAGGCCGCGGCGTACTGGATACCCCGCATGCGCGGGGTATGACGGCCATCACTAGAGCGCCGCCGTCGCCTGGTCGAGCCATAGCTTCGTGGCGTCGTCGAGCTGCGGGCGTACCTCGGCCGCAACGCGGGCGTGGTAATCGTTGAGCCAGCCGAGCTCGGCCGGGCTCAACATGGTCACGTCGATCAACCGGCGGTCGATCGGCGCCAAGGTCAGCGTCTCGAAAGCGTTCATCGGCTTCTCGGCGCCTGCGATGTCGGTGCCGATGACCAGCTCGAGATTCTCAATCCGGATGCCATAGGCGTCGGTTTTATAATAGCCCGGCTCGTTGGACAGGATCATGCCGCGCTTCAACGGCGTGGTGCCGAGTTTCGATATTCGCGCCGGGCCTTCGTGTACCGACAAATAGCTGCCGACGCCGTGTCCCGTGCCGTGCTCGAAATCGATCCCGGCCTGCCACAAGAATTGCCGCGCCAAAGCGTCGATCTGCGCGCCGGTGGTGCCGTCCGGAAACACCGCGCGCGCGATCGCGATATGGCCGCGCAGCACGCGGGTGAAACGGTCGCGCATTTCGCCCGAAGGCGCACCGATCGCGATGGTGCGCGTGACGTCGGTGGTGCCGTCCTCATATTGCGCGCCGGAATCGATCAGCAGCAAATCGCCGCGTGTGATGCGCCGGTTGGTCTTGCGGGTGACGCGGTAATGCACGATGGCGCCGTTCGGCCCGGTGCCGGCGATCGTGGGGAAAGAGACGTCTTTCAGCGCGCCGGTATCGCGGCGAAACGTCTCCAGCACCTCGACCGTGTCGATTTCCGTCAACGCGCCGGAAGGTGCTTCGCGGTCGATCCAGGCGAGAAACCGCGCCAGCGCCACCGCGTCGCGGCGATGCGCTGCGCGCGTCCCTTCGATCTCGGTTGCATTCTTCACCGCCTTCAAGAGGCTGACGGGGTCGTTGCCGCGTACCGCCTTGCCGCCCACTGATCCGATCAGGCGGCTGAACGCGTCGGCGGCGGTCGCGTTGTCGAGCGCGATCGAGGCGCCTTTTTGCGCGAGCGCGGTCAGGCTCGGTGTCAGCGCGTCCGGCTCTTCGACATCGGCGCATTGTTCAAGGTGGTCGCGCGCGCTGTTCGACAGCTTGCGCTGATCGATGAACACCGTCGGCCGGCCGTCCTTCGGCACCAGCGCATAGGACAGCGGCAGCGGCGTGTGCGCGACGTCGGCGCCGCGGATGTTGAAGGTCCAGGCCACCGCGTGTGAATCCGACAGCACCAGCGCATCGACGCCGAGCTTGTCGATCTCGGCCCGGATGCGTTTGAGCTTTTCCGCCTCGGCCTCGCCGGCAAATTGCGCGCCGTGCACGGTGACCGGCGCCAGCGGCGGCGGCGGACGCTCGGTCCAGACGGCATCCAACGGATTGGCGTCGACCGCGACCAGCTCAGTGCCCGCCTTGGCGCAGGCCGTGGCCAGCCGTTCGGCTGCCACCGAAGTATGCAGCCAGGGGTCAAATCCGAGGCGGTCGCCGGCGGCAAGATGCTTCGCCAGCCAGCTTTCCGGGGAGGGGTCGATCAGCGGCTCGACAGCCCACGCCTTGCCGTCGACCTGTTTTGCCGCTTGCAGGGTGTAGCGGCCGTCGACGAAAACAGCGGCCACGCCGGTCAGCACGATCGCCATTCCGGCCGATCCGGTGAAACCGGTGAGCCAGGCCAACCGCTCTTCCGACGGCGCGACATATTCATTTTGCTGCTGATCGGCGCGGGGAATCACGAAGCCTGAGAGCTTGCGCCGCGCCAGCTCGTCGCGAAAGGCGGAGAGCCGCGCGGTCAGCGCCACGCCGCTCTCGGGCTCCTCGAATGTCTGGAAATGGGCCTCGAACATCGCGCGAATATCCTCGGGAAATATCCTAGGGTTGAGTGGAAAATTCCGCAATGCGTCACAAATCCTTTTGAATTTGGCACGGGGTATGCTTGAATTGCTGCACCTGCGTTAGACGGGATGGAACGATCTACTGTTACGGGGCGGTTCGTCGAACAAGATCCGGAGGAAGTCCAGGAGTGTTCCAACTCAACGATGAGGGGATACACTATGCCGGCTTTTACGTTCGAGAAGATTACGCCTCCCGTGCGCCGTGGGCCGCTTCCGCCGATTGAAAAGAAGCAGCGCGGTGTCATCGTCCAGATTCTGGATCGCTTTGTCGAGGCGCGCGTCAAGCGGTCGCTGCGTAAGGAAGAGGGCGTGATCGCTCGCGGCCAGCCGAAGCCGCCCCAGCCTGAATAGGGTCAACGCGTATAACGCAGCAGCAGGCTGCTCCAGCCTTCGATCGCAAGATGCCGCACCGGCACCAGGGAGCGTGCGCGATAAGCGGCAATGACGCCCGGCGCCTGATGGGTCAATAATCCCGATAAGATGACGTGAGCCGACGGCGCCAGATGCCGCGCCATCGATCCCGCCAATTGCCGCAACGGATTGGCCAAAATATTCGCCAGCACCAGGTCGAACGGTCCGTGCGCGGCAAATTGCGGCGCCGAAAACCCGGTCGCGCGGATCACCCGCACCCGATTGCCGGTTTCGTTGAGTTTTGCATTCTCGCGCGCGACCTTGACCGAGGGCGAATCGATATCGCTTGCCAGCACCGGCTTGTGCAGCGCCTTCGAAGCCGCAATGGCGAGCACGCCGGTGCCGGTGCCGAGATCGAGCACGCGGGCCGGACGGCGCGCCTTCAACACATGGTCGAGCAGCAGTAGGCAGCCGCGCGTGGTGCCATGGTAGCCAGTGCCGAACGCCAGCGCAGCCTCGATCTCGATCCCAATCTTGTTGCCCGGCACCCGCGCGCGGTCATGATGTCCATGCACCACGAACCGCCCGGCCGGGACCGGGACAAGATCCTCGAGGCTGGCCTTGACCCAGTCTTTCGCCTCGATGGTGTCGAAGCCGATGGCGTGCGCGATATCTTCGCCGGCGGCGTTGCCGACGAGCTTGCGGACCAGCGCCTGATCCGGCGCGTCGGCAAAATGCACGGTGATGTCCCAGCGCCCGTCCGCACCCTCGAACGCGGCGATCGCGGCTTCGCCCTCAAGGAAAATCTCGCTGAGGACGTCGACCACGCGCCTTGCCGCCTGCTCGTCGGAAAGTGCAAAGCTGGCGCGGTGGGTGGCGGGGGTGATCGTGGAGGTCATCCGGGCGCAGCGGCGGACTGGCTAGTGTGGTGGCTCAGAAGTTAAAATCCTCAAATACTTGCCCCGAGGGCCGGCCCTACCATTACCCGATTATTCCACAGGGTTATACGCCAGCGAGACGCCACTTTTGCACAGGCTAATTGATTGAATCTCGCGGGATTTTCCACTGCCGCTTCGCAGCGCGAGTGCCCCCCGGCGGCGCGATTAGCTCAAATTTGAAGAACAATCGCATCGCAATATCCGGAAGATTTCCGGGTTCCGCATTTATGCAACTTTAGGTTCTGCTCCGTAGTTGTACGGAGCTGAGCAAATTCAGTGGAATTCCAGTGGAGGTGAGGTTGAAGCATCATCTTTTGAAATTTCTGTCCGACGAGTCGGGGGCGACGGCGATCGAATATGGTCTGATCGCGGCGGGCATCGCGCTCGCGATCATTGCCGCGGTGAACGGCCTGGGTACGACCCTCAGCACCCAGTTCACGTCGATCAATAGCTCACTAAAATAGGCGTTCCTTCCAATGCTCCCTTTCCCAAAGGGGAGACGCTGTCCTGACATCACAACCAATCTGACAAGAAACCCGGCGTGCGGAGTCGATCCGGCACGCGGGCTGGTCAGTTCGCCTTGGGGAGCGCCTTCAAACAGGGCGCCGAGGCGGCTTGGACCATCGGTTGCATCTTGCTGCACGTATATCACCAATCGCTCCCCTGGTTTTCCCCAGCCTATCCACGCTCTTATCAACCAGTTCTGTGTCAGGGCGCGTGTGACGCCGCCGGGACGAGCGCCGGCGGAGTGTTGCTGGAGGGCAGCCGCCATGCCATTGTTCTCACACGCAAAGCGATCTTCCTGATCAGAACCAGCGCACGATCATCCGCCCGCCGTGCAGGTTTGAAATGAAGCCTTCCATTACGGGTAAAAGGGTTCGCCAAGCTCTGCGATCGGCCTGCATGACCTTGGTCGTCGCGCTGGCCACTCTGGCCGCTATCGAGATCGTACTTCGGGTCGCGGACTTGCGCATCTTGCGGGAAGGCAAAAGCGAGCGCTCGCTTACCTATCGCTATGATGCGGAACTGGGTTGGGCGCCGATACCCAATTCGAGCTCGATCGTAACGACCGCCCGGACAATTCATGCGCGGCATAACAGCCTGGGCTTCCGGGATATCGAGTTCGAGCGTGATGCTCGGCCGACGATAGTTTTTGTTGGCGATTCGTTTGTTTGGGGCGTCGACGCCGAGGCCAATGAACGCTTCACCGACCTGATGAGAAGCCGGCTTTCCAACCAGACCATCGTCAATGCGGGCGTTTCAGGATACGGCACGGATCAGGAATATCTTTTGCTTCAGCGAATATGGCCGACGATCCGGCCCGCGGTGGTCGTGCTGATATTTTGCACGGATAACGACCGGTTGGATAACGGCACCAACATTCGCTATGACGGCTATCAGAAGCCGTACTTTGCCACACTCGCGGATGGGACGCTGGAGTTGCGCGGGCAGCCGGTTCCGTTCTCGCGTCAGCTGTACATCAAGCAGGATTGGCTGGTGCGTCATTTGTGGCTCGCCCGCGTGGCCGCCTTCGCGTACGTCGAGATCCGGCATCCGCAGCTGTACGTACCCGATCCGACCGAGCGCCTCGTCAGCAAGCTGCGCGAATTCGTGGATGCCCATGGCTCCAGGCTGATCGTCGGTCTCCAGCGTAGCGACGAAAAGCTGATCCAGCACCTGCGAACCGCGCAAATTCCGTTCGTCACTTTCGATGGAGCCGAGACCTATTCCGATCTCTATGGCGCCCATTGGACGCCGGCCGGCCACAGACTCGTCGCTGACCGCCTGCTGCGCCTGCTCTCGGAACAGAACATCGCCCAGGTGGATGATGCATCCCGCTAGCTTTCGAGCCTCAGCCGAACAGCGCTCGATGATCCCCGAGGATCACGCGCGCGGCATAGCCGGCCATCGCCAGTTGATATTGTTAAGAGCTTCATAAGTTTTGGCCTTGGCCTAAGGCTCGCGCTTTAATCGCCGTTTACGTCCGCGGCGTATGTTTCAGCGCGTGAAAACAGGGGCCTGGGGCAAATGGGCGATCTACTAGGTATCCTCCGCTGGGACATGGCAGCCTTCGTGGCCGCTTTCGCGGCCTTTCTCGTCTGGATTTTGACAGCGCGGCCCCGACACCAGCCCCAGACCGAGGTTGGGACGGTTCGAGGAAATCCGAATTCCAAGCGCACCGTCGAATCTCCCCTTCGACGCTTCGAAACAAAGCTCATGCTGATCGGCGTCGGCTTTGCCGCGGTGCTGTTCGGTGGCGTTTTTGCCATCAGCCAGGCCAGCGGAGCGTTGGAGGTATCAACGCCCTTGCGAGTCACGCTCGGTCTCGTCTGGCTGATCGGTCTGCCAATAGCCCTGTGTTACCTTCGCTATCCCGGCTCACTCAAACTCAGCCACAGCCTGATCATTCACGCGTCTCCGGAAATGGTATGGAACACCGTCAGCTATCGTCCAACAACCGACTACTATCGTGCAACTGTCGCCAGGATCGTTCGGAAAAGCACGGAGGCGGAGATCTACGATGTCCATCTTCGCGATCTCGGAGTTTGTCCGGAATGTGATTTGCACAAGTCGCCTGATTGCAGCGCGAAGAAAATGACCGTCGAAATTATCGAGAGGAATGTCGGGAGCTTGGAACGCACGCGCACGACCCTAGCACCAAGTCGGTCACGCCCCGTCATTTTGGAGGAGCAGAGCGAATGGCGGATCTCGCCTCATCCGGACGGTAGCCTCGTGACGCGCAGCGGCATTACCACGGGGCCCCTGTTATGGAACTGGGTCATGGCCCGGATCAAGGCCAGCAATTCTGCGCGTGATAGCCTGATTGCGCTCAAGTCCTATTTGGAAGGCACGCGCGGCACGGGGTCGTTCGCGGCGGCACAGGAGATGCTGGATGCCGCCAGGGCCGCGCCCCGGCATTGTCGCTGCGGCTAGTCACGCAGCCGGCCGATGCGCGGCAAACGGAATGGCCAAGACGTTGCATCTTGAATCTCGGCACTACGTAGCGCCGATCTGGTGGGGTAAAGATCCCTGCGACGATGTGGTTGCATCTACGGGCTTCACCCAAACAGCGCCCGATGATCCCCCAGGATCACGCGGGCGGCATTGTGGCCAGGCGCGCCGGTGACGCCGCCGCCGGGATGCGCGCCGCTTCCGCAGTGATAAAGGCCTTTGAGCGGCCCGCGATAATCCGCATGCCCGAGCATCGGCCGTGCCGAGAACAACTGGTTCAGCGTCAGCGCGCCGTGAAAAATATCGCCGCCGAGCAATCCGAACTGCCGTTCCAGATCGAGCGGCGACAGGATCTGCCGCCCGATCACGCTTTTCGCAAAGCCCGGCGCGTAGCTCTCGACGGTGGCGATCATGAGGTCGGCGACCTCGTCGCGATGATCGTCCCAGGATTTGCCGCCGGGCAGTTCCGGCGCGACGTGCTGGCAGAACAGGCTCGCGACATGCTGGCCCGGGGGGCAGAGCGAATCGTCGAGGGTCGAGGGGATCAGCACCTCGACGATAGGTTCGCGGCTCCATCCATGATTGCGGGCATCACACCAGGCGCGATCCATATAGGGCAGGCTTGGTGCAAGGATGATGCCTGCGGTGAGATGATCGCCCTCGCCGGGTAGCGCCGTGAATGAGGGCA
>Ga0210409_10008432_pt1 | contig 10494 bp, 9 predicted proteins | sample IncBWH17MmetaG_FD_161649 | JGI IMG/M metagenome (GOLD analysis project Ga0210409, IMG submission 161649) | Forest soil microbial communities from Barre Woods Harvard Forest LTER site, Petersham, Massachusetts, United States - Inc-BW-H-17-M | ecosystem: Environmental > Terrestrial > Soil >...
AAAATGTATATCTATACACGGGAATACATATGACTATTCTAAATCAGTGTATACAAAAATGCATATTCCTATGGAAATAATATGTCGTGTGCACGGATCATTTTGGCAAAAACCATCAGATCATATTCGTAAGCACGGATGCCATAAGTGTGGTAAAATAAAGAAAGCTAATTCACATAGAAATAAATTGAACGAGATGATTGAAAAATGGAATATTATCCACGAAGGTAAATTTGATTACTCAAAAGTTGTATATACCGGACAAAAGGATGAAATTGAGATAATTTGCCCAATTCTAAATCATGGATCATTTTGGCAAAAACCAGATGCTCATCGCAAAGGACACGGATGTCCAAAATGTTATACCAAGGTATCAAAAAAAGAAATTGATTGGTTAGATAGTCTTGGATTATTGAATGATAATGAGCACAGACAAGTGCACATTAAGATTGGTAGGAAATGGATCACGACAGATGGATTTGATCAAAATACTAATACCATTTATGAGTTTCTTGGAGATTTTTGGCACGGAAATCCTAATGTCTATAATCATACTGATCTAAACAAGGTAGCTAAAAAAACTTATGGCGAGTTGTATAATTTGACTATATCAAGATTTGATATGCTTAAAAAAGCTGGATACAACATTATGTTCATTTGGGAAATGGACTGGGATCAAATGCATAATGAAATTAAGAGATCTGCTTAATATAATTGATAGGATATCAAAGCAAAATAGGTTTCCAGAACCTATGATTTGTGGCGGGACCGTTAGGGATAAAGTGCTAAACCGTCTCGATAGATTATCAGACATTGATATAACCAATGGTTCGATAGATATACATAAACTCGCTATCAAAACAATTAATGAGTTAAAGGAACAATATTCAATTAAGGTCAAAAGATTTGATGATGGTCATATAAGTCTATGGCTTGGATCTGGTAAAAATACGCTCAAAATAGACTTTTCAAGCTTTTTTATTTTGCCTCATATTGACACATACCTCCAAAACCTCGGAATAAAAAAACCAACAAGTATAGAACGAGAACAGTTTTCGCGCGACTTTACAATCAATACGCTATTAATGACACTTGATTTAAAGACAATCAAAGATCCAACTCATAAGGGCATTAAAGATATCGAGCAAAAGATTATTCGCACTTGTCTTGATCCGGATACGACCTTTCGACATAATACCAATCGAATAATCCGCACAATCTATCTTGCGTCCAAACTTGATTTTGATGTTGATCCAGGGATCATTAAATGGATATCGGAAAACAAGGCATTTCTTCAACATTCATCTCAACAGTATGTGTCAAGATATATCGATAAAGCACTTGATAAAAATCCAGAACGTGCAATATGGTTAATTGAGAAGACCAATCTTTGGGATGCAATTCCAATAACCGAGAAACTATATCCATACTTTGCCAAGAAGTCAGTAAAAGAAGCACAGTTGAAACGTAATTTTGATTACGGTGAGGGAATGTATTCCGCAATGAACGAGGGCAAAGTTAAAAGTGTTTCCGAGTTTAGGAAAAAACGACGAAAGAAGCGCAAGAAGATACTCGATGGGATCAAGAAAATGCACCTGGTGCAAGAGAAGGCGAAATGAAAAAGCCTAACTATTTTGCTGAACAATACCAGTTGCATAGCTATGCTTATTTTGCGGGCAGTCAATCATACAATGAGCAAATGTATCCATTCAATGAATACGGTAATACAGGAGTGATGATCGATAGAGATAGAGATCTTGATCGTATGCAAAATCATCAACGAGATGGAAGCGAGTTTAAGGAATTCAAAGAGTTTATGAAGCGAAAGCTTCGAAAACGAATAAAGATGAAGAAAAGGAAGGATGTATTTACACCAGCGCCAGCATATTCCAATATGTATGGTCAGGTCGGTTCCGAAGGTATTTTTGCATACCCATCCGGTTATTATGGTGGTTATATCGGAGAAAATCCCAACACCACCACAAACTCATATAACAACACTTATCAAATGGCTTCATTATTTGAAGAGATGGTCAAAAAGGCGTAAGATACCCATATTTTGGCATTGCAACGAGGACTAACAATGGCTCTATATAAATCAGCGCAGGATATGATGGAAATCAATGATCTCAAAGATCTTGGCAAGGATGATGAGGTTATCCTATATGAAGAGAAACCCGATATGGAAGATGTGGTTGAGCTTCATCAAGAACCAAAAGAAACGGAGGTTGTATTTAAGCTTGCACCACTTCCCGGATCGGATGCTGAAATTCCTCTCGAAGTATCAACTGATAGTGATATTGAAGTTGAAGAAAAGACAACAAAGAAAGATAAGAACGATGTATCGACATTGGAAGTTGCCGATCCTTGGGATACAAAATCCGTCAAACCAGATGGCGCAATTGAATGGGCAAAAGCAAGACTGCAAGAAATTCCAAGACACGATGGGAAACAAATACTCGGGATTGAGAGAGTTCTTTCATATCTCAAACGAGTTGATAATGAGATGTCAAAGATGATCTCTGGTGATTATCTCGGTAAGATAGATATTGCAGCATTTGAAGCTCTTCGTAGAGAGATATATGATGCACTTCCAAGATTGGAGAAAGCAAAAGAAAACTTGATGAAGCAATATAGGCATAGCGCTGATGAGAAGGCTGGCATAGTAAAAGAAGCCAAACAAACTCACGTAGGTAGTATAATTGTAACCGTTCCTCTTCTAATCTCAACTATTGCACGAACAATGATCAACGGAATGGTTTCAGGAGGCCACGACATAGAAAATATGTATGCGCATCAAGTAAAAGAGTATGATCTTTCCAAAAGAGAGCAAATAGAGCTAACACAACTTCTTTCTGATATGGGATATTTTGTTCGTCGTGATCGTTTATTCCCACCTGAAAGTAAAGAGAAATGGGACGTAAGTGATGGTAAGGGCGATTATGCTTCGCAATACTATTCTTGATTGGTGATATGACGAGTTCTTTTGATACCATCCAATATGTTTTGTTTTGCTTCTAACGGTCGCAAATTTGATAGAGACCAGCACTCCTTAAATGTCGGATCTTCTGGTGATAGGTAATAGAAATCTGAATGTGGCTTTATGTGATCCACGTGCCAAGTTTTTATATTCGGATTATACACTCCATGATTATCCCAATTCATCCATATATTACCATTCTCATCAAGATTATCGGGATGAGACCAAAGATTTTCTATGTGTTGAGCAAATTGTTCAGGTGTCCAATCTACGTGATCAAGCATAGATTTTCCTTGTTTGTCTAATCCACGAGATTTGAGCATTTTATATGCTGAATTTGATGCATTTCTACGAAGTCTAAATGCAGGATCCGTTGCTCTTCTCTTTCTTTCGGCCCTCCGCCTCATTGCTCTTACTTTATCCGGATTATCACTTCTCCATTTGGCACTATATTCATTAACCATATCTGGATTATTCTTCTTCCATTTTTTTGAACTTGCGTTTGCTTTTTCTGGATTATCTTTTAACCATTGCAAACCATAATTCGGATTATCCTTTCTCCATTTTACATTACGATTTCTAACCTTATCTGGATTATTTTGGCGCCATTTTTTTGAACTCATCGCGTGTTTACTCGGATCTTTATGGTAGGATTTTCTTTTACGTTCATTAATTGCGTCTTTATTTTTCTCCCTATATTCTTCATCATACTTTTTTTCACAGTCTTTGCAACACGCCAAAAAGAATAATCCTTCTTTATCTTTGCGTTTTCTCATTCTGAAAAATTCAACTGTTTCTGGTTTTTCTACATGGCATTTTGAGCATTCTTTAGATTTCATTTTATGACTTCCTACATAATAATATATCATCTGCGATACTATTGTCAAGTTATTAGGTCAATAATCTTGCATTCCTGTATGGCTAATGACAAAAAATTTACTGCACGTTCATTATCAACTATATCGAGAGATAATGGCTCATTTTCTCGTTCTGAAATTATTCCAGATTGGTTAAATGACTTTGCAAAAAGTCAACAGGCCATTACGACAACAAAAGCTGATAGTAATTCTATATACGATCAGATCAATAGCATTCTGGGAAATAAAGGTAAGTTTTCGACAGTTCAGGAAGCTGTTGAAAATTTTAAGCAACGCACCGGACTTACTGAATATCTCAAACAGATTAAGCAAGCGCAAGATACCAAGGAAGATGTCTTTTCCAAGATCCCGGAGCTGAAAACATTTATTGATAACTATGTTGATGCACATCCAGGAACATCTATTGAAGCGGTAATACACGACCTGCTAAAACTGAAATCGGTGAAGGAAAATCTTCCCGAAGCAAATGATCTTCCGGAAGATATAAAGCGCTATATCAACGATAAGATAACGGAGAAGAGACAGAATTCCCCATATGCAATGAAAGAAGATCTTCAGCTTGGTAAGGTAGATGTAAAGGTTGATGATAACCTTGCAAAGGACAATGATCCGTTCGGTGGGTGCAATCCAAATCGTCAAGGGATGTAAGTTGTGCTTATTCCAAGACATATTCTTGATGTCGCGCATAAAGCAATAATCGACAAAGAGGCTCGCGCAGTCATTGCAGATTGGTTTGAAGATAATGGTGCGAATGATGAGGCTCATGATTTGCGAGTTGGTAGCATTGAACCGCTTGCACTATTAGCAATGCATGCCAAAGATTTTCCGTTGTATCAAACGGTTGAACATCATATCGACAAGAAACGCGGGCAACACAATCTATATGGGCACGAATACGACAAGGGTGTATGCGGTGTGTGCCAAAGGTTTTACAACGCTGATTTATTGGATGATGAACTTAATAAACAAGCATCTCGATTTGAGTGGTTGGTAAAACAAGCATCAGTCAATAAATTCCCACCTCATATTATGCAGCTCGCTCATAAAGCGTTTATTGATTATGATGATAAAGCACGCCAAGTGCTGGGTGATTATATGATGGAGCACGGACTGGAAAATGAGGCGTTAAAGATACTGGGGCCGAATAAAGGTCCATTCAGAGATGATGTGATTACATTCAGATGGTTAGGCGCAAAGAATGATGATCTGAAATTGTTTGCGGCAGCAAATCATCAGCTTTTGTGGAGCCCAGCACGTCGTGGCCATGACGTTGATAATCCTGAAAAGTGCGAACCTTGTGCAACAATGATGGGGCATTACAAGTAGCTTCTCCCTATATTTTCGCATTGATTACATATGGAAGCTTCGCTATTAGATACGATTAAGGACAAGTTGCTTGCACTCGATCCCGTTTATTGGGTCGAGAAACATCTTACGCTCGATGGAAAGCCATTCCGTATTCATGGGAATGGATATAAGCCATATGCAGAGATTTATCGATGTATTGGCGTTAAGGCATTGGAAAAAGACAGCCTTCCAATTGCAGTATGTAAAAGTCGTCAAACTGGTATGACAACTTGCGCATCTGCTATGGAGATGTATTTTCTTGGTTCGGGTATTTTTGGTTTCAATGGTCGTCCTCCAATTCGTATCATACATGCGTTTCCGTTTCTTGATCTTGCGTTCTCATACAGCAAAACAAAATTTGCAGCAATGATATCAGGATCAAGTGTTCCTGATGAACAACCAATTAAAGGCAAGCAAAAGTCGTGTATGCAGCTTCTTCTCGATGAAGAGGGCAGTGAATCGCAACAGTTCAAACAATTCAAGGGAAACAACCATATATGGATTGAGAGTGTTGGTATAGATGCCACAAGACTTCGTGGTAAAACCGTAGATATTATCTTCTTCGATGAAGTGCAACAAATGAGTTCAACAGCGATGAGTAATGCGTTGAAGACGATGATGCAGGCTCAATATGGAAATGGTGGAGTTCAGGTAATGTTTGGAACACCATTACAAAGGGGTTCAATGTTCTACGATATATGGAACAACTCAACACAACAGTACTATTACCTTGGTTGTGAGAAGTGCAAAAAGCATTTTCCGCTTTACACCCCAAATTCTAATGACTGGGAAGATATTTGGCTTTACGGATTTATAGTTCGCTGCACACATTGTGGTTTTGAACAAGATAAAAGGGATGCTGCTGAACGTGGAAAATGGATATCGACAAAAGATAAGTCGGACGCTAAATTCATGGGGTTTCATATCAATCAGCTTTATATGCCACATATCACCAAAGAAAAGCTTCTCTCTGAAAAACCTGGCATTTCTGCAATCAATACAGAGCGCGCATATCAAAATGAAGTCCTTGGTGAATTTTATCACGGTGAAAGCGCAATCATTACACCCGATCAAATTCGCGAGCTTTGCGGGGATCCAGAAAGAAAATTCCGTGCATCAATATCACCCGCAGAGGATCTTCTCGTTTTCCTCGGTATAGATATTGGTGAGAAAGCTGACATTGAAAACCTTGTTGATAGCGACAAAGTTAGAAACAAAGGTCAATCATACTCAACAGCGGTTGTTATTGCGATGACCGGTCCTCAACGAATGTCCATTGAATTCGCTACCAAATTCAAACGAAATGATCTTACTTCCAAAAAGGGTATCATTGATGAGATTATGCGCAAATACAGTGTTAATCTTGGTGTTATTGACTTGGGTTATACGAGAGATCTTTCCGAGATACTGCAAACAGAATACGGAATGAAGATGCTTTCATCAAATGCTCTTCCTCGTGTAAATGACAAGATCAAATTCGCAGATCAAGTATTTCCAAAGACCATAATGTTCGAGAAAGATTTTTGGATCGCTGATATGTTTGAGCAAATGAAGAAAGGCAATGTTCGTTTTCCATTGGGTTCATTTGAGCAGATTTCGTGGTTATTGCAGCATTGCGTGAATTTTGAGATCAAACCTTCAATATCAAGAACTGGCGATGTTCAGCCTCATTATGTAAAGTCAGGACATACTGATGGTTTCAGTGCGCTTTTAAATGCCTACATCGCTATGAAGTTCTATGTATCGAACGGGTTTAAGATTAAGCACCCTTCTTTGATGAAAACGGAGAAAAAAGAAGGCATTCCGGCAATTTTAGGATACTGCCCCAAATTACGTTGATATATAGAGATATTAAGAGGATTAGATGACTGAAAACAAATTCGTTCCCCCAGTAACGCCAGTGATGTATAAAGCAGTATCAGAACATCGTAGAGCTTCACTTGAAGGTGAAGTTAAACAAGGAAGATATAGAGATGGTTCTGGTCGTTCATATGATGATGAGGGAACTTCAAAAGCAGCAAATGTTGTAGCTTCCGGTATCAAAAAGAGTGCGCAATCAACACAACAGAATACAGTTGGATCACAATGGAGAGGTAGCTCTGATAATACGGTAAGACAGATTAATGGGATCTATAGTCCGTTATGGCTAAATTCCAATATGAACCTTCCGCGCGATCGGGCGACGATAAATTCTTGGCTCAGAAGTTTTTTTGCTCTACAAGCTCCAGTCCAAAATGCAATCAATCTTCACTCAACATATCCAATTTCAAAACTAACCATCAAGTGTCGCAACAAGAAAGTTGAACAATTCTTCAACGATATGATTGAGGAAATTGATCTGATGAATGTTTGCATTCAAGTTGCCCAAGAATATTGGTTGCTTGGAGAGGCTTTCGTATATGCAGAGCTTGATGAACGAACGGCGAAGTGGGCGCGCCTTATAATACAGAATCCTGATTACATAGTAGTCAAACGATCGGTCATTGCTAATGAACCAGTAATAATGCTTCGTCCAGATGAAAATCTTCGTCGTATTGTCTTTTCAAATCGTCCATCCGATATAGAACAGCGCAGACAGTTAAACGAGACAATAATTGATCACGTTAAGCGTGGTGAGAATATACCATTGGACAACTTCTACATCTCGCATCTTGCAAGGAAGATTAGCCCATACGAGATTAGAGGAACTGGACTACCGGTTTGTATATTTCGTCAGCTGATGATCTTTGATACGATCCGAGAAGCAAAATTCGTTCAAGCGCAAGCAATGATCAATCCGATGACGATTGTGAAAGTTGGAACCGATGGACCCGAAGGTTTGCATCCATTGCAAGCTGATTTGGAAGCGTGGAGAAATGTGTTCGAGAACGCAGAGGGTGATCCTAACTTTAAAATCTTCACTCACGCCGGAGTATCCGTTGAGCGTATTGGATGGAACCAAGGTATCTACGATACATCGGGAGATATTACCCAGCTACTGAAAGAAGTGTATATTGGACTTATGGTGCCGCAAGTTATTATGGAAGGAGGGGGTGATATAACATACGCAAATGGAGGAGTGTCCCTTGAAGTATTGCGCGATCGTTATATGAGCTTCCGTAATATGATGGCAGCTTGGTTGAAGAAGAAAATTTTTGCCCCGATATCAAAGCTTAATGAGTTCTATGAGCATGAGAATGGAGAAAAGAAACTAATCATACCGGAAGTAGAATTCAATCACATGTCTCTTTTCGATACAAGTGAGTATATCAATATGCTTATTCAGTTAGCAGGAGATCAAAAGAAAGTGTCTCATCAAACATTATACAGATCATTAGGACTTGATTATGATGAAGAACGAAGAAAGATCAAGAAAGAAGACATTATGGAAGCAGTTCGCAAAAAGGAAACGATGTCTCTTGATCGTATGGCATTGAATGAATTAAGAGCTATGTCGGAGGAAGACGAGATTCCAGAGATTGCGGAAACACCACTTCCAGGATCATCTCCTTATGCAGATCAAGCTGGAGCTTTACCAGGAGCGCCAGGTGCACCTCCAATGGGAATGGATATGGGCATGGGAGGCCCTGGAGGGCTTCCGCCATTACCTGGAGGACCCGGTCCAGGTATGCCACCACCTCCGCCACCAAGTGGAGCACCACCTGGTCCAACCGGTGGAACACCGCCTCCAGCGTAACCAATATTTCTGCATTATTGATATCAGGAGATTTTGATGGAACGATTGGCACAAGAACGCGGATTTTGGAACCATTTGCATGAGAAGGCAAATTTGTCTGGTCGCTTAATTGAGAGGCTTAATCCAGAATTCGGTAAGACAATGGAGCATCTTCGCAAAGCTGATGAGAAGGTTAGAGGTTATGCGGAGAATGTTCGCAATCTTCTTCGTTCAGCAAAGCAATACTATCGTAGACGTGATTATCTTTCTTGTGCCGCTGCATTGTCATCATTTCACGAACGCGCACGCTACATAGCAGCGGAGCTTGAGCGTTTCCGTAATACTGTTGACTTGAAAAACTTCAAAGTGCTACTTGATCAATTTGATGATGATCAGAAGGAGCAGTTATTCGGATACAATCCGACACGCGAGCTTCAGCTTGAAGATCTTCAAGAAGCTAATGACAATATTGAAGTCAGTGCATCGCTCAAAAAACAAGCTGGTCTATCTGATTGGTGGTTCAAAATTACAGATCCTCTTTCTGATGTAGTTCATAATCTAACGAATGAACGTGCAAAAGCTATGAAGGTATTGGAGCGAAATTTCTCCGTTGCATTCTTGAAGGATCTCAAAAGAGATACCTTGATAATGATTGAGCGATCTGAGAGATTTGTTGCGTTCTTGCTTTCCACGTTCAAAAAATTGGCAAGTGCTCTTGCTAAAAGAAGTCTTGATCAGTACACCGCTTTGTCAAAAGGTTTTGTTGAGAAATTTGCAGGATACCATAAGGAGTTCGTAAAGTATTATGAGGGACGCATTGTTCCGTTGAAAAAGGAACATGAGAAGTTAGTTGCGGAGAAAAAGAAAGAGCTTGAAATCAAGCAAAGACAAGAAGATGCTGCTAAACAACAGATGGAAGCGCAACAACAAGCGGAGATGCAACAAAGATTAACAGAGCAAGCAAAACCATTAGGAGAACAGCTTCAACAACAAGTTTCAACCGGTCCTCTTAAAGAACCCGGCATGATGGGCAACAAACCGGAGACGTTAATGTATCAACCTCAAAATCTACCAAACCTATTGCCAAAAACAATGGTCGAACAAACACCGGATGAAAATATGCCACTTGATCTTGAAAAGCAAAAAGGAGCATCAAATCAAGAGTTCTTGGAGCGCTTGGAGATTTTTGCGGAGGAAGAAAATCCAGAGCTAATGGTGCTTGAAATTCTTGATCATTCGGAAGCGATGGAAGATCAAGATCCCGAAATGAGTTTGAAGCTTCTTGCAATAGCAGAGGGTATTGTTGAAGAATATAAAACTGCCGGTGTGTTTGACTTCTTAAAAGGTAAACCGCAAGAGCAAAAGGAAGAAGAGGAAAAGGAAGAAACGCCCCCTTTAGTTTGAGCCCTCCTCAACGCGAGAGACGAGGGCCACCTCAGCACAACATACAAGAAGGTCGCGTTGATAGACCGTTTTCCAGTTTTCCATTTCTTCAAGCAATCACGCCAAATAACATTAGGGTCACGGTGGGATCATTTCATCACATCACCGGTATCGTTAGTGAGAGATTGTATGATCTCAATATGGAACCAGATATAATTCCGCCAAATTTTGAGCAAAAGATCATCGATGAA
>Ga0210409_10008433_pt1 | contig 10494 bp, 12 predicted proteins | sample IncBWH17MmetaG_FD_161649 | JGI IMG/M metagenome (GOLD analysis project Ga0210409, IMG submission 161649) | Forest soil microbial communities from Barre Woods Harvard Forest LTER site, Petersham, Massachusetts, United States - Inc-BW-H-17-M | ecosystem: Environmental > Terrestrial > Soil >...
GTCGTAGGTTACAGTGGGCCGCAGCGCCCGCGACAGAAGTTCTTTCCGCCCGAGTGGGCGGTGGTACGCATGCTGTCGGTCCTGCCGGCCGAACGCGGGGGAGGACTTGGGCGGCTGCTCACGCAGGCATGCATCGATCGCGCGCGCCGCGACCGGGTCGCCACCATTGGCCTGCACACCAGTCCGGCCATGCCGGCGGCACTGGGGCTGTATCTGCGCATGGGATTCGCCCTTTGCCAGACCCTGCCAGAGATGAGAGGTGTGCCGTACGCCCTCTACACCCGGCACCTGACGGATGACTAGCAACCGGTCTTTGACCGGCCCTGGCGGAGTTACTAACATGGCTACACAACACGAAAGGACTGAAGTGCAGGCACTCGCTCGTTACACTCGAACGGCCATCTCGCTGCACTGGGTGATGTTTCTGCTCATGGCGGCGGGCTTCACCATCGGTGCTTATATGGCCGACATGCACGTCAGTCCTCTCAAGGCGCGACTGTTTTCGTATCACAAGTGGATCGGCGTCACGGTGCTCGGCTTTGCGCTGATCAGGGTGCTGTGGCGTCTGACACACCAGCCACCGCCCAATCTGCCGATGCCACGCTGGCAGCAGATCGCCGCCCACAGCGTCCATTGGTTGCTGTACGCGCTGATGATCGCCACACCCATGGTCGGCTGGCTCTATAGCTCGGCCGCCGGGTTTCCGATCGTCTATCTGAAGCTTTGGCAGCTGCCCGATCTGGTGCACAAGAACGAGGCACTGGCGAAAGTACTGGTGCAGGTGCACGGTTTTCTCGCCTGGACGTTATTGTGGGTCGTTGCGTTACACGCCCTCGCCGCGCTCAAACATCATTTCTTCGACCGAGACGCGACCCTGAAACGCATGTGGAGCTGACAACGCCCCCAAACCAACCTGAGGAGCTGTGAATGAAACGCAATCCACTCGCCCTGACCGGGGCACTGTCCGTGGCGGCGGCGTTCGTGGCAACCGCGGCCGGCGATCCCAGCATCGACGCGTCCAAGAGCACCATCACGGCGACGTTCAAGCAGGAGAATGTGCCGGTGGATGCCGCCTTCAAGAGTTTCAATGGCCGCGTAGACTATGATCCGGCGAAGCCGAATGCTTCCAAAGCGGCCATCGAGGTCGCTACCGGCAGCTTTGACATGGGGACCGCGGAGTACAACGCCGAGGTCAAGAAGAAGGCCTGGCTTGACAGTGCCACTTATCCGAAGGCGACCTTCATTTCCACCTCCGTCAAACCGGGCGTGGCCGGGCATTTCGATGCCACCGGAGCACTGACCCTCAAGGGGAAGAGCCAGACCCTGACCGTACCCGTCACCGCCACCCAGAATGGCAATGCGACCGTCTTCGACGGCGCATTGGTAATCTCCAGAGCCTACTTTGGCATTGGCGACGCCGAATGGAGTGACGTCGTTGATGATAAGGTGCGCATCAGATTTCACTTGGTAGAATAATAACTTAGCTCAAATCTTGGTCTGGGGATCCGGGCTGGATTACGTCCAATTAGTATTGACAATCATTCTCATTCACATTACCGTTGAGGCGTTGTCACAGCCACCGGTCTGCCCCGGTGAAGGTTCGAAGCGTCACCATGTACGTCTGCATCTGCCACGGGATCACCGATCGTCAGATCTGCCGCGCGGTCGATCAGGGCGCGCATTCCTTGGACGAAGTTCAGATGCAGTTGCCGGTGGGTGGCTGCTGCGGCCGATGCGTCGATACCGCGCGTGCCATCATTCGCGATCACCAGCATTCGCCCGGCCGCTGCGCTGTCCGTCCGTCGGCTCGGGTCGCCGAAGAACCCGCGCTCGCCTAAGAATCACACCCCGAAGCGGCGTGCATCGCGCGTGATTGCATCACGGCCGCGGCGCACTCAATATCAAACCTGCCTCACCGATCGGTACAAGACCGGAGCCATGCGCTATGAAGGGCGACGCCAGGATCCTCAAGCATCTGAATACCGTTCTGAGGAACGAACTGACCTCTATCAATCAATACTTCCTGCATTCGCGCATGTATGGGAACTGGGGTCTGCAGCGCCTTCGTCAGCATGAGTACGAGGAATCGATCGATGAGATGAAGCATGCCGACCGTCTGATCGAGCGGATTCTGTTTCTCGAGGGGCTGCCGAACCTGCAGGATCTGGGGAAACTGTTGATCGGTGAGCAGGTGCCGGAAATCATCGAGTGCGATCTGAAGCTCGAACGCGCGGCGCATGCGGACCTGAAGATTGCCATCGTGGACTGCGAGCAGGTGGGCGACTACGTCTCGCGCGAGCTGTTCGAGAAAATTCTCGAATCCGAGGAAGAACATATCGACTGGCTCGAAACGCAGCTCGATCTGATTCGGCGCGTGGGTCTGGAGAACTACACGCAATCGCAAATGCAAAGCCCAAGCTGATACCATTCATCGTCGGCCGTCAGGCCGGAGGCTGCCATGAAACTCATCACCGCCATCATCAAGCCATTCAAGCTCGACGAAGTGCGCGCCGCGCTGTCCGAATTGGGCGTATCAGGAATGACGGTGACGGAAGTGAAGGGCTTCGGACGCCAACGCGGGCACACCGAGCTGTATCGGGGCGCGGAATACGTCGTGGATTTCGTGCCCAAGGCGCGACTGGATATCGCGGTGCGTTCCGACCTGGTGGAACAGGTGGTGGACGCGATCGTGCGGACCGCGAAGACCGGCAAGGTGGGCGACGGCAAGATCTTCATCAGTGAGCTGCAGCGGGTGATCCGGATCCGCACCGGCGAAACCGACAACTCCGCTCTGTGATGTCCTTCAGGCTCCCAGGAGCCGTCCTCAGTGACGATACAGCGACCGCACGCTGATCTTGCCAGCCACCGGGTCGGACAGGGTGCGCGTGATCGTCAAAGTATCGGTATGCATGTCGGTGCTATAGCTTTCGCGCACCGTCGCATGGCTCTCGTAGCGCAGTTTTAAGTTAAAGGTCGTTCCGGACCAGCTGGTGTCGATACGCGCGGTACCGTATTCATCGATCCGCGTAAATTCATCGTCCGGCGGATAGTCGCGCGGTGGATTGTCGTCGCCGGCGATGCGCACGTCATCCGGCTTCACGTCGATCCTGAGCGTGGTTGGCGAGGCGAGCACCCGCTGCAGGTTGCGCCGGAGTGCATTGAAATCGGGGCCGATGTAGCCGGTCTGGCTGAACTCCTCTCCGTTGAGTCCGGCACCGTTGCTGGAGGCGCCACCGCCACCGGCATTGCCGCCGTGGCGCCGTCCGCCGGCCGGTTGCTCGTATTGTGAGTATCCAGCGTTGGCCAGGCGCCTGCGCAGTTTGGATTCGGCCGCATCCACCGCGACTGAGATCTTGGCGTCGGCATCGTCACTCGCCGACTTATCCAGCCGCCATTGCCCGGTCAGATGCGGGTCCGACGGCGCGATTGAACTCGTCACACAGGAGGCAGCGCCCAGCGTTAAGGCAACTGCGACAGTCAGCGGAGCAATGGCTTTGAACATCGAAGTTCAGTAGGACCGTCTAAAGCGCCGATGGTTCGGTCAGCGCGGGGCACAGGCTAGAGAGGTGCGGTAACCCTGTCAAACCGGGTATCGGCGCGCGCTACACTGATAGGGATGTATCGCGTTGCGCTGTATCTGATTGCCGGCTGGTCCGGTCTCTTCGTGATGGGTATTGAACTGCTCGGCGGGCGCGTACTGGCGCCGTACTTCGGCAGCAGTATCTACGTCTGGGGCGCGCTGATCACCGTGTTCATGTTGGCCCTGTCGCTGGGGTATCTGTGCGGTGGCCGCGCCTCGATGCATTCCCCGAGTCTGCGGCGACTGTCGGTGATACTGGTGGGAGCCGCGCTGGCGACGCTGCCGGTGTTACTGCTCGGCGAGCCGCTGCTGGACTATCTGTCGTCGGTATTGACCGATCCTCGATTCGGTTCACTCTGCGCCGCCAGCCTGCTGTTCTTTGCGCCCACCCTCATTTCAGGGATGGTCTCGCCCTACGCGATTCGCTTGCTGGTGGCCGATCAGGCCAGCGCCGGGCAGCGCGCGGGGTTGCTGTATTTCGCTTCCACGTTTGGCAGTGCTGCCGGCACGATTGCGACGTCGTTTTATCTGGTGCTGTGGCTCGAAGTGAACCAGATTCTGCTGCTGCTGATGGGAATCTCCGTGCTGGTGTCGCTCGGGGCCTGGTTGCTTTCGGCCCGGAATGACGAGTGAGCGCGAATCAGGATCAACGCTGTTTCACAGGGTGGTTTGCGGCGCTGATGTGCTGCTTCGTGCTGCCGGCCGCTACCCAGGTTCCGGATCAAGCGCGGCTGATTCATTCCGAAAAATCGCTCTATCGACAGGTGCTGGTCTATGAGGATGACGTCAATCGCTGCCTGTGTTTTACCCATCAGTGTGCGATTGGACGGCAGTCGTGCATCGATCTTAAGCTGCCGAATCACCTGGTGTTCGAGTACACCCAGATGATGCTTGGGTCACTGTTTCTGGTCCCCGACCCGCAACACGTTCTGGTGATTGGCTTAGGGGGAGGGACCTTGCCGCTGACACTTGAAAAACTAGTGCCACACGCTGACATCGATACGGTGGAAGTCGATCCCGCGGTGGTGATCGTCGCTCAGCGTTACTTTTGCTTTCATGCCGACCCGCGACTGCACGTGATCGAGCTGGATGGTCGTGCTTATGTCAGACAGGCGATTCGTGCCGGCAAACGCTATGACCTCATCATGCTGGACGCCTACGACAACCAATACATTCCGGAGCACCTGCTGACACGCGAATTCCTGAGCGAGGTGCGGCAACTGCTGCGACCTGGCGGCATCGTGGCGGCGAATACTTTTTCGCAGAGTAAACTCTATTCGAACGAGTCAGTGACTTATCGCGCCGTCTTTGGCCAGTTCTACAACGTCAAGAGTGGCAACCGTGTGATTCTCGCGAGCAACGGTCCGCTGCCTTCGATCGACACGGTTACGCACAACAGCCGGCAATTCACCAACTCATTCGACGCACTGGGGATCTCCAGCAAGCGGCTTGTGGGGCAATTCTCGGTTGAGGCTGATTGGGACACGGGCGCCCGCGTCCTGACTGACCAATATTCCCCGGCTAACCTGCTGAACAGCGCGGTGCCCTAGAGCATACGTTGCCGGCAGATGCTTCGCGGCTAGTGCGGAGCACTGGCAATCTGCGTGCGCAACTCGCGCAGCTTGGCTTTGATGATGGCGGCATTCTGTGGACCCACGCGCAACAACGCCTTCTGTCCCGCCGAGAGATCCTCGAGATTTGGATCGGCAAACTGATACATCACATTCGGGCGCACCAGCACAATATCCCCGCTGACATCGGGTGTTGCCAGCAGGTTGTCGATCGTAGCCACCAGACGGTCATTGAAATAGCCGTTCGGATAGCCCTGATTCTGGTACTCCTGCTGAAATAGCGGGTAGTAGTGGAAGTAGAGTGCCGCCAGCTGCTTGCTATCGACCATCTGCACTACCTGCATGATGGCCGTGTAGCGTTGGTAGTTGGAAGGATCGAGTATCGAATGCTGCTCGTCGCCCTTGGCCATGAAGCTACCCGGGAGCGGTTTGGTCGGTCTCGATTCAAACGCCGCTTTCTTACGCGACAGGTTGTCCACCGTCACCACGATGTGCCGTATCAACTGTTCGGGCTTTAAGAGGCTGTCGGTCGCACGCTTGCCCATCAGCTCGGACATCGCCTCGTGCAGCGGCCCGTCGCTGGATTGCAGGGGTGGCAGCGGCTGTGGTGTGGGGGCTGCGGGAACCGGATTCTGAATCGCCGGGGCCGGGGCGCTTGGCGCGGGCGCAGTCGCGGCAGGGGGAGGGGCGTGCCGATTTGCGCGCCAGGAAAAGAACAGCACTACGGCGGCGATCAGGACCAGGGCTGCGCCGACCCACCAGATGTGTTTTTGCATGATTGGAAACCTAGTCTCCTTGGGATGCGATTGCAACCGCACTGCAGCGCTGCTCTCACGTATTATCTGCCTGTGAATGCAGTATCCGAGGGCCTCTCTGAACAGAGCGCGAACGGCGTGCTGATGGTGCGACCGGCAAGGTTCGCGCACAACAATCAGACCGCGGGCAGCAACCGCTTCCAGCAGTCGGCTGCGCAGTCGGATCGCACGGCGGCTATGGCCGCGGCCGAGTTTGACGCACTCTCCAGTGGAATTGCGATGACCGGGGTCGCGGTGTGCTGCGTGGATGACACCCCCGAACCACCCAAGCCGGACGCGGCATTCCCGAACAACTGGGTGAGCTTCCACCGTGATGGTACCGTGGTGATGTATCCAATGCTGGCACCCAACCGTCGCGCTGAACGACGGCCGGAGATTCTTTCGATCGTCGAACAACGACTGCAATTTCGGCGTCGGCGCCTGATTGATCTCAGTGTCCACGAGCGCGAGGGCCGCTTCCTCGAAGGCACAGGTAGTCTGGTGCTGGATCACACCCAGCGCATCGCCTACGCCTGTCGCTCAGGCCGTACCGATGAGGCCCTGGTGCGCGCCTGGTCACAGCAACTGGGTTTCGAGCCGCTGCTATTTGACGCTGCCGGTCCCGACAGGACTGCGATCTATCACACCAATGTATTGTTGAGCGTCGGCACAGCCTGGGCGGTGGTGTGCACCGATACCATCGCAGAGGGCGATCGTGCGCGGGTGTTGCAGTGTCTGCGCGCGACGCGCGAGGTCATCGAAATATCGATGCCGTTGATGGCGCAGTTCGCCGCCAACATTATGGAGCTGCGTGCGCCCCGGCCCAAGGCACAGGCTGCGCGAATACTGGTGTTGTCACAGCGGGCACGAGCCGCGTTCGAACGGTCCGACGCCGATGCGTGGCAACGTCTGCGCGGCTGCGTCGACCAGGTGCTGGCGGTGCCGGTGCCCACTATTGAAAACGTCGGTGGCGGGGGAGTTCGGTGTATGTTGGCGGAAGTGCCGGAAGTCACGACGTGAGCGAACGCGAATCTCTGCCGCAGCGGGTCTGCCGGCTGCTGTCTGATGGTCAATTCCATTCCGGAACCGCGCTGGCGAGCAGTTGCGGGGTCAGTCGCAATGCGATCTGGAAAGCGGTGGCGGGCCTGCGGGCACTCGGGCTGAACGTGCATGCCGTCGCCAACCGCGGCTATCGGATCCCAAATGCCAGTGATCTGCTCGACCCCGCACTGATCCTGAGCTCTTTGCCGAAAGAGGTCGCAGGCAGGCTGCGACAGGGCCAGTGCGTCTGGCGTACCGCTTCCACCAATCTGGATCTGCTCGCACGCGCGCCCGGACCGGTCGGAAGTTTCGATTATCTGACGGCCGAATGTCAGGTCCAGGGACGCGGGCGCCGCTCGCGCAGCTGGTTCGCCCCACCCTGCGGTGCGATCTGCCTGTCCATGAGCTGGAACTTCGCAGCGCTGCCCGCGGATGCGAGCGCGCTGAGTCTGGCGGTCGGCGTCTGCGTGTTGCGTGCGTTGAAGCACGTCGGTCTATCGGGTCTGGCACTCAAGTGGCCGAACGACCTGGTCGTGAACGGCGAGAAACTGGCCGGTCTTCTGATCGAGTTGCGTGCGGAGGCGGGGGGGCCGGCGTATGTCGTCGTCGGCATCGGCCTGAATGTCGTGCTCGGGGATGCGGTGCATCGTCAGATTGAAGCTGCGGGCAATCGTGCAGCGGACCTGCTGGCGCTGGGGATTCAGCGCGCCGACCGCAACGAAATCGTGGCCGCCTTGATCGCCAGCACGGCTGCGGGGCTCGAGCAGTACGAGCGCGACGGGTTCAGCAGCTTTGCGCCGGAGTGGCGCGAGGCGGATGCTCTGGCCGGCAAGGTGGTGGTGGTCAGTTCCGAAGCGGGTAGCGTTACCGGGCATGCGCGCGGCATCGATCTGGATGGCGCGCTATGCCTGCAGACGCGCGATGGCCTGCAACGTTTCGTGACCGGGGACGTGTCAGTCAGAGCCGTGACATGAGCCTGTTGCTGCTGGACAGTGGCAATTCGCGTCTCAAATGGGCGCTGTCGCGCGAGCCGTATCGACGTCGACAGGCCTTCGCAGCTCGCGGTGCGTTCGATCTGAACGCACTGCGCGGATCGAGATCACCGTTGGACAGGCTGTTCAAGGCACTGCGTGCCTCGGGGCTCACCCCGCGGGTGCAGGGCTGCAATGTCGCCGGGGCCGCGGTCGAGCGGCAGTTGCGCGCGGCCACACGACGCGCCGGATTCGGCCCGATCCGCCTTGCCGAAAGCCACGTTGCCGAATGCGGTGTGCGCAACGGCTATCGGGAGGTGTGGCGTTTGGGGGCGGATCGTTGGGTGGCGCTCGTCGGTGCCCGCCACGAACATCCCAATATGGATCTTTGCATCGTCGGTATCGGTACTGCGATGACGATCGATTTGCTCGACTCCAGCGGCCGGCATGTCGGCGGCAATATCATTCCTGGTCCGAAATTGATGATTGAATCGCTGCTGACGCGTACGGCTGGCATCCGGCGGCGCGCGGGCGGCAGCTCGGCGATGAGCAATATTGATCTGGCTTCATCTCCCGACAGGCCACTGTCACTGTTCGCACATGACACGCGCAGCGGCCTGCGGGCCGGGGCGCGCCATGCCTGCGCCGCCGCGATTGAGCATGCGCGCAGCGCTGCTGGGCTTGAACTGGGTCGTCGGCCGCGTCTGCTGCTGGCGGGCGGTGCAATGGACGTGATTGCGCCGCTGCTCGACAGCCCGTATTGGCGCGAGGACGATCTGATTCTGCGCGGTCTGGCGGTGATTGCCTCGACTGCTGTGGGCGCGTGACATGGCATACACTCGCTCGCGTGCGAAACGTCTTCCTGCTGTTACTGTTCATCAATGTCGTGTTCTTCGGCTGGTCGCGCTGGGTCGATCGGCCACGCGACGGCGCGGCCGTAGCAGCGACCCGCAGCGCTGCGGCAGTACCTGCACTCGAGCTGACACAGGCGCCCGTCAAACCCGCGGCGCCGCCGGAGCCGACCACACACTGCCGCAGCATTGGTCCGTTCGTCGATGCCGCGGCGGCAGCGCCGACCGCCGATGCGTTGCGTGCGCGCGGGTTACTGCCGCGGCCCCGCAGCGTGGATACCACCACACCGGATGGATACTGGGTGTATGTCGAGGACCTCAAGGATGCGGCGGCTCGCCGCAAAGTGATTTCAACGCTCAACGCCAACGGCATTAAGGATGCTGCGGCGATGGCCGATGAAGCCGAGCGCGTCTCGGTCGGAGTGTTCGCCGATCAGCGCCATGCCGTGCACCGGGCCGAACAGGTACAGGAACTAGGCTTCAAGCCGGTGTTGAGCCTGCATCAGAAGACAATCAGCGTCGACTGGCTGGATGTGGAGCTGAAGCCGAACGATGCTGATCCGACGGCGATCGCCACGGGGCCGACCATGAGTCCCAAGGCCGCAGGCCCCGAGCCAGTGCGTGTCGTGGACTGTCCGGCAAAACCTGCCACGGGCTGAGGGAGGGCGCTCGAGGCTGCGGTAACATACGCGCCCCGCGCGAATATGCCGGCATAGCTCAGTGGTAGAGCAGCGGTTTTGTAAACCGTTGGTCGGGAGTTCAAATCTCTCTGCCGGCACCAACAATCTACTAATAACAACAACTTACAGACCAGCGTCGGCTGCACCCATGTGCCGTGGCACAGCTATGGCACAGTATGCGCCTGTGGCGTACAGTCGCGCAATCTGGTGTGAAACGGTGTTGCCAGGCATGCCCACGATTCGCGAACGCGTCGACAGGAAGGGAAAGAAGCACTTCCACGCGCAGGTGCGGATGGCCGGTTTCCCGCCTCGCACCGCCAGCTTTCCTACCAGGCGCCAGGCTGAGCGCTGGGCGACGACCGTGGAAGCCGAGATGATTGACGGGAAGCACTTCCGATCGGCCGAGGCGCGCCGCCGGACCCTAGGGCAGGCGATCGACAGGTACCTCGAGGAGGAGGTGCCGAAGAAGCGCGACGGATCCATGAGCCGTGTGAACCTGCCCTGGTGGAAGAAGAAACTCGGTTACCTGAAGCTGGCCGATGTCACCCCCGAGCTGATTGTCGAATACCGCGGCGTCCTGGCCAAGGAGCCTTACCGGCGCGCAGACCCTACCGCGGCGCACACCTCCCTGAAGAAGGGCACCACGGCTGCCGAATTCAAACGCCGCAACGCCACGGTCAACCGGTACCTGACGGCCGCCAGCCATGTGTTCACGGTGGCCCGCAAGGAGTGGCGCTGGACCAGCGTGAACCCCTTCGACTCGGTGTCGAAACTGCCGGAAGGCCGCGGCCGAATCCGATACCTGAGCGACGATGAGCGCGCCAGGCTGCTCAAGGCGACGGCAGGCAATGCGACACTGCACTTGTTCACGGTAGTGGCTCTATCGACCGCAGCGCGCGCGGGCGAGCTCCTGAAGCTGTGCTGGCCGGATGTCGAGCTGAGGCCTGAAGACAAGGAGGCAAAACCGCCGGTGCCGGCAGAAGGGCGGTTGCTCTTCCGCGTCACG
>Ga0210409_10008434_pt1 | contig 10491 bp, 10 predicted proteins | sample IncBWH17MmetaG_FD_161649 | JGI IMG/M metagenome (GOLD analysis project Ga0210409, IMG submission 161649) | Forest soil microbial communities from Barre Woods Harvard Forest LTER site, Petersham, Massachusetts, United States - Inc-BW-H-17-M | ecosystem: Environmental > Terrestrial > Soil >...
GTCAAGGGCGCGACGTGAAGATCAACCTGGCGATCGCCGCCGATCCGCGGCGTGCCGAGATCGACCTTGTATTCATTGACCGGCGAACCCGCAGAGCGGACCTGATCAATCAGCGCCAGCAGCGGACTGCCGAACGGCACCAGCTCCTTCAGCGACTGGCGTTGCAGGAACTGCGTGGAAATCTCGAAGAACGATTCCGCGGCAATATTGGCATCGACGATCTTGCCGTCCGGACCGATCAACAGCACCGGGTTTGGCAAGGCGTTGAGGATGGCATCGCCATCCGACGGCACCAGGCGGCGATGTTCTGCCGACGACGTCATGCAGCAGCGCTCCATGCGAAATCGTCGAACGCGTCCTGAAGCGATCGATCCACCCGGTGTGGATCCTCCGAAGTCAGGATCCTCTCGCGCCAGGCCTTCAGCTTTTGCGCGGGCGCCCCGCTCAACCGGGCGGCGATCTCGAGCGCCCAGGAAAGATGCTTGCGGGCGTGACGAAGCCCGACGCGCAATCCGTAATGGCTGCACACCTCGGCATAGAGCGCGCGGATATGGTCGAGCTGTTGCGTCAGCGAGGGCGATGCCTCCGCAATCCCGCTCTCGAGCCGACGCCCGATCTGGCCGGGCAACCACGGCTGGCCCTGCGCGCCGCGGCCGATCATGACCGCGTCGGCGCCGGACATTTCGAGCGCGGCGACAGCCGTCTCGAACGAAGTGATGTCGCCATTGACGACCAGCGGAATGTTGATCGCGTGCTTCACCGCGCGCACCGCAGCCCAATCGGCCTCGCCCTTGTAGAATTGGCAGCGGGTGCGGCCATGCACGGTAATCATTTGCACGCCGGCCGCTTCTGCGCGGCGCGCCAATTCCGGCGCATTGTGCGAGCGGTCATCCCAGCCGAGCCGCATCTTCAAGGTCACCGGCACCTTGACGGCCGAAACGGTCGCCTCGATCAATCGCAGCGCGTGATCGAGATCGCGCATCAAAGCCGAGCCGGATTGACCGCCGGTCACATGCCGCGCCGGGCAGCCCATATTGATATCGATGATGTCGGCGCCGCCTCGTTCTGCAATTCGCGCGCCCTCCGCCATCCAGGCTTCCTCACAGCCGGCGAGCTGAACCACATGGGGGCCAATTCCGGTTGCCTCGGCGCGCAGCCGCGACATGGGACGTCCCTTCGCAAGATCGTCGCTTGCGGTCATCTCGGAGACCACGAGTCCCGCGCCCAGTTCCGCGGTCAAGCGCCGGAACGGTACGTCGGTAACGCCCGACATCGGCGCGAGAAGAACCCGGTTGGCGAGCGAAATATCGCCTATCTTCGGCGGCTTAGAGCTAGTAATTCCCGAGCCGGTCACAGATGTCTCGTTTTCCTAGCAGGCGCCTCATCGCGCATGCCGATATCCATTTTGCGCACAATTCTTGGGCAGTCAAGTTGCATGCCTACACTTTAGACAGTTCTTGGAATCTTGCAAGTGCACTGCAACAAAAACTGCTTTTCCCACAGCCGGCGGGCTGTTCTGTTGGCGACTTCTTTGGCGGCAGCATGATAAGGGCTACGCGCCGACCAACCTTTATCCACCGTTTTCACCCGTAACTGAGTCCCATCTCTGTCCCATGGCGAAATCTGAACGGACTGCAGCCATCCTTGTCGCAGCCGGGCGCGGCCTTCGTGCCGGCGCCGGAGGGCCGAAGCAATATCGTTCGATCGGCGGGCAGACGGTGATATTCCGCGCGATGGAGCCGTTCTGCCGCCACGGCGAAATCTTCGCGGTACAGCCGGTGCTCAATCCCGACGACATCGCCATGTTCAACGCGGCGACCAGCGGATTGCGCCATCAGCCGCCGACTAATGGCGGCGCCACCCGCCAGGCCTCGGTGCACGCCGGACTTGAAGCGCTGGCCGCCGAGAAGCCGGACATCGTTCTGATCCACGATGCGGCGCGGCCCTTCGTCTCGCCTGCGCTCATTTCGCGCGCCATCGAGGCGGCAAGCCGCACTTGCGCTGCGATCCCCGCAATTCCAGTGGCCGACACCATCAAGCTGATCGGCGACACCGGCGATGTCGAAGCAACGCCGGAACGGGCGCGGCTCCGCATCGCGCAAACGCCGCAGTCGTTCCGATACGAATTGATTCTCGACGCCCACCGCCGCGCGGCGCGCGAAGGCCGCAGCGATTTCACCGACGACGCCGCGCTTGCGGAATGGGCGGGATTGACGGTGGCGACGTTTGAAGGCGATGTTGCCAACATGAAACTGACGACGCCTGAAGATTTTGTCCGCGAGGAAGCGCGCCTGGCAAGCCAGCTCGGCGACATCAGGACCGGCACGGGTTACGACGTCCACGCCTTTGGCGACGGCGATCATGTGATGATCTGCGGCATTCGCGTGCCGCACACACGCGGCTTCCTCGCCCATTCCGACGGCGATGTCGGCCTGCATGCGCTGGTCGACGCCATTCTCGGCGCGCTCGCCGACGGCGATATCGGCTCGCATTTTCCGCCGAGCGACCCGCAATGGAAGGGCGCTTCCTCCGATCGATTCCTGAAATATGCCGTGGAACGGGTGACCGCGCGCGGCGGCCGCCTCGCCAATCTCGAGGTGACGCTGATCTGCGAGCGGCCGAAAATCGGCCCGCTGCGCGACACCATGCGCGCGCGGATCGCCGAGATCACAGGGCTCGACATTTCGCGCGTGGCGGTAAAGGCGACCACCAGCGAACGGCTCGGCTTCACCGGCCGCGAGGAAGGCATCGCGGCGACTGCGAGCGCCACCATCCGCCTGCCTTGGACCAATCAAGGCTGGAGCACGTAAGCCATGAGCGGCAGCGACGCCCGCGCCCTCGCCCGCTCGCTGCTTGATCTTTGCCGGAGCCGGAAACTGACGATTGCGACCGCCGAATCCTGCACCGGCGGCCTGGTCGCCGGCGCACTGACGGATATTCCGGGCTCCTCCGACGTCATCGACCGCGGCTTTGTCACTTATTCCAATGAGGCCAAGCGCGCGATGCTGGGCGTCAACGCATCGACGCTCGCAACCTTCGGCGCGGTCTCCAAGGAGACCGCAACCCAGATGGCGGTCGGCGCGCTGGAGCGGGCCGGTGTCGATCTGGCCGTCTCCATCACCGGCATCGCCGGCCCCGGCGGCGCCACGCCGGGCAAGCCGGTGGGCCTGGTGCATTTCGCGGTCGCCGCCCGAGACGGCCGGATCCTGCACCGCGAGCATCGATTTGGCGCGATCGGCCGCAGCGCCGTCCGTCTGCGCTCCGTGGTGGAAGCGCTGCGCATGCTGATGGAATTGGCGCGCGGACCGCAGGCGCCGAAAAAGCCGGGCCGCGAAGCGTTGAACCGACTGCATCCGCGCGTGGCGCGCTCGCCGCGGCGCCATGCGGTGAAGCGGAGACGGCCGCCGCGGACGTGACGATCGTTGGGCGCGCACCGCTGAAACCCGGCATCCGCTGCTGCGCAGCAAGGGCGGCCTGGAGCCGCCGCGATCTGATTTTTGCCGGCTTTCAGCGCGATCCCTTCTCGGCGGGCCGATGATGGAACTTTCGGTTCCCCACGGCGTCATCTATACGCCGTCATCTGTGTGACGCGACAAGGCTTGGCGCGGGAGGGTGCCATGTCGAAGGCTCGCATTGGAATTGCCGTTGTCGTTCTGGCAACCATGCTGTCGAGTGCCGCGCTGGCCAGGGCGCGTCTTGGCATCAGTCCCCTTGGGGTCGCGAGATTCGCGGTCACCCGCGTATTGTCGCTCGGGGGACTACATCACGCTCGTGCTCGTTACGGCCACATCCGAACGGCTTCCGTCGGATCGCAAGACGTCCGCAACGCCATGGATTCCGGAATTGGCAACCCGGCGGTGCGCAGGCAAGCCATCGCGGCGGCGGCGCTGGCGGGCTGGCATGGCGGACGCGTCGCGAACGGGTGGTGGCGACATGGCGACGGCGGATATGGCTGGGTCGGGCCGCTGTTCTGGCCATTGGCCATCTACGATATCCACGACTACGCCATCTGGGGTGACGGCATCGGCTTCTGGGATTACGGTTATGCAGACATCTATGCCGCGATCTTTGCGCCCTACGGCCCTGATGATCTCGCCGCCTATACCGGACCGAGCCCGCACGGCCGAAGACATCGCAGAGTCCCGCCGCTGCAGCAGCTGTGCGGCGATGACGGCCGCGAAACCGCCGCCGTCCTCACCGATCAGCTTCAGCAGGCGATACCGCCGAACAATGAGGCGCAGCGCACCGCTTTGGATGACCTTGCCACTGCATTGAACTCGGCCACCCAGATGATCCGGGCGTCGTGTCCGACGCGGGCGGCGTTCACAGCGCCGGAGCGATTGGCCGTCATGCAGCAGCGCATCGGGGCGATGATCCAGGCAGCGTTAGCGGTGCAGCCGTCGCTGGACAAATTCTATGACCTGATGGATGACGAGCAGGAAGCACGGCTCAATGCGTCAGCCGAAGATCGGCGCAAGATGTCTGCCGCAAACGGGGCCACGGAAGCGCCTGCCCAAGGTCTTGTCCAAGGTTGCGGCCTGGCGCAACCAGCCGCGTTGCAATGGCCGGCGGACGAGATCGAGGCCAAGCTGCACCCCAACGACACGCAACGCGCTGCCCTTAAAGGGTTGCAGGACGCCAATGCCAGGGCCCTCGACATCCTGAGCGCTGGATGCCAGCCGACAGACGCGACCACTCCACCCGCTCGCCTTGACGCCATCGACGGGCGGCTCGAGGCCATGCTGCAAGCGGTCAGCCTGGTGAGCGCCGCGCTCCAGGAGTTCTATGCGACGCTGAGCGACGGGCAGAAGGCGCAGTTCGAGGCGATCGGACAAAAACGAACGGCGTAATTTCCGTTGCCGGGCGCGATGCGACAGGCCGACTGACAAGTTGAATCGAAAAAATTGCAGTGCCGCGTCATCCCGCGGTCGCCGGCTTTCCGTATATCGCGTCCGCGCGCTTTTCGAACGCCGCCGCAAAGCGCCCGAACGCTGCGTCGAACATCGAGCCCATCAAGAGCGCGAGCATCCGGCTCTTGAATTCGTAAGCGAGGAAGAAGGTAACGTCGCAGGCGCCCTCGCCCTTTTCCTCGAACATCCAGCGGTTCTCGAGACTGGAGAACGGTCCCCTCAGATACCTGACCGCGATCTTCAGTTTGGGACGGTCGAGCACCACTTCGCTGGTGAAGGATTCCCGCACCAGTTTGAACGACACGGTCATGTCGGCGATCACGATCTCAGTGCCGTTGGGCTTTGGCTTGCGCTGACGGATTTTCAGCGACTGGCACAGCGGCACGAATTCGGGATAACGCTCGACATCGGCGACGAGGTCGAACATTTGCGACGCGCTGTGGTTGACCCGGCGCCTGCTGGAAAAGCGTGGCATGTCGAGTGCTCAGCGGGCGACCGCTGCGCGAGCCGCCCTTAGTTTCGCGAAATCGTCACCGGCGTGATGGGAAGAGCGGGTCAAAGGGCTCGCCGACACCATCAAAAATCCCTTGGTATAGGCGACCTTCTCGAAACCGGCGAACTCATCCGGCGGCACATAGCGCATCACGGCGTGATGCTTGCGCGTCGGCTGCAAATATTGCCCGATGGTCAGGAAGTCGACATCCGCCGAGCGCAGATCGTCCATCACCTGCAACACCTCATGGCGTTCCTCGCCGAGACCTACCATGATGCCGGACTTGGTGAAGATCGAGGGATCGATCTCCTTCACCCGCTGCAACAGCCGGATCGAATGGAAATAGCGCGCGCCCGGCCGCACCGTGAGATAGCGCGACGGCACGGTTTCGAGGTTGTGGTTGAAGACGTCAGGCTTCGCTGCCACCACAGCTTCGAGCGCGCCGTCCTTGCGCAAGAAATCCGGCGTCAAGATTTCGATGGTCGTGGCCGGGCAGCGCGCCCGGATCGCGCGAATGGTCTTGGCGAAATGCGCGGCGCCGCCGTCATCGAGATCGTCGCGGTCGACGGAGGTGACGACGATATGAGCGAGCCCGAGCTTGAAGGTCGCCTCCGCGACATGATCGGGCTCCATCGCGTCCAGCGCGCCGGGCAGCCCGGTCTTGACGTTGCAGAACGCGCAGGCGCGGGTGCAGGTGTCGCCCATGATCATGAAGGTGGCGTGCTTCTTGTCCCAGCACTCGCCGATATTCGGGCAGCCCGCTTCCTCGCACACCGTGACGAGGCCGTTTTCCTTGACGATGTTTCTGGTGTCAGCATAGCCGCGCGTGTTCGGCGCACGCACGCGGATCCAATCCGGCTTCGGCGGCGAGAGGGCGTCCGGCCGGTTCGCCTTCTCGGGGTGACGGGGGCGCAGCGGCGTCGCTGAAACGGTATCGATGATGACGGCCATAAGGGTCCGCGAAGGTTGTCCAAGTTCTTAGCTAATCCGTGTCGCCTATGCCTGCAACCCGGCTCGCTTAGCCTAGCAGAACATGCCACTCTTGGGCAGCATTCCCGCCTATTGTCAGCTGAATCCCGCCTCAAAATGGTTCAAAAGTCGAAGCCGTCAGCTCCGATTTCGCCTGCCCTCGGCAAACCGCTGAAACGCTCATTTTTTGACCGCAGCGTGCATGAGGTTGCGCCCGACCTGATCGGCGCGACGTTTCTGGTCAATGGCGTCGGCGGCATCATTGTCGAGGTCGAGGCCTATCATCACACCGATCCGGCGGCGCATTCGTTCCGCGGCCCCACGCCGCGCAACCGGATCATGTTCGGCCCCGCCGGATTTTCCTATGTCTACCGCTCCTACGGCATCCATTGGTGCATGAACTTTGTCTGCGAGGAGGAAGGCTCGGCCTCTGCCGTCCTGATCCGCGCGCTAGAGCCGACCCATGGCCTCACCGCGATGCGCCGCCGGCGCGGCCAGCATGCGGAACGCGCGCTATGCTCGGGTCCCGGCAAATTGTGCGAGGGGCTCGGCATCACATTCGCGCACAGTGAGCTGCCGCTCGACCGGCCGCCGATCGCGCTGCACGCGGCTACCTGCAAAGCAGAGATCGTCTCAGGCGTGCGGATCGGCATCACCAAGGCGGCCGAGCTGCCTTGGCGCTACGGGCTGAAGGGATCGAAGTTCCTCAGCAAGGTGTTTCCGGACTAGCGCTGCTCGCTTACGATCGCTTTGCGTGCGATGTGTTCTCGACATAGATTGCTCACGCGCATCTTTCGGTCGCGCGTGCAAGGACGCATCACATGCTCAACTCTGCGCCCCTTCTCATTCTGATTCTGCTGGCGGACTTCGCCATTACACTGCTGCACTCCTATCAGGAGTGGAGAGGCGCCGGCGCCCCGCTGTGGCGCAATTTCGGTGCCATCGTTGGCCTGGATGTTCCGGACCAATGGGGCTTTCCGCTTTTTAGCGTCGGGTTGACCCTCGCTCTGTTTGCAATCGGCTTCGTCGGCATCATAGGTCCGCTGAATGCCAGTTGGACCGCGGCAGCGCTGGGAGGCTTGATCGGCGCGCGATTGTCCGACACGCTCGTCTCTCACGTCTTGCTGTATGGCCTCGGATATCGTCCCAATCCCGGACTTTCTTCTACGCCGCTCTATGTTCTTGAAGCCCTCTTTATCGCCTTGACGTTCCAACCGCGTCTGGCAGCCGACCCCCTCTTTGCAATAGCGGGGCTTGCCGCGGGGGCCCTTTCGTTCGTGTTGGTCCTGCCGGGATTATCGCTGGCGCGATGGTTATTCCCTACTCTTAGACGACCTGCCTGGGTGCGTTGGCAAGCGATGCCATCATGGGCGGCCGCGAACTCTAAACCCGCATGATGGCCATTCAGGTCATGCGCGCCCGCACGACATGGCCGCCCGGACCGATCGGAATACCCTCTTTCAGCGCGCCGTAGTAGCGATCGCTGAGTTCGGCAAGGCCGAGATCTTCGATCGTGCCAAAACCCTTCTCTCGAAGCATGTCGGACAATAGCGGCGGATCGAACAGGCTGAGCCATGGTTCGCCCCGCGCCGCCGCGCTCTCGGCAACTCCCATGATGTGGGCGCGGCGATCGGCGCGATAATTTTCAAAGGGTTCGGCGTAGTCGAATACAACTTCCGCCTCCGGAATGCCGGCGATAAAATCCAGCGTCTGCGAAATCGCCTCGTGCGTCAGATAGGGAACAACGCCGAGCCACTGAAAGAACGCCGGCTGGTCAACGCGAAAGCCTGCTTGCGCCAATCCATCGCCGAGACTTTGCCGCTCGAAGTCGACGGGCGCGAAGGTGAGCGATGAAGGCACGGTGAGCGAGGCCCGCGCAAGCTGCTCCCGCTTCCACTCCTGCGTCGCCGGAAAATCAACCTCGAACACATGGACGCCCTGGCCGGCAAAGGGATTGCGCAGCGAAAACGTATCGAGGCCGGCGCCGAGCACCACGACCTGCCGCGCGCCGCGCGCGACGCTTGCGCCAAGCGTATCCTCGGAAAACCGGCTGCGCGCCGCGATGAACAGCCGCATCGGCGTAAGCGACGGGTTGGCTGCCATTTCTTCGAGCGTCAATCGCGTCTCCGGGTCGAGGATCTGGAGCGCGTAGGGATCGCTGAAGATCGCTCCGCCATCCACCCTCTGGTGGACCGCGCGATAGGCTGCCGCTCCGCGCGCCATCCGGCTGGGCTTTCCCGCGCGCATCGCGGTCAGGGCGCCAGATGGCAGACCGCTTCGACGCGGTTGCCGTCGGGATCGCGCAGGAATGCCCCATAATAGGAGGCGTGGTAATCGCGCGGGCCGGGCCGTCCCTCGTCCGTACCGCCCGCGGCGACGCCGGCATGCCAGAACGCATCCACTTGCGCGCGCGATTTTGCCTTGAAGCACCAGTGGCGGCCATAGGCCTCGTCCGGCTTCGCTCCCTTGCGGATCGTCAGATAGACCCAATCCGGATGCGCTGCGCGCGCCCGCTCGCCGTAACCGAGCCAGTCGTCGCGGCGCCCGACCTTGACGACATCGAGCGCCTTCATGATCGCGTCATAGAAACCCTCGGCGGCGGGGATGTCGGAAACCGCGATGGAGACGTGGTCAAGCATCGACGTTCTGCAAGCGCTGCAACGCTTCGACGATCTTGGCCCGGCGGGCCACCGCGGCTTCGCGCTTCTCCTTTTCTTCCTCGACGATGTCCTCCGGCGCGTTGGCGACGAACTTCTCGTTGGAGAGTTTCGCATCGACGCGCTTGATATCGGCGTCCGCCTTGGCGATTTCCTTGTCGAGCCGCGTTCGCTCGGCAGACAGGTCGATCACCCCCTTCAGCGGCAGGCCTACGACCTCGCCGCGCACCAATAGCTGTACCGCGCCTTCGGGCGCGCGATCGGCGAAAGAAATGTCCGACAGCCGGGCCATCCGCTTGATCACGTCGCTCCAGCGCGGCGCGCGTTCCCTCGTCTGCGCGGAGGCATTGGCCAGCACCAGCGGCGTCAGGGTCGCCGGTGGAATGCTCATTTCCGCGCGCACCGAGCGGATCGATGTGACGAGGTCGACCACCCAGCCGATCTCGGCTTCGGCATCGGGGTCGCTGAAATCGCCAGCATCGAGTGCAAAGATGACCGGAGGGATCAGCGTATCGTTTGGGCTTGTTGTCGATATCGAGGCCAGTTGCTGCGGTGTCAGGCTGAGCACCTTGCGCGGCCATGGCGCCAACGCCAAGAGGCCCTCGCGTTGCGACGTCACCGCCCAGAGTTCCTCGGTGACGAAGGGCATGAACGGGTGCAGCAGCTTCAGGATCTCGTCACGCGCCCAGGCCATCATGGCGCGGGTCTCGGTCTTGGCGGAACCCTCCTCGCCGAGCAGCACGGGCTTGGCCAGTTCGAGATACCAGTCGCAATAGACGTTCCAGACGAAGCGGTAGATCGCGTTCGCGGCATCGTTGAAACGATAGGTTTCGATCGCCTCGGTCACTTCACGCGTCGCGCGCGAGGTCTCGTGCGCGATCCAGCGGTTCAACGTCTCCTTGGTCTGGTGCGGATCGAACCCCCGCGTCTGTACGCAACCGTTCATCTCGGCAAAACGGCAGGCGTTCCAGAGCTTGGTCGCGAAATTGCGGTTGGTCTCGACGAGATGCGGCGAGAGGCGGATGTCGTGTCCTTGCGCGGCCTCGCGCGTCAGCGCAAAGCGCAACGCGTCGGCGCCATATTCGTCGATCACGCCGAGCGGGTCGATGACGTTGCCCTTCGACTTCGACATCTTGGCGCCCTTGTCGTCGCGAACCAGGCGGTGGATGTAGACGGTCGAGAACGGCGCCTCCTTCATGAAATGCAGGCCCATCATCATCATCCGCGCGACCCAGAAGAAGATGATGTCAAAGCCGGTGACGAGCGCATTGGTCGGGTAGTAGCGCTTCACCTCCGGCGTCTCGTCCGGCCAGCCGAGCGTCGAGAACGGCCACAGCGCGGAGGAGAACCAGGTGTCGAGCACGTCTTCATCGCGCGTGATGAAGCCTTCGCGCTTGGCCGGATCGAGCGCCATCTCGCGCCCTTGTTCGGGCGTGATGACTTCCTGCTCGACGTAGTAGCC
>Ga0210409_10008436_pt1 | contig 10490 bp, 8 predicted proteins | sample IncBWH17MmetaG_FD_161649 | JGI IMG/M metagenome (GOLD analysis project Ga0210409, IMG submission 161649) | Forest soil microbial communities from Barre Woods Harvard Forest LTER site, Petersham, Massachusetts, United States - Inc-BW-H-17-M | ecosystem: Environmental > Terrestrial > Soil >...
TAGGTGTATAAGTTCTTGGAACTCGCGCGAATTCGCTTGCAAAGCTCCGGCCCGGTCAAATCGGGCATCATCCAGTCAGTAATGACAATTGGTGGCAAACACTTCGCGAACAGTTCCAGCGCCTCTCTTCCGCTCGTTGCATGAAGCAGGGAATACGGCTGGTAACATAGGGCGTCCGAAACCAGTTTGTGGTACACGGGGGAGTCGTCCACAACTAGAACTTGCAGGTTTTTTCCCTGGCTGCATTGAACTTCCAAATCTTGTTCTGGATCAACAGACTTCATAAGACACCTCAGCAAAGAATCATCCTGCCACGCAACCGCATCAGTACGAACGCGACGGAGAATCTTTAACTCAGCTCAATAATAAGGCCGTGGACTAACATCAGACTGGAGAGCCACGAATTCGATTCCAAAGGGGTAATACCAACAGTAAGGTTAGCTCGGATCTCGTTCAACCCCCTATATAAACCGACATTCCCATTTTGACTTTCCGGTCCGATCAATACCGTGAACCCAAAACCGTCAATATGCAATCTTTCAGCTAGGCTACCGGTGAAGACAATTTGGCGAAGTTTTAGGAATCGGGTATTTCCAGCCGCTTATTTGCTTACAATTGGCCGGAGAAATGGGCGTCCGCGAAATTCCGATGGCAATGGGCCTATAGCGCATACATGCTGGCCGCGCTGGCGATGGATTGAGATTGGACACGCGCTCCTCGGCTGGTTTCTCTACGGAAGGCTGCTTTTTACGCTGATCCTGTTGTATCGCCGCACTGTCGTCACGGCGCTGGGCGAGGGAACTGCTTCTATTATCCTCCAGCAGACCCGCGGGAGTTGAACAGGGCGGATGCGGATTCGGCCAGTCGTACGGATTCAAGGAGTGCGGTCTCGTCGTGCCCAGAGGTCTTTCCCTGCTCGACACATTCCAGAAAAGAGCGGAGTTGGCGTGCGAGAGGCCCGGGGCTGTTTGCCCATTTCGCATCCGCCGTCATGGTTTCCGCACCGATGGTCATGGTGCCGGGCTCGACGGAAAAATCCAGCGATGCCGGCGCGGAGAGTTGAATCGTGCGGCGGCGCCGGTCGCTATCGCATTCGAGCGTCACGCTGCCTTTCATGCCGCCCGCGGAGAGCTTGAGGGTGGCGGATTTTCCGCCGCGAGCCATTCTGCAGGATTTCACTGAGAAGACCCCCTGGGGAAACAGCACGGAAAGAATCGACGAGACATGCGGCATCACGTCATCGGCCACGTTGATGGTCGCATCATAAGTTTTTTGCTCCCCATAGCGTATTTCACCGGCAGGGTCGGTCCAGAGTAGGTCGAAGCCGGTTAAGGGGCGCAGCGGCGCGATCCGCCGCGCAAAATTGCGAAGGTAGGAACAGAAGCGATAGCTTAGAGCCGGCAGCAGAATCGTACGGGCTGCCCGGGCCAGCGATAAAAGCTGCCGCGCCTCCGGCAAGGTGAGCACAACCGGTTTTTCAATCAATAAATGAGCCCCGCGCGCGATCAGGTTTCGCGCGGTTTCGCCGTGGGAGCGGGCGGCATTGGCGATAATTGCGACGGGTGGGCTATCTGAAAGTTCAGATACAATCCGGATCGGGTGGTTGGAAGCAAGCCGCGATACGACGTCTTGAGCAAGGGCGGCATTGTGCGTGGTCACCAGCGTAATGCGATCAACCGGCAGATCGGACGTTGCCAGGACGGAGAGGATCACGCGCCCCCATCGTCCGCCGCCAATGATGGCCACATCGTGCCGCATGGCTAGGCGCATGCCATGCGCAAGTACTGCACAAGCTGGTGCAGCGAGAACTCGCGCATGTCCTTTTTATCCCGGCAGGCCTTGTACCAGTCGAGCGTCCAGCCGATGGCATTGTCCACCGCAAGCAGGGCCTCCCAGCCCAGGGTCTCACGCGCGAGGGACGAGTTGATTGCCAGGTAGCCGCTTTCCTTGAGATTGGGATCGGCGCCGCCCGCGCGCCAACCCTCCGAGCCCATGATGCGCTTGAATTGTTCCGCGACGTCGCGCACCGTGCATACCGCGGCTTCGGGCGGGCCGAAATTCATGGCCAGCGGGGCGTCAAGTCCGCGCCGCACCAGATGTTCGATATAAAGCAGGTATCCGAAAACGGGATCGAGAACATGCTGCCACGGTCTTATCGCGTCGGGAGAGCGCAGGACGACCTGTTCGCGGGAGATGTAAGTGCGCCAGAGGTCGGGAATCAGGCGATCCGCCGACCAGTCGCCGCCGCCGATGACATTGCCTGCGCGCGCGCAAGCCACGGGAATTTTGCGGCAGGCAAAGAAACTATGGGCGTAGCTGCGGGTGAGAATTTCGGCTGCGGCTTTGGAGGCGGAATAGGGATCGCGGCTCCCCAGCGGCGCATTTTCGGCGAAGGGAATCCCGAGTTCGTGGTTCTCGTAAACCTTATCGCTGGTAACGATGAGCGCGGCTTTGAGCGATGGGACGCCGCGCAGGGCTTCGAGCAGATGTACGGCGCCCATCACATTGGTTTCCATGGTGAGGACGGGCTCCGCGTACGAGCGCCGCACCAACGGCTGGGCGGCCATGTGAATGACGATCTCGGGCTGCGCAGCAGTGATGACTTCGCCGAAGGAAGCTACATTGCGAATGTCGCCCGTACGCGAGTCGAGAGCGGGCCAGGGCGATAAAAGTTCGAACAGGCTGGGATGAGTATCGGGCGGCAAGGCGAAGCCGGTGACGCGGGCCCCGAGATGCTCGAGAATCAATGCCATCCAGCCGCCTTTGAAGCCGGTATGACCGGTGAGCAAAACGCGCCTGCCGGACCAGAAACTGCGGTCAAGCGCGCGCGGCATCAATCCCACCATTTCCAGGGCGCTTTGCCGCTGGCCCACAAATCTTCCAGCGCGCGGCGGTCGCGCAGCGTATCCATCGGCCGCCAGAACCCGTCATGAGTGAAGGCGCCGAGCTTCCCCCTTTTCGCCAGTGTTTCGAGCGGGCCGCGTTCCCAGATCGTGGCGTCGCCTTCGATCAGGTCGATGGCCGAAGGATTCACGACGAAAAAGCCGCCGTTGATATAGCCTTCTCCCGAGCTGGGTTTTTCGGAGAAATGCGTGACGCGGTTGTTTTCAATGATGGCCGCGCCAAAACGCGGGGGCGGCTTGACCGCAGTGAGCGTAGCATCGAATTTATGCTGTTCGTGGAAGGCGATGAGTGCGCTGATATCAATATCGGCGATGCCGTCGCCATAGGTGAGGCAGAACGGCTCCCGCGAATCGAGATGATCGCGCACGCGTTTGATGCGCCCGCCGGTTTCCGTGCCTTCGCCCGTGTCAATGATCGTGATTTTCCAGGGCTCAGCGGCTTCGCTCAGGCAGGTCACCTTGTTGGTGGAGAGGTCAATCGTGACGTTGCTGTGATGCTCGCGGTAGTTCGCAAAAAACTCCACGATGGTGTGCGCCTTGTATCCCGCGCAGATCACGAAATCGGTGATCCCATATTTCGAGTAAACCTTCATGATGTGCCACAGTATCGGCCAGTTGCCGATGGTGACCATGGGCTTGGGGATGCGGTCGGTCTCTTCCGACAAGCGCGTGCCGAGGCCGCCGGCGAGGATGACTGCTTTCATGCCGTCACGTCCGCGCGAATGTGAAATATTGTGCGCCAAGTGGGCACCATGTCAGCACCTTGTCCAGTTGAGTGAAGAACCGCTGGGAAAACGGGGTGAACAGAATATTTTCGGTCAGGGGCTCGCGCAATCCGGCCTGGCGCATGAGCTTGCGCAGGCGCCCGCCGGAAAGCAGCGTCACGCCGTGGTCCAGCTCGTTGTGAGACACGACATAGCGGGTAAGCGGGTTGAACGGGTTGTGCTCGAAAATGAAAATGCCGCCTTGCGGTTTCACCACGCGCTTCATCTCACCGAGGAATTTCAACCAGTCGGAGGGCGGCACGTGGTGCATCACGCAAATGGCCAGGGAGAGATCGAAGGAGGCATCGTCGAAAGGAAGTTTCGCGCCGTCATAGGGAACGTAGGACACGCCGGGGTTTTGCTCCGCAGCAAGGGTGAGTACTTCGCCCGCCACATCGGTGCCTGTGATGGCGAAGCTGCCGGCGAGATAGGGGTGGATCAAGCCGTGACCGCAACCGACGTCCAGCAGTTTGGGTTTCTGCAAATGAGGAAAATATGCGCTGACCGCGCGCTTGAGGGCATCGGACTTGGCCTTCGTATAGTAATCGAGCCCTTTGCCTGCGAAGCCTATTGATCGCTCGATCACCTCGCGGTAATTGTCTTTCGTGGTATTGAAATCGACAATCTGCTTCTCACTGTTCATCAATGTTCAGCGCCTGTTCGATGATCACGGTGGGACGTTTACGCGCCTGGACGTAGATGCGCCCAATATATTCGCCGATGACGCCGAGCAAAATGGCATTCAGACTGATCCCGAAAAGGATCAGGACCGTGGTGGTGGCAAAACCCGAAGGCCAGGCATGTTGAGTGACAAGCCGGGCAACCACGTAAATACAGCTCATGACCGCGGTGACCACCGAAATGAAAATGCCGAGATAGGTGGCCATCCGCAGCGGCTCGATCGAATAGGACAGAATGCCGCTCATGGCCAGGCGCACGAGCTGAGGCAGGGGAAATTTGCTCTTGTCAAACTCGCGCTTTTGACGGGCAAACACAACGCCGGTCTGGTTGCGGGCGAGTTCCGAGATCAGGCCGCGCACGTAAGGCTGCGCGTCGTCGATGGTTTTAAGCTGGTCGAGAATCTCGCGGTCTACCAAACGAAAATCGCCGGCATCGACCGCATGGGGAACTTCCGAGATGCTGCCGAGCAGGCGGTAAAAGGCGCGGCGAATGGCGATCATGCGCCTGGATTCCTTGCGATCCGAACGCACTCCGGCCACCACATCGTGGCCATTGCGCCAGAGTTTCAGAAATTCCGGGAACAGCGAGGGCGGATCTTCGAGGTCGCAGTCAACCTGGATGGCCGCGGCGCCGCGGGCATGGCGGTAGCCCGTGAGAATGGAACGGTGGAACCCGAAATTTCGGGCGAAACGCAGCACGCGGACATCGGGATCGGCAGCAGCAAGCTCTTTCAGTTTGGCAAACGTTCCGTCGGTGCTATGATTGTCGGTGAAGATGATTTCGTAGCTATATTCCGGCAGCTTAGAGAATTCCTCGACAATCGCGGAATATGCGCGCTCCACATTGTTCTCTTCGTTGAAGACGGGTACGACGACGGAGATAGGCGTGCGCTCCGGACCCGCGTCCAAAATTTTGCATTCTGGCAGCGGCACGATCAACTTGGATTTCAACCCGCGCTTGCGCAAGTCCGCGGCAATTGGCTCGGCGTAGTGCCAGGCAAGCAGCACGACGTAATCCGGCTGTTCGGTAAACAAAATGTTGTTATCGACGATTGGAATATGTTTGCCCGGCGAGTAGAGACCCTTTTTTAAGGATGCCGGCTGCTCGGCGATATAAGGCATGAGGTTGGTGCCGATGTCGCAATAATGGAGCAGCGTATTGGCGCGGCCGGGGCAGGAATTGCCGACAAATGTCTGGCCCCTGGTTTTTGCCGTAACAGCAAATTCGATTAATTTATCGCGCGTCTTTTCCGCATTCTTGCGGAAATTTTCATAGACTGCGGGTTTGTCGAGCCCCATGTCGGCTTCCATCTTCAGGATCTCGCCGACGGAGTCTTCGACCCGGCGGCTTCCCCTGCGGCAGACGTGGGCGCGGATATTGCCGCCGTAGCGTGAAACACGCTCGGCGTGAAACACTTCCATCCCGTAGAACCCGAACAGCGTGACCAGCGATTTGAGGCTGTATGTGCGGATATGCTCGTGGTAAATCGTGTCGTATTGCGCCTTGTTAAGAACATCGACGACATAGTGGTTCTCCAGTACAAACACGCCGTCGTTGCCGATGAGGGCCTGAATGCCGCGCACCACGTCGCCCAGCGGCGCCATATGCGCGAACACGTTGGAAGCCGTCACCAGCGAGGCGTTTCCATATTCCCGGACGATGTCGCGGGCCACACCCTCGTTGAAGAAGTCATTTACCGTGTCGATGCCGTCGGCAATGGCGATGCTGGCGATTTGCGTGGGCTCGACTCCCAATACGCGGATACCCTGTTGCTTAAATCCTTTGAGTAACGTTCCATCGTTCGAGCCTATATCGCAGATGACGGACGTGCCGTTCAGCCTGTACCGCGCCGCGAGGTCTTTGGCCATCAGCTCCTGATAGGCGGCAAGCTCCTGCGTCACCCCCGTGCGGTATGGATAATTCTGGTGATAAACGGTGGAGCCCTCGACCACGAAATCAAGCTGGTTCAAGGTGCATCGGGTGCAACGCATCTGGCGCAGGGGGTAATAGGGCTCCGGCTCGTGGAGCTGTGCCGCGGTGAGCAACGAATCGCAGAGCGGCTGATGACCGCAATCCAGCACCAGTTCAAGGTCACTCGACCCGCAAACTTGACAATGATTGAGTGGCCCGGGCTTTACGTTGTGGTCGATCATTCTGATTTCTGAAACCGGCATTTCCATTTTGACTTTCCGGTCCAATCAATACCGTACATCCAACACTGTCAATATGCAATCGTCCTGCCGGGTTAAGCGAAGGACGATTTTTCGTTCTTGGCTGGGCAGATGAATCTCAGGCGCGGATCGCTGCGCCTTGGAAATCCCGCCAATGGCGCAGGAGTCCCACCTTTCCACAGTTCCGGCGCTGCCGAGAGGATTCAGAACCAAGCCCCGAGTGCTAGCTTATGAGTGAACCAAAAACGGGCCGCAGGTCACCTTGGGAACCTGTGGGACCTATATTCCGAGAATCCAATTCTCAGGCGGAATCTGGTTAAGAACTGATTTTCGTTGGCTGTAGTCTGTACGTACAGTCCATCATTCTCGTGGACATAGCCGTTCGTCTTCGAAATGAGTTTTTCCGTATCCCATTGATTCCATTGATCCAGGAAGGATGGGCTAAGGGCATCCCGCATGCATTATATATTCTGCGATGCTCAACACAGATCACAACGGAAGACGGGCCAAGAAAGACCACGGGGACAACTTGCCCCAGCTACAGATCACGCAAATCAAGGTTTACATCCATTGATCGCCACACTCTTGTTCTGCGCTTCGAGTATCACGCTCGGCCAGTTTGGTCTTTATTATTGGCGCACGAGGATGCGGTGTATCTCGGCGTTGCCAGTTTCTGACCGCGTCCGCGTCACTGCAAGGATTACGACATCGACGGTGGGTTCGCACGATTTCCGAGCAATTCTAGATTTGTATGACTCGGTTCCCCATCTCGGTGGTTGCACAGACAGATTCCGCGCAATCCGGATGTACCATGCAGTAGTCGAAAAGCTCGGGCATCAGATTCCCTCGATGGCGAAATGGTCAGAAGTCGAGATGACTAGCTGTTCTCGCTACGTCGCGGTACTCGTAGATAGGCACATCCAACACAACATTGCCTCTGCCTCGCAAATGCTCGTCCTATAAGGCAATCTTCTCTCTAGCAAGTTGAAGGATCAATGTGTGATTTGACAGGGATGGAACGAGTTCTAACCGTCCTTCAAGGATTCGTGGCAAGTCCCGAGAATTCCTCTGTAATGAAAATGCCCCAAGTTCGACCGAAAATTGTTGCTACACGGCGCGATATGCATACAACTTGAGGTCAATCTGTTCGACCCCAATGTCTTTGTCACCTTAGGAGCTGTTATCGAGTCGGACATAATCACTTGTCTGTAGTCTTCGAAGCAAGATAGAGATATACAATATTAAGAATTGACAATTACTAACTGGCTTAAATGCTCGCTTGCGAAGAGAAGGCAAGGCGGTATTTTTGAGTTTGAAAAACAAAACGAATATTGCCTTCTTGGCGGCACTGATTACGCTGGCATTGATAGGGTGGTTTTCATTTCAAAGTAGCCGCGGCACGGAAGACAATGCACATTTAGTTTCTCACGACCGGGATATTATTGAAGCGAGTGAGTTACTCCGTTCTGATATCTACGATGCAGCCGTTGCTCGTCGAGCTTACACCCTTTGGGGAGATTCAAAGCAGATCGACGCCTTTAGTCTCGCAAGTAATTCCGCTCTTGCGGACTTCGCAAGATTGCGCAAATTGACGGCAGACAGTGTTGAGCAGCAGATTAGCCTCGCGCAAATGGAACCCCTCATAAGGTCGCGATTATCACTCTTGAAAGCGTCTGTGGAATTGCATCAGAGAACTCACGACGATCGCAAACAGCAGAATGATTTTGACGACCATAGCACCAAGTTATCCACGCAACTCACAGAGCTGTTAGATGACTTCGACCGGTCGGCACGGGGGCGTCTCCAGCAACGAACAGCCGCAGGACAGGCGGTCTACCAACGGGGAATATGGGTCAATTCTATATTGGCTCTTTCGGTGTTTTTGTTTTTGATATTCTCGCTTGGATTTCTCAACCGTGAACTCATTCGCGGTGAGAAAGCCGAACGTAACGCTGCTGAACAGAAGGAACTTTTTCAGTCAATTCTGGATAGTTGCAGTGACGCGGTGATTGTGGCGGATACTTCCGGTAAGATCATTCTACGGAACCCGGTCGGAGTCCGTTACAACGCAGGCGCTCCCGCAGACGAACTCAGTGAGAAATATCCTGAATTATTAGGGCTTTATAAGAACGACCGCGAAACGTTGTTCAAGACTGCGGAGTTGCCTTTGAGTCGGGCACTGGCGGGAAATTCCGCAAGTGGATTGGAGATATGCGTTCGCCCACCGAATGGAGAAGAGCCTCGATGGATGCTCGCTGCTGGTGGCCCACTAATCAATGGTAGGGGTGATAAGCGAGGGGGTGTCGTCTTTTTGCGTGACATCACCGACCGCAAGAGAGCCGACGAGCGGTTAAAGGTGGCATTGCTAGAATCAGAGGCGCTCGCCAGAGAAAGCAAGGAGTTGAGCGAATTGGGAGATTCGTTGCAGTCTTGTCAGACAGTCGAAGAAGCACACAAAATGAGCGAAAGTGCTCTCTCCGGCATCTTTGGCCTTCGTCCCGGCGCTCTTTGTATCCTCAATTCATCACGTGATCTCGTGGAAACCGTTGCCACTTGGAACAACTGCTCAACCACCGAACCTGCGTTCCATCCTGATGATTGCTGGGGTCTGCGGCGTGGGAAGCCTTACGGAGTTCCTGGCTCGCCCTTGCCTTGTTCTCATGTGGACGCATTCGGTGCCACGAACTATCTTTGCGTACCCTTAATAGCCCAGGGAGAAACTTTAGGTCTACTGTATGTCGAAGACAAGGCGAGCCTCCGGGCCGCCTCACCGCAAGCGGTGCAATTTGAAGAAGCCGCTCTTAAGCGTCGGTCGATTGCAGTGGCAGAGCGTGTCTCTTTAGCTCTGGCAAGCCTAAAACTCCGGGAATTGCTTCGCAATCAGTCAATTCGTGACCCGCTTACAGGTCTCTACAACCGTCGTTATCTTGAAGAGTCATTAAACCGGGAATTACAGCGTGCAAAGCGGGCAGGTCGCAGTGTTTCCTTGGTGATGCTTGATTTGGATCGCTTCAAACATTTTAACGATACCTTCGGTCACCAGGTTGGAGACATTTTGCTTAAAGAAGTTGCCGGAGTGATTAAAAATCGTGTGCGCGCAGGAGATCTATCTTGCCGTTATGGCGGAGAAGAATTTTCGCTCATTGTGGCTGAAGTAGATACAGAGGGAACTCGTAAGTGCGTAGAGAGCATTCGCGAAGCCATTAAGCACCTTTCCCTTCAACATCGCGGCCAGACCCTTGGCCCAATCACGGTTTCAGCGGGCATTGCGACCTATCCCGCACATGGAGACAATTCAGAAGATTTAATACGCGCCGCTGACGAAGCCTTGTACCAAGCAAAGAGAGCCGGTCGGGATTGCATCGTCGTTTACGAACCGTTGGAATCTAGCTCAACATCGGCCGACAAGACCATTTAGATCGAATTCGTTCCGAGTTTTGATGGAATGATTTGGTTGCAATCAGTGCCACCACGCCATCGCTACGGATCGATCTAGTGTTCACTGCGGAACAGCAAGTTCAATGATCCAGCCCTCCAGAAGTTTTTGGTCTTTCGGCTCGAAGGTTGTGAAGACAATTCCCATACCAATTTCTGGTCGGCCATATATCACCTTGCCGAACGCTGTTATTTTCTCCCGTCCGCAGACCACCTTGAGCATGACCTTAGTTCTTGCCAGAAAAGGTGTCGCAATGCTGACGCCGCATCCGTAAAGGTTTAAGTCTTTGGGCCGCTCCCTCATCTGAATCCACGATTTCAGATCGACGACCTCTACATCAACAATGATCGAGTGACGTAGTGCCCGGCGAATAAGTCGAGGTTCCAATCTATTCTTTACCCTCAGTGATCACTCAAAACCGGCCAATGAAGGTCACCTGAAAACCGGCCAACGGTAAAGCCCGGGACATTGACTCTGGCGAGAGGGCCTGTAGCCTCCGTCAGCATGAGCAATGTCTTGAGCGAAGAGAAGAAAC
>Ga0210409_10008437_pt1 | contig 10490 bp, 6 predicted proteins | sample IncBWH17MmetaG_FD_161649 | JGI IMG/M metagenome (GOLD analysis project Ga0210409, IMG submission 161649) | Forest soil microbial communities from Barre Woods Harvard Forest LTER site, Petersham, Massachusetts, United States - Inc-BW-H-17-M | ecosystem: Environmental > Terrestrial > Soil >...
ACAATATAAAATTTTATAGATCTCATCTGATTTGCATTAGTTAAGTGGTAAAGTACTTAGGTTTACTGTAGGCTGCTGACCCGTAGGCGTTCTGCTCAAATTGGTATTGTCAGCTACAAAGTCATTGAAGAATGCACCGTTCTGTAAAAAGAACTGACCATTTTCAACACCTCCTTTAAAATCCATACGTTGTTCAGTAGCACCAGTTGGATCCGTTGTAAATTTAGCCGTACTGATCTCTGTCCAAACACCCGAAGTATTACGTACCCACATGTTGTTATACAGCGCTTTTCTTCCCATGTAACCGTTTTCGACGGCAAAATTTTCCAGGAATGAATTAATTCCCCCTACATAAGTTGAAGTGGACGGACGTTTAAATGTGGCCATAAATTTCCATGCGTTCAATTCAGGGGCAAAAAACCAGGAAGAATACAACGTATTCCCATTTCCATCTGGCTTAATCTGGGTTAAAAATTTATAGGTATTTCCGGTAATCCATTTATAAACCATATAAGACTGTCCTCCAGTTCCCTCACCACCAAAATTTCCATCAGTTACACCCGCACCCTTACTGGTCAGAACCGTTTTATCTCCATTATCGGCATCCCAAACTGAGAACAACATCCAGCGTTCTGTGGCAGATTTAACCTGCATACCAAAATAACCACCATTGAAACCGTTGGACATATAATAAGATCCGATATTATCCTGCCCCTGAGGAACAGTAACTTCATTATATAACCATTCAATATTCCCTGAAGGTGCTGTATAATTCAAATGCACAGAAGGCCCCCGGCGCGACCAGTAAAACTGATTATCTGTACTTACACTGGCATATTTCAATCCAGAGGTTGTTGCAGATCCACCGATCATAATATTGGAAACTTCCGCAAAAGTACTTCCTTCTTTACTAAGCCCCTGGAGGTCTACTTTTACATATCCCGCAGCAGCCACATCAATAGAGGCCACAGGATAAACAGCAGGTGTCGCTCCCTTCAGAGTAACATTAAAAGACTTTCCATCAACGGATACTTTAATCGTAGATGACCCGGTTATTACCGAAGCCTGGATAGCCAGGTTTAGTTTACCAGGTTGCCCCAATTTAAAATAGGTACTGATCACACTTCCCGCATTGTTCCATTTGTTCAAGCCACCGGCAACAATCTGTTCTGTGCCGCCATTTACAGGCTGAGTAATGAAAGCATTTCCCTCAAGTGGTACAGCAGTGCCGGTTTCTAAGACTACCGGCCATTCTTTATACGTATTCTCTGCGGTTTGCTGAGGCCCCTTCTTACAAGCATTTAAACAAAAAACGCTGCTGATCAGGAGCAATAAATATATTTTTCTCATAATTGATTACTTAAATAGGTGCTTAAGGATTCTGGGTCAGGTTCTTGTTGTTGTCAATCTCATATTGCGGAACAAAAAAGATCACCCGGGCATCCGTTGGCTGGATCGTTTGGGTAATAATGGTATTTGGCGTATTGTTTAAAGCATGGGTACCTGGATAATTCCTCACCATTGGTCTGTTGTTCCTGAACAGGTCATAAGCCCGCTGTCCTTCAAAAGCAAATTCCAGACGGCGTTCCTCCAATACCACATCCAAAGCCGATTTTCCAGCCCCTGCTATTCCAGCCAAAGTCAAAGCAGGTATCCCTGCGCGCGTACGAATCAGGTTTACATCATCCAAAGCCGCCTGTGCATTACCTAATTTAGCATTGGCCTCTGCCCGGTTCAGATACATTTCTGCAAAACGCAGGTATACAGGAGAACTTAAATTTACAACCCCTTCCTGAAGACTATATTTGGTGACATAATACATTGGAGCCGCAGGAGATAATTTAGGATTATACTGCAATACACCATTGATCTTATAAGGTGCAATAAAGCTGTGTCTAAGGTCAGCCGGATTTTTATCCAGCTCTGCAATATACTGCTGAGAAGCATAAATCTCGCCATAACCTGTACTACCCTGAGAACCAGGCGTACTTAAACTTCCAGGTGTTCCGCTGTAATACATAGAGCCAATCGCTCCAAAACCCTGGTCTTCCGTTTTCATGTAACGGACTGCAAAAATAGTTTCTGCATTGGCCTCCGGTGTCACCGTGAAATAGTTCTGATAATCACTGCCCTGCAGCAATTTATACCTTCCTGATGCAATCACGAGATTAGCATATTTTATCGTATTTGCATTATCTCCCATATTCAGATAAACCCTGGACAACAAGGCATAAGCCACCTCTTTCGAAGCAAAAATATCCGATTTGCTCACCGTCATTAGATCCGCAGCCTTCAGGAGATCTGCTAAAACAGCATCATAAACTTCTTTCACACTCTTCCTTGCCGGCGTATCATCCGTAACACCTTCTTTTAAGACAGGCACACCAGGATTTGCTCCATTTCCCTGTACGTAAGGACGTCCAAATACCCTGACCAGGTTGAATTCCATCATTGCCCTTAAAAATAGGTTCTCCCCTTTAAGCTGACGCAAATCTGCCGCAGATGCATCAGGAATAGCCGCAATGATCTTGTTGGCCGCAACAGTTACAAAATAGGCCTGTTTCCAGAAATTTGCACCATGCGTTCCGGTCGGAATATGCGTATAGCGATAACAACGGGAAAGATCATCTGAAGAAGGTTGTCCCTGAGCCACGTTATCACCCTGATATTCCGTCAGAAAATGTGCACTCCTGATATAGGTCGCATCTCTTAACACCGCATAAGTTCCAATAGTTGCAGTTTCTATATCCCCTGCATTGGTCAGTGCAGACTGATCATCAATAGCCGTAGAAGGCTTTACTTCCTTTTTACAGGCACTCATGGCCACAACCACAGTGGCCGAAAGCATAAATAGTTTTATATATTTTAATTTCATTGTGTCCTCCAATTTTTATAAACCGACGTTGATACCAAATAATATTTTTCTGCTGATGGGATATTTGAAGTTGCCCGCAGCATCACTAAAATCTACCTCAGGATCAACACCCGAGAATTTTGTACCCGTCCATAAATTATCTCCGCTCACAAATACCCTGGCATTTTTAATCTTTAACTTTGACAACCACTGCGTTGGTATATCATAACCTAGCGTCACATTCCGCAAACGGATATAACTTCCATCTTCAAGGTATCTGGAAGAACTCTGGTTAGAATCATGGTTACCGCCCAGAACAGGCTTGGGGTGCGTAGCGATATCGCCTACCTTTTCCCACCTGCTCCATCCGGATTTCAAGACCATAGCATTATAACTCTCATACAAACCATCACTGTCAAAAAGGGCACGGCTGGCATTATATACTTCATTACCATACACAAAATTGAAAAAGGCACTTAAAGAAACGCCTTTGTAAGAAAAGGTATTGGTAATACCGCCTGTAAATTTAGGAGAAGCAGAAGTACCTGTATATTGTCTGGTGGCCTGGCTGTAAGTATTGGTTAAGGCCGTATATTGTTTACCATCTGCATCCGTGATGATCTTTTCCCATAACGGATCTCCATTATTCGGATCTACACCTGCCCAGATCGGCATTTTCCAATCGTAAATATCATGTCCAATAGCTCCTGGTTTACTTGCATCGGGTGCTATTGCATCTTTACCCTCATTTAAGGCCAGGATCCGGTTTTGATTAAAGGCCATATTGTAACTGGTCTCCCACTTAAACTGGCCGGTCAGGTTTCTGGAATTAATACTGAATTCAATACCCCTGTTCTTCAGGGCACCTACGTTATCAAAATAATAACTATATCCGCTCGTACTTGGCAGCGGAATCTGGAACAATAAGGCATCTGATCTTTTATCATACACATCGACTGTAACATCAATCCGTTTAAAAAAACCAAAATCAACACCAATATTGGTGGTTTTCTGTTTCTCCCAGGTCAGGTTCGGATTGGCTCTTTGTAAGGGTTTTGCACCCGGCGTTCCACCATAACTTGCGGATGCATCTATGACATATAGTCCCAGTGAAGGATAGTCCCCAATTTCAGCATTACCTGTGGTACCATAACTTGCCCTTAATTTCAAGAAGTTCAGAGGGCCCATATTTTTAAGGAAGTCTTCATTCGATAAGATCCAGGAAGCGCCTAACTGATAGAAATTACCCCCGCTTTTGTCGCGGCCAAAACGTGAAGAATTTTCATGAACAAAGGAAGCAACTCCAAAATATTTGCCAGCATAGTTATATTCAGCTTGCGAAAGGTATTTACTAAAATTCACATCATTGTTTCCTCCTCCAGGATTATCAATAATGTCGGTAGCAGTAGACATCACCGGACGGCCCGGAGGCAGGTTTTTTCCGCTTAAGCTGGCATCATCAAAATGTGATTTTTCTGCTTCCCCAACGGCCAAAATGCTTAAATTATGTTGTCCAAAACTGTTTTCATATTTTAAGCGGTTTGAAGAAAGTAATCTGTTGGTATAAGAAGTATTATTATATAATTCTCCAGAATTTGCTCCTCCTTGTTTTGTTCTTTTATCATTATAGGTTACATAAAAGTCATTAAAGAAATTGGCCCGGTTATAGGACGCAAAACTCAGATGTTTAGTTATGGTATAATCCAGGTTCACATCCCCGTTTACATTTAAACTTCTTCCATTGGCAAAGTTATATTGGATAGATTGGAGAAAATTTTCCTTGTCTCTTCCCAACCAGTTTGGTGTTGTTCTTCCATCAGTCGGTGTTCCGTCTGCATTAAAAGCCGGATCAAAAGGCAAATTCAGATAAGCATCGCGCAGGGTACTGCTGGTCTGATAATTATCTTTGGTGTAAATGGTATTCAAGAGCACACTTAACTTTAAACGCTGGGTAAGTTGAGAGGAAAGATTCGCACGAAGACTATAAGCCTTTTTGTCGTTTTTTACCACTGTACCCTCTTCTTTATAATAATTACCGGAGATATAGAATTTAGATTTCTCCGTACCTCCCGAGGCAGAAAGCACATAATTCTGTGTTAAACCGGTCTGAGTAGCCAAGTCCCACCAATTGGTATTTGTATTCAGAACTGCGGGGTTGGGATTGGTAAAAGTTTTCTGATAGTCATACAACTGCTGGGTATTCATCAGCTTAAAATTCCCCATGTTCGGCTTATTAAAACCTACCGTAGAGCTGATGTCAATTTTTGTCTCCCCTGCTTTACCTGTCTTGGTAGTAATGATAATCACACCACTTCCTGCCCTGGAGCCATACAGACCAGTTGCAGCAGCATCTTTTAAAATGGTCACAGACTCAACATCTGCAGGGCTATAGGTCGCATTGGAGGCCCCATAGGCCCCCACAATATTTCCATCTACTACAACCAAAGGTGCCGTGCCTCCATTAATACTGCTCACGCCCCTAACCAAAACTTTCGGTGCTTCAGTTGGATCCCCGGATGCCGAAGACACTGTAACGCCTGGCGCCTTTCCCTGGATCATGCTCATCACATCATTCGAAGCCACCCCTTTCAACTGCTCTGCATTCAATACCGTTACAGAACTAGACAATTCACTCTGTTTTTTTGAAGAATAGCCTACAACAACCACCTCATTCAAATTACTGTTTTCCTCCTCCAGCTGCACATTAATCACCGTTCTTCCTGAAACTGGAACTTCTTTAGTGAAATAACCAACAGAACGGACCACCAAAACACCATCGTTAGGCACTCTAAGTGTAAAATTTCCCGCAGCATCTGAAGAAGTACCAACTCCCCTGTCCGACTTTAAACTAATCGTTGCCCCCGGCACCGGGCCAGCTTTATCCGTAATTTTTCCTTTTACAACGATATCGTTTACATTATCTGCTTGCGTAGAAAGCATCACCAGTCCTTTACTCGTAACGGTGTACTTCAACACCTCATTTGTGAATAATTTCTCCAGCACCACCTTCAGGTCTGCATCGGCAACATTCAGGTTTACCTTTCTGTCTGTATTCAGATAATTTGTACTGTATATAAAATGATATCGGCTTTGCTTCTCAATCATTTTCAAGATCTTATCAATCTTTTCGTTCTGCACTGTAATACTGATCTTTTCCTGGGAAAGTACCTTGGCAGAAACCTGCATACAGAGAAGTAAAACAATGGTAAAAGTTAACTTCATATACAAAATTAGTTTTAGAACGGGCCGGTTAAGTCCCCATTTGAGTAATAGTTTATTTGTCATATATTTGAAAATTGGTTTCACAGCCAAAAACAGAGGAGACCTGCCGCTCAAAAGTAGCCTCCTCTAAAATGTTAACTATCAATAATTACCGGTTTGGTGTTGGAGCACCGAACCGGTTTTTATTTTGAAAGCTGAACAGTATTTCCTTTGATCTTATAATTAAAATAGTTTACGGTTTGCATTGCTTTTAGTACTTCGTTTATCGGTTCATTTTTAAGGGTTGCGGTAAATTTATATTTTTTCACTTCGTCATCTTTGAAGGCCAGGGTAACCCCATATTCCCGTTCCAGTTTCTGCTGAAGCTCTATAAAGGTTTCGTTATTAATTTCCAGACCGTTATTCACCCAGGCGGTTTCTACCACAACATTTCTGTTGGTCAAATGCACATTACTCACCAAAACCTTAGGGATATCCTTTGCCAGTATCTTTTTAGCGGTAGCCAGCTGATCTTCCTCCACCGTAATCTTTTCACTTGGCTTCAAAATAAAATGACTGCGGCTTTTGTCGTTCAGGCTGGCCTGTATACTTCCCATAATCAACGAAGCCTCTGTACGGCGCTCATCCGGGTAAGCACTTACATTAAATTTGGTTCCAAGCACTTTAACATCCAATTTAGCCGTATGTACAATAAAAGGCACCGCAGGATTATGTTCCACCTCGAAAAAAGCTTCTCCAATAAGATCAACCTCGCGGGTATTTTTATTATAGCCTTTTCTTAAGCTGATCTTCGTATCCGCATTTAACGAAACGGTTGTTCCATCTTCAAACGTGATCTTCTTCCTCTGAGCCTTCTCTGTCCGAAAAATATTTTTACTTAGCTGCGTACCCTGCTCTGCATTTAACAAATTAGAAGGACTGGATCTCCTCCATACAAAAAAACCACCGATCAATACCATAAGCATCAAAAGAGCAGCCACCCTGTATATTTTAAACTGACCAGTACTGCTTACATAACTTTCACTGAGTTCGGGAACTGGCTGCTCTATAACATTAAGTCTGTTCTGTATCAGTTGCTTGAAGTTGGCAAGTTCTGTTTCAACGGGGCGCTTATTGCCGCTCAGCTGTTTATACATAACCATGGCTTCACTCAGTTCCTGTTCTTTTTCAGGATGTTCTATTGTATAATTTTGCCAAAATCTGACATGTTCTTCATCATTGCCGGCACAATAGCTCAGAAAGCTTTCATCAGTAAGAAAATCTACAGATGTATATTGGTTATAATCCATTGTTTTGCCTGTTTAATCTAATAGTGCAGCAATCCGGATTTTTTCCTAAGAAAATTTCAAAAAAAATAAAATTAATTTAACACAGCCTTTATCTTAACAAAACACAGCCTTATTTCATCTCCTTTTTTAAGATCTTCAAAGCATCATATATCGTATTATAAGCTGTTTTAACCGTAAGAGAAGTACGCTCTGCGATTTCAACATAAGAAAGGTCATCAAAGAATTTAAGTTGGACGAGTTCCTTCTGTTTAGGCGTTAATTTTTGAAGCGCGGTTTTCAATCTGGAGCGCAGGTGCTGCTCTGACTGGATATTCACAATAAACTCTTCGTAGGAAAGTTCATGTAATTCATCCTGTTGCGCGTGAATTGCCTTCTGCCGCAATTCATCATGATAATAATGTCTCGCGACTTTCCTTTTAACATAACTCAGCAAATAAGACTGAACATTCTCCACTTCCGGAAGTGTCTGGTGTTTGTCCCATACTTCCATAAAGATTTCATTCACCAAATCTCTCGATAAATCCATATCAGCAGAGTATTTGACCCCAAAATTCAGCAAATGAGTAAAAAGAAGTTCGTAAAGCCGGAAAAGGGAGCTAATATCCCCTTCCTTTATCCCCTTCCACTGCATTTTGCAATCTATTTTGCTTTCCATCTATAGCCAAATCTTGAAATGCGATCACTTAGTAACCATTATGCATATATACAGATTTTAATTTTCAGTAAAACATAATTCAGGGTTAAATTTCACTAAAAAGGCTGCGCAGCTACAGGACTTAGCTACTTGAAGAAAATAATACCGGAATTTCAAAAAGAAAAGGCTACAATGCTTTAAGAAATGGCAAAACAGAAATACTAAAATTCACATAAGGCGCAGCGTTAAGCTTATTCTCTATAAAATAGTCCTTACTCGGCGCACTTTTCTCAAATACCCGCGACTGTAATGGACTGATCAAGCCGCCACTAGCTCCCAAAACCACATACTTTGACAATCTGTACTCGTAAGATGGGCCAGTTTTAAGATCAAGCGTAGTGAAGATATTCTGCTGAGGCAGTGCAGGCACATTCAAATTCAAAAAAGCGAGCGTTCCGGTCATTTCAGTCCCAAAAGAAAGAAAAGATTTTTCAGACAATTGTTTCCTGATGTTGATTCTGGACGGCAGATCTACAAATAATTCCAAACTGTTATTGAATTTACGCCAGGCATTATAATATGGCAATATTGGCAAAGGAGCCGAAGGGTCAACAACAACGACCACACCAACAGACGAAGACCGGTCGGCCATTCTTTTAAGAGTCAGTGCAGCAAGTCCCATATAATTCATTCGGATATAAGAAAAATGTTCATTCGTAATGGCGAGAGCACTTACACTATAAACCACTGGTTTATCAAACAAAGTACTTGCCCTGGTTACCCCAAGCCTGAAATTGAAAGTGTTCTCTTTAAGAATCATTTTTGCACCTTGAACCATACTGGGCTGACCGTTGATATCGCTAAACGATAGTTTTTGCTGCACCAATCCCAGAGAAGAGGAAATAAGGTTTTTTCCGATCTCCGCTACAGGAATGTTTACGTAAGCCCTGATCCTTGAAATCTGAACTTTACTCTCCAGAACCCTGTTGCCATATAAATCAGACTTTAAATCCTGCTTGCCCCCAAACTCCGTAGAAATCCCTCCCTGACGCAACAGGGGATAACGCAAAGCAATTTCCCTCAAAGCCGCCATCTTTACAGAATCTGTAAGTTTTGATGAAACATCTGTCTCCTTTCCTTTTTTTACAGGTTCCTGTCCATAAACCAGCATTACAGACATCCAACCACTCACAAAAAATATTAGAACTTGTTTTAACCGCATAAATATCGCTATATCATAATAGGATTTAAAGATGCATGTCAACACACAGGAAGAAAAGTAAAAAAAGTCCGAACCGGACAAAACCACCAGCGAAACGAACACAAAGAGAAAGGCCACCCAACCGGATGACCTCCCAAAAAATGCTTTGAATAAAATGATCTGGCCTCTTCAAAAAGAAAGGCCACCCAATCGGATGACCCCCAAAAAAATGTTTTGAATAAAATGACCTGGCGTCTCCAAAAAGAAAGGCCGCCCAACCGGATGACCTCCCAAAAAATGTTTTTGAATAAAATGACCTAGCGTCTTCGAGCTTCTTCAGCGAGAATATGCAGTCATTTTATTCAAAAACATTTTCCCCTCTAATTCCAGCCCCCGCCCAGCGAACGGTACAGCTCAACCATAGAATTCAATCTCGCTGCCTTAAGCGTCGCCATATCCAGCTCACTTTGCAACAAATTTCCCTGCGCAGTAATTACCTCAAGGTAATTAGCCATCCCATTTCTAAACAACAGGTTTGCATTCTTTACCGCTTTCTGCAAAGTCTGCACCCGGCTGCTGGCTATCGTATATTGCTGTTTCAGTTTTTCCTGTTTGATCAGTTCATCAGATACCTCACCAACCGCATTCAATACCGACTGTCTGAACTGCAGCACCGCTTTCTCCCGCTCTACCTTGGCCACCTCAAACTGGGTCTTCAATTCTTTACGCTGAAAGATTGGCTGCGTAATACCACCGGTAACCAAACCAAATAAAGAAGCCGGCACATTAAACCAATTGCTCGCTTTAAAAGAATTCAGGCCACCACTGGCCGTAATGCTCAGAGAAGGATACATACTGGCTTTAGTTACGCCAACTTTCGCATTTGCTATCGCCAAAGCCAGTTCCGATGTTTTCACATCAGGCCTGCGGCTCACCATATCCGAAGGTATACCTGCAGATAAAGACTCAGGCACCACCATCTGGTCTAAACTGGCCTGACGCTCCACAGCTGAAGGTAGCTGACCGGTTAAAATACGTAATGCATTTTCCTGCACGCCTACGCTTTGTTCCAGTTGCGGAACCAGCTGCGCCGCTACTGTCTGTTGCGCTTCTGCCTGCTGAATGGCCAGAGAAGTCACCTGACCGGCATCAAACTGCATATGTATGATCCGAAGCGTACTGTCATTTAAAGCCAGGTTCTTTTTAGCAACTTGCAATTGCGCATCCATCATGAGCAAATTATAATAACCCTGAGCTACATTAGCAACCAAACGGGTTTGTACGGCCTTT
>Ga0210409_10008439_pt1 | contig 10489 bp, 10 predicted proteins | sample IncBWH17MmetaG_FD_161649 | JGI IMG/M metagenome (GOLD analysis project Ga0210409, IMG submission 161649) | Forest soil microbial communities from Barre Woods Harvard Forest LTER site, Petersham, Massachusetts, United States - Inc-BW-H-17-M | ecosystem: Environmental > Terrestrial > Soil >...
TGGCGATGTGACCGTTTTTCAATCGACTGAGTCCGCCCTCAGAGGCGATCCAAAGCGCGCCTTCCCCGTCGAACCGAAGGTGATTGACACGGCCCTCGCCCAGCCCATCGGCGGCCGAATAGGATGACTGGACATGGCCGTCACGAAACCAGGCGACGCCGCCCTGAGAAAATCCGAGCCACAGGCTGCCATGCAAAGGATCCGTAGCCAGAACCACGGCAGGATCCTTGCGTCCAAATGCGGCCCACGGAATAGGTGGAAACACATTATCCTGCGACAATCGCAAAAGGCCGACGTCGCGGTTGGCGATCCAGAGATTCCCCGAAGTGTCTTCGGCGAGGGACTCCACCAACCCACCGGGAGCCGCCGCAGGAATAAACCGGTCTTTCTCCAGGTAGCCGATGCCGGAGAGCGTGGAAACCCAGATTCGCCCGCGAGAGTCCTGAAATAGGGACCCCACCCCCTCATCCGGCAGTCCGCTGTCGACAATTTGTTGCGCGACGACCCTGGCCCGGTGCTGGCGGAACAGCGTAACCTGGCCCTGATTCAGGCGGTTTAAGCCATCAAGGGTACCGAACCAAACGCTTCCGTCCCTCGCCGCTAACATGCCTCCCCAGGGAATATCCGATAAACCTTGTTTCTTGGAATACGTGACCACGGGAAGCTCGTGAAAACGGTCGAGCCCGTTGACGGTGGCGACCCAGATATTGCGCTCACGATCCTCAAACAAATCGTAAATATCGTCGCCGGACAGGCCGTCCGACTCGGAAAACACATCGGTCCGTCCCTGGTGTATATGCACAATACCCCGGCCTGCAGGACACACCCACAGACTACCGTCGTGATCGCGGAGCATTCTGAGGAAACGGAACCCCCGCCTCGCAATGGGGAATCGATACACCGCCTCCGCTTTTCCATCAGCCAGGCGCATGACTGTACCTGTTGCGGCGATCAAGACAGTGCCATCCTCACTATCGGCCATGTCCTGCATTCTTCTGTCTGGCAAGCCTGGCACCGCATAGAATTGCGGGGGGCCGGGTCTCCATCGCCACACTCCTGCCTCTAATCCGACCCAGAGATTTCCTTTGCTGTCCGTATGCAATCCGAAGACGCCGTGGTCAACACCGCTCATCTCCGGGCTGCACTGGACGCTGCCATTCTGAATCTTGCAGAGTTTTCCATCGGGAGGCCCAGCAGACCCATTCGTGCCGGCCCATATCGAGCCCTCATGATCTTCAACCAAAGCACGAATGGCCAATCCAGCCAGCTCGGCATACTGAGTGAGCTTACCGTTCTTCCAGCTTGACAGCCCATTCCTTGTGCCGACCCAAAGAGTCCCGTCGCGCGACGCGACTAGGCTCGTGATGGTGCTGGAGGGGAGATGCTGATCTGGCGGTGGCTGCCAGAGGACATTTCGGACACCATCGAAGCGATACAAGCCGAAGGCTGTCCCCAACCAGAGGTACCCGTCGGGTGTCTGGGCGATTGAGAGAATGGAGCCTTTGGCAAAGCCGTCCCGGATCTTCCAGGCCGTATGCGCGTACTGGCTGACGTCTAGCGTCGGGTCCAGCGCAAACGCACTGGTTCCGGCCATCAGCATGCCCGCCAGTATCGCGCCCACCACTTTGCCGTGACTCGTATGCAAAATTACATCCGGCGCAGCTCTCAAACCAACAGCCGGCCCTCCGATACGCTCATACTATCCGACGCGAACTGATTCAATGAGCCAAGCATCTGCCCTCGCTTTTTCCAGCGCATGTCTACCAGATCAGCTTCAGTCCGAACTGTATCTGGCGTGATGTGGTCGTGGTGGAGGTGAGGACGCCCGCCGAAGAAATTGGGGCTCCGTTGGCTCCAAACAGGCTGGTATTGTTGGTCGTTACCACCGGCGACGCAAAATTCGTGTGATTCAATACGTTGAAGAACTCAGTTCGGAATTGCGCATGAAACTTCTCTGAGCCGCCTAGGTTGCGAACGAGCGAGGTATCCAGGTTGAGAATGCCTGGACCGATAAGAATATTGCGCCCCGCGTCTCCAAACCGGGTGCTCGGGTTGGGGAAAGCAAAACACTGCGTTCTGATGTAGTCAAGCGGATTTCCCGGATTCACACGAGAGCCGCTGCATCCCGGTCCGGTCAGTACATCCGGCCGGTCGAACTGATCGCCCTTCATTCCTAACGGGTCTCCAGTGATTATCGGTGTAAACGGTTCGCCGGAGGCAATGTGTAGAATCCCACCCCATTGCCAACCGCTTAATGCCCATTGCAGCGCTCGTGGGCAGGCTGTGAAAGTCGGGATTTCCCAGATGTAGTTGACCGAGAGGTTTTGATGAATGTCGAAGTCGGCGAGTCCACGCCCGTTTCTTTCATCGAACCAAAGCGTGGGGACGCTGTTCGCGAAGGTACCGGGGTTGCTGTTCGCCGACTCGGAACCCGAGTCAATAATTTTGCCCCACGCGTATGACACTCCGCCTTGCAGCCCTTTGCTGAGTCGGCGAGTTAGCTGTATCTGGAGGGCATGGAAAATGGAATCGGAGTTCCACATAGTGCCAGAGATCTGGCCTACGTTCGGGTTGAGAACAGTCCCATTGACCGGCCATACGTAGCCCTGCGGCGTCAACGTCGGAAGCACCATGTCGAAATTGTTCGTGAAGTAGGGAAGATGAACGCCTCGCGATCCCGAGTAGCCGACCTGCAACACCGTATCCGGAGCAATGCTCTGCTGAATGTTGAAGTTCCACTCCATGTCATAGCTGCGCGGAGGATTCGGCTGAACATACGCGTAACGAAGCGTAGGCGTGGTCAATAGCGGAAATGCTCCACTTGGAAACGACCCCTGGGGCGGTGTGGTGATGTTACCCAACTCAAAAAACGGAGCCGCCAGCAGGCTCGTCACCGCAAACAAATATGGGAGAGGTAAATTATCGAATATTCCGAATCCACTGCGGATCGATGTCTTACCGTTACCTAGCGGATCCCACGCAAAGCCCACCCTCGGTTCAAAATCGAGCTTCGTCGGATTCGAGAAGAAAGGGTCTCCGAGGTGTGGGGTTGTTGAAGTCAACGATGGCAGATTCGAGAGTTTCCCATGTGCTTCGCTCACGACCGTCGCTGCCTCATAACGCAGCCCCAGATTGACAGTCAGATTGGGCCTCGCTCTCCAGTCATCCATAACGTATCCCGCATAAATAGACTGCCGGAGATTGCGTGGCGTGATTCCGCTTCCGATTGGCGCGTTGAACGACGTTGGCTGGTCCTGCAGGAAGGCAGAGAGTGATCCGAACACGAACTGGCCCAGCGGGCTGGTTTTGCCCAGTTCGTCGTCGCGAATGCTTTCAAAAGCAAAACCAAACTTTAGGGAATGAGTTCCTAACGTCGTGAACGCATCATTGTAGAACTGATACGAGTTGTAATGAAAATCGAACTCGCCGACGGCGCCAAAGCCCCCTGGAAACGTCGAGAGTTCCGAGTTCGCTATAACTCCCACGGGTTGGCCAGGCAAAAAGCCGAGCGACGTGTCTGCTGCCAGAGGGTTAATCGCCTTTAAACTCTTTGCCGCTTGCGAGACGACACGGCTGAAACCCAATCGAGCCGAGTTGGCCATGTTGGCGCCGAATAAGTGCGTTTCCTCGAGAACTGCGGCTTGGCGGCGGGACAGGGTCCCAATGATGTTGTTATTGAAGGAATCCGGTCCCTCCGTTTTTCCATTGTCAAACATGTAGGTTCCGAACAGGCTATCATCGTTCCCGATAGTGAAGTCCGAGCGTGAGGTAAAGAAGTCCTCATTGGTGTTCTGCGGAGTTGGAAGCGTGAAATTGCCGGTGTCGCCCCGGACCGGACCGTTCGGAAGGGGATAGAACGCCAGGTACGGCCCTACTCTTGGATCCACAGTAACAGTACCTGAGCTGAGAATCCCGGTGCGGGCTGCGGCCGAAGGCACAATGTCCACCGTTGTTGTTGAAAGCAGCTGACGAATTCCTTCGTAGTCGCCAAAAATAAACAACTTGCTTTTGATAACTGGCCCTCCAGCATCGGCTCCGAACTGATTGCGCCGGAATGGAGGCGGAGATGGAGTTGTGTCGAAGAAGTTGCGGGCGTCGAGCGTGCTATTGCGCAGAAACTCATAAGCCGAGCCGTGTAGCTCATTTGTGCCGGAGCGCGTTATAGAATTGATCACTCCGCCCGACGTCCTGCCATAACTGGCTGGCGCGCTGTTTGTAATGACAGAAAATTCCTGAATCGCCTCCACGCCGAGCAAGACACCGAGAACGCTGCCGGGCCCTCCATTGGAATAGTCGTTTATGCTGATTCCGTCGAGTCGGTAGTTGTTGCCTTGTGGGCGCGTTCCGCCGATGCTTAACTGCGTCCCGAGACCGCGGTTTGCCCGTTGATTACTCAGAGCGAGCGGGTATTGATACACGCTAGTGACTCCCGCTTGCAGCTGTGCGAGCGTCGTCCAGTCGCGCCCGTTCAGAGGTAATTCGCGAACCGTGGTCGAGTTCTCAGTTGCCTCCAAGGTCGAACTGGCCAATTGGATAGCGGGCGGTGTGCCTGAAACTTCGATTTTCGTTTTAACCTCGCCTGGGTTTAACTTGCAATCGATTACCTCCTCGGAACCTACCGTCACAACAACACCCGATCTCACAACCGTTTCGAATCCGTCCTTGGAGGCACTGATCTCATATGTACCAGCCACCAGGTTCGGGGCCGTGTAGATCCCGTGGTTGTCTGCGTTTACGGACCGGAGGATAGCGGTTTCAGAGTTCTTAACAGCAACCTGCGCTCCTGCAATCGCGCGTCCGGAGCTGTCCCTCACACTCCCAGAAATAGTCCCTCCAGCGACTTGTGCGAGACAAGCACTGCCGGCCACCAGTGCGATTGCAGTGACGCACGCGACCGCGAAAAAACTCGAAACCAACGGTGCGCGGGTTGGGTTGAGAAACATCTCGACGCTCCTGCTTAGACGGATTCGCCTGACCCGTCCCTTCCGAAACCGCCATGCCGACCGACGCAGTTTCGGACACTTGAGTACTGTCAGCGAATCCAGCCCCACACTTTCCCCGCCGCAATTATAGACGCGTCACAATCTATTGCTCTCTCGAACGATCTCTCGCAAGCAAATCACTGTGAGAACTGGTACTCCTGCACCTCGTTTCCCATTTTTGTCTCATGAGACAGCACCCTAGCGTGACGGTTAATCACAGTGAGCTAGCCGTTGCTCACATTTTCAGGCTCGCTGAGACCTGCAAATATTTGAGTGTGATTGGAGATGCTGAACGGCCGATCACAACAAGGAGATTGGCTGTGAATGCAGCAGAAAAGCTAGCGAAGAACATAATCGCGAACTACGACAATCCGTTACAGAGCAGTACGGTAGATATACCTGCACAGGTTGAGTCCTTACTGCAAAGCTTAGGGGCAACAACTTCCGATTCCGGAGGTAAGGTCACCTATTACGGCTCCGACCCCATCAAGCCCGACCGATTACCCTACGGATCTGCGTGCGCAATCGCACTTGCGGCAAAAGCGATCATGATCGCAAAGATTTGGAAGGAACGCACGGGCGAGGCGCAGGACATTCACGTCGACGTGCGTAAGGCTTTGCGGCGCTTTTCACCGTTTCTCGAAGGGAAGTGGGAACTGGTGAATGGATTCCCTGGACGCACGGATCCATATAGTCCATTTCTCGGCGGTCCGGATATTGTTCCCACCAAGGATGGCAAGTGGCCGATGTTGGCCGATGTTTTTCCCGCTTTACGCCAGCGCGCACTCGATCTCCTTAAACCCAAGGTGGCTATTATGAAGCGGTACGCGATGCGGTGAAAGAGTGGAACGGCGAGGAACTTGAAGAAGCCGGTGAGAAAGCGGGCATCCCCATGCCGCTCGCCCGCAACATCAAAGACGTGCTGAAGATGGATGCCTTCACCAAGTCCGTGGGGCTGATGCCTCTCGTCAGCGTCGAGAAGGTAGGTGAAACGGATCCAATCCCATTCACAACCAATCCGAAGACGCCGCTCGAGAGTATCCGTCAGCTCGCTACAACTCACGTCATTGCAGGCCATCGATCGGTCGCGCGATGGCCCTGCATGGCGCCGACGCCCTCAACCTGTGGCGGCCATCCGATGTCGAACATACGCTCTGGCACTACACCTCGCATGTCGGAATGCGGTCCACCCTGCTTGAGTTGAAAAATAAGGAAGGCCGAGCAGTTTCTTGAACTTCTTTCCAAGGCCGATGTATTTGTCTCGAATCGACGTAAAGGATGGCGGGAGCGATTCAATATCACGTCGGAGGAAACCATTAAACAGCGCCCCGGTCTGATCGATGTACAGATAACCTGGGCCGGCGAAACCGGACCCTGGTCGAATCGCGTCGGCTTCGACATCACCGCCGCGTTCGCATGGGGCCTCGACAATATTGAGGGTACCGATCAAAATCCAGCGCATCCGGCGATCTGGGTGACATGCGACTACGTAGCGGGTTGGCTTGCAACCTGCGGAGTCCTGGCGGCACTGGTACGGCGTGCGAAGGAGGGCGGAAGCTACCGCGTCGTGGTTTCGTTGTCACGCACGGCTCTCTGGCTTCCTGACTTGGGCGTCTTCGATCGCGATTACGCGACAAAAACGGCCGGCTCAAGTGATGAGCACCTCTATCCGGATCCTGATGGATTCGTCGTCGATACGCCAATGGGTCGCTATACCGGCGTCAAAGAAATGATCGAGATGTCGAAGACGCCGGGAGAATACAAGTATCCATTGACTCCGTTGGGTTCGGCGCAACCAAGCTGGCTCTAAGCGGGTGAGCCAAATCAAATCGGAGAGGACAACATGATCTCAGGACCGACCGGGCGGCTAGTCCTGGTGATCATGAAGGGACACCCTGGCAGCGAGTTTGAGGTGAGTGAAGTCTCAACAGTGTCTAACATACCCGGTTTCAATAAGGTGGAAACCCAGCTTATAACCTGCACTGCTTGGCAGTGTATTTGCTGTTGACTCATATCTGAACGAGGAACTCAACATGAAGTCGCTTTTACACGATTTGTTGTCTCTAAGTACGAACGTGGTCGGTCTTCTTGTCGTGTTACTGGCGTTCGCTACCGCTACTGTTTCCATACCAGCGTATGCCCAGGACATCTGGCAGATTGAACCGAAGAGTTCAGTTGCGGCCTTGTCTTTGGGAGCGGGAGCGAATCAGTTGCAAATTGGTTTTGCTCGCGTTAGCGGTGAGGTCGTATTCGAATCCAACGATCCGAGCGATCCGATCGTTACCTTGAAGATTGTTGGCGATGCGCAAGCAGCAGATTACGCAAGCATGAGCTTTAGCTCCAAGCAATCCGCGATTAGTGCTGATGGAAAGTTGACGGTCACCGGCGATCTCTCGGTTACCCGCGTGGAGCGAAGTGTGACGATGGAGCCGAACGAAGCTTATGCCGGGCCGCAGTACGGCGATCCCGTGGCCCGCACTACTACTCGTGAAATCACTCTTGTGTTTTCAGATCCTCGCCAGATCCCCTCGCAAAACAGGGTAATGCATTTTCCCGGGATGAGCACCGTTAACCGCGAGGATTTCCCCCAGCTTCTGGATGCAATCGCGCAAGACGATTGGCCGATCCGGTTGACTAATGACGAGAAGTGCGAAAATCCATCAACGATCAGTGAAGACTACCATGGCCCGGAGTGCACGGGCACTGTCATTGCAAGTGTTAGTAACGCTGTGGTTCGGAGAGGAAACCCGGGAGCGGAGGATTTCTCTGGCTTCGAACCGACCGTTACACCAGACCGCAATAAGGCCACGATCGCGCTGAATCTGAAGCTCGAGGAAATATCGGCATCGCCCAGCGTTTCCAGGTAGGTCTGGTTTCGCACTCGGACCGAGACTAAGAAATCGAAAGATCCGAGCTTAGCCTTACGGAATGCGGCTGAAGCTCGTAAGACCGGAATACGCAATCGGAGGATTTAGTGAAAAAGACAAAGATGTTGCTTCCACTGTTATTAGTTGCGGGCTGGGTAATGGCGCAGACGAATCCAGATCCGCCGCTAAAGAATAAAAGCCAAATTGCCGTACAGGGATGCGTCAGCCGTTCCAGCGGTGATTACGTGCTCATGCAGCTTGATCCAGGCAACAGTTATGTACTGCACTCAGCCAACAACATCAAGCTGGAACATTATCTCGGACAGGAAGTGGAGGTTACAGGAACCAAATCTGCAACGCTCAGCGACACTTCCGATGCTGGCAGGTCAGCCCCCTCAACAACCGTCACGGTGAACTCGATTAGAACCATTTCCAGGGAATGCAGGCAGTAAGGGGAGGAAAAAAGCAGCTACGTCAAGGAAATGACAACACGAGCTCAGGAAGGCATTAGCGTACGCCGAAGTCGAATTTGATTCGAAGGAGCGCGTAAAAGCCGAGACCTTATTAGGCACCACGGGAGGGACGTATGGCCAAATTTAGCCGACGTGAAGTGCTGATCGGCGGAGCTGCGGCGTTAGCGGCCGCCACATTGCCGGCCGTAGCACTTTCGAGATCAATTACGGATTCAATCGCTGAATGACACAAAAGGGGACGGATCCATGGCGACAATCGCGACAAAAGACGACACAATGATCTTCTACAAGGACTGGGGCCCAAAGGGTGCCCAGCCCATTGTGTTTCACCACGGCTGGCCTCTGTCATCCGACGATTGGGACGCGCAGATGCTGTTCTTCCTTGCCAACGGCTATCGCGTCGTTGCGCACGACAGGCGCGGTCACGGTCGCTCCTCGCAAGTGGCCGCTGGCCACGACATGGACCACTATGCGTCCGACGCCTCGGCGGTGGTCGAGCATCTCGACCTGAGGAATGCGATCCATGTGGGCCATTCGACAGGTGGTGGCGAGGTAGCGCGCTATGTTGCGAAGTACGGCGAGCCTCAGGGCCGCGTAGCCAAGGCGGTGCTGATCGCCGCTGTTCCCCCGCTCATGGTCAAGACCGGAACGAACCCGGACGGCACTCCGATCGAAGTGTTCGACGGCTTCCGCAAGGCGCTGGCTGAGAACAGGGCTCAATTCTTTCTTGACGTCGCTTCAGGCCCGTTTTACGGCTTCAACCGGCCTGGTGCGAAGGCGTTGCAGGGAATCATCCAGAATTGGTGGCGTCAGGGGATGATGGGTAGCGCACTCGCTCATTACGAAGGCATCAAGGCTTTCTCCGAGACAGACCAAACGGGCGACCTGAATGCGATCACGGTGCCGACTCTCGTGATGCAGGGTGAAGATGACCAAGTCGTACCGTACAGAGACGCTTCATTGCTGCAGGCCAAGCTGCTCAAGCATGGCACGCTCACCCTTTTATTCTCCTCCATGTATTCGCCAATACTCGCTTTCCGCTTCGTCTGTGTCGCGTTTGCGTGTCAGCAGCCAGAAGACAACTTTTGAAGACGCAATGGATGAAACGAATCCAAATACAATCATCACTCCCAAGGCGAGCCACTCACTCGCATGAGAACTGAAAGCATAGTTTAAGAGCCACTTCATAAAAAACAGCCTCAATCGATAGCGACAATAAGGAACAAGTCAAGTAGAGATATAACGTCCACGATCTAGCGAAGTTGCCTTAGCACGTTGCCTTCTCCGCTGAGCGCGGGCGACGTTCGGGTTGGAGCAGCCATGCTGTACTAAATCGACCGGCAGCCTTAGACCGGGGCTGTCGCCCGGCCCTGCGGATCTGCCGATTGCAATGACTCTGCAGTGAATGGGCGACCGATTTCAGGCGTGCTCGAAACAGCCTTCTCTTGCATGATCATTGGCCCAGCTAAGAATGCGCTGCGCCCTCCCTTAACAGCTTCGGAAAACGCACTCGCCATCCGGACCGGGTCAAGCGCACGCGACACAGCTGTATTTAACAGCACCCCGTCGAAGCCCCACTCCATGACTTGACAGGCGTGAGAAGGAAGGCCTATCCCCGCATCCACGATCAACGGAATCTGGGGAGCACGTTCGCGCAGTTCGCGTAAACCGCGAGGATTACGTGGTCCCTGGCCGGTTCCGATGGGAGCCGCCCAGGGCATGAGCACTTCACAGCCAGCATCCATCAGACGCCTACAAAGAACCCAGTCCTCCGTGCAGTAGGGAAAGACTTGGAAGCCGAGTTTTACGAGTTCTCGGGTGGCATCAACCAGACCAAAGGGGTCTGGCTGAAGATTCACTTCATCTCCGATGACTTCGAGTTTTATAAAATTCGTCTGGAACAACTCGCGGGCCATGGAGGCCGTGTTCACTGCCTCGCGCGCTGTATGACAGCCTGCGGTGTTGGGGAGGATCTTGCGACCTGTCTCGCCCAGCAAATTCCAAAAAGACCCACCTGCATTCGGTGAACCTAGGCGCCCACCAGGAAGCTGCCGCCGAACCGACACGGTAAGCAGCGCGGGATCAGCTGCGCTTATAGCAGCCGCCAATTGCACAGGAGATTCGTACCGCGATGTGCCGAGTAGAAGGCGACTCGCGAAGCTCTGTC
>Ga0210409_10008440_pt1 | contig 10488 bp, 5 predicted proteins | sample IncBWH17MmetaG_FD_161649 | JGI IMG/M metagenome (GOLD analysis project Ga0210409, IMG submission 161649) | Forest soil microbial communities from Barre Woods Harvard Forest LTER site, Petersham, Massachusetts, United States - Inc-BW-H-17-M | ecosystem: Environmental > Terrestrial > Soil >...
AACTTTTAAGAGGTTGTATAGCTGCTATGGTTCTACACGCATGTGGCGCGGCGAGCCGGGGCCGCCGGGAAATAAAAGAGCCGCAATCAAGACGAAGAGAACAAGTGCAACGAGCGCTAAATCCGGATCAACCATGGACTCCCACCAGGCAGTATTATAAGTACGATTAAACCCCAACTGACTTCCAGAGTATTTAGTATCACACAGGGGTGCCAGTTCTCTTTAGATAGCATTTTATTCTTATGGTTGTGAGCCGCCACTCTTCGGCGCCCAAGAGATCCGCCGCGCATTCAGGTTCGACCGCTCTGGTTCTGATTGGCCTATTCAAATTGCTGAAAGGGCTGACGCTCATAGCGGCTGGGGTAGTCGCCCTCAAACTATTGCACAAGGACATCGCGGAGGCAGTGACGCGCTGGGCACAGCTGCTGGGACTTGATCCGGAAGGCCGTTTCATTCACCGCATACTTGCAAAGCTCTTCTCAACAACCCCGAAACAGCTCAAAGACCTCAGCGCCGCGTTATTTATTTATGCCAGCCTGTTTCTGACGGAAGGCGTCGGGCTGCTTCTGCGGAAGCATTGGGCGGAATATTTAACGACGATCTCAACGAGCGCACTGATTCCACTGGAAGTTTATGAGCTGGCTAAACGCTTCTCGATCCCTAAGCTAGCCATCCTGGTGGTCAATTTGATAATCGTCTGGTATCTGATCTACAGAATTCGCGAGCGAAGGCGAAACCCGCGGAAGACCCGGTAAGGCTCATCAATTGCTTGGGAATGTTTGGCTGGGAGGCAGGGACTCGAACCCAGATACGCAGAGCACCCCGTGCTTTTTCTTATGAAAAGCTCGTCAACCTATGCTAAGTTTCGTTCAGCGGAATTGTTATGCCCGTTCGAATGAAGGATGTCGCGCGCGATCTCAACGTTTCCGTGGTTACCGTTTCGAAAGCGCTGCGAGATCAGAGCGATATCAGCGCCGCAACGAAGAGGCGCGTTCTCAAGCGCGCCCGCGAGCTTAACTATCAGCCGAACTGGATTGCGCGCAGCCTGGTGAGCGGCCGCACGCACACGATCGGACTGGTCGTGCCCGACTTGATGTACTCGTTTTTCGCCGAGGTGGCCAAGGGAATCTCCGATAGAGTGCGGCCGTCGGGTTACCAAGTACTAATTTCTATTTCCGAAGAAGACCCAGGCATCGAACGCGAAGAAGTGGCCCTTCTGCTGGCGCGCCGCGTCGACGGTCTGATTGTAGCGTCGGCGCAGTCCGCAGCGCGTACCCGCCTGTTCTATAACGTTGAAGAGCACAAGGTGCCGTATGTATTGATCGATCGTAAGATCGCCGGGCTGAAGGCGAACTATGTGGGAGTGAATGACGAAGCGGTCGGGAAAATCGCCACCGAGCACTTGATTGGGTGTGGGTGCCGATCGATCGCCCATATCGGCGGGCCCAAGGTCGGTACCGCCGTCGGCCGCCTGGAGGGATACAGAAAAGCTCTGGTGCGGCACGGTTTTGCGTCACCGTCTTCGCTGGTTGTGACAGGCGAGTCTCAGGACGGCGGGGGTTATAAAGCTATGCGACAACTGCTGTCTCGGAGGCAGCGTCCGGATGGCGTGTTCTGTTTTAATGATCCGGTGGCAGCCGGGGCAGTGAAAGCAATCCTGGATGCGGGGCTCAAAATTCCGGAAGATATCGCAGTGGTTGGCGTCGGCAACGTGCATTACTCGGACCAGTTGCGCGTTCCGCTCAGCACGGTGGACCAAAGTAGTGCTCTGGTGGGGCGAAATGCGGCGGAACTTCTGTTGCAACTCATAGAGAAGCGCACCAGGGGAACTCGCACCATATTGCTGCCGCCCCGGCTGATCGTGCGCGATTCGAGTTTCCGCAACGGCGTAGCGGCTCGACCCGAATCTCTTTGGAAAACAAGCACTTCCTCGCCGTTGGCCAATGGTCTCAAGAAAGCCCTCACTTAAACGGTTACGTAATCGCTTAAGTGCGCTGTGGAGAAGCCAGGATTTATACCACACTTGTTACACCCGGAAACTGCTGAATTTCAATTTTCCCATTGACACCGTCGAAACGTCATGACATAGTTTTCGTAACAGAAATGTATTAGTCTGCGGGTCTGCGTTGCCGCGGGCTGAGAGTTGCAGTCTCGGACCCGAGTGGACATTAATTGGTACTGCCCAGTAGCAGGAGGAGTTTATGAAGTCTGGCTTCTCGTTCCCACGTCGTTTTGCCGTCTCCGTTCTTCACGCTGCGCTTATCATCCTGGCAGTGATCCTCGCGATCCTGCCCCAAGTGGCGCTGGCCCAACTCGAATCTGCAAGCGTTAATGGCACGGTCAGCGACCCCACGGGGGCGGTGATTGGAGACGCCAAGGTCGTATTGCATAACGCCGCGACCGGCGTGGACAAGACCACCACGACCAATGGCGCCGGGCGCTACGTTTTGATCGATATTGCGCCCGGGACCTACTCGCTGTTGGTTAGCGCCCCGGGCTTCAATACCTCCTCTAGCTCGGATCTCACTCTCTATGTGAACCAGACCGCCACCGTGGACTTTAAGCTGGTGGTCGGGGCCACGCAGCAGACCATAGAGGTGGCGGCGACGGCCGCACAGATCGAGTCCGCTACTTCCGAACTCGGTACGGCCATCACCACCAAAGCGGTCAACGATCTCCCCCTAAACGGCCGAAACTTCACCCAACTGCTGGCGCTGACGCCAGGGGTTAGCCCGATTAGCGTCGCGCAAAATTCCGGCGGCGGCGGTGGTTTTGCCGGAAATGCTATCGGCTCTTTCACGTTTCCAGCCGTCAATGGCCAGCGCAACCGTAGCAACATGTTCCTGTTCGACGGCTTGGTCGACCTGGGATCCTTCATCGGTAACTACAACTTCGAGCCGATCATAGATACCATGCAGGAATTCAAGGTGCAATCCCACAATGATCTCTCGGAGTTCGGGGAGGCGACCGGAGGAATCGTCAACGTGGTGAGCAAGCCGGGGACCAACGATTTCCACGGGACGGTCTGGGAATATCTTCGGAACGAAAAGCTGGACGCCCGGAACTTCTTCATCGCCAACCGAAACCCGCTACGGCAAAACCAGTATGGTGTGGCAGCCGGCGGCCCAATGTACATTCCGAAACTCTACAATGGAAAAAACAAAACGTTCCTGTTCGGCGGCTGGGAAGGCTATCGCCAGCGGTTAGCCGCTCAAACGCTGACCGTGACTCCCACAGCCCAGGAACTCGGCGGAAACTTCAGTGACATCTCGCAGACGATCTTTAACCCGTTCTCCACTGTGCCGGACCCCGCTCATCCGGGCCAATACTCGCGGGCTCCATTCCCGAACAACCAGATTCCCGGGAACCTGCTCAACGGAGCGAGCGTGCTCTACGCAAAGACGCTTTTCCCGGCGCCTGTAAGCACCGGAGTCACGGGTTACAACCTGGTAGACGGCACGCCGCAGGCCACCAACCAGGATTCGTTCCATCTTCGCGCGGACCAGGTATTTGGCTCGAGGGATACGCTGTTTTTCCGTTATTCCACGTACAACCAAACGCAGAGCACTTCCGCCGGATACCCCGGCGCCCAGAATCAGGTCCTGTTGAGTGGTGACAACTTCGGTGCGCACTGGACGCACACATTCGGTCCAACAACCATTCTCGATATGCATGTTGGGCGCAACAACGGCGGCAACTTTATCGGGAAGGTATTCACGTCCGCCCCAAAAGGCTTCCCCGCTGCATTGGAGCAGGCGGGTTTCGCGTCCAACTTCATCGGCGCTTTCCAGGGTGGCAATGGGCCCTTCGTTCCGCTCATCGGCATCAACGGCTACCTGGGTACCGGGGGCAATAATGTCCAGGACACGAAGATCGCCGATACCGTGCAGTTTGGGGGTGATTTCACTAAGATCCTGGGACGCCACACCCTCAAAGTCGGCGGCGACTTCGCCACGAATAATTCGACTTCGCCGATTTTCGGAGCGAGCGAGGGATTCAGCGCGTATGAGACTTCCAATCTGGAGAGCCCGGCTGGAACGGGCAATGCCATGGCCTCGTTCCTTTTGGGCGTGGTCGACAACGCCAACAAGCGCAATGTGCTCGAAACAGAACACGGTGGTTGGGTGAACGGCTTCTATGTCCAGGACCAAATCAAGGTTTCCGACCGGCTGAACATAAACGTCGGATTGCGCTATGACATGACGTTGTGGCCCATTTACGGCAGCTTCAAGACCGGATCAATTTATGTTGGAGATTTGAACTTGAACAACGGCACCTACGTCCTGGCTGCCCAGCCGCCGGCCTGCAGCTCGACGCAGGGCTTTCCGTGCATCCCCGGGGGCACGCTGCCGGCGAACGTTGTCCTGACAACCAACAGCAACCATTCCATTTACAAGAACGACCATAGCAACTGGCAACCGCGCATCGGGGTGGCGTACCGGTTATTCTCCAAGACTGCCATACGGGCCGGCTATGGCCGGTTCTTCGACAATTGGTCCGCAATCATCCAGCTCGCACAAAACTACGAAGGGACCTGGCCCAACGTGGGTCAACTGCTGGCCAATAACTTGAATCACACAACCGTGGATACGGCTGGCACCGATCCGTTCCATCTGGGTTCCGGCGGCGTGATTTACCCCGCGGCAACGCCTTTCGCCAGCTCGGGTTTTGTTCAATGGTACGTGGATCCGTTAGTCAAAATGCCGTATTCCGATCAATGGAATTTTGGCATCGACCACCAGTTAACGCAGGATACGGTGCTGTCTCTGGGTTACGTAGGTTCACATTCTGGCCGGCTCAACTGGGGCGGCTACAAGAACATCGCAACGGTACCAGGGCCTGGAGACGCGGCCGTTGTGGCCAGCCGGCGGCCTTACCCGTATATCTCGCCTACCTTCTACGACCAGAGCGTCGGAAGATCTAACTATGAAGCTTTTGAGTTCCGGCTGGATCACAAGACCAGCAAGGGGCTCACTTACCTGGTATCGTATACCTACTCCAAATCCATTGATAACGGATGCTCGGGCTTCTTTGGAGCTGAGGGTTGCGAGATTCAGGACCCTTACGACTTCAAGGTGGACCGAAGCGTATCCGGATTCGACCTCACGCATATTTTCTCTTTCGCGGCCGTGTACCAACTGCCGTTCGGCAAAGGGCAGAAGTTCGATTTCAACAACACCGCGGCGAACTATATTCTAGGCAACTGGCAACTTAACGGAATCCTGCAATTGACGTCTGGCGTACCGTACGATGTCACGGTTAGCGGCGACATTGCCAATACCGGCAGCACTACGGAGCGGGCGAACCTGGTCAGTAGCAATACTGCGGCTCCGAATCAGAGCCCAACTTTGTGGCTCAATCCGCAGGCATTCGCAGTACCGGCGAACTTTACCTTCGGCACCTTGGGCCGGAACTCGCTGCGGGGACCCTATTTCCATAATTTGGACATGTCGCTGTTCCGAAGATTCCCGATTAAGGAAAGGCTGGGGATAGAGTTCCGGGCGGAGGCGTTCAATCTCACTAACTCGGTGGTCTTTAGCACGCCGGATAGCAATCTGAGCGATGCAAACTTCGGCCGGATTACCGGGACACGCAATACACCCCGGCAAGTTCAATTCGCAGCGAAAGTGTATTGGTGACGACCATTAGCCCGCGGGTTCACGTACCGTGAGCACCTGATCGGCTTTGACGTTTTCGATTCGCTGGACCGTTCCGCGCGGCCACGTGATCTCCACGAGGCGTGCCGAACGGTCCGCACCCAGCCCGAAGTGCACACGCTTGTCACTGGCTGATAAGTAGCTGCCGGCCGCGCTCACAAACCCGTACTGCGGTTTCCCGGATTCACTGACCAGCTTTAACCGCGCACCAAGGCCGTCCCTGTTGCTCTTTGTTCCGATGGTGTTGATGATCAGCCAATGATTGCCGTTCCCTCCCTGGTTCATGAGGACCAGTGGCGGCCCATCGTTGCAATTGACGGCCAGATCCAGAAACCCATCGTTATTTAGGTCGCCGAAAGCTACACCGCGGGCGGCAACAGGCAACCGGAAGGGCTCTCCCGAGGAGGCTGAGACATCCACGAACCGGCCACCGGCATTGTGCATAAGCAGCGGCGGTTCCTTGTACCGGGCCGAAGGCTGCGTCAGTTCGATGTTGTCCATCACATGACCTTGCGCGATAAACAGGTCCTTCCAGCCGTCGTTATCGTAGTCAAGAAAACGGGCACCCCAGCCGGAATGCATCTGCGTGATTCCGGCGACACCGCTTGGCCCCGAGACATAGTCGAATGATTGGCCCTGCTGGTTTCGGTAGAGCGCATACCGTTGGTTAGCCAGCGCATTTACGAAGACGTCCGGCCACCCGTCGTTGTCATAGTCCGCGAAGTCCGCGCCCATGCCGGCGAACGCTTTGCCGTCTTCGTCATAAGCCAGATTGAGCTTTAGAGCCGTCTCCGTAAAGGTTCCATCTCGATTGTTCCGGAATAGTTGTTGCGGGAATGAGTCGTTGGCCACAAAGATGTCAGGCCATCCATCCTGATCGTAGTCATTGATCGCTACGCCCAGTCCTTTTCCAGGCGAACGGCCGATGCCCGACCTCGTAGAGACATCTGTGAACGTACCGTCCCCGTTATTGTGGTAAAGGATGTGGGTAATTGGCTGAAAAAGGTCTGGGTGGCAGTAAGCCCGATAACCAGGCTTGTCCTCGCCGCAGACGAGGCTGCTGCTGAAATCCCAATCCAGATAACGGCTGACCATCAAGTCGAGCCGGCCGTCGCGGTCGAAATCCACGAAGCAGGCGCCCACAGACCAGCCGCTGGCCGCAACTCCAGCACGGTTTGTAACATCCGTGAAGGTGCCATCCCCATTGTTGTGGTAAAGGATATTCGCGCCGAAGTTGGTGACATAAATGTCCTGGAATCCGTCATTGTCGTAGTCTCCGATGGCGACACCCATTCCGTAGGAATGGCCTTGCACGCCCGCGCGTTCGGTCACATCCGTAAACGTGCCGTCGCCATTGTTTCGATACAGCCTGTTCCAATATTTTGGGTCTCTCTTATCCGGTTGTAAACCCGCCGGCATGGGATCGCGTAGAGCGGCTCCATTCATGAAGAAAAGGTCCAGCCGCCCATCGTTATCGTAGTCCAACATGGCAACGCCGCCGGACATCGATTCCAATAAGTACTTTTGTGAAGTTCGGCTGGCTTGATGCCGGAAGGCAATGCCAGTGCGAGACGTGGCGTCAGAGAAGACCGGCAATGTCGGTCCGGACTTCGCACTAAGCACCCGCGGCAAGAATGAGCCGGAGATGGCGCGCAGAAAGGAACGCCGATCCAGATGGCCTCTCAGAGGAAGATTATAACGGATGATTGAGGGCGGATTCTCTCAGTGAGACGGCCGTTCGATATTGCCGCCGCCTGCTTTCTGATGGGTCGAACTCTTCGCGGCGCGCACGCCGGCTGCTATGGCAATCGCCTTTTGGACATCCTCATCGCCCGGCTTCAATGCCAGCGCCAGCCGCAACTCCTTCTCGCCGGTCTCCACGTCGCCCGACTGGCAGCTGAGCAGGCCAAAGTTCTTGTGCAGGTCTGGCTTGAAAGCGCACTCTCCGCAGAGTCGAATGGCTTCCCGCATTTGCTCGAGTGCCTGCGGCCAATCCAGCTGCTTCGCGGATGCCAGCGCGAAGTTATTCAGAGTTTCCACTTCGGATGTCAATTGCTGTTTTTGCTTGACCGCGACGAAGCGCGCCTCGTATTGTTTGGCTTGAGCGGGGTCGGTCTGGTGGAGCGCCCGGATCAGATTGAACAACGCCTGCGTCTGATCCGGGTCGATCGCCAGGGACTTCTTCCAGGCCTCTACGGCCTCCTTGCTATTGCCGGTGTCCTGCAGCGTGCGGCCCAGCAGGTAGAATGCGTCCGCATTGCGCGGGTCAAGCTTGATCACGGTCCGCAACAGCGCCACGGCCTCTTTCGAATGGCCAAGATTCTTTTCGACCATCGCGAGCACATAGTGCGCAGGAGCATAGGTTGGAGCCGCACCGCATGCCGCTTCGAGGTCCACTCGAGCCTCCTCATAATGGCGCTGGTCCATCAGCACGCGGCCTTTGTTGTAGTGCACCGCGGCCGCATTGGGCGCCAGGCGGCCGGCTTCGGTAAACTCTACGAAAGCACCATCCTTATCGTAATTGTCCGCGAGCGCAATCCCCAGATTGAGGTGCGCTTCCGCCGAGGCGGGCGCCAGTGCGATCACCTCTCTAAAAGAGGCGATCGCCGCCGGACCATTGCCTAGGCGCCCTTGCACCATACCCAGTGCCGTGAGAATCTGAGTGTCTTGCGGGGCGAGGGCGAGCGCCTTTTCCAGCGTACCGCGAGCTTCGGCGAGGCGGTTCTGCTGTGCCAGAACCACTCCCAGGTTGAGATAGCCTTGGCGGTATTTAGGATCGTTCTCGACGGCTTTCCGGAAGAGCGATTCGGCTTCCCCGATCTTTCCCTGGCGGTCGTAGATGACACCCAGATTGCCCTGCGCCTCGGCAAACTGCGGATCGATGGTCAGGGCGGCCTGAAGGTGCCGCTCGGCCTCGGCGAATTGGTCTTCGCCGAGGTCCAGCACGGCTAACTGATTATGCACGGGAGCCATCTTCGAGTCGAGGGCGGATGCCCTTTCGAGAGCATCGCGTTCGCCCTTGCGATCGCCCAGCTTCTCCAGAGAAAGTGCGAGGTTGTACCAGGTATGCGCGTCGCCGGGCTCCATTTGCAGCATTTTGCGATACGTCTCCGCGGCTTCGCGCGCGTCGCCGGACTCCAGCAGCGAGTTGGCCTTGATCCCCTCCAGTTCCACCACCTTATTCGAAACATCCTGTTGCTTCTGCTTCTGGAACTGCTCCTGAACGGCGCGGGCGCGCTCGTCCTGATGCAAAGCGCGAAGCACGCCAGTTAACTGAAAGCGGGCTTCGGAGGAATCCGGTTTGAGTTGAAGCGCCTTTTCCAAATGCGGGAGCGATTCCTGCGGTTTTCCCCTCTTCGCGAGAACGAAACCAAGGTTGTACTGCACCTCGCTATCGTCGGGCTTCATGCTGGCCGCACGCTTGAGCTCAGGCTCGGCTTTCTCCAGATCACCCAGCCCGCGATATATCGCTCCCAGAAGGTAGTGCCCCTGGTAATCCTCCGCATGGCGTTTGGCGTATTCCTGAGCCGGCTCCAGCGCATCCGAATACAGGCCGATAGTCGTTAGAGCTTTGACAAGAGAAAGCCGCGAGGTATCGTCCTTCGGATCGAGGCGCAGCGCCTCCTGATACTCATCCGCCGCTTCGCGAAACTGGCTTTGATGCGCGTAAATTGTCGCCAGATTGAAATGCGCCAGTGCCGCAGTGGGCTGGGCCTTGATCAATTCCTTCAAGATCTCGATGGCCTGCTTGGGATTTCCATTCTGGGAGTGGGCCACAGCCATAGCGATCTCCATACCGGCATCACCGGGCTGGATCGCGAGTGCCTGATTCCAATAGGAGATGGCCGCCACGTACCGATGCTGGGATGAGAGGAGCTGGGCCAGACGATCGAGCGCATAAACATTCCTGGCATCCAGCTTCAACACCGCGCGGAACTCGCCTTCGGCTTCCGGAAGCTTTCCTGCATCCAGCAAGACCGTTCCGAGAGCGTTGTGCGCCGGCAAGAGATCCGGCTTTGCACGAACTGCAAGGCTCAAATGTTCGGCTGCCTGGGAGGACTTGTGCTGTTGCAGCAAAGCGAGCGCCAGGTTGTACTGTGCTTCCCAGGAATGCGGGTCCATCCGCACGGCCGACGCGAAAGCTTCCACGGCGCATGAAACCTGATGGCGCTCGCCGAACCATGCTCCCAGGGCATCGTAAGCTGCGACCGACGGTTTGGTTTGTAGGACTCTCTCAAGCTCGGAGGGTCCTTTGCACGCAGCTGGGATTTGAGCTGCTGCCAGGGAACCGAGAGACAAGAGGAGGATGACACCAACAATACCGGTACTCATTGCGGACCCGAATACGACAATTATACGCTCGGTCCGCACTGGAGGCCTGGACGTGTGCGAGTGAGCTAAAATGCTAACCACGTTGGTGGTTGCCGGAGGCGAATGCGACGCAGCACTTTCGTCTGTTCTGTCTTTTTTGGGTTAATGTCAACTGCATTCGCTCAGGACATCGATACGGCCATCCTTTCGCCCTCTGTAAATCAGTTTACGATTCTCGATCAGATTGAACGGCCGAAAGAGCGCAAAGCGTTCACGGCTATCTACAAAAAGCGGGACGCGGGCCAGAGATTGGAGGCGGCGCGATCGTTCCTTTCCGCCTACCCAGATTCCTGGCTGCTGGCAGAAGTCTACGATATTGCAGCCAAGGCCTGCATCGATGTTGGCGATTTTCGCGAGGCCCTGGTATACGCAAAAGAGTCCTTGCGGCTGCTTCCAGAGAATCCCCTCTTGCTGGTTCCTGTGGCAAACGTTCAGATACAGATGGGATTGTTTAGCGAGG
>Ga0210409_10008441_pt1 | contig 10488 bp, 9 predicted proteins | sample IncBWH17MmetaG_FD_161649 | JGI IMG/M metagenome (GOLD analysis project Ga0210409, IMG submission 161649) | Forest soil microbial communities from Barre Woods Harvard Forest LTER site, Petersham, Massachusetts, United States - Inc-BW-H-17-M | ecosystem: Environmental > Terrestrial > Soil >...
ATAACCCCATGCTGGTCAAAAACCTGGGGCCTGTACATGGCGCGCTTTTCCTGCTGTTTATCTTCTTAACCCTCAGCGTCGGTGTAGAAGAGAAATGGAAATTCAAAGACACCACATGGAAGGTTTTACTGGCCTGTATTATACCGTTTGGGACTTTTTATATAGACAAGCACATCCTGAAAAATGCGGAGGCTAACCGGACCGGTAGGGATGAAGAATAAGTTGTTACTACTGCTTTTCTTTACAGTCATTGTAGCCTATGTCGTATTTATGCACGACACAGGAAACCGACCGATAGCTAACGGGATCCGCTTTAACGAAAGGCTATCTACTTATGGACTTTTCCACGGTCAAATGGCAAATCTGGAACCTGCTGCAGGTGTTGAAATTCTTGAACTGGGATCAACACTTTTTACCGATTACGCAGAAAAGCAAAGGCTGATCAAGTTGCCAAAAGGCAAGCGAATGCGTGCAACCGGTAATGCGCTGCCGGAATTCCCCGAAGGCACTGTTATTGCAAAAACATTCTACTATTCGCGAGCGGAAGGAAAGAAACGTAGGCTGATTGAAACCCGTCTGCTGATCCTTCAAAATGGCTTATGGAATGCGGCTACTTATCAATGGGATATGGCGAAGGGAGACGCCATATTGCTGGAACAGGGGGGCCATGTCCCAGTCAACATCCAAAGCAAGGACGGAATTGTACGCAAGATCAATTACCAAATCCCCTCCCAAAAGGATTGCACCAGCTGCCACCGGTCTGACAACCAATTGATACCCATTGGCCCAAAAATCAGCAATTTAAACATAGAAGTCCTCCGTAACGGGAAGCGCCAAAACCAACTGGTCTATTTGCATGAAAAGGGCTTGCTGGATTATAAAGACAGAAACCATTTTGGAACAATCCCTGACTACCATGATGCATCATTGCCGACAGAACAAAGGGCAAGGGCATATATGGCGATGAATTGCGCTCATTGCCATCAGCCGACGGGTATGGCCGGCCAGAAGTCCTTAAAACTGGATTTTTCAACAAGCTATGAAAATACCGGTATCCCATTCAATAAGCAGAATATTGTAGAAAGAACAGCTGCAATGGGCGAATACCACATGCCGAAGATGGGTACTACCGTTATTGATACAGCGGGTGTTGCTTTGATCAGGAGATACATTCTGAGCTTGCAGTAGTCTATCCCTATTCCACTAAATTTCTAAACTGTGCAGGTGGGCGGTCCTGCTTCATTTTTGATTGCAAACACCCAATCTGTAAAAGAAAGTTTGTAAAGCCATGGAAGCCATCAACTTTTGAAGTTGTTATGATTTCGTATATCCCTGTGCCAGATCTAAAAGTATACTGTGAATACAAACAGATCGGTATTCTTCTGTTGTCATTAAATCGCCTGTCTGGGCCGCCATTTTTATTAACATATTTCCAGGTATAATCCACAATTTTAGCATCACTGGGTACGGTTTGATCTTCGATAAACCTAGAGTTTACACTTGAGATTTCCAGATGATTATAAAAAACAGCGGCAAATTTGTTCCCCCGTTTAATTAACAGACGCTCAGGAAGGAAAAAAAACTCTGTATTTCTAAGCTGAATATAGGGGATCTGCACATTTGTCTTCAGAAATTTATTTGGGATTTGATGTGAGGATATTCTAAATATGGGATGTCTGTTAATCAACTGTCCAGCGCCAGCATTTCTCTTCCAGTCATTATTTATTGTAGAATGCAGGTATTGCCATTTGCGTGCACAAGTATTAAAATTCAAGAAATGCTGTGCAAATTGCTGATAAACTACAGACATGTCCTTATCCATTTCATAGAAAATCTCCATTGCAAATCTCTTTTTATCTTTTTTATGCAACCAAAACAATAAGCAAACAAAGAAAACGGAGCCAAAAATAAGTTCAACATAAAAATAAGGGTTAACCAAATTCAGTTCGTCATTACTCTGCTGAGTATCTTTTATATGATTGATAATAGCGAGCTTTTTATTCACATACCCAATTGTATCCCCGAATTGAATCTTTAACCATTTTCCTTTAGTTGAATCCAATAAGGCAAATTCCTCTCTATCGGTTGCAACCTTAACAACTTTAGACTTTGCATTTGGGAATTCTCTGATATTTGAGCCAACATCGGAGTTTATGATCGCAACAACACGATTACCCTCAGGCTTTACAATTGTTGTATGATTTTCAAACGAGCTTCCAAAAAGGAAGAGGAGAAAAATAATAAGAGGCAAGATTCCAAACCAGTTGACATAAGATATCTTATTCGCCTTTTCCGTTAGTTCATTAATAAAATCCTTAGAATCAACATCTGTTAGATTATCAATATTGGAAGAGGTTATTGTATGCGGATTATTATAATCAAGCACAACAGGCTGGACTTCGTTTACCCGAGGTCGGGTATCAGTACCGCTAATTTTTTGCCGGTAATAAATACCATTTGATCCAATATTCACATATGTACCCCGTGGGCCTGTGTTAATTCTAGCTCCTTTAATGCCAATTGAGTAACTGAATCCTGATTTAGACAAATTGAGGCGGAAAATTCCGGAAGTGAATGATTTTCGAAAATAGAATCCCATAGTGAGGCTTTAATTAGAGGTTATTGATATAGAATTAGGTGTGTGTAATCTGATCTTTTTACGATTCCGCCACTCCCAGGGTGGAGTAGGATTGGGGTCTTGCCAAAGCCCTACTTTATTCTCTCTCGCTTCAATTTCTAACTGAGCATAAACGGGATCTGTAGAATACTTTTTGAAATGCCAGGCCATACCTTGCCTCACCATTTCCTGATTGACAACCTGCTCATTATCGTTAACAACGACTGCAATCAACCTCCTGTAGCGATCGTATTTTTCCCCGTAAACAGTAACATCCTGTCCAAAACATAAATCAGATAAGGCTTCTTTTGCATTATTTCCAAAAGGCTGGGAACCTCTTTTCTCCGGACAGTCAATATGGGCTAAACGTATTTTGGTCGGTGTATTTTGATAAAGAACCTCCATAGTATCCCCATCTATAATTCGGATTACTTTTGCAACGAAAGTCTGGTTCTTTAGGTTGATTACAACAGTTCCAGGAAGCAATCTATCTTCAACCTTTGTAGCGTTTATCGGTTTCCCTGATTGTGAACAGGAAAATGTCAATATAATAATTGCCGAAAACAGAGTTCTAAGAAAGGTATGTCTCATTGTTTAATATTTAATTAGTTTATATATTTATATATAGGTATAAATATATGTAGATGTAAAGATCTGTTTGATGAACTATTTGGTTTGCTCTAATATAGTTGCAGAGATATTTATTTCTTAACGAAGTCAAGAATGTATTTAACAGCCTCATCTTTATTACTAGCAATAGGTTTAAGTTCAAACCTTTTAACCCCCGAACTTCTCATCCAATCCGACCAAATCAATTTCATAATTTCCATATCCGTTGGATGTGTCGTTGCTGCACCAGTTCTTGAAAGCGATCGATCGTACATTTCCAGTACAATCACTTCCAAATTATTTAGAAATGAATTTTTGACCGGATTAATCCTGAATTTTGGATTCTTGGCCAGGAAAGTTTCCATATTACTTTCTTTCGACTTTAAAAAGGCTTTCCTGAATTCACTAACCTTGTTTGCACTCAAATCATAACCCTTCTGATAAATACCCGCTTCAATATAACCGTCAGTCATTAGGATCATAATATTCCTAAATACGTCGGTTACTTTCTTTTTTTGAACGCAGGGTAATACAACCCTTGCATCAATACCCGATTGGAAATAAGTCCAGATATCAGCTCCATTATTAGAAACCGATGCCAGGTTATTAAACCTCCTGTATTCAGTATTAAACTTAATGATATCCCCTGGAAGAGTTTGGGGTACATTATGCCTGGACATAATGTAGTCAATACGATCACTTTGGTGAGTGCCAAATCTCTGAAGATCGATCGTTAGCAAGTCAGTATTAATTTTATAAATACCTATCAGTCCTTTGTTTATAAAATCGACGCTAAACCGATCTTGTTGTCCTTCCGTTCTTTTGAGTTTTATGATCTCTGGCCAAATTCTTCTTAGAAAACCATCTACTATATCTGCATCATTAACAGCCTTAGGATATAATTTAGGGTTTAAGCGGTTTGATAAGTCTGGAGCAAATACAATATTGTAGTGGATTACTTGCTTTTGGGCATATAATTTAATCGTCGCTGAACATATTAAAAGCCCTATGATTAAGTGTTTTTTCATCAGATCTTTACCCGTTTATCTAGTTGAGAAGTCCGTAGCTTTTCGTTTTGCCAATTTACAGCAGTGTCGAATGCTTCCTTGGATTTTTCAGTTGCTTTTGGTATCGCATATTCTTCATGTAAATAGTCATTCCAGCCCTCTAAAAAGATGTTAATTCTATCATTAAGAGAATCAATTGAGATAGGAAGGTGGTCATTTTCCACGTGACTTTTGTAGATGGTAGATATGTTCTTAATGTGCTGTTTCCCGGTAATTAAATCTGTTTTCTTAATTTCCTTTAGCAAGTTCAGTTTATTGGGCAGAGATTCCAGTTGTGCCTCTGTTATTTTATGTTCGGCCTCCAGGCCAATATTTAAGCCCTCTATCGTATAAATCTCTCCTTTAATCAATAAAACTTTTTCTTCTTCCAACCTCGCGTCTTCATTTAGCTGTTGGATGAGTAAGTTGTTTTTTAACGTGGCGATATCCGGATTGCGTTCATCAAAAATTGACATCAATTTTTCAAAAGCAAATTTCAACATCCAAAGACCTAATCCCCCTAAAAGAAATACAAGATAGAAATTTGGATCCCGGAAAGCCATAGTTGTTCGCCATATCTCATTGGTATCTCCTGCATCATATTTCATTTGATAAATAGCAGCCGATACTTTATAAGCAATTGAGGTATCAATCAATAGCGCTCCCACAGCAAACATGGAGTAGACAACCCATGGTTTCTTGGTAAACAACTTTATAAGAGCACAAAAAATAGGAATGCTCACAAAGAGTAAAATGAAAATAATTCCTGATCCTCCCTTTTCGAAAGTCAGGCTTAAGGCCTTTGGGTTAAATATTTCCATTGAGGCAGCCTCTAAACCGGCTTCTCTCGCCGACTTAGCATCTTCAACAGCAAATAATAAAATATAGCAAGCAGAAGAGTAAAAAATAAAGAGATAAGATAACAAACAAACATTAGCAAAAAGTACAGGAATGAACTCATACCATTTGAATTTGGGCTTAACAAAATCTCTCTGGGCATTTCTTATCTTTTCCTTAATCTCAGAAATAAGCTTCTCATGAAAAACAATTTTGTTGCTTTTCATGCTTTCAATCTCCTGCCTATTTTTGGCGATATCTGATTTGAGGCTAATTAATTTGTTTTTTGCATTTAGGGTTTCATTTTCGGCCTCAATTTCCGCCGTCTGTAGCTGTAAATTCAAGTTTTCTTCAAATACATTGAGACTTTTAACCTCTTGTTCGTCTATTTTTGTAATCAATCGGCGCTTTTTATCATCTACAACATCAATGTCATTAATAAAAACAGAGTAAACAGTGTCTAGTGATTTGGTGAGTACCTGATGATCTCCATTATTAAATTTTGAACGTTCATATCCCTGGCCTCTCAAAATTGCGCGATCGAAATTTCCAATTTCAGCCGCGATCATGGAATCAAGCACCTTAGTGAATTCAGAAATGGCATGTTCTTTAGCGCTGTGATTCTCAATCTTCGCTTCAGCAGAAGAAGGTTCATCAGAAACTTCAATAACTGTTTCCCCACGTTGTAAAGAAGCTTTCTGGTTGATATCATCAAAGTTGGAAATCAAACTGGCCACTGTTTGAGCATGGTTGGTTACAATGATGCTTTCATGGTTGTTTTTTTTCGCGTTGACTGACCAATTGTAGGAACCATGTAATGCAATCTGTTTATCAATTATGCAGAATTTTTGGTTCATAATGCCGTAACCAACGTTTTTTATTTTAGTTACCGACACACCCAGTGAGACCAGTTCATCAAAGTCCAATTTTAAGTTTTCCTGATTATCAGCAATAATGAGCTGAATGCTGATACCTTGAGAAGCTTTTCTTTTGAGAATGTCGAATAGCTCCTCATCCGTAAACCAGGAGCTTGCAATTAGAATTTCAGATTCAGCGTTTTCGAGTTCTTTGACAATACGCGCAAAAATTTCCTTGTTATTGTGCAGGACTTCTTGTTCAAAGGGTTGTGCAGGAGCTATCATTTTTTTCTTTTTGAGTAAGGATTTCCAATTTGAATGAAGGTTTATTCATTTGTATCGTCAAAAGTATACCCTTGCAGGAGGTTTTTTTTACGGGAAACCGTAAGCCTATCGCCTATTTTGAGAAGTTTTTGGTGATCCTTTTTTTGGATTAAATGCTTGTAATACAGTATTTTGAATTTGTATAATGAGAGATTGCTCCGATGCCAGAAATGGCAAATCTGGATGCAACCCCTTCATTTTTTTGAGAGCTAATAAACTTGCCTGTATTTACTACAGCAATTCTTTTAAATCTTAATAATTATCTACCGTTTGGTGCAATTCATTCCTGTAGTTATAGATCTCATCAAGGCTGGCCAGCTGCTTTTTCTCACCAGCATCTTTCCCTTTGTGAAATGTCTCCAGGTATTTATTTGCCGTATTAAAATGCAGCCGGCAAATCGGTTTCCTGTTGTTATCGTCCAGCAAGATTCCAAAGTAAGACTGTGTATCCCGTGGAGCAATGCGATTGGAAGGGATCTTCTCCCGTAGAATGGCCTTTACAATCTGAAAGGCCTCTAATTCTTCCTCCGTTGTTACAATTTTTCCAGCCTCATTGTTCTCATCAATCAGCAGACTGGCTTTACCCTCGTCCTTTTTCTCAATCTTCTCATTGATGTTCAAGGCAGATTTCAACCTGTCGCTGATAGATTCATTAATAGAAACGGCTAAAGCCTTCTTCGTATATTCCTTAAAGGCAATCATTCGATTTGCAGTTAGAGGCTTGTCAAAAAATCTATTGACCAGTAACTTAACAATTTCATCAGATGGATTATCTATCTCTTTTTCAAATTCCTTCCTGATTGCCTTAATGTATTTTAAACCTTCGGCCGAATCAAGAATGCTTTCTAAGTTGTATTCATTTTTAGTAAAGCTTTCCAGAATTTTGATGGAGTTATCCTTCAAATCCTCAATATCTATGGTTAAGAAGGGCTTCTCATCCATAATGTTCGGCTTTTCCAGATCCGTATAGAAATTGTAGACCGTACCATTGGTCAATACACCAAATCTTGCTTTAGAAACATGATAATACCTGTGAAGCTGGGAATTGTGAGCATCGGCGTTTTCTTTCCAGTGCTTGCATTCAAAGATGAGTATAGGTTCATTGTTATTGCGAATAACATAATCTACTTTTTCTCCTTTTTTCGTTCCGATATCACAAATATGCTCCGGAATAACTTCTGTCGGATTAAAAATATCGTAGCCCAGAATCTGGATAAAGGGCATTACAAATGCATTTTTGGTGGCCTCCTCGGTATTGATCTGGTCTTTTAATCCAACCACTCTTTGGTGAAGCTGTTCTAACTTAAGTTTAAGATCCATTTCTGCTTGCGCTTTTAGGTTTTAAATTGTTTATTCCCAAAAGTAGACAGGCAGTAGCAGTCTTTCTTACGGGAAACCGTAACCCGGGGCGCTATTTCAACGAAATTATGAAGCTAGGGTTAGATAAGTCCAAAGTCTTTACAATACACCACCAATTGTTCATTCTTAGAAAACTCCAAAGCTTCTCTCATCAGATTCAGGCGTTTTTCAACACTGCTTAAACCAGAAGGCGAAATGCCTTTTTCCTGCAGATGAAATGGAATATTTTTCTGGGGGATTCCTTGCGAAAGCAGGGAGATGATGGCAATGTCTACATCTGCAAACTCATATGCATTCTTTGCCTTTATATTCTGCCTTAAATTGGCAGAAATATACTTGCTGGATTTATAAATCGTGTTTATCGCCAGTTTAAGTTCCTGAGCATCATTGCGTGCCTTGCGTACATAAGCATTGATTCCAAGCTCATCATAAAGCGCATCGATAACAGCCGCTTTGTTTTCTGCAGAAAAAACCAGGATCTTTAAATTGGGTTGTGCTTGTCTTACCGCTTTGATTAGCTCCGTACCACCCGTAATCCTTTGTTTATTATGATCCTCTTCGAAAGAAAGATCGGTAATCAGTAAATCATATGGTTCGTCATTTTGACGCGCCTTTTGTATCCAGGTTAAAGCATCATCGCAATAAAATACATAATGGGCTATCTCTATTCCGAGATCTTCCAATGTTTTCCTTACGGAGATGTTGGAAGATTCGTGGTCTTCTGCAATTAAAACTCTTTCGAACATCATTCTTCTATTTAGGTAATGGGAAAAGAAATCTGAATTTTCAGCCCCTTCTCAACTTTGGTGTCAAAAGTAATTTCCCCATGAATACTTTCTATACGGGTTCCCGTATTTCTCAATCCATTGTTGAACCTCATCTCTTCAGGCATCCCAATTCCATTATCTGTATAATAAATATTGATTTTATTCTGTTTCTGTTCAAACCTAACGGCAACATTACTGGCACCACTATGTTTCCCCATATTCACCATCAGTTCCTGGAGGATATTCTCAATTTCATATTTTACCTGTGCAGTTACTTTTTTCCATAACTGCGGATCGTTTCCTGCCAGGGCCACTTTTGTTGTATCAGTGGCGAAAGATTTGATGAGCTCGGAAACCCTTTCGTGGAAATTCTGATCTGTAAATTTAACCTCCTCATAAGATATATCTCTCGATTTCTCATACAGATCCTCAATTTTATCTAATACGCGGTCTTTATCAATCTCCTCTTGATTTTCAATTTCAGTCATCACCCTGTACAATCCATTGGCTACCACATCATGTACTTTTTTAGAGGTTTTAAGTTGATTTTCCCGGATAGCGGTTTGTGCTTCCAATTCCAATCGCTGTTTTCTCTTCTTGTACCAAAGAACAGCGATAATAGAAGCTGCAACCAGAACAAAGATGGTACTAATAGATACTATCTTTTGCTTAATGATCTGATACTTTTTCTCTGTATTGTCCTTTTGTAACAATAGGTTATCTGCTTTATTTTTCTCCGTTTCATAACGGATAACAGCAAATTGATTCTTGGCTGCGTTACGTGCCGTCTGAACACTATCCTCTAATTTTTGATAGAGCCCAAAATACTGTTTGGTTTCTTCCGGGTGGCTCAGCTTTACGAGCTTCTGCAGTGCCTGTAATTGATCGTCCGGGCTTTTGATTTCCTTTGCAACCCAATACATCTTACGCGAATAAAATAGCGCTGAATCTGGTTGTTTTTTGTAGTAATAATCTGACAGATGTGAAAAACTGGCATTTTGACCCCAGAGGTCATTTTCTTTTTCCCGGATATGCAAGGCTCTTAGTAAATCTGGCGCTGCGTTATAGTTTGGGTTTTGAAGCCATCTCGTTTTTGAAATATTAGATAGGATCCTGGAAAAGTTGTTGTTACTCTTCTGTACATCTTTATTTCTCAGGAGCTGTTCAAAATATTTTAAAGATTCGTGGTATCGCTTTTGAGCGGACAGGTTAATCGCAATATTATTTGCGTATATAATTTTAGATTGCTCATTGTTGGAGAGCGCAATTGCTTTAATGTAGAAGGAGGTTGCTTCATCATAATTCTTTAAGAGATGAGCCATTTTCCCCAGGTTATTATAATTGGAGGATAGGATCTCTTTTTGCTTTGCATTAGAAATGTTAAGGTATTTAATTGCAGAAAGCGATAACTCCTGGCTACCAAAATAATCGCCCTGATCACCGCTGATGATGGCCATATTGATTAGGCTCTTTGCTACTAAAATGCTATCACCTTGTTTTAGGGATTCTTCCTTAGCTTTATTAAAGTAAACGAAACTGCTGTCAACCATTCCTTTATCCGAGAAGGACCAGGCTTTATCATAATAGGGGGTAGGAACCCGAGGTTTATCTTTTATATTCTCTTTATGACAAGAAGCGAATACAAGTAATAGAAGAAGCGTAATATATTTTTTCAAGAAATCGTTATTATTTCTCTAATTTATAAAAAAAAACGGGCAAATATTTGCCCGTTTTTTCAGTTGTTATCTTGGAGGGTTATTCCCTGTTTCGCCACCTGTATCAGGAGGGGTGTCAGGAGTAGAAGGAGTTGTATCCTGAGCTGTTACAGTAGTACCATTATTATTTGTTGTATTATTATGATGTGGACATACCAATCCCAATAACATTGCTAAAATGATTTGAAAAAACATAACTAAAAATTTTAAAAGGTTAATCACTTGGTAGGTCCCCGCGAACCTTATCGCGGGGGTTGCTACATTGCAATCAGAGGCGCCTCTGAAATTTTTGGGAAGTAATGAGATTCAATTGCGGGAGCTGGTAAACTGCTTCCCAAACCGGCCACTAACCACCGC
>Ga0210409_10008442_pt1 | contig 10487 bp, 9 predicted proteins | sample IncBWH17MmetaG_FD_161649 | JGI IMG/M metagenome (GOLD analysis project Ga0210409, IMG submission 161649) | Forest soil microbial communities from Barre Woods Harvard Forest LTER site, Petersham, Massachusetts, United States - Inc-BW-H-17-M | ecosystem: Environmental > Terrestrial > Soil >...
GGACAGCCGCCCTCGGCTGTCCGGTGGGGCGAAGCTCGACAGCCTGCTCTCGACCTGAAACCGATCGCCGCCGCCATCGACGGCTTCGAAGTTGCCGGGAAACTACTGAACGAATCACTCAAACAGAAACTCTCCTCCGGCTCCCTCGATCCCCAACTCGCCTCCACCCTGAATCACGGCATGATGCAAGTCGAACGCAACTGGCTCAACCCCGATGGCATCCCCGGACGTCCATGGTTCAAACACATCCTCTACGGCGCCAGATTCACTTACGCACATCTGGAACTTCCCGGTCTCACCGAAGCAGTCGAGAAACAAGACTGGCCCACAGCGAAGCAGCAAGCCGAAATCCTCGAACGCGCAATACATAACAACACGCAGTTGTTGCAGGAGTTGAACCAACGTCTCCAGCCTTAAGTCGCGCGAACTCCATCACAAGATGCTACGATGTACCTCTTCGTTTCCCGTGACGATCCCTTCGAACATTCCTGGAGGTACTATGCTGCGGTCGCTCCTTTGTGTTGCCCTTACGACTTTCTTCGCCACTTCCTTATTCGCTGCCGACCCCGCCTCCGATTTGGAATCCCGCCGCAAGGCGCTCAACGATCTCCTCAACGTGCGCTGGGAATACACCATGCTTCACGATCCGATCTACGCTTCGATCCTGGGAGACAAGCGCTACAACGATCGGGTTCACGACTTGTCGCAGAAAGCCATCGACGACGATCTCGAACAGGAGCGCCTGATTCTCGCCCGCTTCGAAGCCATCGACACCACCGGCTTCCCCGACCAGGAAATTCTCAACAAGCGTTTGATGGTTCGCGATCTGCGCATGGATCTTGACGGCGCCCGCTTCAAACCCTGGGAGATGCCAGTCGACCAGATGAACGGCATTCATACCAACCTGCCGCAACTGGTGAACGTTCTACCGTTTGACACGGTGAAGGATTACGAGGATTTCATCACTCGTATGAAGCTGTTTCCGCGTCTCTTCGAGCAGACGATGGACCTCATGCGGAAAGGGATGGCTGACGGCCTGATGCCGCCACGCATGCTGCTCGAAAAAGTCGTGACTCAGTCCAGTGCGATCGGCACCATGGCGCCCGAGCAGTCACCGTTCGCTCATCCTTTCGACAAGTTTCCCGATTCCATCCCCGAAGCCGATCGCAAGCGCCTGCGCGAAGCCGCCATCGCTGCCATCCGCGATTCCCTCATCCCGGCCTACGCAAAGTTCACTGCGTTCGTCCGCGATGAGTACGCGCCCAAGGGCCGCACCGAGCCCGGCGTCTGGTCTCTCCCCGACGGAGCCGAGCGCTATGCCTTCCGCGTAAAGGAGAGCACCACCACAAATCTAACTGCTGAAGAGATTCATCAGATTGGTCTCGCGCAAGTCAAAGAGATCGAAACCCGCATGCTGCAGGTCGCCAATCAGCTCGGGTACAAAGACTTGAAGAGTTTCGGTGCGCACATCAAAGACGATCCCAAGTTGCGCCCGCAATCGCGCCAGGAGATTCTCGATCTCTACACCAAGTACATCGACGACATGTACAGCAAACTCCCGGAGTTGTTCGGCCACCTGCCAAAGGGCCGCCTTGATGTGATGCCGATCGAAGAATTCCGCGAGAAGGAATCCGCCACGCACTACCTGCAGGGCACGCCCGACGGCTCAAGAAAAGCCCACGTCATGGTGAACACTGGTGATTTCGCGAAGCGTACAACACTCGACGTAGAAACCACCGCGTATCACGAGGGAGTTCCTGGACATCACTTGCAGATCGCCCTCGCCCAGGAATTGCCCGAGCTCCCAAAATTTCGCCAGCAGGAGTATTACACCGCCTACACAGAAGGTTGGGCGCTTTACTCCGAGCGCCTCGGCAAGGAAGTCGGATTCTTTCAGGATCCCTACAGCTACTTCGGCCACTTGCAGGATGATATGCTGCGTGCCATTCGCCTGGTCGTCGATACCGGATTCCACTACAAGCACTGGTCGCGCCAGCAAGTCGTCGAATTCTTCCACCATCATTCGCTGATCGACGAACCTGAAGTTCAGTCAGAAACCGACCGCTACATGGCCTGGCCCGCGCAGGCGCTGGGCTACAAGATCGGCCAGCTTGAAATTCTGAAGTTGCGCGCCTATGCCAAAGATCAACTCGGCGACCGCTTCGACCTGCGCGCCTTCCACGATCAAGTCCTCACCGGAGGAGCCTTACCTATGGACGTGTTAAGTGATCGCATTCACGAGTGGGCAGCGAAGCAGAAAGCGAGTGTCGGGGTTTCAGGAGATCAGCGCGTCGCGAAATAGTTCAAGCTGCGGGTGCAAGCGCAACACTTACGACGCCTTCATCTCCCGCTCCATCACCTTACGTAACGCGGTATTGATCCGTGTCTGGTACCGGCGCCCATCCTTCTTGAACCAGGCCAACACATCCGCATCCAGCCGCAGCGTGACCGGCTTCTTTAACGGCCGATAAAGATCGGCGATCTTCATGTTCTGCAGATTTTCTTCCATCAATCCCGAGAAGCCCCGGGAGGCGCGCCGACGGCGATTCGGCGGACGCCGCCGCCTGTTCCCCTTGCCGTTCTTTGCTTTCGACTGTGACCCGCGTTCACTTTTTGAGTTCTTCATAAGCCATTCAGCGCGCTCGACTTGCAGGAATTAGCGGAAACGTACATACAATATTGTAAACCAAATGTTCCTTCGGGAACACTGTGCAAAACTCCCGGCCTTATACCGCAAGGTCCTCAGTCGCAAGAACTTCCACTTCGTCCTCATTCATGAAGGCAAAAGCCTCCTGAGGCACGGGATTTTGCCACACCGGAGCAAACGACTGCCGGTGCAACGGAGTGGGGCCAAGTTCGCGCAAGGCGGCCAGGTGTTTGGGCGTGCTGTAGCCTTTGTGCGATGCCAATCCATACTGTGGGAACACCACGTCCCACTCGCACATCATGCGGTCGCGCTCTACCTTGGCCAAAATGGACGCGGCCGCAATCGATGCCGACAAGGCGTCGCCATGAATGATCGCGTTTTGTGGCAACTCGCAGTCGATCTTCAGCGCGTCAATCAACAGATGGTCAGGCGTTGGGGCAAGCGCCATCACCGCGTCGCGCATCACCACTCGTGACGCCTGGTAAATGTTGATTTGATCGATGCGCGCAGCGTCCACTGCGGCGACCGCCCATGCGACCGCATGTTCACGAATGCGTTGTGCCAGCACCTCACGCCGCTCCGGCAGCAACAATTTGGAATCGCGCAATCCGCGTACGCGGTACGCCGGATCAAGGATCACAGCCGCCGCCACCACGCAGCCGAACAACGATCCACGTCCGACCTCGTCCACACCGGCCACCAGGCGCGCACCTGATTCCCAGGCTCTTTTCTCGTAACGCAGAGTGCAGCGCAGACGTTTCAACAGCCGCAGTTTGGCCGCTGACGCCGAGAGTGGACGCCCAGACGGTGCTTTCGAGACGGGAGACCTCATCACAGATCCAAGGAAGTTCCTTTCATCTTCCCCGAGACGAGTCAATCATGCAAGCAAAGATTCGCAGGGCAGGGACGCAACCAACGCTCGCGCCTCTTATGCCGCTCGGCTTCGCCATCGCTGGACAGTCGAGGCGGCTGTCCCTACACGCCCCCGTTGTCATTCCGAGCAAGCGAAGCGCCGCGAGGAATCTGCTTTTGATTCACCCTTCCAATGTCTGCCACTTCAGTAACGCCGATCAGTAACCACTCTCCGGATTACGTAGGTACATTGTCCGGTCGTACATGTACTGATAGTTTGCTCCTAGGGATTTAAGACGTGTCCAGCAAACCCAATGCGTCGCCCGAAGACGGCCTGCTAACGACAAAACTTGTTCATCTCGCATTGCCCGTGCGTTGGACATTGATTGGCCAGGAAGGCCGCGGCACGCCGGAGATGGCGTGCACCTACGACATTCATCCGCATGGCGCGCGGCTGCTCAGCTCGCGCGACCTCAACATTGGCGATATGGTCATCGTCGAACGCGGGCGCAACAAAGCGGTCTGCCAAGTCATCTGGTCAGCCGATCCGGCTTCTTCCCTGCGTGGCCAGTTCACTGTGCAGTGCGTCGATGGCAGAACGCCTTGGGATGACGAATTACGTCAGATGGAAGAGCAGTACCAGCCCGTCATTCTCGATGGACTCGACCGGCGCACGCAGTCGAGCGGATTTGGGCGGCCAGAGGCCAACCGGCGCCGCCGGCCGCGCTTTTATGTCGAAGGTCAGGCGGAGGCGAGCGACGGCGTGCTGCGCGTGGCGGGCGAGGTGCAGCAGATTTCTGAATACGGCGCACGCCTCGCCGCGATGGAACCGCTGCGTCCCGGCACTGATTTCCGCCTGATGTTGAACGTCTTCGACGTGAGCCTCGCGCTGAAGGCGCAGGTGAAATATCTCGTCGACCATCTCTGCATGGGGGTCGAGTTCCAGCAGATCCGGCGCGGCGACCGCCCTCTGCTGGAGTACGTCCTCGGCAAGCTAAAGACGCGCCGCGTGGAAGAGTTCGCGCGAGGCGTAACGGCGAAGGAGCCACTCAGCGCTGCAGTTTAGTTTGCTTGTGTGGGGACGGACGCCTCGTCTGCCCCCGCCACGGCGTAGCCGAGCGGTCGGGACCATACGAACTGCAGAGGCACTGAAGTGCCTGCCCGCGGACGAATGCGTCCGCGGCTACACAATCGTTGCGTGTTATCCTTCCGCGCATGCGGCTGCTCCTGCGATTCTTTTCTTTTCTCCTTCTGCTGAACGCTCTGACCGTTTCAGCGCGCGTAGTACGCGTCGAGATTGCGTCTCGCCAGGACGTGCTTGACGGCAAGACGTTCGGCAAAGGCTGGAGCCTACGAGCGCATCACAGGACGGATTTATTTCTCGCTTCCCGTCGCCAATCCGCACAACCAGCGCATCGTCGATCTGAATAACGCAGTGAACTTAAAAAACGGCGAGGTCGAATTCTCAGCCAACTTCATGGCCCTACGCCCGAAGGACGCGCGCAAGAGCAACGGCTCACTGCTCCTTGAGAACCCGAATCGCGGCCGCTCGCGCATCGTTGCGCTAGTCGATGGAGGCGATTGGGACGCCGCCAAGGACGCTGGAGACGCGTGGTTGCTGCGCAATGGCTTTACCGTCGTGAGCCTGGGCTGGCAGTGGGACGCATCCGGCGATGGCGCGCTGCGCCTCGACGCGCCCGTCGCGAAAGAAAATGGCAACACGATCACCGGCCTGTTGCGCGGCGATTGCATGCTGACGAAAGAAACACAGGAAGTTTCGCTCGGACACTTGATCATGGGTACGATCGGCGGGAGTGAATATCCGGTGGCCGCGCCTGACGATCCGCGGAACACGCTCACCGTGCGCGACTCCCGTGAGGCGACTCGTACTGTCATTCCGCGTTCCGAGTGGCAGTTTGCGCACAACGTCGACGGCAAACTCACGCCGAGCGACCGGCACATCCATCTGCATGGTGGATTCCAAGCCGGCAAGATTTATGAATACGTGTACGCGGTCGCCGACCCCGTCGTGGCCGGCGGCGGATTCGCTGTAGTCCGCGACTTCGCTGCGTACGCCAAGCACGCCCCCGACGCCATCACTCCCGCGGCACGAGTGTATGGTGAAGGCATCTCGCAGAATGGAAGATTTTTGCGCGACTTCCTCTACCAGGGCTTCAACGCAGACGAAGACGGAAGGATGGCGCTCGATGGAGTTCTCGCCCACGTGGCCGGCGCGGGCCGCGGCAACTTCAATTACCGCTTCGCGCAGCCCTCGCGCGACGCGCAGCCCACGTCGTCAGTCTTCTTTCTGACGGACATCTTCCCCTTTACCGATCAGCCTGAGAAAGATCCTCTCACCGGCGAGTCAGGAGGTCTCCTCGACCACGCCGTGGCTGACAAAGTTGTGCCCAAGATCTTCTTCTCCAACACGTCGTTCGAGTACTGGGGCCGCGTAGCCGCGTTGATTCACACCACTGCGGATGGCAAGCAGGACATGCCAATTTCAGAAAACGTTCGTATATACCACTTCACAGGACACCAGCACTTCCCGGGGCCGTTCCCGCCAGCCGAAGGACAAGACTAACTGGCAGGGCAGCAGAGGCAGTCGGCCTTGTCGATCCGGTATTTCTGGCGCGCCATGATTACCAATATGGACGCGTGGGTCCGCAACGGCACCGCGCCGCCCACAAGCAGCTATCCCAAAATTTCTGCTGGGACACTCGTATCGCTGGGCGCCTATGCATTTCCGAAGATTCCAGGAGTGAATCGGCCGCACGAAGCCAGTGCAGCTTACCGACTGGACTATGGGCCGAAGTGGCATGAAGGAGTCTTGAGCATCCAACCGCCGAAGGTTGGAGAGGCTTTCCCTGTACTCGTCCCGCAGGTGGATGCGGACGGCAACGAGCGCGACGGCGTGCGTTTGCCGGAGATTACTGTTCCATTGGGAACCTATGCGAGTTGGAACCTGCGCGATCCCTCGATCGGCGCGCCCGATCAACGGGTCGCCTTCGAGATCTCTTACATTCCATTTTTAAAAACGGCTGCTGAGCGCGAGAAATCAGGCGACCCGCGCAAATCGATTGCAGAACGCTACGCCGGGCACGACGACTACATGGCCCGATTCACCACAGCCACGGACGAACTCGTGAAACAACGATGGATTCTGCCGGAGGATCAAGAAGCTATTGTTCAACGTGGCGACCAGGAATGGACCGAAGCGACAAAGCAGCCGTGACCTATTCGTAGCGCAATGACTCAATAGGGTCGAGACGCGACGCGCGTATGGCCGGAATCATGCCGCTGACCAATCCCACCAGCACCAGGATTACGGTAGAAACCAATACGCTGACCGGTGAAATGATCAGTCGAATGTCGCCCGCCTCTCCGTGCTGGGCAAGCGCACTGTAAAAGGTGAGAGTCCCCACCGAAAAGGAAATGATGTGGGCGAGCCCAATACCTAAAAGGCCTCCAAAAAAGGTAATCGCGAGCGCTTCGGACAAGAACTGCACCATGATATCGAAGCGGCGAGCTCCCAACGCCTTCTCCACCCCGATCTCGCGGGTACGCTGGGTTACGCTCACCAGCATGATGTTCATCAGTCCCACACCGCCAATCCCGAGAGTCAGAGTTCCAATAAAGGCAAGCATCACCTGCAGCGCCATCGTGATAATGCGGAATTGCGAAAGCTGTTCCATGATGCTGAACACGAATAGGGCCCGCTTATCGTCGGCACGAAAATGGTGTTGCGCTGCCAGCGTATTGCGAACCGACTTCTCGACCCCCCCATAGTTGTAGCCGAGAAAATCTAGCCAGATCATGTCGATGTAGTACGTATTGCGGAAGTCGCTCACCGTGGGGAAGGGGATGTAGACGACGCGGTTGATGCTGTTCTCTGTGCCTTGCTGTGGTCGGGGCTTCAGCACGCCGATTACTTCGTAAGCAATGCCGCTGATACGAATCTTCTCGCCCAAGGGGAAACGGCCGGAAAACAACTTCTCCCTCGATTCCGAGCCCAGCACACAGACACGCGCGCGCAGTTGCAAGTCTTCTGCGCTATAGAAACGACCGAGGCTCAGCTGCAAGTTTTGAATTTCCTGGAGCGAGGGATTACCGCCATCAACTCTCCAGGTGTACGAACGCCCCTCATAGCCGACGGGCGCATCGAAGAATGATTCAGGCGTTATGCGGGTCACTTCCGGTACGTTCACGACGACGCGATCAATGTCATCCTTGGTCAACCGGATGCTGGTGCCGGCCTTGTTTCCTCCGGCCTGCATCGACGTGCGCCCGCCCGCGATCCCCATCGCCGACATGCTGGCGTAGCTCCTGAATATGTTGACGATGGCAACTGAGAAACCAGTGCCATAGGCCAGCAGCAGCACTACCGTGGCGATCCCCCAGGCCATGCCCAGCATGGTCAGTGCGCTTCGCTGACGGTTATTCCTGAGCGATCGATACGCTTCCGCGAACATATCTTTCGCCCGGATCATTCATTGCTCCTGTCGAAGGGCTTCCACGGGCTGAAGAGAGGCCGCCCGCCGCGCGGGATAAAGTCCGGCGACAATGCCAGCCAAGGCAAGGCTGCCCATCGCGAGCACAGCAGTCGCTGGATAAATGTGAGGCAATTCGAAGCCATCCATCGGCGGCACAAGACCAAAGAGCTTGGTAGCCACGTAGGCGGCGCACACGCCGATGGCGCCGCTGATGCCAGTGAGCGTCAGCCCTTCCAGAAAGAACTGGAACAAGATGTTGCGCTTGGTCGCGCCCAAAGCCTTGCGCAGGCCGATCTCCCGGGTGCGCTCCGTGACCGACACCAGCATTATGTTGACCACTCCAATTGCGCCCAGACCGAGTGTCACCAGGCCGACAGCTCCCAGGAATGTATCCATGGCATCGGAGATTTTGCCGACCATCTCGGCGCTGGCGATCGAGTCCCAATCGTCAAAAGCGTCGGGCGTCTCGGGATCGAAGCCGTGATTTCTTGCCACAATACTCCGCACTGCCTTCTTGGCTTGTTCGTGCTGCTCCCGTGTAATCGGCTGGTAGACGACGTACTTGACCGCCTTGGCGTTACCTGCCCCCTGCATCGGGAAATAGGTGGCCATGGTGGTGTACGGCATGATCAGGCGCATGTTCTCGCCGTTGTTGTTTCCATGACCGACCTTCTGCATCGTCCCAGCCACCTCGAACGGCACGCCATTGATGAGCAGTGTGCTACCTACGGCCGGCCGCCCAGGGAACAATATGCGTACAAATTCGTTTCCGATTATGCAGACCTTGTGGCGCTCGCGTTCGTCGTTCCAATTCAAAGCGCGCCCTTCGTCTACCGGCTGGTAACGAATGCCAGAGAACTGTGGCTCGGAGCCATCCACATAGCCGTTGCTATTGCCGTACTCGCTCACCAGGCGAAGGTCGCCGCGGTAGATTACGGGCGAGGCATTGCGCACAAACCGCGAGCTGCGGATATCTAAATAGTCCTGGTAGTTCAAGTAGTACTGGCGAGAGGAAAGCTGGCTGCCACCAAGCGCCGGCACTCGTCCATTGTAGATTTGCATGAAGTCTTCGCCGAAGCTCGCCATGCTCTTCGTCGTGCCCGCGCGAAAACCTTCTCCCAATCCAACCAGCAGCAGCAGCGATCCCACTCCCCAGGCAATACCAAACATCGTGAGGAAGGAGCGAAGCTTGTGCGTCCACATGGCACGCAACACCTCGCCGAAGCTGCCGAGAAATCGCCTCATGATCGATGGTACGAACATTAGAACAACAATGTTCCTGCTTACCTCCGATGTTCGCGCATGGTCGCACTGTTTGCTGTGATGGCGATCACAGTACCGTGCGTTTTATGAGCGCCCTCTCGCAGCGCACGATTCCTGTCGAGAGCATCACTGTTTCATCGGTCAGAGCAATGCTGGCAGATGCATGATTGAATGACGCAGATCGCAGGAGGACCTACGCTCGCTTTTGCCAGGTTGCAAGACAACCGCAAAGCACCTGACAGAATGCTCAACAGTTTCGTCCTGCCTGATTCCAAACGGGTTATGCGCGACTTCCGACGGAGCGTATCGCCTTATTTCGATGGTTAGCCGTTCATGCTTTCATCGGCTGTCCGCTGCATGTATGCTTCCACCACCCATGCCCTCCACCAGGTTTCATGACTCAAGACGAAGTACTCGCGTCCCTCTTAAAGTGATCATCGCAATCGAAGAGGGACCTGGGATTTTTTCGTGTGAGGGCGTGACCATCGTCGTTAACCTGCATGGAGCATTGATCGCAACCGCAATCGGGTTGAGCGCTGGAACGAAAATCTCGGTTCATGTCCACTTGACTGACAAGCAATCCGCGGCTCGGGTTGTGTACGTCGATCCTGAGAATCTGCTGCACTGCGGTATCGAATTAGACAAGCCTCGAAACATTTGGGGAGTACCGTTGCCGCCCAATGACCGGGAAGAGATAGCGGCTTCAGAAGTCATTCCCTGATACCAGTGAGCGGCAGCGCCACGGCTCGTTGACCGGAGCGGTCTTTCTCGGTCTGCTCGTTGCGCTAGTGGCCTCCGGTATCACGGTACATGAACACGACATCAGCAGACCTCGGTGCGAGAGGTGCGACGCGTGGGATCATGCTGCGCGTGCGTATCGACGGTTGGCCCAAACCAGGATCGCCATCATTTCCTCGAGCGTGGCTATGTCGAACTCTGGAATCGACTCCGTGCGCTCCAGCCTGTCCCGCACAGATCGTCGAGGATTGAACAGCTTCAATCGAATGCTGCGGTCGTGCGCCCATCGCTGCAAAGACACGAGCATGCCCAGACCTTCACCTTCGATAGTGAGGAGCTCAGAGAGATCAAGCACAATGATTCGGGCACGTCTTTGCGAGCGGACAGCTTCGCGCAATTGGAACGCGGCGTCGCTCCGGACAATTCTGCCTTCGCACTCGATGACCGCCATTTCGCCGATATTTTCAATATATACACTCAGCATAATTCTCTCC
>Ga0210409_10008443_pt1 | contig 10487 bp, 12 predicted proteins | sample IncBWH17MmetaG_FD_161649 | JGI IMG/M metagenome (GOLD analysis project Ga0210409, IMG submission 161649) | Forest soil microbial communities from Barre Woods Harvard Forest LTER site, Petersham, Massachusetts, United States - Inc-BW-H-17-M | ecosystem: Environmental > Terrestrial > Soil >...
GATCGAGATCCCGACGAAGTGCATCACGCCGGCATCCCGCGCCGCTTCGAGCACGCGCTTCGTTCCTAGGACCAGGACGTCGCGAGCGCCTTCCATCGCGTTCGTCGCGTCGATCACGACGTCGGCTCCCTGGAACGCCTTCGCGAGGCCCTCGCCGGTCGTCACGTCGACACCGGTTCGGCGGCTGGCCGGCACGATGGTGTAGCTCGCGGCGGCTTTGGTCACCGCGCGGCCGAGAACGCCACTCGCTCCGAGGACCGCAATCCGCATTGCTCCTCGGACATCCAGTCAGAACGCGAAGCCACCCGGGATGAGCCGTAGGCTTGGCGCGCGCACCGCCGTGTCGGTGCCCGTCTGCGGAGTCGACTTCTCGGCGTAGATCACGCCGACAAGTGCGAGCGCGCCGAGCTTCATGCGCTTCGACGATAGCAGCGATACGGGCGAGGTGAGATCGCCATTCCGACACAAACGGAGGCCCGGGAAGGGATCGCACTGGAGAAATCGTCGTCCGTGCAGCGCCTGTGATCGGGATCACCGGCATTGACGAGGGCCACGAGAAACCCGGTGTCGAGCAGAAACGATTTAGCCACGCCGATCTGGCAGCCACTCCGACGAGAGCGCTTCGCGAGCCTTGCGCCCAGGCGCGACGCGTGAATCGCTCACGGCACCGACCCAGCGAACGCTGCGGGCACCGAGCGTTCTCGTTTCGTCTTCAGGTTGCGCCAGGTCCTTTTCGACCAGAGCGCGCACCACAGCTGAAGGCGTCGTCTTTGCGGCGCGCGCTCGCTCTCGCAGGCGACGGAGCTCGAGGGTCGAAAGGCGGATGGTGATGGACGCGCCCAAGTTGCCCATGTAAGACAACCGTAAGACATCGCCAAGGAATCGCAACATGAGCCCGGCGCGCTGCTGTCGGCAGCTTTCTCGCTGCAGGTTTCTATATCAACCGATCGACGGGCCAGATTGAGTGGAAGCTGGGCAGCAGCCCATATAACAAGGACGGGGCGGCTACGATCGAGGTCGTCGACGATCCGGAGCCCTACAAGGGGTGGCAGCGTTCGATCCGCTTGAGCAGGTGCATTCCGGGCGGTAGGATAAAAGTATGAACTCCGCAAAGGTTGCGTTGAGCATGCCAGCAGATGTGCTTCGCTTGGCAAAGAAGGAGGTCTCCGCCGGCCGTGCGAAGTCCCTGAGTGCGTTCGTGAGCGATGCTGTCGACGAAAAGCTTCGCCGCGATGAGCTCAACGCGATCCTAAACGCGATGGACGCTGCGCACGGCAGGCCGACCAAGGCGGCAACAGCATGGGCAAAGCGCGTCCTCAAACGGTCGTCCTAGATACGGGCGCGCTCATTGCGTTCGAACGCGGCAACGCGCGCATGCGCGCCCTCGTCCGCGAAGCTCTCAAAGCTCGCGCAAGGCTGATGATTCCGGCAGGGGTGCTGGGTCAAGCATGGCGAGGTGCGGCTCGACAGGCGCCGCTCCGCGCTCTCGTGAGGGGTCCGACCACTGTCGTGCCAGCGCTCGATCAGGTACTCGCCGAGGCCGCGGGTGTGCTTTGTGGGCGAGCCGGCACATCCGACGTGATCGACGCGTCCGTCGTTCTGGTCGCCCGGCGCGAACGGGCAGTCGTCATCACAAGTGACGTCGACGACCTCTCTCGCCTTGATCCAGGATTGGTGCTCGAGCGAATCTAGTTGGGATCAGTAACTCCCACTGGAGCCTCCGCCCCCGGAAGAGCCTCCGCCGCCCGAAAAGCCTCCGCCGCCGCCTCCGCCACCCCCACCGCCCCAGCCTCCGCCGCCCAGAAAAAATCCGCCGCCCCTCCCTCTACGAAGGCGCAGCAACAAGAAGAAGACGCCGAAGCCTCCGAACATCAACAGCGGCCAAAGGCGACTCACGCCGTCCGTATCCGGCGGGCCTGGGGTGCGACCCCCTCCGGGCTGAGGCTGTCCGGCGATAGCAGCGGTGATGGCATCGGTCCCCGCGCGAATGGCGTCGTAGAAATGGTCCTGTTTGAGCGCGGGGCCAATTTGACGCTGGATGATATCCTGCGTTTGAAGATCGGTGAGCTGTCCTTCCACGCCCTTGCCAGTCTCGATACGGACCCGACGCTCGGCGACCGCTATGGCGAGAAGGACCCCATTGTCCTTGTCCTTCTTTCCGAGCTTCCAGGCGTTGAACGTGCCATAGGCTACGTCTTCGATTGTCTCGCCTTGTAGGGACCTCACAATGAGGACCGCGATCTCTGCCCCGCTCGAGCGATTCACGGCATCCAAGCGCTGCTCGAGGTCGTCTCTTTCGCTGGCGGAGAGCTTGCCGGCGAGGTCGGTGATGTGGCCCTGGATTGGCGGGGGCGTGTAAGCGCGTGCCGGCCGAGCGATGAGCAATACGACAAGCAGGCCAAGCCATGCGAAAGCCTGCGCAACCAGACGGCCCCGGCACGGCCACGACCGCATTAGAACGTTACCTTCGGAGCCTCTTCGGCTCCTGCCGAGGCCGTGAAGTAGACGCGCGGCTTGAACGGCTTGCCGGTCGCCTTGTTGACGATCTGCCCGCCGATCTTCCCGAGCGTTGCGTTGTACTCGCCGACCGCCTTGTTGTACTCCTCGCGTGCCCGCGCGATGCGGTTTTCGGTTCCCTCGAGCTGGATCATGAGGTCATGGAACTGCGCGTTGGCTTTCAGATCGGGATAGGCCTCCTGCGTGACGAGCAGGCGTGACAGGGCTCCCTTCAGCTGGTCCTGCGCCTTCTGGAAGGCGGCGACTTTGGCCGGATCCTCGAGATCGTCGGCCGTCAGCTTGATGCTTGTAGCCTCGGCGCGAGCATGGGTGACGGCTTCGAGCGTCTTCTCCTCGTGGACCGCCGAACCCTTCACGGTGGCGACCAGGTTCGGCACTAGATCGTAGCGGCGCTGCACCTGCGCCTCGACGTCTGCCCACATCTGCTGGCAGATCTGATCCTTCTCGACGAGCTCGTTGTACTTCGCGCAGCCGACGAGCGAAAACGCGAGCAACGGCAACAGCAGCGCGAACAAGGTGCGAAAAGTCGCATGCATGGCGGCGAAGTTAAGACCGCCGCCAACTGTCTGCCACTTTGCTACCAAGGCCATCCGTTCCTTCACGCGATGCAAGATTTCGCCCAGGAAGTCAGCGCGCCGTAAACGCTGATTCCTTCGAAGAAGCGACTTCGCGCTGGGCATAACGCCCCTGGCGAATGCGCAAGGGACCGATGAGGTTCCGCTCACGCGCACGACGCATGCCTGTCAGGAGCAACGACAACCGGCGGTAAGTGCGACACGCCCGGGTCACTCTGGCGCGCGTGCAGATCGCGGATATTCGACCGCACGATATGCGGGTCCACCGCTTGCACTCGTGCGTCCGAAGCTCCGAGTCCATATCTGCCGGCCTCCTGGGCCGCTTCGACATTCCGACCGGATCGGACGGGTCGGAAGTCGCCGTGCTTCGGTAAGGTCGACATCTGACTTGCTCCCTGGAGGCACCATGCAACACGTTATCTACTCTCTCTTCGAGGACATCGACCACGCGAGCGCCGCGATCGATGGCATTGAGTTGAGCGGTCCGCCGCGCTGTCACTGCGGCGTCGTCATTCACAAGGACCGACTCGACGACTCGGGCCTAAATATGGCCGAGAGGGGCTCGTCCGAGGGCCTCCGCGAGGGCGCCGCACTCGGTGCGATCCTCGGTGCGAGCGTTGGCGCCGCCGTGAGTGGCCCGATGGGCCTCGTCTCCGGCGGCGCTCTCGGCGCACTCTACGGAGGCGTTGCCGGCGCCATCGCCGGGTCGAGCGGACCCGATCGCCGTCTGGTTAAGCTCTCCAAAGAGCTCGCCCCGGGGAAGGTCCTGGTGGTCGTGGAGGCTCCCGGACTCGCGTGCCGCGACAAGGCCGGCAGGGTCATGCGTCACTATGGCGGGCGCGTCGCACTCAAGCCGTACTTCTGAGACGAACGGGATCGCGCGGACAGCGGCGCGGAACGCTTCGTGAGAACGGTCTGTAGCAGTGCGCCACGCCCAACTGCGTGTCCGGTGACATTGCAGAGTGCGAGCCTGTAACGCGCGAATGCATCCTCGTCACGAGCATCAGCGATTCCGGCATCCCTGAGCGAGGGGCTGTAATGGGCCTGCAATCACAAGTTCACGGCCAACCCTCCTGAAGGCGCTTCTTACCGATGGGCGCTAGAATGCAACCATGACTGGCTCTGCTCGTAAGCTTCTTCAGGACGCACTCGCTCTGCCAGAGGACGAGCGGCTCGAACTTGCTTCCGAGATCATTGCGAGCGTCGATGGTCCGCGCGACGCCGAGGAGGAGCTTGTCGAGGCGGCGGCGTGGGACCCTCGACGTCGTGGCGGGTGACGCGTTGCTGCTGCGCATCCTGCTCATGCACATCGCCGTCGACGGGCCGAGACTGCGCGCCGACGCCGGCCGCCTCGCGCGCTCGCGGGACGTCTCCTTGGTCGTGTGCGGCCATTCACACGTGCCGCTCGTCGCACGAGACCGAGATCTCTCCGTGTTCAACCCCGGCTCCGTGGGGCCGCGCCGGTTCCGCTTGCCGATCGTCTTCGGGACCATCGATGTCTCGCCGAGCGCCGTCCAACTCGCCCACTACGACTGCGAGACGGGGCAGCGATGGACACCGAGCTGAGCTCCTAGCCGACCGAGCGACCGCTATCGACGTCGACATCAACGAACCGCTTGCGGTCGGGGAGGGAACACGCCCAACGGGGCGCACGATCAAAAAAACGGAGCGGTCCTTCATGAGTGCAGCTTGTTCCGTAGGCCACCGGAGCTAAGTGGTTTCGCGCTGGTGCACGCGGCGGGAATTTTGAACCACTATGTCTTGCGGCGGCGGAACCTAACCCGGATAGTGGCGTGCTACCCTCTTTCATGGCGCGGCTTTCGGCTCGCCTGAGCGAGAACGCCCCCGGCGACTACTTCGTTGACGATGCGTGCATCGACTGCGAGACGTGCCGCATCCTGGCGCCGCACGTTTTCGAGCGGTCGCACGGGCTCGGCCTCTCGGTCGTGCGGCATCAGCCGGCATCCCCCGCGGAGGCGCTGCGCGCAAAGATGGCGATCGTCTCCTGTCCGACGAGCGCGATCGGGACGGCCAGCAAAGTCGACGTGAACGAAGGTGTCCTTGCGCTGCCGGACCCCATCACCCAGGACATCTTCTACTGTGGATACGCCTCCGAGAGCTCGTTCGGCGCCGCCAGCTATCTCGTGCGGCGCGAAGGCGGCAACGTCCTCGTCGACTCGCCGCGCGCGGCGCGTCCGCTCATGGAGCGCATCGAGGCCATCGGCGGCGTCGAGACAATGTTCCTCACGCACCGGGACGACGTGGCGGATCATGCCCGGTACGCGAGCCGCTTCGAGTGCGCGCGCGTCATGCACTCGCGGGACGTCGGTCCCGACACGGGCGACGTCGAGCGACGCATCCGAGGCGACCACCCCGTATCGCTCGCCGCCGATCTGCTCGCCATCCCCACCCCAGGTCACACCCGTGGCAGCATGGCGCTTCTCGTGCAAGGCACCCTTCTCTTCACGGGCGATCACCTGTGGGGCAGCGAGGACGGCGCGGGGCTCGAAGCCGGGCGGGATGTATGTTGGTACTCCTGGGCCGAGCAGACACGTTCGATGGAGAAGCTGCTGGCATTCGAATTCGAATGGGTCCTGCCCGGCCACGGCCCACGCTTCCACGCGCCGGCACGAACGATGCGCACGGAGCTGGAGAAGCTCATCCGACGCATGAAGTCCCGGTAGGTGCCCCCGGATGCGCACAACCAGGAGCACCCCGCGAGGGTCATCGAGGGTCGGGCGGGAACCGTTTCACCCTGGAAATTCTTTAGGCGCGAGAGTTCGTCGCTAATTCGCGAGCCTGCTCCACACCCCCCACAGGACGAACGCGTTGTACGTCGTGTGAAGCACGATTGGAGCTGCGAGCGATTCGGACCATTCGATGAGCCCAGCAGCCGCGAGTCCGACGAGGAGCACGGGAGCAATCGCTGCAGGCGGGTGGCACGCGGCGAAGGCTGCGGCACTGGCGAGAGCGGCCGCCCACCGGGGCCAGACGCGGCGCAGCGATCCGTACAAGAATCCTCGGAAGATGAGCTCCTCGAAGAGCGGCGCCCCCACGACTGCCGTTGCGACGAACCAACGAACGTCTCCCAGCACCTCGCGTACGCCCGGGCTGATTTGGATTGGCAGCGCAGGGCCGAGCGCTTTGGCGTAGAGGCGGGCGGCAACACCGAGCAGAAGCCCGAGCGCTGCGGCATAAGCCACCCCGCTCGCGAAGCGCGCGGGCCGCGCCGGCCACCCAAGGCCGAGGGTTCGGGTCAGGTTCGGTACCTTGGCACGTTTCAAGACGAACGTTGCACCGGTGGCCACGACCGCTCCGGAGAAGAAGAACGCCGCGCTGATGGTCAGAAAGAGCCCGAGCTCGAACGGAATTAGGACGAATGCGAAAACGAGCTGGACGATGAAGAACGCGACTGCGATCAAGATGGCGTCGCTGACCTCGAGCGAGGGGGGCGGACGCGCGGTTGGATCGAGGAGGTAAGGAGCGCGGTCGCGGACTTTCTGCCAGAGCGCCAGAGCAAGCAGCGAAAAGAACGCGAGCGACGTTACCTTGGCGTAGAGCGAATCCCGATACAGCGCGCTTGCAAACGTGCTGAACAGGACCATGTACAAGTAGATACGTCCTGCACCCATGGCCCGACCCGACGGAGCGAGCGGATCCGCCGCGAGCGCGCCGAGCGCGGTGGCAATGAACGCGAAGATGACGACCCCGCCGGCCGCAACGGCCAAATACAGCGGTGCCTCTGCCCAGCGTCGATCGTGGAGCAAGCCGACCGAAGAGAGCAACAAGAGCTGCGCCAGGCCCAGGCATGACCACATCGTCACCTTGTCGAGCATCGTGCGCATGAGCGGTCGGGGAAGCGTGTACAGGATCCAGAGCGCGCCCCCCTCGGCGAGCAGCACGTTCGCCGCGCTGTACGCAAAACCATAGCTGGCTACGACGAACCCGGCCGTCGTCGCACGCTGGACATCGGAGAGGAGCGTGAGCAGATTCGCTGTCGCGCCCGGCCTCACGAATACCTGCGCCGCAAACATCATCAACGGAAACACAACAGCCATCAAGAACGCGCGGCGGTCGCGTAGCAGCCAGCGCACCTCCTTCCCGGTGATGCCGCGCGACCACCATGCGGGCGCGGTACGCTGCCGAAGCCCCTCCCTTCGGGCGTTACCCGATTGCGAGCGACGGGATGCCTCCCCCGACGTCACGACGAGTCCGCGAGCGACGATGGCCCCCCCCATGGCCGCCGCCGCGATCGGCGGAAGCACGACCCAAGCAAGAGCGAGCCCGCCCATCGCGCCGCGCAGGTGCTTTGCGTCGAGCAGCGCGACGAGGCACGAGGCGGGAAGAAGCGCCAGCCAGCGCGGTACGTCATGAACGCCGATATCGGGCCGGTTGATGATCAAGAAGGCGATCGTCAGTCCGAGCGTTCCAACGAGGGTCGAGGCTCCCTGGAGCGTGCGGACTGCCGAAGGCGAAAGCGCGCGCCGAAGCGCGAGCGGTGTGACGAGCTCTGCGCAACCGGCGATCGCGCCGATTTGAATAGCCGCCCATGCGCCGAAGCCGTACGCGGCAGCGCCGTACCCGTGCGCTCGGGCAATGACGAATAGGAGGGGCGCACCGAAGACCCACGCCGCAGGCTGGAGGACGCTCGCGGCGATGGCCCTCGCGCCGAGCAAGACAGAGGCTTTGACCGGTAACTGATAGAGCCACGAAAGATCATCCTCGAGCTGCCGAGCGTCGGCCGATCCAATGCCGATCAGCGAGAGCCCGAGAATGACGATCCCGATGAGGACCAACAGCAGTGGCTGCGCACGATCGATCCCGGGCCAAGGTTGTGAAGTGGTTGCCAGGGAAAACAGGCTAGGTGCCTCGCGAAAGGATTGGCTTCCGATGGTCTCGTAGCGCTCGAGTGCCCGATCGACTCGGTTTCTGTCCACGTCTCCGACGCGGAACAGGTCTCCGCTGTCGCGCTCCAAACAGGAACGCAAATACTCCGTCCGCTTGCGGTTCCCTTCCGGGTCTTCCCATTGGCTGGACGGGTGGGCGTCCGCCCAGTGCAAGCAGGCCATGGCGCTATTGCCGATGAGACTCTCGTCATTGCTCGCGGAGCGCCGAATGACGCTAACCGTCTGAAACACGACTTGAACGACAATGACGAAAAATCCGAATAGTACCAATGGCAAGAACTGGGCAGGACGTTTGCGTGCCGTGGCTTTGCGCGGCCCCTCCGCTGTCACCGGTCCCTCTTGCGGTCGGGCGGCGCGCCAACCTCCAGCGCGCAACCGATTGAACCAGCGGCGCATCGCAATTCGGTTAACGAGCCAGATGACCCGAGCGGCGCTTGGAGAACTGCGCGAGCGGCCGACTTGCGCGATCTTGTCCGTCATTCCGCGCCTTCGGAACGAACGGCGGTGCCTTCGGTTGCTTCGAAGAAGAGATCCTCGAGACTTCGCCCTCCGCTCGCTAGCTCATCGATCGTGCCACAGACGACCAGACGGCCCTTGTGCAAGATCGCGATGCGCTTGCAGAGCTTTTGCGCCTGCTCGAGCAAGTGTGTGCTCAGCATGACGGTCTTGCCGCGAGCGGACAGCTCCCGCACGATCTCGTGAATCTGCCGCGTCGCGTGCGGGTCAAGCCCATTGGTGGGCTCGTCGAGGATGAGGACGTCCGGGTCGTGGAGAAGCGCGAGGATGAGCCCCAGTTTCTTCTTCATTCCGCGGGAGTAGTTGACGGCGTAATCCGTGATCGCGTCTCCCAGGTCGAGGCGCTTCACGAGCGACTCCACACGATCGCGCACAGCGGCCGGCGGCAATCCATGCATCTCCGCCACGAAGCGAATGAGCTCCCCCCCGCGCAGATAGTCGTAGAACACGGGCTCGTCCGGCAGGTATCCAACATGGCGCATCACTTCGGGACGCTGGGCGAAGCAATCGTGACCGCCGATCCGAGCATGGCCGCGCGACGCGCAAAGGACCCCGATGAGCATCTTCATCGTCGTCGTCTTGCCGGCACCGTTGGGGCCGAGCAGGCCGAAGACTTCGCCGCGGGGAATCTCTAGGGAAAGTCCGTCCACCGCGACGAATTCGCCGTACCGCTTGCCCAGCCCCTCGAGCTGAACCACAGCCGCAGGCGTCTCGTCGGGCATGACGGACCAAGATTGAGCCGCTTTCTTTGCGGAAGCAAAGGGGCAATCACCTTTCCGTCGTGGCCAAGAGCGGTCGCTTGAAGCCCCATGGCGTGGCCCGCTCGAGTTGTCCGGCCAGCACGAACAACAGACCCTGTCGGGCGTGATCGGCCAGAAAGGCAATGCCGAGCGGGAGGCCTTTTGGAAATGCTGCTGCGCCGATCGACCTTTCGCGGCAGCCGCCCGCTCGGCAAGCGATTTCCATTCAACAGGTTGGCGGGAGCGCTTAGCCGACGCCCGCGTCCATCCGAGTGAGCGCGACGAAATCAAGCAGGCCGTGTGCGAGGACCACCGGCCAGATTCGACGTGTGCGGTAATAGTAGACGCCCCACGCCCCGCCGACGGCCGCGAACCCGACGACCGGCAGCGGCCCTTGGTAGATGTGGACTGCCATCCGCCCTGCGACGGCGGGTGCGCGACGCGCGCACGGAACGATCGCGATGGCGTGTCCATCTCGCGTCTGCACCGTTCGCCATCCCGGAAGGATCCCGAGCCCGATCGCGGAGGTCCCACTCCGTCGAGCATCGCCGCAATCACGAACGATCTCGCTACCTACAAGCAGTGGGCCGAGCGGGAATCGAACCCGCGACCTACGGATTAAAAGTCCGCAGCTCTGCCAACTGAGCTATCGGCCCGAGGCGGCCTCCTTCTACCACGCTCTCTTCACGCGTTGGCTAAATGAGCGCGAACCTCTTTCCGACCCGGAGGAAGGCGTCGACGGCTCTATCCACCATCTCCGACGTGTGCGCCGCCGAGAGTTGGACGCGGATGCGGGCCTGCCCTTGGGGCACCACGGGATAGGAGAAGCCGATGACGTAGATTCCCTCGTCGAGCATCGCGGCGGCGACGTCTTGCGCGAGCTGGGCGTCGCCACCTGCCTCGGCGCGCGGGCCGCTCATCATGATGGGCACGATGGGGTGGAACCCCGGCCGGATCCGAAAGCCGCCCTGGACCATCGCCGCGCGAAAGCGCCGAGCGTTTTCCATTAACAGCGCTTTCAGATCGGTGCTCGACGAGAGTAGCTCGATGACCGCCAGGCTGGCGCCCACGACGACCGGCGCCAGCGTGTTCGAAAAGAGGTATGGCCGAGAGCTCTGACGCAACAGATCCACGATTTCCTGCCGTCCGCTCGCGAAGCCGCCCGAAGCGCCTCCCAGCGCCTTGCCCAGCGTCGAGGTAACCACATCGACCCGACCCATGACGCCGCAGTG
>Ga0210409_10008444_pt1 | contig 10484 bp, 15 predicted proteins | sample IncBWH17MmetaG_FD_161649 | JGI IMG/M metagenome (GOLD analysis project Ga0210409, IMG submission 161649) | Forest soil microbial communities from Barre Woods Harvard Forest LTER site, Petersham, Massachusetts, United States - Inc-BW-H-17-M | ecosystem: Environmental > Terrestrial > Soil >...
GAAAACTTCTTGTGTGCGTCACATCCGATAAACTGTTCCATATTGCTGCAGCACCTCCTTAGTGCTCGGGGTTTTGCTCGCAGTCTACGCGAAACCCCGCTGCAGCGCTTTCATAGCATCATTATCGAAAATTTGCCGATTGACGACCCAGTGCGGGCCGCCCAAGGCCACGCTGCCCGCTTCTGAGGGCACTACAGGCTCCGGGGCCAACAAATCTGCGAGGATGGGAGATGCCGTTTGTTGCGTCTGCGCTGGTCGTCGCGGTAGCTTAAGAAAGCCGATATGGGGTTCAGGATATCGACAAGTGCACCGCGAGTGTTCGAGTTCTGATCGGACCTGATATCGATCGTTCTATTAAGGAGCCCCTTATGACCTTCCCAGCCGTTCGCCGAGCTGTGTTTTTCGCCGCTTTTTTCGCGCTTTCCTTTGCCCCGAGAACGTTCGCGCAAGCGAAGCCGGAGGTGAAACGCACCGTCCTGCAGCGGCATGACGCGGCGGCGCCGGGCTTCGAAGCTGTGCTTGTCCGCGTGGAGATCCCCGTCGGAGGCCGCGAAGGTCGCCATACGCACCCGGGCCTTCTGATTATCTATGTGCAAGAGGGCACGCTGAGCCTCGACTACGAGGGGAAACCGATCACGGATTACAAGCCCGGGGATTCCGTCGTCGTCGAAGCCGGCAAGATCCATGAGGGTATTAACAAGGGCACTACTCCAATCAAAGTGATCGCAACGTTTGTGATCCCCAAGGGCGCAACGCTTACGGCACCGGCAAATTAGTCGGCCCGAGTGCATCCGACAACTTACAATCCGGCGCGGCGCGCACTCTGGTGACAGGTAGCTCGGGAATCTCGCGCCACTCGACGTGGTAATTCTCAAGGGTTGATTTTCAACCCAGACGCGCACGGATCGCGACCGAATCGGCACACCGTTTCGTCCAATCACGCAACCTCACCGGCATTAAAAACCCATAGGTTGAGGCATCCGGCGCACGCGCCACCGGCTCACTTCTTACGACTTTATCGAAAGTGCCCGGCGGTCAACCCTGACCTTTCCCCCGACTTCATCACGCCGGGCACTTCCCGATTGCATCTGATAGCGTTAATGTACGAGATGCACTATGCGTGAAGGCACGCAGATTCCGCTAAGGCCTGGGAACGCCAAAGTCTCGCCCCTGTCGAATTGGCCTCGTTACCCTGGTGGCGCCATCGCCGGAGCGGTGATCGGCGTCGCCAGCGTCCTGGCATTTTTCTTCGGTATTTCTTTGCTCCGGTATGTCTTTCTCGCGGCCCTCGCCGTTGCAGTCGTGCTGAGGGTGCTCCGCTCATCCCGTTCCGAAGACTGAAGGGGCAGCTCTGCATCCCAGAGCCTCCTGATCGTTAAAGGGCATACAAGCCCGTACGAAACATTTTCGGTTGCCGCCGTGTCTGGCCAAAAACGCTCACTGACCTAGCTCGCGGAGAAGCCGTCTTTTAGGGCATTTACGGGCGTTACCTAACCATGGCCGCAGACGATCCTTTTCGGCCAGGAAGGTACATCATACTCCAGCGGCCGTAAGCGTCTGGCGGTAGTTCCAGTCATCGGTGGGACCGCCGCTGGGCTGACCCGCTCGAACCGAAGAACAGGCGGGCTGAACGGAATTTCTCAAGATGAAGCCCAATGCGGTTCGGGATTCCAGGGGATGCGGTAATCGTCGCCAAGGCGCATGTAGTCCTTCTGGCTGTGTTTCCAGAGCCGGTTGCACATCCACCAGAGCGTGGAATAGTGGCCGTGCTTGAATCTCGCTTTGGCGTCTCGAATGTCGGGCGGCAAGGGGTCCACTACACCGTCCGCGAATAGTATGCCCTTATACGTTCCAGTACCGTAGTACGTCTGGAAGGTCAGAATCCACTGCGCAAGGGTGTCATTAAACATCGCGTTCGTGGTCAAGATCCTCTTATCCGCCGGCAGCGCGCTCACCCAGTCCGCAGTATCGAACCGGAAGAGCGTAAGAAGCATCGCTTGTATCAGTCTCACGTCGTCATGCCGGTTTGGCTTTCCAGGCCCCACCGGTTGGTCGACGCTATACATCGGAAAGAGTCGGTATGCCATAGGAGAGATGATATCGCACAGCATTCGTGTGTTGTATGCGGGGAATGGCTCTTTTCGTCAGGTACACATTCCGACCCAAGCATGCTGCCCGCCGCTTTCGGCTCAAGTGCCTGATGTGGGTCATTATCGGGCCCTCCTGTTCGACGCCCAGCTCGACAAGAATCGCTCGAAAGCGCGAGATGACTGAGTTGCGAGGCCGCCCCAGCGCGTAAATCGTATCGGCGGTCGCGTTTTCCTCGCGTTATTCTAGCGTTACTTTCGCTTTATTTCTGCGTCAATCGGCGTTATCTACCGGTCGACCTGAGACGGCCCGAGGCCCGACGGGCGAACGCGCGCCGCTGACCTGACCACGGATCAGGGCACGGCAACGCCGACGCTGCGATTGGGAGTCTCGCGCACGCCCGTGCTCGCTTTCACGTGCGGTCTTTCACTGTGGTTCAGACAGAGCGTCGGCCTGAACCCGCGCGCATCGGCGAGATCCGATCTCAGGCCCAATACAGACTCACCGTAATCGGTCCCGCTGGCGTGGGGCGCGGTATTTCTCGGCTCCGCGCCTGCCAACAGCCACACTTTTGTCGATCCCAAACTTAAGGATGCTGCCCTGTTGCTATTGCTTATCAATAACTTAGACGGCTTGTCCTGTGATAGCCGCCTGACCGCAAATTGGCGCTTGGCGACTACTAAGTAGAAACAGTAGCGCAACCAGCGCAGAAGGAGTTTTCAGCGTGCCCAAAATCACCCCATTCCCCACCAGCACAAGTGTGAAGAAACAGAGCCTTGCCAGGCCCACTCGAACACCCCTGGACATCCAGGTGTGGCCCATCGACAAATTGGTCCCCTACGCGCGCAACCCGCGGAAGAACGATGCGGCTGTGGATCGCATGTGCGCCAGCATTCTTGAGTTTGGTTTCAAGATTCCGTGTCTCGTGCGAAGCGACGGCGAGGTGATTGATGGCCATCTGCGCCTCAAGGCCGCGCGCAAGATGGGCATCACAGACATTCCGGTCATACTGTGCGACGAGTGGACACCGGCGCAGGTCAGGGCTTTCCGGCTCCTGGTAAACCGGTCAGCTACGTGGGCGGATTGGGACGAGGAAGTGCTGGCGGTGGAATTGCGGGACCTCCAGACCTCGGACCTCGATCTCACCCTTACGGGGTTCGATGGGAAAGAGATCGATGCACTCATCTCGAACGGTGTCCCGGATGAGGATGCTGTGCCGCCGGTACGCATCCACCCGGTCAGCTGTACCGGCGATCTATGGGAGTGCGGTCCGCACCGGGTGCTCTGCGGCGACGCTACCGATCCGGAGATGGTGTACGCGCCTGTTGGGCACGCTCAAGCCATTGCTGATGGTGACCGATCCGCCCTACGGGGTTGAACTGGATTCCGAGTGGCGGGACCGGGCCGGGCTGAACAAACGCGGACCTGCCGAGCCCAGCTACTTGAAACAACGGACTCAGGGACATCAGGAAACCAGTATCTCCGGCGACACGCGGGCCGACTGGTCGGAGGCCTTCGCGCTGGTTCCCAGTCTGGAAGCGGCCTACGTGTGGCACGCCTCGAAATTTACTCGCGAGGTTCTGGATGGCTTGCTACGGATCGGCTTCCTGCACCATCAGCAGATCATCTGGGACAAAGGCCGCCCAGTGCTCACGAGAACCCACTACTGGTTCCAGCATGAACCGTGCTGGTACGTCCGCAAAAAGAACGCTGCCTGGTACGGGAAGGCGGGCGAGAACTCGACGATCTGGAACTCTTCCTCTCCGAAGTTCATCATGGGGGGATCGGACGAGCCGAAATTCGATCATCCCACCCAGAAGCCGGTCGATCTGATGCGGCGACCGATCCTGAACCATACCAAACCTGGCGCCTTGGTCTATGACCCGTTCCTGGGCAGTGGCACCACACTCGCCGCGGCGGAAGGGACCAAGCGCGTCTGTTACGGTCTGGAACTCGACCCGACGTCGTGGTGGAGCGCTGGCAGGGGTTGAGCGGCACGAAAGCTACGCTCGAAGGCAACGAACGCACGTTTGACGCCGTTCGCCAGGATCGGGCGGGAAGGGCCGCATGAGGAAGCTCGCAACGAAAGGCGCCCGAGTCGATCGTGCGGGGACGTGGTTTGAAGAGATCAGAGGGGAACCGAGGAGCCGCTTGCTGGACGGGCGGCTGCTATGAAGAAAGTGCGTGGGAAGCCGTTCGAACTCGGCAATAAGCTCGGACAGGGGCGGCCCAAAGGAAGCCGCAACAAAACCAAATCGCCGGAGCGAGCTCTGCTGGACGAGTACGCGCCCCATGTGATGCGCAAGTGCATCGCTCTGGCGATGCAGGGAGATCCACTCGCCCTGCGGCTGTGCATGGAGCGGATGTGCCCGGCACGCCGGGGCGCTTCCATCACCATGAGCCTGCCACCGATCCGGACTGCTGCGGACGTAGACAAGGCGGGGGAGAAAGTGACGCAGGCCATCCGACGCGGCGAACTCACGCCGACGGACGGGGGCGCCATCATGAGCATCCTCGAGAGCCGCTCGCGGGTTATCGAGAGAGTTCAGTGGGAGAGCCGCCTCGAAAAATTGGAAGAGACGATGGGCGCGAACGAGATGCTCCCCGGAGAGAAGTGAGGGAAAGAGATGCGGAATATCCGACAGCGACTCGAACGGCTGGAACGGGCTTACCTCAATTTCCCGCGGATATCCGAATCGCAGCTCCCGCCGAGTCCACTCGACCAGATCGGCAGCCTCGTGATCAAGCAACTGTCCGATGAGGATTTGGAGCTACTGATTAAGGTGGCCAACAAATCGCATGCGGGAGTGAGCCGGGAGCTGTTGCAAAGTGAATCCGAAGCCTTGGACCGGTGGGGCGCTGCCGTGGACAGGGAGGCTTGGCGAATGGGATTCAGGTCCTTCGCGGATGCCTTTCGGCGCGCAGGAAAGATACGACGAGGGCCATCGCCGGGCGCGTGTTAGCAGCCAACGCGAATCGGAAAGGCTGCATGTGGGACTCAGCCGTGCCGCGCCTCAGGCGGAGTGCCCGGCCCTGTCGAAACGGTCCAGGATCTTCTGAAACATCCGCCGTTGCTCGTTCCAGCCGATCGTGTGGACCACGGGCCGCAGGTTTCTCTCGTTGAGGCCAGTGATGTTGGGAAGAAACAGGATCTGTTCCTGAATGTCGGAAGCGAGATCAAGCAGCTTCATGATTTGGGTCATCCGGGCTCGCGTCACCCGGCCGAGGCGGGCCAGTTCGGCATAATCGCGAATCTTGTCCCTCCGCGAAAGCCCGTCAACCGGATCGCGAGAGCCATGAGCCGCGCGATGCGGGGAATCGAGGAACTCACCGCTTGCGCATCGGACGGCGGTTGAGGGAGTGCAAATGCTTTGCTGTTCCGCCGGCCCTTTCCGCCCGCGCAGAAATCGACTCCATAAGTGACTAACTGGTTCCTGTTCATATCGTCGTTTCCTCGCCTGCCGTGGTCGCGTCCGCACGGAACCGGATGGAGATTTGCCGGGCGGCGCCGTCGTAACCGACCCGCTCTATAACAGCGTGAATCGCCTCGACCTGCCGGGTGCGATCCATTTGTTCCCACGCTGAGGGATCAATCATTCCGTGCTGCGCGTCCCTGATCCGTCCCAGAACCGATTCTTCGATGGCTCGCGCCGGAAGCGACTTGCCGGGACAGTTGGCCCAGCCTTTGCGCTGGGCGTTCAGGCACACATAGTAAGGATACTTGCGACCGTTCTTTCCCGAGTAGGAATACACCATCCGCGCCGCGCAGGATTCGCAAAAAAGTAGTCCACTCAGGAGTGCCAAGTGTTTGTTCCGAGATCTGCCGGATGGAAGAGCCGCAGGATGAGTGATCAGAGTCGGCACGCGTTCCCAGGTGCCGGGGGCAAGAATGGCGGTGTGCTCGCCGGGGTAGGGCTGCCCTCTATGGCGGATCGAGCCTGCATACAGGATGTTCGTCAACAGCCGCCGGAGCGAGTTGGCTGCGAAGGGCCCGCCTGGACGGAATTGACCGGTCTTGCGTGTCCAGCTCTTGAGCCGCCAGCCCTGCCGCCAGATCTCGGCCAGCGTTTCGAGGACCGACTTCATTGTCCTCGAACAGCGCAAAGATGGCCCGCACGCGTTCGGCTTCTTCCTCGTTGACCACCAGCGGTCCACCTGCTGGATCTACGTCATAGCCCAGCACCGGACACCCACCCACCCATTTTCCCTTGCGCCGCGCCGCTGACATCTTGTCACGCGTACGCTCGCCGATCAATTCCCGCTCGAATTGCGCGAACGAAAGGAGGATGTTGAGCGTCAGCCGTCCCAACGACGTGCTGGTGTTGAACTGCTGGGTGACCGCCACGAAACTCACGTTGTGCTTCTCAAACACGCTCAACATGCGGGTGAAGTCCGAGCGGCTCAGACGGTCGACTTTATACACACCACGCAATCCAGCGCTCCCGCTTCAACCGCCTGGAGGAGCCTCGTCAGAGCGGGTCGGTCCATGTTGGCGCCGGTGAAGCCCCCGTCATCGTAGAGCTCGGGTAACGCGATCCAGCCTTCGCGCCGCTGACTCTTAATGAAGGCTTCGGCAGCTTCGCGCTGCGCATCGAGCGAGTTAAACTCCTGATCCAGGCCTTCCTCCGTCGATTTCCGGGTGTAGATCGCGCACCGCAGGCGAGCCGGGGATGGCTTCGGAAGTCCAGACTATTTTTCCGCACGGGGCCGCTCCTTCCTCTGTATGCCCGCGGAATGCGTCAGCCCGAAGAACGCCAGGCCGTTCCAGCGTGTGCCCGTGATCGCCACCGCGATCGCGCTGAGCGAGGGATAGGGCTGGTTCTGATACCGGAACCCCTTGGCCAGGACCTCTACCAAAATGGTTCGTCCCTTCCACTTCCGGCTGAGCACCGTGCCCGGCAGCGGCAGGCGGCGATCCTGTTGCCGGCAATTCCGGTCCCCTCCCGTTGTTTGGATGCTTTCCCCACCCACCGTAAAGAAGTCTCGCGGCGCGACCATGAGCAAGTCAGCATCCTGCGCGATCTGCTGCGCCCGTCCGCGCGCACGTTCGGAAAGATCTCCTTCCGCCAAGGCCTGCAGACGCCAGGCAATCCGCCGGAACAGATGTTCCCGGTGCCGGCACCGAGTTTCTTCCCCAAACACCTTCCGATACTTCTCGCGCAGATCCGCCATGTTCGCCCTACGCAGGCTTTCAATCTCCATCAAAACCGCAGTGTCCACAGTCTTTCGTTTCCTCTCCGTGTCAACCACCAGTCACATGAACGCTCATTTCCGTCCCACAAGCAAGTGCAAAACGAGCGGCTGCGTGCAGATTTGACTTGCATTTCAGGGGCTTCCGAGTGATCCATGTCGTGACCGCAGAAATAACCGTCCAACGAGAAATAGAAAATGACTACGTCGATTCCAGAAGAAACCAGCGCCGCCCCAGCCGTGGGCACGGGCTTGAAGCCACGATCCAGCAAGAAGACGCCTGTCGCGCCACGTCGCGCGCCCGTTGCGCCTGCCCCAGCCAAGTCGGCCCGCAATGCCACCCCAGCAAAGAAAGCGCCCAAGGGCCGCACGAAGGCCCAGGTGGCCAAGCCCAAACTAGCCCGCGACGGCAGCAAGACCGCCAAAGTCCTCGACCTGCTGAAACGGCCTGGCGGCGCTACTTTGAAGCAACTGATGAAAGCCACCGGCTGGTTGCCGCATTCGGTTCGCGGCTTCCTGTCCGGCACGGTAGGCAAAAAGATGGGGCTGACCGTCACATCCACTAAGGCCGGCGACGGGGAGCGCACTTACTCCGTCGAGGCCTGACGCTCACAGATCTTGCCGATGTTCGCGCCGCCGGGTTCCCCTCCCGGCGGCGTTGCTCGTCTTGTTAGGATTCGCAATTCTGCCCACCAAGTCCGATGGCACAGCATTAGCCGGGGCAAGGATTTCCGTGCCGAACACAATCGATGTTAACCAAAAGGTCGCAAGTTCGAGTTCTAATCGCCGAGCCAAACACTTTCCCTCGAAACGTCTCGCCCCGGTGGTTAACGCCCTGGTTGCCGCTGTCCATTGAATGTGCGCGGTTTGGCGCGATAAACGCAAATTCCTCTATTCTCTAAAGCCGTCGGAAGGCAGGCTGCGATTTCTTCACCGTAGAGGTGCTTAGTTGGCGTGGACTGGTGAAACCTATTACGTTCTGTTCTTCATTCATCTGGAAAGCCGCCGCGTCGCTGTGGCGGGAATCACCCGACATCCCGGGTAACACTGGATGGATAGGCCGCAGTGCGACCCATGAGGAATGGGGGTATCTCCATGCCTGCCGTTATGTGCTGCACGACCGCGATTCGAAGTTCTGCGAGTCGTTCCGGTCGGTGCTGGCGATGGGTGGAGTGAAAACGATTCCGCTGCCGTTCACCGAGCGCTGGGTTCGCTCAGTCAAGCAGGAGTGCCTCTCGAAGCTAATCCTTTTCGGCGAGGCATCCCTGTGGCGGGTCTTGACGGAATACAGCACTCACTATCATCGGGAACGCAATCATCAGGGCCGAGGTAATCTACTGTTGTTCCCAAGGCCCCTGGCGAAGTCAAAGGGATGGGGCGCCTCGGTGCGCTGCCAGCGCCATCTGGCCGGACTCCTCAAATACTACGAGCGCGCCGCATGAATACTTTTACCAAACGGCCTTCCGGGAGGCGCGCTCATCAGCCGAATGGCGATCGGCTGCGCGGAGTGCGTCGTGGACGAACATCCCAAACTGATCGCTGTCTGTAAGCGAGGTGGCTTCAACGTTGGCGTGTTCTTTACGGGTGGCTGAAAAGGTGTCTCTAGCCACAGATGAACACAGATAACACCCCAGGCCGACGGGATGCGCGTCAAGGCTTGATGACCTTCACAAGAAAGTAGTTGACCGACTTCACTTCCTTGAACCAGTGCGGCGTGCCAGCGGGAATCACTACGGCGTCACCCTTGGTTAGATGGTGGGTTTCGCCGCCTTCAATGTCAGTGCCCAGCCATTGGCCTTCCTTGGTCATCTTGCCCCCGATCATTTTGCCGCCCGTGACGAAGGTGGCTTCGCCATCGGTGACGTAGATCACGTCGGTCTCTTTGTCGTGGACTTCCACTTGGCCCGGTCCACCGCGGTGGGCGTTGGAGACGGTGTAGTCTTTGTCGCGGGCGACGGCTCCGGTCATCTTGTCGTGGTTGACGTAGGTGACCACGGGGGCGTCGGCCGCGGAGAGGCGCGTGGATAACGACGGCAGGGCGATGGTGAAAACCGCCAACAGTAAGGTTGCGATGATCGCGAGCTTCCAACCTGGTTTCATGTGTTCCTCGTTTCTTGGGACCTGCCTGACGCTTGCTACCGGCTTCTGTCCGCCGCTACCACGCCACGCTCGGCTAGCGACTTTCTGATAATCGCCGCGGCTTGCGGAAATTCTTTCTTGGCATTGGCGAAGAAAACGCCTTCGGCGACCATGAGCGGCGTCCAGCCCAGCTTGGTCTTGGCGGTTATGTCGGCTCCATGGTCGATCAGGTACTGAACGATGGACGCTTGTCCGGAAACCACGGCGCCGATCAGGGGAGTGCTGCCGCTCCAGCGGGGATCGCCAACGCCCATCTCCAGCAGATCATCGATGTTGAGCGGGTAGTAGAGCAGAGTGTAGGAGGGCTCGCCCAACATTGGATAGTCGCCGAAATCGGCGTGCGCGTTGACATCGTTTCCGAGGGCAATCGCCAGCTTGACTGCCTCTAATCGTTCCGCTTCCGAGACGCCGGCGAAGGGGCCGGGGCTTTCGCCTTCCCAGTAATCGAGGCCGGAGGCGACCATCAGCGGAGTGATTCCTGCCTTGGACGTGATCCTGGGATCGGCTCCATGCTCCGCAAGCAATCGCATGTAGGGGGCATCGCCGTTCTTGGCAGCGACGTAAAACGGGGTCGCACCTTGGTAAGCCAATAGGTGCCGACCAAGTTGAATATTGGGAGGATTCTTGGCGGTGCCGCCTTCCTTGCCGAAACTATTTTCCTTCCACTCGATGCGAACGTTGGGGTTGGCGCCGTGTTCGAGCAGAGCCTTGGCAAGTTCGAATGCGGTCATCTTGCCGGTGGGCACAGGAGGACCGTGCGGGGTATTTCCAACGCCGGCTGCGCCGTCGGTGCCGGGCTTGCGTAGCCACGCGATGGTGTGCAAAGCAGATCCGCGGGGATCGGGGGCATTGGGGTTGGCGCCGGAATCCAGGAGGACCGAGGCCAACTCGAAGTACGCGTTTACCACCGCCATGTTGAGGGCGCTGGTGCCATCCGGCGACACATCGTTTACATTGGCACCGTGCTTAAGCAGTACCTTCGCTGCCTCGATGTGGGCGTTCCGGACGGCGAACAGGAGCGGCGTGAATCCGGCTTTGGATTTCGCTTTCACATCCGCGCCGAACTC
>Ga0210409_10008445_pt1 | contig 10484 bp, 7 predicted proteins | sample IncBWH17MmetaG_FD_161649 | JGI IMG/M metagenome (GOLD analysis project Ga0210409, IMG submission 161649) | Forest soil microbial communities from Barre Woods Harvard Forest LTER site, Petersham, Massachusetts, United States - Inc-BW-H-17-M | ecosystem: Environmental > Terrestrial > Soil >...
AGGCACCTCTTTCAAGAGCACTTTCGCACCACGGTCTTGTTTCTCGAACTTCTGCTTGGCTGAACGGACGCTGCCCTCGATGATGTTATCTCCTAAAATTACGCAGATCTTATTGTCCGCAGCGAAATATTCCGCGAGGCGCAAGGCGTCCGCGATTCCACCTTCGCCCTCCTGGTAAGCAAAATTGAGCTGCTGGAGCCCGAAATCCTTGCCGTTCCGCAGCAGGCGCAAGAAATCGCCGGCGCTGCTCCCTCCGGTAACAATCAAGATGTCATCTATCCCGGCATCTACAAGCGTCTGCAACGGATAGTAGATCATGGGCTTGTTGAAAATCGGCAAAAGATGCTTGTTCGTTACGCGAGTCAGCGGATGAAGCCGAGAGCCGGTTCCGCCGGCCAGGACGATACCTTTCATTGAGCCTCACCTGATTTGGCATGTAGCGGGCCGGCAGCGGCAGTTTCGGGGGCAATTTGTTGACTGGCGTTCGAGGTCCTCAGGCGGTCGGCAAAGTAATCGGCGAGAGTTTCGCGCCAGGGCCGCATGAGAATCCCGAACCGTCCCAGACTTGCGTTCGAGAGCGCGGAATACTTGGGCCGGGGAGCGGGCCGCGGAACATCTTCCGTGCGGACTGCTTCGACCGTCACGTTTGCAAGAGCCCCAGCGCGCAAGATCTCGCGGGCAAAGTCGCACCAACTGCAGTCGCCCTCGTTGCTCGCGTGGACGATCCCATGCGCATCCTTCCTCGCGAGTTTGATAATCGTACGAGCCAAATCGCGATTATACGTCGGATGGCCGACTTGGTCGGCGACCACGCGCAGCGCCGTTTGCTTCCGTGAGAGTTCGAGAATCGTGTTCGGAAAGCACCTGCCAACTGCTCCGAAGAGCCAGGATGTCCTCACAATACAGCAAGCCGGAAGAATTTCCCGAATACCTTTTTCGGCGTCCGCTTTCGAGCGGCCATAGACATTGAGGGGATTGACTGGATCCTCCGGCTCATAGAGCATTTTCTTGGACCCGTCAAACACATAGTCGGTGCTCACGAAAAGGAGTTTCGCACGAGCATCACGCGCGGCGCGCGCCACATTCATCGCGCCGGTGAAGTTAACTTCTTGCGCGCGCTTCGAATCCTTTTCGCAGCCGTCCACGTCTGTATATGCCGCCGCCAAAACTGTCCACTCAGGCGTGCATCGCCCGAAGAGCGTGGACAGTTGCGATGGATTCCTGATGTCAACATCGCGCGAACCGACGCCCGTGAGAGAGTCCCCATCCCATTCCTCAAGGAGAACCTTTCCCAGCAAGCCTGTCGCTCCGATCACTAAGACGCGCACGGTGGTCCTATTTGTTCTGGATTTCCCAGTCGTACCCGATATCGGGATGGTCGTAGGGTAACCGACCCTCGTCCTTCGGATTATAGAAACGATCGGTGAAGTAGACGAGTTGTGCCGGTTGAGTGCCAAGGACCTTATAGCCGTGGCCAACGCCAGCTGGAATCAAGATTTCCCAGGGCCGGAGCTGGCCGACATAAAAAGTGTTAATCAGGCCGAAAGTTTTTGAGCTCCGGCGCATGTCATACAAAAACACTTGCAGCATTCCCGCGATCGGCGCCCAAAGGTCGGTCTGCTCGTAGTGATAGTGAATGGCCTTAATCGTTCCGGGATAGGTCAACGTCGTGGAAATCTGGATTTGGCGTTGGCTGTCAGCAACCATGCGGGCCGCTATGCCTTGCGAGCCAAGGCGCGCAAGCTCGGCGAAGAAACCGCGATCATCGGGGTGAACTTGCATGGGCTCGACCACTACGCCGTCAATCAGGTCTGGTGAATCCGGACGAGTAATGATTTTTCCCAGGCCTCGCGCGATAGCGTGCTTGATAGCCAGCTGCAGTCCGTTACGTTCTCCAACGAGAGTGGTGCTTTCTTTGGCATGGGTTGCTTGATTCATTCAAGTTCGTCCATTTGGCATGTCATTCCTGGAGTATGGCTATTAATGACAGGGGCAAAGTCTGCATCCATGGTAATCGAGAGCGAGGTGGATGACCACGGGTTTAACCCAGGTTTCTTTCTGAAGCGTTCGCAGAAGGATAGCACCCGAAGCGTACAAGGATCTTTGCAGGCAGGTTCTCGGGCGGGATGGATGGTGCTGTCAGAATTGCGGCACAGTCGAGAACCTGCAGATTCATCACCTCCAGTCGCGGAGTCAACTCGGGCATGACAGCCTCGAAAACCTGATCACGCTGTGCGTTAAATGCCATGAGCTTGTCCACCGCGGCTGCCAGCGACGGCCTTAGCCAACCACGTCTCAGCTCTCTATTAAAAAGTAGAAGCTAACGGGAGATAGTTCTCCGGCCTCCATGAGACCCCGGTAATACTGCAGATCCGTAAAGTCGGTTGAACCTGGCGGTCTTGAAACCTGAAATCGCAAGTTCGCTAGTTGACACAAAACCCTGCTAAATCCTTTTGCCGGTCGTCAGATAGCGGGAGTTCCAGTTTTTTGGAGTTGCGCGATTTTTGGCCTTTTTGGGCCATTTTTAATGACAATTTGGTGACAGACAAAGTTTGGAAACTTCGCGCTCATGAGTGTCACAAACTCACATCGAAGGCTGTCACCTGTATAAAATACAGCACTTACACTACTCAACATCGCGGTCTTTTGCTGTAACAGTCCGTGAAATCACGTATGCGCGATGGGTTTGAAACGCTCGCGCACGTGAGTGCCACAAGCTCACATTTTTCGGCAGCTCACAGAACTTTTCTGACATGCCATTCAGCCAACATGCGCCGTAATATAATTCAGAGAAAATCCAACGCTACAGTGTAGCTCTCGTTTTCATCTTATGTGTTCCTGAATGCCAAAGCCAAGCACTTTCAATTATCTCGCGAAGTGAGGACTTTTGGGGCCTCCAGCCTAACAAGTCGAGGGCAACACGGTTGTCAGCTACCAACACAGGTGGATCTCCGGGACGACGGTCAGCGGCGCGGTAAGGAACAGGCTTCTTGCCTACATGCTCCACCATATCAATTACCTCGCGGACGGAATGCCCATTCCCACTGCCTAAATTGAAAGCCCGGCTTGCCCCGTCTTTGAGAAGATACTCAAGAGCGGAGACGTGTGCCGAAGCAAGATCATCCACGTGAATGTAGTCCCGCACAGAGGTTCCATCTTCAGTAGGATAATCGGTCCCAAAAACCGATAAAGAAACTCCGGTCAGAACAGCTTCAATCGCCAAGGGAATGAGGTGGGTTTCTGGATCGTGGCACTCTCCGAGTTGTCCGGATGCGCCTGCCGCATTGAAGTAGCGCAACGCCACCCAACGCAAACCGTACGCCTTCTCGTACCAATGAAGGACACGCTCGATGAATAACTTGCTTTCGCCGTAGGGATTCACCGGACGCTGCGGGTGTTCCTCGGAGATGGGAAGTTTTTCGGGAATCCCATAGGTGGCGCACGTTGAGGAATACACAAAATACTTCACGCCGCAGTCCAGCATCGTGTCCAAGAGATTCAGGGTGTTGACGGCGTTGTTCTGGAAATATTTGCGGGGATCTTTGACGGATTCCCCTACGTAGGCGTGGGCTGCAAAATGAATTACCGCTTCTATGTTGTGCTGCTTCATTGCGCGCTGAATTGATAATTTATCCCCGAGGTCGGCCTCGATCAACGTCTTCGACCCAACCGCCCATCGATGGCCGGCGGAGAGATTGTCATAAATAATGGGAGTGTGGCCGGACTTCCCAGTCAGATCGGCCGTATTGCTGCCGATATATCCAGCTCCGCCCGTAACTAATATGTTCACCTTTATATCCTCGTTATTTGCCAAGCCGGGCGTCAATTTCCAGTAACGTTTTCTAATCAATTGCGCCTGATCTTATCCCGAAAGGCACTTGGATTAGTCTTCTCCATCAGAAAAGGTCACCTAGACCCTAGCTTCTTGTTGACTGAATTATCGAACCGGCTTTTTGCAAATCCTCGGTAGAACCTCGTGTTCCGAAACCTCGGCGATCATTTTAAAACAAAACGGATGAAACTGTCGTGCACCCCGCTGATTTAGACAGTCAGGGCCTCGTTCTTAGTTAGAACCGCAAAAGCCAATAAAACTTCGAGCGGAGTGCAGTTTTCGCTTCCACGATAGGAGTCTGAACACCTCGACGAAGTCTGATTTGGCAGCGCGAACACCAAGATCTAGCTTGCACCACCTGCCCAGATAGGCTGCCTATTGGATGGCAACGGAAACCTCCACGTCGTGCGTCTCAGGGTTAGCGTCAGGCACAACGCTTTTTGTTCCGCGGTGGTTGGAAACTATTTGCAGGGGAATCCAGTCTTGGTAAGTCAAGTGGTTTATGGTTCCAGGCACCAATTTTGGAAAGAGGGTCTTGGCCACTTGGACTTCTGAAGTGATGTGAACTGCAGCGATCCGTGCCGCATTGGGTGCACTCCCGGATAACTGGAGCATTACGAAATACGAGTATTGGCCCAAGGCCGCACTCGTGAGATCGGCAGTCGTTTGGAGCGGACCACCAACTTCCGCGTTCATAGGAAATGCGGTCGACCAATGTGAGCCGTCATGCATTATATATGCGCTAACGGTAGCAGTGGAATCTTGCCGGTAAACCATTCCGCTGACTACTAAGCTGAAAACCGGGAATGGACTGGAAAGATGGTAGATAACATACCCTGAGCTCGTGCCGGTATTCGTCAGGAAAGCATTGGTTCCGCTCATCAGGGTCTCCACCCCATTCGATGAGTCGGTAAGCTCTTCCCAGTCGGGACGCGCAAAATCAAGTTCCCAATCAAACTGCCCAGAGTTGACGGCATCGGATCCCAAAGGTTCGTCGACTGAGGGGCCATGAAAAATGCTGGTGGTAGAGTTCTCGGACCGAAGGGTGAACGTCTGACTTGAACGTAAGCTGTAGGTAGTCTCCTCCGAAGAGGTACTGTAATCATAGGCCGGCGTGGCCCCGGCAAACTGGTCCGCCATCCATTGCGCAGAGGTGCCCTCTGGATCATTCCCGTCCGCGTCCGCCGTACTCGCTACAAGAGATGGATCTGCAATGACATCAGCTACACTGGCGACGGTCGTCTTGTCTTTAGCAAGATAGTAAACCTTATGATCGGCGTCATACGCATGCCAAGCATCGTGATAATAGATTTCAGGCAGCTCGTGGAAAGCCATTCGGGCTGCGCGCGCCTGGTACCCCGCCCCTCGCCAAACCCAAACAAGTATATCTGTGGATTGATCGCAGCACGTGAAGCCGTAGCCGTGTAACAATCGCATCGGATCCACGGCGTAATTGAAAGCATCACCTGGAGCTCCGGCGGAGCAGTAATGCTGGTTATGCTGGCTGACAAAACTCCAGGTGGCTAACGCAAACTGCTCATCCGTGAGAGGGCCAGCAGACCGAATGGAAGACAGAATGGAGCTACGGCTCAGGCCTGCACCGCCTTTGACGAACACGGCCGGCATTACTACGGAATTGCTGCCTCGATTTGAGATGGCGATGGTTGCCCTGTTGATTAGGTGCGAGGCCGTGAGATCGACATCGAAGCTCTTGCTGTAAGCTATTTCACTGAACGGGACAGGTAATGGATAGAGAGATGATGGTCGAACTGCCCCGGGCTCTGCGGGAGCCTGACCGCAGCCAAACTGTAAAAGCAAGCTGGACAAGAATAGGACATACGAACAACGCATGTGCCGTTTCGAGTCAGGCAAGTTGATGCCTCCCTTCCCTCGATGGGGGGCCTAGTTAGAGCCGATGTAAAATGATGTAGTATTGCCCAAATGGGACTTGCAACGCAACCCCATACTGCTCAGCTACTTACAAGAGTTGTTAGTATCTCTGACAAGTTTTTCAACGATTTGTGAATGTGGCAGGCCCCTGAACTCAGCTGATCTTTTGGGGACTCTTTCCGTGCCAGCCGCGGCCTCTCGAGCGCAGTCCCGCACCTACTTTCTGACTCCCGCATTCGCTGTTGTGCTCAACAGACTACATAGAGAGAATGGGTGAGACGATCAAAATGAGTGAGCATATTAGGAAAGTCTTGCTAACTGGTGGCGCCGGCTTCATCGGCTCCCATCTGGCGGAAGAACTGCTTCGCGGCGGAGCGCGGCTCACGATCGTCGATAACTTGGATGACTTTTATTCGCAGACATGGAAGCGAGCAAATCTGGAAGATATTCGAAAGGCAGGAAATTTCGATTTTGTCGGTCAAGACATTTGCGATATCGAAGGAATGAGAGAGGTCATCACTTCCGCAAGGCCAGACACTTTGATTCATCTTGCGGCACGCGCGGGAGTCCGGCCATCCATTGAACAGCCACGCCTGTACGAGCGCGTCAACATAGCAGGCACTGTGAATCTACTAGAGATCTGCAGGGAGTTGGGAGTGCCACAATTTATATTCGGGTCCTCAAGTTCAGTTTATGGGGCTTCGAGCAGGTCACCTTTTTCGGAAGATCAAGTTGAGCTAAGGCCGATTTCGCCGTATGCGGCTACAAAACTTGCCGGTGAAATGATGTGCTACACCTATGCGCACCTATATGGACTCCGGACCGTGTGTCTCCGCTTCTTTACTGTGTATGGGCCACGACAGCGCCCCGACCTGGCTATCCACAAGTTTCTCTCATTCCTCGAAGCGGGCAAGCCACTCCCTATTTTCGGGGATGGCTCCAGCGGGCGAGACTATACCTATGTGGATGACATCGTTACAGGTGTGATTGCGGCTCTGGATTTTCGTCCTCCCTCACTCGGCGGCGTGCCATTCGAAGTTTTCAATCTGGGCAACTCCCACCCCGTGAAGCTTACGGAGCTCGTTTCCAAACTGGAACAGCTCACTGGCCGTGGGGCTGTTCTCGACAGGCACCCATTTCAGCCGGGAGATGTGCCCCTCACTTGGGCCGATATTGGGAAAGCAAACCGTTTGCTCGGTTACCGACCTGCCACGCCGTTTGAGGAAGGTTTGAAAGCCTTCGTGGCATGGTATCGCGCAGCAGATCCGAAACGCAGAGCGTGAGAAGAGGTGGATTTCTAGTTACAGAATCATTCCAACTCCCAGTGTGCGATACGCGATGAAATATAAACAAGACATACAGGTATTGTAAGGTGGCATTGGGGGCACTGGAGCTCAGGAAGAAAACGAAACGCGATGGCTCCTACGGACCGGCCGCAGCAAACACTTTGTTGGTGCGCGACGCAAGGTCGAGAAGAGCATCATCGCTCGTAAAGGCAGGTCTCTATTCTGTGGCGGTACTCATGGTCTTAGAAGCTCCCTATAAAGCGCAAGGGTCTGACGAACAACTACTTCCTCAGAAAACTCGTTCTGGGCAATTTCCCTTCCACGGGCAGCCATCTGCTGCCGCATCTCGGGGTTTTGGAGGAGTTGCTCAATGGCTTCGGCAAGGGCAGCAGTATTCCTTGGCGGAACCAAGACTCCGTTGATTCCTTGTCGAACAATATCCCTACAACCTGGCACGTCGGTGGCCACTATGGCGCGCCCACTGGCTGCAGCTTCGATTAGAACCTTCGGCACACCCTCTCCCCCTTGAGAAGGTAGGCACACTACATTCACCTGTCTGAATATCTCAGACATCTCTTGCTGGTGGCCCCACCACTCTATCGCGCCGGAAATCTGCCAATTCAGGAGCTGTTGTCGGGGGATGGCTGACGGACTATTGGGATCACTATCCCCGGCGAGCACAAATCGAGCGGTGATTCCCTTTCTCTTAAGCAAATTAGCAGCTTCAACAAATTCCCTAATGCCCTTGATCCACAACATACGGGCGGCAAGGAGAACAATCGGAGCGCCAGCAGGTTCGGGGGTCGGGTGAAATAGAGTCGGATTAACTCCAGATCCGCGAATAATGGAGATTTTCTCAGGAGATACCTTAAGTTTTGTAACCAGCAGTTGTTTGTCTTCCTGGTTTTGTAACAGAACTCTGTGATTCGGCCGATTCAGGAGAAATTTCAAAAGAATCCAAATAGGCAGCCGCAGAGATCGGGCTCTCAGTGAAGAGGAAGTGGCTAAGTAGCCCAGTCCGGTCAGGGCATTTACGACGAGCATTCCGTTCCTGCCAAGAGCTGCAATCGAACCGTAAAGAACGGGCTTCAAGGCAATGTGGTGAACAATATCAGGGTGTTCAGCACGGTACACTTCTCGCAGTTCGCGAATCGCGCGCAACTCGTTAAGTAGAGAATAGCTTTCCCTAGCGAGATGAAGGGGGATCAATCGGAAGCCTTCGTCGTGGATTCTTTGCGCGTCGCCGTTAACACGAGTTGCGATGATAACTTCATAGCCGTCAAGTAAGGCAGCTCGCGCGATAGGCAGTCGATGAGACCACAAGAACCGATCCTCGGTAATCAGTAGGAGAAGCCTGGGGCGCATTGGAAGAAATCGCTTTTTGGTCGGGGCGCTATCTTTAATCAAGATCAGCGCCATACATGCTGTCAAACTCATAATCATACCAAAAAGAAGCACTGGTTCACCGGCAATTGACTCGCTTGAAATGAGTTCCCGCTTTTTCCCCAGGGCAGTGAAAGCCAGTCTCATGACTCGCGGCACCCGCAATACCGCCTCGCAGCCTGGATGAGGTTCTCTTCTAAGAGACCTCAAAAGCGACCCAAACATGCCGAATCACATCCCAGAAAAGGGTTTGTGATAACATCACCGATTATTGTCTGGCGGAAAGCCTACTCAGCTCTAAAGTGTAAATGCCGAGGTGCATTACGGCATCTCTGATAAACGCAAATTTAAAAGCCCGTATCCCCTGGTTCTTAAAAATACTAGCAAAAGTTGCACTTTCGCGCCTGCCCATAAGGGATAAGCAATGGCAGAAACTGAACCTATTTCGCGCCGGTACAATGGACAGCCCGGAATTTGCCTTCTCTATATTCAAGAATCATTATGAAGAATCGGGACTTACCACCCTTAAGGACTGTGCGGTTCTCGAACTCGGTCCTGGAAATGGACTTCTGACAGCGCTCTATGCTCGATCTTTTGGAGCAACGCGTACATGGTTGATAGATGCTGGACAGCTAGCCTCTATAGATGTTTGCTTGTTTGTGGAAGGAGAACGGGTGCTATCCACACTCAACCTTCCGGTGCCTCACGTTGGTCGAGCGTCTTCAATGGAAATCGCGCTTGAACAACTGAACGCTATCTATTTGACCAGAGGCCTAGCCTCTCTTCAAACAGTTCCTGACGAAACGATTGACTTCATGTTTTCCAATGCTGTTCTCGAGCATGTTCGACTCTCCGAATTCGCAAAGACAGTAGGAGAAATGCGGCGGGTGTTGAAGCCAAACGGCGTAGCTACGCATCAGATCGATTTTAGAGACCATCTACAGAATGGCCTTAACAATCTGCGATTCAATGAGCGAATATGGGAAAGCGAGTTTATGGCCAGTTCGGGTTTCTACACTAACCGACTTAATTGGCCAGCGATGGAAAAACTGTTCCGGGACGCGGATTTATCCGTCGAATTACGATCAGTTAAGACTTGGCCCAAAGGTTTGCCGACGCGTCAACGCGGCATGGCGCGCCCTTTCCGGAATATGCCCGCGAACGAATTGATGGTAATGGACGCCAAAGTAGTGCTTCGTCCACGGTCGTGACACAAGGAAGTCTAAATACTTCTCCAATTATTGAGTGAATCAACCGAGAAGATAAGTGGACACAATCAAATTTGGAGCGAGGAGAAACCCGTTCGTCCTGTGAGATATGCGTTTATTCGCGGGAGAGAAAGCTCGGACCCCTAGTCAGATTGTTCAACGACGGCTTGATATTTTCTCTGTTCCACTACAGGCGCATATTCCTTTATCAGGAAGTCAGTAGCTTCCGTCTGACGATCGAATATCCTGAAAACAGTTATGAAGACTATGCGCACGTCGCTCCTAAAGCTCGCACACTGCAAATACTCAATATCCAAATTCAGCTTCATGGGCATGAAAGCTCTCATATAAACTTCTTCCACTTCCTCTAACGAGAAGGGCGCGAGCAATTCTTCCTCATTGCGAAACTTGAGCGTTGCCTGACTTGTGATTCCAGGGCGCACCGAAAGGATACAAAAGGCTTTTTCTTGAACAAGGGGCTGCTGCCAGTGGCTCGTGGGCAGCGGGCGAGGGCCCACAAAACTCATATCGCCGCGCAAAACATTGAAAAGTTGCGGCAATTCATCCAGCTTCCACTTTCGCATGAAGCGCCCAAACAGTGTCACGCGGGGATCGTAGGGTCGCGTTAACGCGGGACCAGCGTGGCAACTTCCAGCTTTCATCGTTCGAAACTTCAGGATAGAAAATTCGCGACCGTATTTCCCGGGACGGCGCTGGCGGTAGAGCACCGGGCCCGGCGAAGTCAGTTTTACAGCCAGGGCAACTACCGCCATTAGAGGCAGAAGAAAGAACAGGAGCAAACTGGCACCAAGAATGTCACAGCCTCTTTTCAATGCGGAGTTGCACCAGGGGCTTGCAGCATACAGATCAGTCGATTGAGAATGA
>Ga0210409_10008448_pt1 | contig 10482 bp, 8 predicted proteins | sample IncBWH17MmetaG_FD_161649 | JGI IMG/M metagenome (GOLD analysis project Ga0210409, IMG submission 161649) | Forest soil microbial communities from Barre Woods Harvard Forest LTER site, Petersham, Massachusetts, United States - Inc-BW-H-17-M | ecosystem: Environmental > Terrestrial > Soil >...
GGAGGGGGGGGGCAGTAGGGGGGGGGAGGTCGGGGGGGGCGCGGGGGGGGCGGCGGCGCCCGGGGCGTAGGCGGGAGCGACCCCGGGGGCGGGGACGATCGCGCGGCCCCGAAGACCCATGTAGGCCCAGGCACCCAGGCCCGCAATGACCACCCCCGTCCAAAGACCCACATGACGGCCTCCCGGCGGGAGCACCGAGCGGGAGACCCTCCCTGTCATGCGACCGGTTCGCTGGGCCATCGGCGGGCCAACGGCCGGGGGGGGAGCGGCGTCGGGCACGAGGGCGTGCAACTCCTGCTCGAGCGGATCCTCCTCGGCCAGGACAAGCTCGACTTCCGGAGGCGCCGTGCCCGTGAGGTGCCGCGGGATGCGTCCCTCCAGCACGTCCTCGAGGTCCTCGGCAAAGGCCCGAGCATGCGGGTAGCGGTCGTCCGGCTCCTTGGCCATGGCCCGGGCCAGCACCTGATCCAGACGCGGGGGAAGGCCGGGGACGAGGGAAGAGGGGGGCGCCGCGTCTTCCTTGACCAAGCGGGCCACGATCTGCGGGAGGCTGGCGGCGGCAAAGGCGGGTTGGCCGGTCAGGAGGGTATAGACGATGCCGCCCAGGGAGAAGACGTCGGTGCGCCGGTCGACCGTGCCGCTGAGCGCCTGCTCGGGGGCCATGTAGAGGGGCGTGCCCAGGAATTCGCCGGGGGACGTGAGCTTGAAACGCGCGGTGTCGGCCCGGGCGATACCAAAATCCATGATCTTCGCTTGACCCGAGGCGAGGACCATGATGTTGGCGGGCTTCATGTCGCGGTGGACGACCCCTTGCTCATGGGCGTGATGCAGCGCGCGCGCGATCTCCGCGCCCAGGCGCAACGCTTCCCGCCACTCGAGCGGGTGCCCGCCCTCCGTCATTTCCGCAAGGGTTCGTCCGGTCAGATGCTCGAGAGCGATGTAGAGGGTCCCGGTGTCGGGATCTCGGCCCACGTCATGGACAACCACGATGCCGGGGTGGGAGAGGCGCGCGGCAATGCGCGCCTCCGCGAAGAACCGCTGCTCGAAGGCCTCCTTGTCCTTGGGATCGAGGATGGGTTGGATGGTCTTCAAGGCCACGTTGCGGCTCAGGGCGGGGTCGTGGGCCTCGTAGACAACCCCCATCGAGCCGCGGCCGAGCTCCCTCAGGATCTCGTACCGCCCCACGACAGGGGGGATGTGGTCTTGGGCGGTCGGTTCGGTCACCTCAGGGGATCTCTCCTCGTCCGTGGCAGGGGCGGAGGGCCGCCGTCGTGATTCTCTCACAGGTACATCGAAGGGGGGGGTACGCTTGGAGGCGGACGCTCCCGGCCCTCCCCGGTAGGCGTTGATAGGATGCGACTTCCTGGGTTCGGACAGCGGGGGTTCCCTGGCCCAGAGGCATTCAACCCTTTGCCGCTGGGCGCACTCTAATAACGGAAGGCGTGTCCGACAGATCCAGGCGGGGTTTAGGTCGATCGTGCGGCGGAAAAGAGCGGCAGCTTTCGGCCGCGGAGGGAGATGCGGAGTCCAAGACCAGGCGGCGCGGCGGGCCTCGTCCTGCTGTTGAGCCTTCCGGGACTCCTGTTCTCTTGCGGGCAGGCTTCCCCGAGCCCGGCCGCGACGGCGACGCCGACCCCTGACCCCCCGCCGGGTGCCAGCGACTGGGTCATGTACGGACACGACGCGAGCCGCACCGGCTACAACTCGGGGGAGATCACCATCACCGCCGCCAGCGTGAGCCGCCTCGCGCCGCGCTGGCAGGCGGACATCGGCATGGGCGACTTTCCCCCCTCCGGCGCACCCACGGTGGCGGGAGGCCGCGTCTTCGCGGGAAGCAGCCGGCCCGATGGCGATAACTTCTTCGCCTTTACCGCGACCACGGGGGCGGCCCTCTGGACGGCCGATGTGGGTCATCATCCGCCCTCCGACTTCGACGTGGGCCTCGGGGCCACCCCGGCCGTCTCCGGCTCCGTGCTCGTGGCGGGCGGCGGCGACGCTGCCTACTACGGGCTGGACGTCGGGACGGGCGCCCTACTGTGGCGGCACGAGATGGGCGTGGGCCCGAGCGGCTTCACATGGTGCTCCCCCCTTATCGTCAACGGCCGCGTCTACATCGGCATGTCTTCAGAGGGGGACAACCCGTCCGTGCGGGGCGAGTTGCGGGCCCTGGACCTCACGACGGGAACTCTCCTCGCGAACCAGTACTTCGTCCCCGACGGCCTGAGGGGGGCGGGCCTCTGGAACTCGCCGGCTTTGAGCCCCGACGGCCGCCTCTTGGCCGTGGCCACGGGCGAGGACTTCGACGGCTACGACGGCCCCTACAACCGAGCGATGGTAACGCTCGATCCCGTGACCCTGGACATCCTCCAGGCTGACAAGGAGGGCGCCACGAACCAGGACCTGGACTGGGGCACGACACCCGTCTTCTTCAAGGATCGCGGGGGACGGACGCTTCTCGGGGCCAACCACAAGGATGGCGTCTTCTACGCCTACGCGGCGGACTCCGTCGCGGCGGGGCCCATCTGGCAGCGGAGCATGGGCGTGAGCATCGGCATGATGCCCGCCTACGACCCCGGCCGGGGGGCCGGGGGCACGCTGTTTTTCGTGGGCGACAACGGGCAGCTCTTTGGGGTCGATCCGGCCACGGGAGCGGACCGCTGGCCCCCGGTGGCGGTCGGTTTCATGTTCGGCAACATGGCCTTGGCCAACGGTCTCATCTTCGTCAGCTCGGGAGGCAGCGTGGTCATCCTTGATGCCAACAACGGCACCGTGATCCGGACTCTGACCCCCACGGACCCCGGACCCTCGTACTCCGGCGTCGTCGTGGCGGGCGGCTTCGTTTACTGGCTATCCGGACCAAAGCTGAACGCCTGGAGCGTGTCATGAGAACCTGGCCCTTGGCCATCCTGATCGCGGCTAGCGGCTGCGGGGGCGGCGGCGTCACCAGCCCCTCTGCGCCCGTAGCCACGCCCACCCCGGCCCCGGTCGGGTTCTCGATCTCGGTCAACCCCAACCCCGTGGTCGCGGCGGACAGCGCGGATCCCGACACGCCCCTCGTGGCGACCTGGACGGTCAAGGTCACCTCCACCTCCGCGCTGGGCGCGCGCGTCAACTTCGTGAACGCGACGCTGCGCGACGGAACGAGCGGGGCCGAGGCCGAGCCATCGGGGATCGTCACCCTAGCCGCCGCCGACATCACGGCTCAGGACGGCACCAACCGGGTGGAGCCGCGGAGCAGCCTCACCGTGAGCGAGTCGCTGCAGTACCGGATGCCCTCGGGAGGTCGGACGGGGACGCTGACCGTGACCGCGCAGTTCCGGGACGACAACGGCAACCTCTCCAGCCAGTCAGACCAGGCCGCCGTGAACTGAGGGCCCGCCCCCCGTCTCTCCCCGCGGCGGAGCGCCCTCCCTGTCCGGTGGCGCCCAGGAGAGCCCCTGTTATAGGATAGGGGGCTCAAGTAGGTGGAATCGGCCACCGCCATTGGTTCTCAACCATACGGGAGAGGTCATGCGTTCAAGCTTGCGTTACGCCGTGTTACCGTCCTTCGCCTTCATTGCCGGGCTCGCGCTCGCGGGCTGCGGCTCGAGTCCTTCCACGCCCACTCCTAGCCCGAGCCCGACTATTGCCCCCACGTCCAGCCCGACCCCACCCCCGACCACGATGCCTTCCCCATTCGGCCAGTGTGTCCCCACGCCGCCACCGCTGGCTAAATTCGCAGTCAGTGTCCACGTGAACAACGGTTTCAAGCTGGTGTTGGATTCGCGGCCCGTTGTCGGACCGGACTCCGCTTACTGCAGCACCTACGCTGGTACCAGCGGGCAGTTTTGCTCGACTGCACCCGAGGGCGACCCCCGGGCCCTGCCCTGCGACATCCTGATCACCGGAAACGCGAGTGACACGGGCCGTCCGGGTCCCACCTGGACCTGGAACGGCAAGCCCTGCTTCCCGATCGGAAGCAACGCGGGGGGCATACCCGGCTGCGAGAACCATCCCGACAACCAGTTCCTCGTGATCGCCCGCGGTCCGGGGAGTTACTTAGCCTGCTCCTCTCATGGCGTCTGCGGGGGTTACGATGGCCCCTTCTTTGGGTCGGTCGAGGAACCCGTGACCAGGTAAGAGACCTGCGCAACCCAAAGCCCTGACGGGCGGTCTACGGGAAGGCCCCCGGCTTCTCGCTGAGGACGCGGTAAGCGGCGATCTCGCGCTTCTTGCCCTTGACCGTCTGCGGCCCCAGCGACTCGCACTCGAAGAAGTCCTTGACCTCCGCGTAGGTGTTCTCCCCGATCACGATCCAGCTGGGGTGGGCCACGTGGCCCTCCAGCCGCGAGGCCAGGTTGACGGCGTCGCCGAGCACGCTGTAGTCCTTCCGCTTGGGGGACCCGATGTCCCCCGCCACGACCCTCCCGCTGTTGATGCCCGTGCGGAGCTGGATTTGGGGGAGCCCGGTCCGCTCGGCGTTGAGCTCGTCGACCATGCGGTGCATCTCGAGCGCCGCCCGCACCCCCCGGACCGCGTGGTCGGCTTGGGGCAGGGGGGCCCCGAAGACGGCCATGATGCAATCCCCGATGTACTTGTCCAGGGTGCCCTCGTACTTGAAGATGCACTCCGTGAGCTCTCCAAAGTACTCGTTGATGGTGCGCCCCACCTCCTGCGGCTCCATGCCCTCCGCCATGGTGGTGAAGCCCACGAGGTCCGTGAAGGACACCGTGGCGTGGCACTCCTGCATCTCCAGGCGATCGAGCGCGCCACCGCCGCCTTTGAGGATGGTCTCGATGACACCTGGCGAGTGGTAGCGCTCGAGCTTGGCCCGGGTGGCCTGCTCTTCCTGGATCTTCTCCGTGAGCCGCTGACGCTCGATGGCCACGGCCGCGTAGTTGGCGAAGGCGCCCAGGAGGTCCAGGTCCGCGGTCTCGTAAGTCCCGGGCTTAAAGCCCTCGTCCACGTAGATGATCCCGATGACCCGGTCCCGGTCCCAAAGGGGGACGCACATCGCGGAGCGCACCCCCAGCCTCAGGATGGAGGCGGAAGGGTCGAAGCGCTGGTCGCTCAGGGCGTCCGTCACCAGGACCGAGACCTTCTCCGTCCTCACCCTCTGCGGGATTGACCTCGGGATCTGGATCTTGTCTCCCTCGGGGGCGGTCTCGCGGTACTTGACGACCCGGGGGATGAGCTGCTCCCCCTCGAACAGCCCGAGCATGCCCCGCGCGCCGGCGATGTTCTCCAGCACGAGGTCCATGACCTTGTGGAGGAGCCCATCCAGGTTGTCTTCGGAGATGAGGGCCTGGGCGACCTGGGTCACCATGCGCAGGATCCGGTTGTTGCGCTCGAGCTCGTCGATGACCGCGGGGGGGGCTTTCTCCGCCGAGGGCACGGGGGCCTGCAGGAGCTGCTCCAGCTCCTGGGGACGCCGGATAAGGGCGCCGCTCGACTCGAGAATGCCCCCCTTCTCCTCGAGGAGGACGCTCTCCATGGCCGACTGGCCCTCCCGCAGCTCCAGCTCGAAGTTCCCGAGCACGACCTTGTCCCCGGCCTGGAGCGGCGCCTCCAGCACGCTCACCTTGTTCACCCGCGTGCCATTCCGGCTCTTGGCGTCGTAAATCGTGATCTCGTTCCCCTTGAACGAGATGGTGGCGTGAACGCGCGAGACGGAGTGGTCATTCAGGACGATGTCCGCCTGGGGCGACCGCCCGAGGACAATCTCTGCCTTGTGGACGGGATAGACCTTCTCCTGTCCGCCCTCTTTGTAGACAAGCTCGATCATCGGTGCATCGTTCCTCGGGGGCCCGGCCCAGAAGGTGGCGCGGTCGACCTGGGAGCGAGGGAGTCCCGGGAGCACCCCCTCATCGGGCGCAGACTACACGCGAGTGGGCGCCGCGGTCAACGGGTGGGCACGCGGGTCTGCAGGCGGGGGCGTCCGGAGCGGCGCCCCCACGCGAGCCTCAGGGGACGATCTTGGCGCTCGGTGGCGGGGCTTCCGCGGCTTGGCCGACGGCGGACTTGCGCGAGCGCAGGAAATCTTGGACGAGGACGCCGATGGATGCCGAGATCACGGAGCCGAAGATCGTCATCAGAACGGAGCCCGCATAGCGGAAGAGCGAAGTGCCTCCCGAGGGCTCGCTCCCGCTCGCCGGCGTCCGCCAGGCGAGGAGCAGATCCCGGCCGGAGTCGATGCCGAGCGTGGATTCCTTGCCGCGCGCGAAGTCGGCTTGAATGCTCTTCGTGCGGTCGTAACCCGTGCCCCGTATCCGAACCTGCACGACGTGCCTGCCCGAACTGACGGGAAGGGTCCGGCTGTAGGTGCCCTCCGTCTTCTCGAGCACACCCCAGAGCTTCTTGACCGCTCCCGTGATGGTGTCGGTGATGACGACGCTCCCGTCGATCCAGACCGTGAGGTCGGCGCTGCGAAAGTCATGGCGGCAGACCAGCCTCAGGGTGGCGGAGGGGAGGGAGAGGAAGACGGAGACGGAGAGAAGGATCGCGGCCAGAAGGCCGAGGGAGAGGGCGAAGCGGGCCTTGGGGGAAAGGCGTCGCACGGCATTCCACACGCCGTCACGAGCCTGGACCGCGGACCGCTTGAGGGCGGCGGAGCCGAGACCCAGCTTGGACTGCCCCCCCGGATTCTCTTCGGCCCTCACCGTGGCATCATTCTAAGACGAGAGCGGTCAGGTGGGAGGCCACGCGGGAGCGTCGCGCGGCCCACGCCCCCTCCCCGAACGAGCGCGGGCGAGGGCGGCCTCGAAGCGCGACCGCCCCTGAGTGGCCCTATGAGGCCGGGCGTCGAGGGGCAAGCTTGTCCGGAACGGGAGGCCCTGCCTTTTCAGCCGGGTATGAGGATCTCCCTTTGGACCTTGCCCTGCTTGTCGGCGATCGCCAGCTTCAAGCCTTCCTGCCGGGCCTCATCGGCGATCTTCAGCAGGGTCACGGCGAGCCGGAAGACCTCGGCGCGTGAGGTCTTGCCCAAGCTCTGTTTGAGCTCGTCCAGCGCTCGATCAAGCCGCTCGTCGATGCTGACGGTAAAGGTCTTCATCTGGGTTCCACGACTCTTGCGGTCGCTCCCCTGGCCTCGGGGAAGGGCCCGCTCTAAAGCTCGCAACGCAAACCTCCACCACTGACCAGCCCGGCCTCAGACCGCGGACCCGAAGATCACCGTATCCCGATGCCCGGCCTGCTGGTACGGAACCTTACGCTTGAAGTGTTCCTAGTCACGAATCCCGCAAAGACTACTCGAAACTAGAATCATTTGTCAAGCAGTTTAGAGTATCTTTAGCGTTGTTTATATGGGTAGTACAGATCCATTTAGCATATAGTTTTACCTTGACTTCTGTGTAGAGATTGAGTAGCCTGGCTCGGGTGGGGTTCCTGCAGTAGCTCGCGCCTCCTGTTGAACATGAGCCCCTAGAATAGTTTAAGGGGAGGATATGACGACCCTGGCCAAGCGCCGGGTCGATCTTGGCCAAGAGGCTCGCCGTTTCGGCGTTGTTCCGGAACCTGGCGATCGACCTCCACGGTTGGGATCGCGCCTCCCCGAGCGGGAGCTCTTGTTCGGGCCCTTCGCCGGTCGGCCCGGGCCCGTCGATCTGGAAGCCCTGGCGGAAAGGCTGGGTCCGGTCCTTGGACGCTGAGACGGGCCTGACTCCGCCGGAGGCCGCCAAGGCGAGCGGCCACCCCGCACCCGTGGGAGGGGCCGTCCCGGCCTCCCGCGACCGCGTGCTCAGCCTCCGGGTCGGCGAGGCCACGCTGATCCTGAGCGCGGATGCGGACGAGAAGGGCTATATCGCCGAGGAGCTGACCCTCGACCAGCTTCAGCGCCGCAACCTCGCTCAGAACATCGAACTGCGCCGAAGGTTTGCCTCTTATCTGCTCTCGATTCACTCCGCGGTGAACGCCGCCGTTCTCGTCCTCGTGTTCTTGATCGCCCTGAACAAGGCGACGCTCTCCGAGAGGGTGATCATCACCCTGATCGCAAGCACGGTGGCCGAGCTGGCCGGCCTCGTCCTGGCCGTGGCCACCTACCTCTTTCCCGCGCCCAAGGTTCGCGCCGCGGCATCCGGCGTCCCAATCGAAAAGAAGACGGGATGAGTTCGGGAGCGCCCCCTCTCCTGATAGACCGCCCCCGGCCGCGGGGCTTGCCCAGCCAAGAGACAGCGGCGGCAGGCAAGGGCGCCCGCGGTCCTTGGGAAGAGTCTCGCGCCTGGACCCCGGGCGCAGCTGACGGTGTCGAATCCGTCAGCGGTGCGCAAGGCGCCCCGGCTCGGCGGGAGGATACTCGCGCAAGCGGCAGGACGAACCGCCCGCTGCGTTGCACTCCCGCATCAAAGGGGGGGGAGTCATGTCCTGGCTCGGCCGGAGAGGAGCCTTTGGGCTCCTCGCGTCGATGGTTCTCCACGCCAGCCTCTTGGGCGCGGTCGTGATCCTTCCCCTCCTGGCCCCGAGCGCATTGCCCGAGACCGCCCCGCAGTCGGTCACGGACGTCTCTTTCCTCGCCGTGCCCCGCTCCGCCCCGGCACCGCCGGGAGGACCGCTGCACCACCTCTCCAGCGTCCCGCGCCCGGCGGCTCCGACCCGAGCGGAGATGCCGCCCGGAGCGCCCACGCCGGCCATCACCGACGTCGGCGACCCGCCCGACGACACCCAGGCTCAGGGTTGCATCGGCTGCTCCCTGGTCGGCGATCCCGTGGGGGACCCGAGCGGCCCGCCCGATGCGGGCGGGCCGGCGGGGGCCGGGCGCGGGCCCATACGGGTGGGGGGTGACCTCCGCCCTCCCTTGAAGGTACGCCACGTCGCTCCCGTCTTCCCCGAGATCGCGAAGGTCGCCCACGTGCAGGGTGTGGTCGTCATCGACTGCATCATCGGCCCCGACGGCAGGGTGGCCGATGTCCGCGTCCTGCGTGGGCATCCCCTCCTGGAAGGCGCGGCCGTCGATGCCGTCCGGCAATGGCTCTACCGCCCCTCGCGCCTCAACGGGCAGCCGGTCGCCGTGGTCATGACCGTCACGGTCACGTTCACGATCGGCCGCTAGCCCCGCGCCCGAGGGTTCCCACCTGAGCAAGCCTTCGCGGCTGGGCAGCATCGATTTTTTTGAATGCTTCCAGGGCCTTGGGGGCTCTCGCCCCCCTCGCCCGAGCGCGGAACCGGGCACCCTTCCCCATCGTATGGTTCTGCAAGCCGTGGCTTGCCAAGTGGGGCCACCCAAATTGGACGAGGGAGCGAGACTCATGAACAAGATCCGTGCCTTATGCGCTGTCGCCGTCGTGACCCTGGTCTTGCCGGCCGTCTACGCCGACGCGCCCGCGGGGCGTCGGTTCGAGTGGAGCACGAAGTCCCCGGAGGCAAGGAAGCTTCTGACCGAGCTTCAGCTCCGCATCGAGAACTTTCAGGGCGGCGCCGAAAATATCGAGCTCGCGAAGAAGCTCGTGGCCGCCGACCCCAACTTCGCCATCGGCCAGTACTACCTCTCGGCCGTCACTCCCGGGCCCGAGGCGGAGAAGGAATATGACAAGTCGCGGATGCTGGCCAAGAACGCCTCCGAAGGGGAGCGTCGCTTCATCGAGGCCATGTCCTACGTGCGCACGAACCAGGGAGTGGACTTCAAGAAGTCGATCGATCCCCTGGAGGCCCTGGCCAAGGACTACCCCAACGAGCGGCTGATCCAAGTGATCCTGGGGCAGCTCTACGCGGGCGACAACAAGGGCGCCAAGGCGCTGGCCGCCTTCGAAAAGTGCCAGAAGATCGGACCCAAGACGGCCCGGGTCGAGGCCTTCCTGGCCGGGGATGACCTCCTCAAGGGCCGCTACGTAAAGGCCCGCACCACATACGAGTCGGTTGAGAAGAGCCTGCCCAAGGGCTCGGTGCCCTTCGCGATCCGCTTCGGGGTGACGTTCAGCCATTTGTACGAGGGCAACGTCGACGCGGCCCTCGATTCGCTCCGCACCTACCTGGCCGAGTACAAGGGAGGCGGGCTCGATCAGCAGTTCCCCGAGGTCTTCATCTGGAACGCCATGGCCCGCATCAACCTGGAGAACGATCGGCTCGACGAGGCCATGAAGGACTACGAGAAGGGCTACGAGAGCGTGCCCGGAAGCAAGCTGCCCGAGGACCAGAAGCAGACGTGGCTGGGCCGGCTGCGCCACGGGAAGGCCCGCGTGCTGGCCAGGATGGGCAAACATCAGGAAGCGTGGGCGGAAGCGGAGGCGGTCAAGAGCATGATCGAGGCGGGCGGAGAGCCGGCGAAGCAGTACTGGCCCGCCTACCACTACCTGGCTGGCTACGTGAAGCTCCAGGCGGGCGAGTACGCCCAGGCGGTCGAGCACCTGAAGCAGGCGGAGCCGGAGAACCCCTTCCACACCTTGCTGCTGGCCCGCGCCTACGAGAAGCTGGGGCAGAAGGAAGACGCGAAGAAGGCGTACCAGAAGATCGTCGAATCCGAATGGGTGGGAATCGAGCGACCTCTGTCCTACCCCGAGGCCAAGAAGAAGCTTC
>Ga0210409_10008449_pt1 | contig 10480 bp, 14 predicted proteins | sample IncBWH17MmetaG_FD_161649 | JGI IMG/M metagenome (GOLD analysis project Ga0210409, IMG submission 161649) | Forest soil microbial communities from Barre Woods Harvard Forest LTER site, Petersham, Massachusetts, United States - Inc-BW-H-17-M | ecosystem: Environmental > Terrestrial > Soil >...
ATGCAAAATCCGCGGCACGACCCACCCCTCGTCTCACGCACAGGGGCTGGAAGGCAAGGAAATACCTTCTCCTTCCGGTCGAGGGAGAAAAATGTCCTTGACTTCTCCTCTTATAGATCGAGATTTTGCGTCAACTGAGATAAGCAAGAACAGCCATTGGTCCAGCCAAAATCAGTTGAGGCTGCTCTTATCTGGGTTGTAGTGGAAGTGCAAACGCAGCGCGAGAGGTGCACCGGTGTACTGGCTGGGTAGAGGTGGGAATGGGTTTGACTGGGTTAAGCCTCCCAACGCGGCCCGGTCCAGAAATTCATCGCCAGAACTAGCTACCAGGCGCATGTTTGTAAGCTGGCCATCGGTGGTAATGGCGAACTCAATCGTGACCTCGCCAGTCTTCGTCTCTGTGAAGGGAATCTGACGATACCAGTTCGCCTCAATTGTTTTCGAAATGCCTTGAACATATGGACCAAAATCTATTCCCTGGGTGCCGCCGAGGAGTTCAAAGTCACCCGTCACGCCGCCGCACTCCACCACTTTCAGAATAGTGAAGCCCTGCTTTGTGCGAATGACGTCGGAAACATCGCCTACCTTCATAGAAAAGACCTTATCTTCTAGGCTCTTTGCAAGCTGGCCGCGCCTGAACAATCCGAGTGCACCACCAAGACCAGCGGAAGGACCATCAGAGTATTTCTTGGCAACGTCCTCGAACCTTGCGCCTTGCCGGATAGCTTCACGAGCACCATCGGCCTTGAGTTGTGCAGCGGCAATCTGCGCCGCGTCGTCAGGTTGAGGCGTGCGAATCAGGATTTCGCTCAGACAGACTGAATCGGCGGGTGGTGCAGGACGCTCGGCTGAGGGGGGCGTTGCGGACGAATGCGAAAGGAGAATCAACAACGGGGCAAAGCACGTCATGGCGCTCATCATGTGCCTCATTCGCAAGCGCTATTCTACATTGGTTGGCGGTGACAGGCGATTACACGTTTTGACCTGAGGTCAACGAGTGAAATCGCGATGTTATGCCAAGTGAGACGACTGCCTACCCGTCGCAACTCGGATAACCTCCTGCTTGCCTACGATGCATCACTAATCGGCTTAGGTGCGACGCGCGTTCCGCCTGCACATCACTCAAAGCGATAGCGGAGAGCTTCTGCGACAGCTCGATATCCAATTCGACGGTAGATGGAATTTGACGTGGGGTTCGCCAAGTCAGTGTAGAGGATACAGCGATATCCAGCGTCACGCAGCCGTCTGGAAAGAGCGTGAACGCACCCTGCCGCGCAACCATGGTTCCGTTTTTCAGGGGGAGTATAGACGCCCGACAGGCGGACTACTCCATCTACCGGCTCGCGGGCAACAGCCATAGAGACCGTTTCTCCGTTTCGATCCCACAACCACAGTTGTCCGGCCGCCAACCCTCGATCCACACGCAGTTCGGTATCGTCAGCAGACTCACCAATTTCATGCTGGAAAGCACGGCTCCAGAGAATCATCAAGCTGCGATCTCTCAGACCTGCCTGCCGTAGCGTGCCATCGATATCGGGAACTTCTCCAACCTCCAGAAGTTCATAAAGGCGGTTCCCCTGGAAAGGCGTGGCTGCCGATTTGGAACGCTCGCTCCATTGGCCCGAGAAAATCGCCGCTGTCGCCGCCTCGCCGTTGACTCCTGGCAGAGCGACGCCCGTATCTGCAATCGCGTCCGCCATTGCTGCTGCTACCGGCGGTTCCATCGGTGTCAGCATCGCTGGGAATGTCAGGGGCGACTGCAGTACAACACCAATTACGTCTTCCCGTTGAATTGCCATCCAATAGCGGCCCGGATCGCCTTGTGCAACGCGCGCGTGCAGGATCGAGAGAACCAGATTGTGGAAAACCGGTTGCGAGGAAAGGAAACCTCCGGCCCTGTTCAAAACGAAGGCAGGGTCTTCACTGAATACCACCTTGAGTTCCATTTAGGAGATTCTACTTGCTTTGGAGTGCCGGTCTGAATGGGTTGATAGGCGGGTGCGCAATTCGGAGCGCGTCACGGGCTAACAGAGGTCAACTGTTGAAACCAGGCCTTAACACTCAAAACCCCGGACGAATGGTCGCCCAGAGCCGGAGTAGTCGCGGCCCAAAGTACGCCTGAACTGCATGAACATGCTGGCACCCGGCCAGTGTCTCTAAGGCTTCCGAAACCAGATCGCGCACGTACTCATCTCCGTTTTCGAGTTCCATTTCCAAAAATCTAATCGCGGTTCTGACCTGCTCAAATTCTTCTATTCCCGCCCGATCACAAATGAAACGCGCTAGGTCATTCGTGATGGGATAACCCAAGGTGCCGTCCCGCCAGTCTAGATCGATCGAAAAATCGGGAACTGTGTTCTGGAGCCGCTCAATTAGGTTGTCGCGTGTGATCTGTATCTCTGTATCGAATACGACATGCCGCGTCATTCTATGTGCAAGGTCTTAACCTTGCAATGTCAGTTGATGAGTTGATGTAAGCAGGCCATAGATAGGATGAGAACGTCGATCCCCGATCACGGATGGCGTTAAGCTACCAGTGATCAACGCACTCTAAGGTGCAATCAAAACAGCTAAGGAGATCGACCTTGCAGAAGCATAACAATTCTGGAAAAAAGAGTGAACCGACAACGAAGCGGGCGAAGTCGCGGGGCCCAGTGCAGCGGGATACGAAGGAAGTGCTGGCAGAGCTGGTGGGAAAGCTGAAGGAAAAGCTGGATCCGAAAAGAGCGGCAGGCGCGAGCGCGGGAGATGGACATCCGCGAGGTGAGCTTCGGCCCAATCTCGACCTCTCGACCGTCTGACAGTGGGAGTGGATCTGGGGGAGCAATGGAGCCATTACTGCATTTTGGGTTTAGAGGGGGAAACGCTGGCGGAGGGACAGTTGCGGACAACGCAGGAGGATTTTGCCAGCTTCTTCCAGGGGTGGAATGCGGCGCGGGTGGTGATTGAGGTGGGAACACATTCTGCTTGGGTGCAGGAAGTCATCCGCGGTTGTGGGCACGAAGTGCTGGTGGCCAACCCGCGGTTAATGGAGGGATCGAAGCGTCGTAAGCGCAAGAATGATCGGATCGATGCGAATAAGCTGGCCCGATTGGGGCGCGTGGACCCGGAGTCGTTGTATCCGATCCAGCACCGCAGTCGGGAAGTGCGGCAGGATCTGGTGATGCTGCGGGCCCGCGATGCCTTGGTGGCGGCGCGGACCGAGATCATCAACACCACCCGAGGTTTGGTCAAGAGCATGGGCACGCGGCTAGCCAAGTGTTCCAGCCGGAGCTTCGCACAAAAGGGAGAGGAGGCAGTTGCGGTGGAGATGCGGGAAGCGCTGCTGCCCTTGGTGCGTTTGGCAGCAACCCTGAGTGCTGATATTAAGGAGTACGACAAAAAGATAGAAGAGTTGGGCCGGGAGAAGTATGGGCACACGGCGTTATTGCGGCAGGTGAAAGGGGTGGGGCCGATCACGGCGCTGGCCTACGTATTGACCTTGGAGAATCCGCAACGATTCGTGAAGAGTCGAGATGTGGGGCCGTATCTGGGATTAGTGCCGAAGCAAGAGGACTCGGGAGAGAGCCAGCCGCAATTAGGAATCAGCAAAGCCGGAGATACGATGGTGCGCAAGCTTCTGATGGGGAGCGCGCAGTACATCTTGGGACCGTTTGGACCGGACACGGACCTACGACGATATGGGTTGCGGCTCTGCGAGCGTGGTGGGAAGAATGCGAAGAAGAGAGCGGCGGTAGCGGTGGCCCGGAAGCTGGCCGTCTTACTACACCGGCTGTGGGTGAGTGGAGAGGTGTACGAGCCGCTGCACAACGCGATGTCGGCACCGATCGCGGCGGCAGCCTAGCCGGCCAAGGGGAAGGGGAAAGAGGCCGAAGGCGAGAGGACAATCGCCACGCGATTTGTTTTGGAGGGCAGGACCGAAGTTGATGAAGCGAGAACCCGAGAACCAGAGTCGATGCAGGAGCTTTGGCAGACAACGACATCCACCGCCTTGTTCGGGTGACTGCGTAATGAGCGCTGGTCTATGAAGATCTCGCCATAGATGGCAGCCCCAACAATCCCAGGTTCATCACGGCAGTGATGGACCTGGGTATTTAGATCGAACCCCAACTTGCACCGGGCCCTTAAGCGGCCCATTCAGAGTGCGGATAGAAGCATGGCAATGGTGGGGTGGCGTCGGCCAGAGTTTCCAGTAGGACTTGGTTCGAAGCAAATCCAGAATGTTCTGTGACCAAAACGAAACGATGATGATGCAGAATTCCAGAACGGTGCGGCGGAGTGTGGATGCCAACGAGCAAGCTCGAGAAAGAGCGGAAACCACTCAACTAAGGAACGAAGCTCAACTGAACTGCGTTTCGCTTCGTTCCCAGCTCGATTGTGAAGTGACTGGCGGGGCTGTCCAGGGTCAAGATGAACGCCCTTTCCGGGCGCCCTTGACAGCCCCGCCAGTCACCACCGGGTCGATACCGCACGGAAGAGAACTAGCATTAGGCGCACTCAATACGCGGAAAACAGACAAAAGCGGGGGTGCTGTGGGTCGAGCGAGTTGCCAGTCGTCGCTCGTGAGCGATCCTAACGCAAAAGTTTCTGCGGAAAATGTGGCGAAAGCCACAAAGAACAAGAAAAGTAAGGAGGGCCGCCACGTCGGCCTTGACTTTATTGACCTTCTCATAGAAGTGCTCATTGACACGGACCCGGCTTCTCAAGGAAAACGCATATCGCACGCAGCACATTTGACCGTCTGAAAATCGACGCCGGGGATCGGATCGAGGGGCAACTACTCAAAGGGAGTTACGGGACGCAAATGTTCTCTTACTTAGACGATTGCACCAAGTTGGCATACTTGTCACCCGGTTCACCTCGACAAAGCGTCAAATTTTTCAAGGTCGCAGACGGAGGGGAGCAAGCCTGGCCCCATGCATATGCTTTACCCCACGCATACTCTTTGACGACATCAAGCGCAAAGGCCATCGCCTCCGGGGTAAGGTAATACTCCCAGGTGTCCGATTTTTCGTCTCTGCGCAAAAATAGGGCGGCCCCATCTTTTGTAGCGACGTACTGAAGCTGAGTCTCAAAACTCTCTTCTAGCGCCTTCCCCTTGGCCTTATACTCACGAGTAGTCATCGTCACTTTGTACCAACCCACCGCTGTACTCACACTGGCGCTCCTTTGCCTCCTGATTGTAGACGATGGTTGTTGAAATGAGGGGGTCGCTCATTGAGTGGTTTTGAGCGCAATGAGGATGTTTTGCCAGCTAGGCCGAGGACGGCCCGTAGAGCATAATCAATCTCGGTATAGCGGCATGAAACACCTAGCGGTTGTCCGAACATGCTGCTGGGAAACATGGAGGTAACGGGCCGTGGTTTTCAGGCTGCGATGCCCCAACAGGATCTGGATGGTGCGCAGATCGGTGCCCGACTCGAGCAGATGGGTCGCGAAGCAGTGGCGCCTATGTGCCCAGAGACATAGGCGGCACTATCTACCCTTCCTGACTATGTCTTGTAAATCTGCGAGGGCCCGATTTCCAGGGTGTCTACTTGAGGCGGTATAGACATATTCTGAGCTCCTTCTACTAGCCCGCAGAGTCGGGGAAGGAGTCCACCATGAAGTGCATCATCAACAACCAAGTGGTTCTATCGCGAGCGCCGGAAGGGCCGCTCGCGACACAAATTGGCTCGTTTGCGGAATCGGTGAGTAAGCAGGGATACAGTTTGGCATCGATTCATCGACAGGTTTTGCTCGCTGCATGTTTTAGCCGATGGCTTCAGCAGAACGGGGTTGGACTGCGCAGCCTCTGCTCCGATCACGCGGCACGGTATCTACGATATCGCGCTCGACGCGTACGACCTGGCCGGGGGGATGCCGCTGCCCTCAAGCATCTCATCGGCTTTTTGCGCGATGAGGGCGTGATTCCCCGCGAAAAGAAATTGGCACGCCCGACTCCGGCTGAGCATTGTGCCCAGGTGTACGGTCGGTATTTGCAGGAAGTGCGCGCGCTGGCCCGCCCGACAATCATCAACTACGTTCCGTTCATCCGCAGTTTTCTCGAAGACCGTTTCGGTTCCGGACGAGTCACGCTCTCGCATCTGTGTGCAAGCGATGTTGTGAGATTCGTACAGCACCAAGCGCCACGACTGCACACAAAGACGGCGAAGCTCATGACCACCGCATTGCGCTCATTCCTGCAGTACGCGCGATATCTGGGGGAAGTGACGCTGGATCTGGCCGCCGCCGTTCCCGTCGTCGCCAACTGGTCGATGACGTCGATCCCGCGCGGGATTTCCATGGAGCACGTACGCCAACTCCTGGCCAGTATCGATCGTCGCACCGCAGTTGGGCGGCGAGACTATGCCATCTTGCTCATGCTAGCGCGATTGGGATTGCGTGCAGGGGAAGTGGTATCTCTCGAACTCGGTGACATTGACTGGAACCTGGGACAAGTAAATGTGCGCGGCAAGAGTGGTCAGCGCAACCGACTGCCCTTGACCACAGAGGTCGGGAAAGCCATCGCTGCCTACCTGCAGCGAGGACGACCCCATAGCACCAGCCGCCGCGTCTTCTTACGAGCGAGAGCCCCGATTTGAGCTTTTCGCGGGGTGAGTGGCATTGACTCTATCATTCGGCACGCGCTCCAGCGTGCCGGCATCCAGGCTACAACCTCAGGGGCTCACCAGTTTCGCCATGGATTGGCCACCGAGATGTTGCGCCAAGGCGCTTCGCTGAGCGAGATTGGCGACTTGCTCGGCCATCGCCATCCACAGACCACCAAGATTTACACCAAGGTTGACATCAAGGCATTGCGTACGCTGGCTTTGCCGTGGCCGGGAGGTGTGCGATGAACACGCTTCGACAGGCCGTTCAAGAATACCTCAGTCTGCGCCGCAGCCTGGGGTTCAAGCTGCAGGACGCAGGCAAGGGATTGATTGATTTCGTCACCTTCATGGAGCGCCACCGCACTTCCCATATCACCCAGGCATTGGCGCTCGCTTGGGCTCAACAGCCGGTAAACGTCCAACCCGCCCAGTGGGCGAAACGACTGAGCTTCGTGCGCGGATTCTCGCGCCATCGTAGTGCCACCGATCCACTAACCCAGATTCCTCCCCAGGGATTATTGCCATTTCAGCCGAAACGGGCTCGGCCGTACCTGTACTCAGGCGATGAAATTCGAAGCTTACTGCGCGCTACTCTCGACATGCCCTGTCGCTGTGAGCTCAGCAAACTGCGACCTTGGACTTACCATTGTCTATTCGGACTACTGAGCGTCTCCGGCCTACGTCTCGGCGAAGCGCGCAGTCTCGAGCTTCAGGACCTGGATCTTAAGGCGGCGGTGTTGACGATCCGGAGCGCCAAGTTTGGCAAGTCTCGACTCGTGCCGTTGCACGCATCGACTTGCAAAGTACTTGCTGACTACCTCGCACGGCGCAAACGTCATTGGGCGGGACGAGAAGTCTCCTCCTATCTGTTCGTTTCCAACTGGGGCAATCGTTTGGATGGCGGAGAGATTCATCGAACTTTCTATGCCTTGTCCCGGCAGATCGGTCTGCGTGGCATATCCGACCATCACGGGCCACGTCTGCATGACATGAGACACCGATTCGCAACCAATACGCTGGTAGCGTGGTATCGGTCCAACCAAGATCCAGAATGCCTGCTGCCGATCCTGTCCGCCTACCTCGGTCATGTCCACGTTGCGGACACGCAGTGGTATTTAAGCAGCTCTCCGGAGCTGATGCGAGAAGCCATGCGCCGGCTCGAGCATCGCTGGGAGGACCGCCCATGATCACCCCAACCACCCTGGCTCCGCTTTGCAGTGTTTCTTTACCCAGCGCTTGATGCAGCAGCGTCAGGCGAGCCCCCACACCATCAGTTCCTATCGCGACTCCTTCCGTCAGTTCCTGAAGTTCGTTCAGCAGCGGTTGGGCAAGCCGCCGTCACGCCTGAGCTTCGAGGAGATCGATGCCCCCTTGATCGTCGCTTTCTTGGATCAACTGGAGAAGCGCCAAGGCCTGAGCGTTCGCAGTCGCAATCTGCGCCTCACGGCGATTCACTCTTTCTTTCGATACGCGGCGTTTGAAGCACCAGCACACTCTGCACAGATCCAGCGTGTGCTCGCCATCCCCAGCAAGCGCTTCACTCGCACCTTGGTCCAGTTCCTCACTCGTCCCGAAGTCGATGCCATGCTGGCCGCCCCGGATCAGTTCACTTGGTCTGGTCGGCGCGATCACGCCTTTCTGCTCGTGGCGGTGCAGACGGGCCTGCGCTTATCGGAAATGACTGGGCTCAAACGCGCGGACCTCTTCGTTGGGGCCGGCGCTCACCTGCGCGTGATCGGCAAGGGCCGCAAAGAACGCTGCACACCTCTTGCCCAATCCACACTCGCCGTGTTGAAAGCCTGGCTTCGAGAACCGCAACGTGGTGAGGGCGACGTGCTCTTTCCCAGCGCTCAGGGTGAACGTCTCAGTGTCCACGGTGTGCGGTACCTGTTGACCAAGCACCGCATGGCGGCATCCAAAGTCTGCCCGTCGTTGAAGGGAAAACGCGTCACTGTTCAATCGCCTGAGGCACACGATGGCGATGGACCTTCTACAAGCGGGCGTGGATCGCTCCGTTATTGCATTGTGGCTCGGACATGAGTCGGTGGAGACCACGCAGATTTATCTCGAAGCCACACTCGCAATGAAGGAGCGGGCCCTTGCCAAAACGTTACCGTCGCACGGCAGACCGGGGCGCTACCAACCGGGAGACCAACTGCTAGGCTTCCTTAATAGTCTGTAGAACAGAGAAAACGGAGAAAACTATGTCGGGTGATTGATCGACTCGATTTGCGTTGGGGCCTGTAATTATTGAACGATCGCCAGACCACTCCATATCACTCGACATAGTCAGGAAGGGTAGATAGTGCCGAAGTGAATGGGGCGAGACCTTCTTGGTGATTCCAGCGCGACGGACGGCATTTTTAAAAACCGCGAAGACGTCGTTGTCACTGATCGGCTGGTCACCGTTTTTCTCGGGAAAGAGCCATTGCTCGGCTTTTTTGTGTCGCCAGTACTGCCGCAGGGTTTGAAGCAAAACGGGAGACAACATGACCAGTCGATCCTTTTGCCCTTTGCCTCGGACCGTGATGGTCATGCGCGCCGAGTCGATGTCGTTCACTCGCAAGATGGGCCACCTCGGAGCGCCGCACACCTGTTGCGTAGATGGTCATCAACAGGGCGCGAGTCTTGAGGTGCGAGGCACGGTGAGGATTTTTGCTACCTCCTCCCGGCTGAGAATCGTGGGTAGTCGCTGCTCCATCCGTGGGAAAGGAATCTCCTGCAGTAGGAACGCGCGCTGCAAAGTCTTGGCATAGAAGAATCGCAGTGCACAAACGATCTGGTTATAGCGTGACCACGGCAGCTTTTTTTTCTGAATCAGAAACAGTTGGTACTGACGAATATCCACGGCCCCGAGCTGATCGGGCGAACGATGAAAATGTTTAGCGAACTCGGCGACGTGTCGGAGGTACAATCGAATGGTTTTAGAAGAGTAGTTTCGCCGCTGGAGTTCTTCCAGCATGCGCTGTCGTAGTGGGGTCGTCATAACGCCTCCTAAGCGTGATGGCCCCACTTTATTACTTCTGACACACTACGGTTTTTCTGCCGCAAAGCGGCTTCGTTCAACAGACCTTAACACTCAAATTTCGACTTCTTTTGATTCACTGAAGAAAACAGAATCCCGCCGAAAGAACAAGCGCGACTCGCGGGCTAGGTGTCGCCATTGGCATGCAACGAGCCTTTTATCTGCTACTCTTCCTACTTGAGGCAGGACTTTTTTCCTACACATTCGTATAGTTGGTGAGGAATTGCCTTTGCACTTATCGACCCGACCGCGTGCGTGATTGAGGATCTTCGCACGAACCAAATGTAAACTCTGGAGAGGAGTGTTATCGATAAACCGATACTGCCAAACGCGATTTTCTGAGAGGTGAGGGCGATTGGAGGCACCGGCAGAACGGTCATTAATGTTTCCGGCCGGAACGAGTCACCGTGAGCGAAGGAATCTTGGTTCGTTTCGCTCTCATTGTGCAACTGTGGTGAAAGAATTCACGCAATTCGAGGTCGAACGCCTCCGAACAGCGCGGTCGATGAAAGTGCAGAACAGCTAGATCAGCCTGGAGACTTGCTTACCTTCCTCATCGCCGGATACCTAAATGCGAGAGCGCTCTAAAAACCGTAAATCGCCCGAGGAATTGCGAAGTCATCGCTGGTACGGAGTCAACGACCTCCGCTCCTTCGGACATCGATCGCGAACGGCACAAATGGGGTACACGACTTCGGACTACGCGGGCAAGCCAGTCATCGCCGTTGTGAACACTTGGAGCGAAATCAATCCCTGCCACACACACTTTAAGCAAAGAGCTGAGGAAGTTAAGCGTGGGGTCTGGCAGGCCGGTGGATTCCCCGTCGAAATGCCGGTGATGACTCTCTCTGAGAACTTTCAG
>Ga0210409_10008450_pt1 | contig 10480 bp, 12 predicted proteins | sample IncBWH17MmetaG_FD_161649 | JGI IMG/M metagenome (GOLD analysis project Ga0210409, IMG submission 161649) | Forest soil microbial communities from Barre Woods Harvard Forest LTER site, Petersham, Massachusetts, United States - Inc-BW-H-17-M | ecosystem: Environmental > Terrestrial > Soil >...
TCGGCACACTCTGGATGGTTCGGGGGCAGGTAATTAGGTGTATTGGGATAGGTTGGGATAAAGGCATGAGCTGGTTGGGTAGTGTGCGCTCATTACGACTGCGTGACCGCCTGGTTGGAATCCAGGCGATCAATTGCAGTTTCCAACCCCAGTAAACGCATTGAACTTTGGCAAGGTTAGTACTCAACTTCAAAAACGCAGGAGATGGCGGCCTTTTCAACGTTTTTGAGGTTCCTCAATTGGAGAAAGGATGGAAAATGGAGATTTGATCACCGCATTCGCCCATCAGGAAACACCCAGTGGGCTCCCTACAACTGGGCACGCAGTTCACGATGGGTGGGCGACTTTAAAGGGAGAAAAGGCTAATATCCTTTTCGGGTGGCTATATCCTTGCGTATACTATACGCTCGGATTGGAGGACCACCATATGCCCCAATCCCTTTCTGATTTAGAACAGCGACGTGAACTGATTGCTCAGCGCATTGCAGAGCTCGGCGACCTTCGCCCCGGCAGCGTCACCGCCACCTCGGGTCGATGCGGTAAGCCAGAGTGTCGCTGCCATCAACCCGGTCAGCTGGGTCACGGACCCAATTTCCGGCTCACCTATAAGGTCGATGGCAAGACGCTCTCGGAGGCATTGCCCACACCTGCGGCGATCCAGAAAGCCGAGCGCGAAGTGGAGGAGTTCCGTAAATTCCAGCAGCTCACTCGTGAGTTTCTGGGAACCAACACGGAGATCTGCCGTTTGCGGCCTCTCAAGGGGGAGTCAGAAACGGAGCTGAAAAAAAAACGATCGAAGCGATCCGTCAAGAGATCACGCGCGAAGTAGAGCAGTTCTTGCGGGTCGTGTTCGAGGATCGACGCAAGACGGGGCGCCTAGATCTGGAAGCGACGGAGATGGCCATGCGCTCGGCGCTACACCGGGCGGGCGCTGCGGCGTTGAGCCAACTACTGGAATTCCCAGCCCCGACCGAGGGAAGGCGCACGCTGCTTTGTCCTTGCGGCCAACAAGCCCACTACCGCGAGCAGCGCAGCAAGCCGGTGCTGACCGCCGTGGGCCGGGTGGAAGTTTTGCGCCCCTACTATTTATGCGCGCACTGCGGCGTCGGCCAATTTCCGATGGACGTCGAACTGGATATCGAGAATACGGAATTCTCTCCCGGGGTCCGCCGCATGCAGGCGATCGTCGGCCAGGAGGCGCCTTTCGATCATGGCCGCGAACAAATGAAAGTTTTGGCCGGCCTGGAGGTGACGACCAAATCCGTGGAGCGTACCGCGGAGGCCATCGGAGCCGATATCGCTCAGCAGGAACAAGCCGAGATCCAGAAAGCCCTCCAGTTGGAGCTGCCCGTGGTTTTCGGCCAGCCGATTGCTGTCCTGTACCTGCAGATGGATGGGACGGGAGTCCCGGTGGTGAAGAAAGAGACCGTCGGTCGGCAGGGCAAGAGCGAAGGCCAACCGGCCCATACGCGGGAAGTCAAATTGGGATGCGTCTTCACCCAGACGACGTGGGATAAGGAAGGCTATGCGATCCGCGATCCCGATTCCACCACGTATACCGGAGCGATCGAGAGCGCGGAAGAGTTTGGCCGACGAATCTATGCGGAAGCCTACGGACGCGGCTGGAGCCGCGCACTCCAGAAGGTCGTGATTGGCGACGGGGCCGAATGGATTTGGAATCTGGTTGGCCTACATTTTTCCGACGCCCTTCAGATTGTCGATCTCTACCATGCCCGCCAGCATCTTTGGGAGGTCGCGCGCAGGCTGTACCCGAATGAGGAAAAGAAACAAAAAGCCTGGATGAAGATCCACCAGAAACGCCTGCTGGATCGCGGGAAAATTGAAAAGCTGGTTGGTGCCCTGCGCTCGATCGAATCCGATAACCCCGAAGTAGCGAAGAAGATTCGCACCGAGGCAGACTATTTTGAGCGGAATCGAGAGCGCATGCGATACCCGAAGTTTCGCCGCCAACACCTATTTGTTGGTTCCGGCGTCATTGAAGCCGGCTGCAAGACGGTGGTCGCTGCCCGCCTTAAGAGGTCAGGAATGTTCTGGACCGTTCGAGGAGCGAACGCCATCCTGGCTCTACGCTGCTGCCATCTCAACGGTGAGTTTGAAGATTACTGGGTCGCACGTCGGGCGGCTTAAGTTTCACTTGTAAGTCGCGCACCCGATGTCAAGCATGTCAAGCAAAACGCGGTGGAAAGCAAGAAGATTCGGTGCTGGGAGCACTAGCGTCAAAAGAATCCCTTAGCGGTGCTAAAGCCGCGTTGATTTTACGGCATGAACCCATTACGCTCGCGGAGCCCGCGTCGTTTCCCAGTTTGAGCCAGCTACGCCCCATTTGTGCCGAGTAGACTCTAACAGCGCTAAGTGGTGAGGATGACGGCACCGGACTTCAGGTCGTAGACGGCGCCGACTACCTTTACTTTGCCCTCTTTGACGCGAGGGGCAAGGATCGGCTCCAGGCCTTCCAGTCGTGTGACTCCAATTTTGACATTTTGAATGATGGCGTTTTCCAGCGGGTCGCCGGCTTGCCCTTTGCTTTGGGTGACGGCAGGCTTGATGAGTTCGACCAAGCCGTTAATGGCGCCGGGGAGAGAATCCTTGGCGTTGATGTGCTGGATGGCAGCTTTGACCGCGCCGCAGTTGGAATGTCCGAGGACGAGGACGAGCGAGACGTTGAGTTCGGCGATGGCGTACTCGGTGCTGCCTTTGACGGTGACACCGGAGCCGTCGACGACGTTGCCGGCGACGCGCACGACGAACAGATCACCGACGCCGACGTCAAACAGGATTTCCGGAGAGACGCGGGAATCGGAGCAGGTGATGATGACGGCGTGGGGATATGGGCTTTGGCGAGAGGGCTGAAATCCGCGGGGCTGCGGCGAGGATTCAGGGTCTGGCCCTTCACAAAGCGTTGATTGCCTGCGAGAAGTTCACGCAAGGATTCGTCGGGACTGAGGGACTTGGGTTTAGCTTCCGTGGCAGGTTGTTGGGCGGCTAGGAAGAAATTTGGATGAGAAAGAGTGCATGCAGCCGCGGCAGTGAGACGGCAAAAATCACGACGGGAGGGGTTGCGGAAAGGGTGCATGGTGATGTCCTCCAAAGGCGGACATTGTACACGAGGGGCGTAGATGCGCGTCAATGATGCGGCCCGCGGGCGGCTGACGGAAGGCGGTCCGATACACGCGCGAACTTCCTCACCCCTGAACGGGTGGGCTGCAGAAGCTACAGGTACACGATCAAGGTACAAGGTCAGGGCGGGCATGAAAGCCAGCGCTACAGGGAAGAATGAAGAAACACCCTGGCAGTCACAGAGCAGCGAGGCCCGTTAGGCTGACGGAGGCAATGCCCTTTTGCTGGACTAGAACTTGGAAGCGTTCGCCCATGCCTTCGGGGAAGATTAGCGTTTTGAGCTGGAGCCGGGCGCGAAGGCGGGCGGTCTCGTCCATGCCCTCGTCGTAGAGATCGGCGAAATCATTTCCCTTCCCTAGCGCGAGAAGAAAAGCGGTTTGTGTGACCAGACCGAGAGTCTCGAGATCGTGGCGCTGGCCCCACAGGCGGAGCGCGCTGAAATTGACGTGCGCGGTAAGGTCTTGTTCGCCGGGCGCAGCGTAGAAGTCTTCGTTCGCGCGGTGATTGGCGTAGGCGAGGACGGTGCCCGCCATATGGTGGGAATCGAACAGGTCGGCGGCTTCGTGGCCGTAGTCGACGGTAAGCACAAAGCCGCGATCGAGGCGGCGAGCGATTTCGGTGATCCAGTCGCAGGCTTCGAGGCCAGCTTCCGCGTGCTGGCCATCCCGCAAAGAGATGTGTTGGGCGGCAAAATACTCGGTGATGGCACAAGTGGAAAGCGGCATGGGCAGTTCGGAGAAGCCAGTGCCATCCCAGGTGACGAAAATTTCGCTGAGGGAGTCTTCCTGTTGAAGGACGCGGTGGATGGGGAGCGCGTCGAGAAGCTCGTTGGAGAAGAGGCAGCCCGCAGGAATGCGAGCGGGAATTTCGATGGATGGGCTGCACTTCCCTTCCTGAACGAAGCGAGAGAGGCGCGCCGCCAACTGGTCGCAGCGCGAAGGCGAGCGCTCGACAGCGATGTAGCGAAGAGAGCGATAGAACTCGGGAAGCTTCGGTTGAGCAAATTCGAGGATGTGGCCGGCGAGACGGCCCACGCCTGCGCCGGCTTCGACAAGAAGAAATTCTGCGGGACGATCGAGTTGCTGCCACATCTCTGCGAATTGACGAGCCAGCAAGCGACCAAATATGGGATGAACATCGACGCTGGTGTAGTAGTCGGCGAAACGCTTGGATTCACCGCGGCTGTAATAACCGTGCACCGGATGGTAGAGACATTCGCGCATGTATTCGGCGAAAGTGATGGGCCCGAAACGGCGGATGCGCTCGGCGAGGAGAGAAGCGACAGGGGTCACGCCGAGGCGGCTCCCGAGTCGAGATCTTTTTGCAGCTGTTGCCAGATCAACTGAAAGACATCGCCAGCGGCGGAATCGAAAAGGACGAAATAAACGGTTTCGAGCGAGGAGCCGGCCTTCAGGTGCTTGACCGTTTCCGCGAGCATGATGCGCGCACACTCGTCCATGGGAAAACCGGAGACTCCGGTGCCGACAGCGGGAAAGGCGATGGTTTTGAGTTTGCGGTCAGCAGCGAGACGAAGGGAATGGGCCGTGGAGGTGGCGAGTGATTTGGGAGTCGTGGCGGTGCCGCTAAGGCTCATGCTGGCAGCGTGAATGACGTAGCGAGCCTTGAGTTTGCCGCCAATGGTAATGGCCGCATAGCCGACTGGGATGCTGCCGAATTCGTCACACTCGCGCTGGATTTCGTCGCCGCCCTTGCGGCGAATGGCGCCGGCTACGCCGCCGCCGAGGATGAGATCGTTGTTGGCGGCGTTGACGATGGCATCGACGTCCATTTCGGTGAGGTCGCCCTGCTGAATGATGATGCGCTCGGAGAGAGGTTTCATTGGAAGTATTGTAGAACAGATATCAGCGATCAGAAATCAGGGATCAGGGAGGCTAAGAACAAGCGACATTCTGCGCTGGTGCTGACACCGATGGCGAATGACCATTTGCACCGAATATCAGGTGTCAAAAGCGGCGGCTAGCCGCCGCACTGCAAAATCGTTCAGCGCGGTTGCGCAGCAATCGGAAAAGCCTCGCCCTGAACGGGCGAGCTACAGGTCGCGATAGGCAATGCCGTCGAAGCCGATGATGATTTGGGAACCGCGGAGAAGCACGGGCCTGCGAATCAGATTGGGGTGTTTGGCCATTAGCTTCAGGGCTTCGGCGCGCGTGGGAGGACGCTTGGACATCTGGCGCTTGCGATAGAGTTCATTGCGTGGATTGAGAAATTCCCTGTAATCGCGTTTGCCGATGAGTTGATCGAGTTCGGATTCGGAGAGGGACTGTTTGTCGAGATCGCGAGGAGTGAAGTCGAGTTTAAGTTCGAGCAAGAGACCTCTTGCTTTGCGGCAGGTGGTTCAGGTGGGCTTCTGGTAGAAAGCGATTTTGGTGTTGGACATTTTGTGACCTCCTTGGGGTCAGTGGCTGCGTTGAAGTTGCGATCCTTCGGCCCAAACTGCGGGCCTCAGGATGACACGCGCGGTTAGTTAGCGGTAGCAACGATAACGATACAGCCGAGCGGCTTGGTCGGACGAGTACGTCTGACTCCGTTAGGGAGCAAGCCGCTGAGATCGCCTCAGTAGCGGGGGACCTTGGGATCGACCTCTAGGGACCAGCGATCGATGCCGCCGGCCATGGACTTGGCGGATTTCACGCCCTGATGGCGGAGCCAGTTGGCAACATCGAGGCTGCGCATGCCGTGGTGACAGAAACAGATGACGTCGTCGTCGGTGTCGAGCGTCTGAAGATTGGAGGGAATGGAACCCATGGGGATGAGCACAGCGCCTTCGATGCGGCAGAGGGCGTGTTCGAGGGGCTCGCGGACATCAACGAGAAGGAGTTTGTCGCCGCGGTCGAGGCGTTGTTTGACTTCAACTGCGGTGATTTCTAGATCGTTCATGATGGCTCCAAAAAGAAAATCGTGGCCGAAGGCGTACCCCAAGAGCCCAGGTGCAAAACCGGCACCTGGGGCACCCGCCAGAAAAGCGCCCGCCTCCCCCACGGGGCAAGCAGAAGGCGGCCGCTACAAAACCAACGCGCCAGGAACAAAGAAAAGTCAAAATCCGCACCCTCAAAAAGCAGAGGGTGCGGCACCCGGAACCCAAGAACACAGGCTGAAGCCTGTGCTACAGAACCCGACGGCGAAACTGCTCACTGCTTGCCGGCGAAGAGGCCGCCGAGAATGGCGAACATCATGAAGATCATGATACCGACCACGCGGCAACCAAAAACCAGGCCGAGTAGTTTCCCTGGGCGAAGTTGCACCACAACATTGTACCGAACTATTGGATGGAGCCCTTGGCGGAGATCCACTGTTTTTCGACGGACTGAATCTCGTTGACAAGGGCGACATCTTCCGGTTGCGGCAGCATTTCTTTCAGGTGCTCGGCGTAGCCTTGCTCGCTGAGCAGTTCACCGGTGACGCTGTAGGGCTTGCTGGCGTGCTCGCCGATGAAACGGTTGAACTTCACATCGGGCACGTAGAGTTGCGTGTGGCCCGGGGGAACATTTTTGTTGATCATCTCAACGAGCTTGACGCATTCCTGGCGGTAGAGTTCGCGGCTGTGCTCGTTCATGCGAGCGAGGTCGGCTTCGGCCTTGGCGGTGGGCTCGTCGTAGCGGCCTTTCAAGCCCCAGACGTAAAACCAGTGGGCCGAGCTGGAATGATCGACACCAAAGAGGTCCAGGCTGACGGGAATCCATTTGTTGACGTATTTCTGAATGATGTTGGCGGGAACGACGCCGGCCTTGACGATGCGCTTGATGCCGTCCTGACCGGTGCCCAGATGGAACGACTCTTCCTTGAGCATGGGGATCATCGACTGGGCGAGCGGAGCGAATCCGGAATAGCTGAGCATGGTGAGCTGATACTTGCCATCGCGATCGACGAAGTCGGTGTAGACGAAGAAGTCGAGCCAATTGTTGACGTCCTGATTGAAGGCACCCAGCAGGCGCTTCTGATCGAAGGCGCGGCGTTCCAGCATTTTCTGAGCTTCAACGCGGCCGGAATAGCCGAAATGATTCATGAGCAGGTAGCACATCTGCCAGCCGTGGCGCATTTCTTCGGTGACCACGCGGCAGAGAGATTGGCGGTCGTGTTCGCTGGGAGAAGTTTCGAAGAGACGGCGCTGCTGCTCGACCGAGGCGAATTCGGTGTCGCCCTGGTACACGATGAGATTCAGAAGAGCGTCGCGCATGCGCTGGTCGGGAATTTGCATGACGCGCTCCCATTTGGGGCGGCCGCGGTAGGCGCCGAATTCGACTTCGTTGGAACGAGTGGGACCAAATTTGGCCTCAAACTGATAGTTGGTGATTTCCGGGTAGGCGACCCCGATGTCCTTTTGCCAGACGCGGAAGAGATCGACCCAGTCATCGAAAGTGGAAAGACGTGTTGCCGGCATAAGCGTTTGCCTCCTACAAATTTGATGCTGATGAGCGCCCGCTTCAGAAAGCGGCCGCTAAAAAACCACCGACCAAAGAACACAGGCTGAAGCCTGTGCTACTAAACACAACAGCGGACCGCCTCAGAAGGCGCTCCCTACAAAACCCAACAGACAAAAAGAGCATTCAGCGGCCTTCGAACTTGGGAGGCCGCTTGTCGTGGAAGGCGCGAATGCCTTCCCTGCAATCCTCGGAATGAAAACATTTGAGCTGGTATTCGACCTCGCGCTCGAGAGCCTGCGTCAAAGGTTCCTGGTCGCGACCGAAGAGCGCCTGCTTGATGGCGCGGATAGCGATTTGCGGGCCCGAAGCGATTCTCTGGGCGAGGGCACGGACTTCACTCTCAAAGCGGTCAAAGGGGAAAACATGGTTCAAGAGACCCAAGCGGTGAGCGGTCTTGGCGTCAATCATTTCGCCGGTATAGAACATTTCGGAGGCGATCGAAGGCCCAGCGAGCTGGGGAAGGAAAAAGGTTCCGCCGTAATCAGGGAACAGGCCGACATTGGCAAAATTCTGGCCAAAGACGGATTCTTCGGTGGCAATGCGAATGTCCGCAGCAAGGGCAAGATTCATTCCGGCGCCCGCGGCGGGACCGTTAACGGCAGCGATGACGGGCTGCGGCATGGAGCGAATCTTCAGGACGGCCTGCATGCCGGAACGGAGGATGGGCGCAAGTTCGGAAGTGTCGTTGCGCTCGCGGCCTTTGCCGATTTCGCCGAGATCGCCGCCGGCACAAAAGGCGCGACCAGCGCCGGTGAGAACCACGACGTTGATAGTGTGATCGTTGGCGATGCGAACGAGGGCGTCATTGAGAGCGTTGGAAAGATCTTTGTTGAGGGCGTTGAGACGTGTGGGGCGATTCATCACCAAAGTGGCGATGGGGCCCTGCCTGTTTTCGAGAAGGACGGGCGATGTAGTTTGTGGAGCCTGGCTCATGAAGATTCCCCTGGCGATGCGTTGCTACGGGTGCTGCGATTCGCGGGCTTTCTCGGTTTTTTCCACCAGCTGCGCGAGTTTCTTGAAGAGGCGGATGCGGTCGGACTTGCCGCGCGAGTTTTGATTACCGGTTGAGGGTACGACGAAAACCAGGGCGCCGTAGAGCAGGCCTTTCTGCAAGCCGAAATTGCATTTGCGCTGAGCAAACTGTTCGTAGGTGAACTTGCCATTGAAGGCCACGACGCGGGGAGAAAATTCCTCGAGCTTCTGGCCGAGAACGATGCGGCCCTCGGCGTAGTCTTCGCGTGTGAGTTCCTCGACCGCTTTAGTGGGGCGCTTGACGAGGTCGGTGAGGCCGATACCAAACTCGATGATGCGGCGGTCGTCGGGATAGTCGAACGGTTCGGGGACGACGCCGCTTTCGTAGAGCGTGGGCCAGAATTGATTGCCGCGGCCGGCGTAATAGTGCCCGGCGCGAACGGAAGACTCGGTGGGGTTGCAGCCCACAATGACGAGCTTCATTCCTTTTCGAAGATAGTCGGGAAGAGTTTTCATCCGAGTTGTGCTCGACTCCGCACCTAGATTCTACTTCCCTTTGAAATTGGCGGCGCGCTTTTCTACGTAAGCGGCAAGCCCTTCCTTGGCATCTTCGCTGGTGAACAGGAGTTGCTGCAATTCGCGCTCGAGACCCAGGGCTTCGGCAAAAGGGATTTCGACGCCGGTGACGACGGAGCGCTTGATGCGGCCGACGGCGCGGGAAGCCTTATTGGGCGGGCAGAACTGGCGGGCGTAGTCCATAACATCCTGCCAGAAGGTTTCTTTTTCGTAGATGTAGTGGATGAGATCCATTTCGAGGGCTTCTTCGAAGCTGAAGGTGCGGCCGGTGGCCATGAGTTCGAGGGCGCGGGCGCGTCCAATGGCGCGAGCGAAGCGCTGTGTGCCGCCAGTGCCGGGGAGAACGCCGAGATTCACTTCGGGGAGGCCGATCTTGCCGCCCTCTTTTTTGGCGATGCGGATGTCGCAGGCCAAGGCGATTTCCAGACCGCCACCGACGGTATGGCCATTGAGGGCCGCGATGATCAGTTTGGGAGTTTGCTCGAGACGGCAGAGCGTTTCGTTGGCGTGGAGGCAGAAATAGTATTTGAACTGCGGGTCGGCCTTGGTGAGCATGGGGATGCTGGCGCCCGCGGAGAAAAACTTTTCGCCAACGCCGCGGATGACGACGACGTGGACGGACTCGTCCATGCGGGCCTTGAGGATGGCCGAATCGAGCTGCTGCATCATGTCGTAGGAATAGGTGTTGGCGGGTGGGTCGTCCATTTCAAAGATGGCGATGCCGTCTTCGACGCGATATTTGATGAGTTCTTTGGATGCGATGCTGGTTGTGGTTGCCATTGTTCTCTCCTGCTCTCTCTCCATCTGAAACCCCACAGGCTGAAGCCTGTGCTACTAGACCGCTGCTTGCCTTTTGTCAGGGCACAGCTAACGTTGTGTCTGGGACGGTCTCCTTCGCGGCGGTTTCTGTGGGAAGGACGCCGTGGAGGAAAATGCGGACGATGTGGTCGGTTAGCTCGTCGGAGCCGGGATCAATCTCTGGGTTATGCCACTTGTAGACCCAGTTCATCATGCCGAACAGGCTGAGGACGGCAACGCGCGGATTCAGGCCCGGGGCTAAGCCGACGGCGGCCAGATCGTCAAAGATCTTGCGAGCCAGGCCGTAGTACTTGCGCTTAATGGTGGCAACCTCGGCATGAAGGGGCTCGTCGAGGGCGTCTTCCTCATGGGAGAGCACCTTCATTTCGTTCGGATGTGAGAGGAAGTACCCAATGTGGTTGGCGACGAGGATACGGAGACGAGCGACGGGTTCCGAGGCGCTCGGGAGGCGAGACTGAAGGCGTGCCAGAACGAATGTAAAGGTATTATTTTGAATTAGATAGAGTAGTTTCTGTTTGCTGTCGAAGTAATAG
>Ga0210409_10008451_pt1 | contig 10480 bp, 12 predicted proteins | sample IncBWH17MmetaG_FD_161649 | JGI IMG/M metagenome (GOLD analysis project Ga0210409, IMG submission 161649) | Forest soil microbial communities from Barre Woods Harvard Forest LTER site, Petersham, Massachusetts, United States - Inc-BW-H-17-M | ecosystem: Environmental > Terrestrial > Soil >...
GTCCGCGCACAAGTTCCGTCTGGGCAAGATGAGCCCGCTGACGTTTCCCGGCGGATGGGAGCGAATCGCGACGGTGAAGGAATTCCCGATTAACACGACGCTGACGTCGGTCTTGCAGAACCTGGAACCAGGCGCTCTGCGCGAATTGCACTGGCATCCGAATGCCGATGAATGGCAGTACATCATCAAGGGCCGTTCGCGGATCACCGTTTTTGGCGCCCATGGAAGAGCCAAGACCGAGGAGTTTGGACCGGGGCACATCGCCTTCATCCAGCAAGGGTTTGGACATTACGTGGAACAAATTGGCAGCGAACCCACGGAATTCTTTGCGCTCTTCAATAGCCCGCTGTTCGAAGAGATTTCCATTTCGAAATGGCTGGCTGGGAATCCGGCTTCGCTGATCTCGGACAATTTCCTGATTACGAAAGAAGAAGTAGCGCGTCTGCCGCGCAAGACCCTGGGAATCTTGAAATAAGCCGGGCACCTTTGCGCCCGAAGTCCTGCGATAGGCTCGAAAATCTAACCTAACCTGCGGCCAGCTTGGGATGCTGCAGGTGGAATCCGGTCGCATCCTGGTAGGCACGCGCAAATGCCAGTAGCTTGGCCTCACCGTACAAATTTCCGAGGAACGTCAAGCTCGCCATGGTGCCCGGGCCGCCTGCGTTGCTGAAATCGCCTGGATCGTCCGACGGCGGCTTCGGCGCATCGCTTCCACGCAATCCATTCGGCAAAATCACGGCAGGATGTCCAGTGAGGTTTGTAATTACGAGTTGCTGGCCCTGTGTCGGAGCGACGATCACGTCAAAATCGTCGAACACTTTCGCCACGGCATCCATCGCCATTCTTCTTGCGCGCGCCGCTTGAATGTATTCGACGGCTGGGATGAAGCGCGCCGAGCGGAAAGTGTTTGGCCAGTCAAAATCTTTCTGTGCGGTCAATAACTTGTCCTTTCCGGAACGCGTGAGATCATCAAAGGCCGCGGCGGCTTCCGCGGTAAGCATGGCGACCATGGCGTCGTAAGGAAATTTCGGCAGCTCCGTGGCAATGAGTTTCACACCCATCTCGCGCAGTTTCGCCAAGGCCGCATCGTTGAATTTTCTGTCGTACGCAGCGCGTGCCCGTGCGGCCTCGCGGCGTCTTTTCTGATCGTCGCGCCGTTTCTGTTCCTCGGGAGTCTTCGCAGGTTCTTCCTTAGCCGTCTCTTGCGGCTCCTCCGGCCTTGGTTCAAAGTCCGCTTTCAGATACCCCACGCGCAGTTCTTTCCAATCCAGATTGGCGTCCCAGTTAAACGCCGCCGGCTTCACGGTTCGATCTTTGCCATCTCTGCCGTAAATCGCATCGAGGACCAACGCGCAATCCTCGACGGTGCGGCAAATCGGGCCGAGCTTGTCCATACTCCAGGAGAGCGCCATCGCTCCGGTCCGCGGCACAAGCCCGAACGATGGACGCAGCCCCGTACAGCCGCAGCGCGTCGAGGGCGAAGAAATCGACCCCAGTGTCTCCGAGCCGATGCTGAACGCCACGCATCCCGCAGCCGTTGCCGAAGCGGGGCCCGCGGATGAACCGCTTGAGCCTTGATTGGTGTTCCACGGATTTCGTGTCACGCCACCGAACCACACATCGCCTTGCGCCAGCGCACCGAGCGTTAGTTTCGCGACCAATACTGCGCCCGCCTCATCCAGACGCTTCACGACCGTGGCGTCTTCCTCAATCATCTGGTTCTCGAAACCGCCCGCGCCCCATGTGGTGCGATAACCCTTCACCGCCAGCAAATCCTTGGCGCCCCACGGCAAACCATGCAAGGGCCCGCGATATTTTCCCGCGGCAATTTCCGCGTCGGCCTTTTTCGCCTGGGCCCGCGCGCGTTCTTCGGTTAACGTCACGACAAACTTCAGCGTGGGGTCATACTTCTTCAACCGATCAAGGTACATCTCTGTGAGCATCACGGAGGAAACTTGCTTCGTTCGGACGAGTTCCGCCAGCTCTCGCGCGCTGGAGAATCCCAGGTGCTCCACCATTCTCGATTCGCCGGAAGCTGTAATCTTTGGCCCGGTGGAGGGCGTCGCCGAGATTCGCATTGGCCTGCGCTCTGTTTCCATCTTCATTGCCGGCAGCACGGGATCAAAAATAAACGCCGGCTCCACGGAATTCGGAATGTGCAGCTTGTAGATCTCTTCGTAGCCCTTGGCCTGATCGTTCAGGTTTTCGAGCATCATCTCTTTGTACTCGTCGGAGATCGGCACATCCGCGATGACTGCGGCGCTTTCGATCATTTCCTTGGTGATCTTTTTCGCGCCTTCCGCTTGCGCCTGCGCCCACAGCACGCCGGGGAGCAGCGTCCCCGCCAGCCCCATTCCCGAACATGTCTTCATGAAATTCCGGCGATCCAGCATGATTCTTCTCTCCTTACCCGCGTCACTTTCGGCGCGCGTAAGATACCACACCACTCGCTCCAAAATGCAGGCGCTGGGAACAACTCCAACGCCCCTAGCTTCCTTTTCTCGAACGAAACGGAATGGTGTACGATTTCTGCATCTCGAAAGGAGACTCAATGCGACGCTTCACAAAATGTTTTGTATTCCTGTCTTTGTTGCTTCTGATTTCTTCCGTCCGGCATCTGCAGTCCGCGATGGCCGGCAATCCTCCCGCCGAGGGGAAAGAAGCGGCCCTCAAGGCCGCGGACATTACCGCGAAGCTTTTCCCGGAAAGAGTGTTTTTCCGCGGCCAGAATGCTCCCGTGCAATTCCGCAACACCGGCGGCGTGCGCTTCGCCGATGATTTCTACGTTCTCGCCGGGATTGTCGACAATTCCGGCTACTCCACGGGGCTGCGTGAGAAGTATCAAGCCTATCTTCTGAATGAAGTGACCGTGCAAATCGGCGGACAAACGCTGAAGCCCGGCGCTTACGGTTTTGGTTTCCAGGAAGGTGGAAAGTTTCTGATCATGGACATCGGCGCCAATGACGTGCTGAGTGCAACTTCCCAGCGCGACGCCGACCTAAAGCGGCCCGTTCCTCTTCAAGTTGTGGCTTCTCCTACGGCGGGCAGCTATCGCCTATATGCCGGCCGCGATTACGTCGAATTCCGCCGCGCTCAATAGTTTGATCTCAAGCTTTGAAATAGAAGAGGCCCGCGCTGTAAGAAGATTCGACGCGGGCCTCTTCTTGTCTGGAAGCTGCATGTCGGGAAAGGAAGTGTCGTCCCCCTGCCGCTTAGTCTTTGTCGAACTTCAGGCAAAGCTCAAGCTGCCTGATTGCCTGGTTGGTTGCTTCAATGGCTTCCACGCGGTGGCCGCCAAAGTCATGTGCCGCGTGCTCCATGTGTACTTTTGCGCGACGGAGTGCTCCGAGCGCTTCGCGGATTTCCGGATGCGGTTCCGCTGCCGGAACTGCCGCGGTGGGGACGGGCTGCGCTGCCGCTGCTGGCAAGGCGTTTCCGTGATTGGCCGCCGCAGGGGTCGACACAATGAAGGCAAATGCCGCGATTAATGACGCAAAAACCAGGAGACCTATGATTCTTGATTTCATGAAACACTCCTCCTCGTCCGACTTTCGGCTCGGACTGCCGAATTGTGCCCCCATTCCCCATCTGCATTCCCGCCCGCGGTCTTGCTGGAGGTCCGCGGCGGGACATACACCTCGATGAAGGGCGTCCCTAAGCTATCCGAGTTGCTACTCGCCTGGTGTTCTCTACTATCTAGGCCATCCGGGTTCCGTTGAACAGTAATTTTTCCAAGCCTGCTTCCGAAAGGGAACGGGCCCTTCTGCAAAGTATGAGAGCAAGCCCCGATTCACCTTTACATCTCACTGTCATCCGCATACGATAGCGCGCAAAGTTTTCCCTCACCGCTGACTTGGAGGCATCCCTACATGCATTTTCATCACATCAATCTGCTCGGCGTGTTGGTCGCCGCAATCTCCACCATGGTGGTTGGATTCTTGTGGTATTCGCCCATGCTTTTCGCTAAAGCCTGGGTCCGCGAAATGGGCTATGACATGAATGACAAAGCAAAAATGGAGGAGATGAAGAAGAGCGCTGGCCCGGCATATGCCGGATCCTTTGTCGCCAGCCTGATCTCCGCTTTCATGCTTGCGCTGTTCCTTCATTGGACGCGGACAGAAAACTGGCAATTCGGCGCGCTGATCGGCTTCCATGTCTGGCTCGGCTTTGTCGCCACCGTGCAGTTGACCGGTGTGCTCTTCATGAAGCAAAGCATGAAGCTCTTCGCCATCAACACAGGCTACCAACTGGTCTGCTACCTCGTGATGGGCGCCATTCTCGGGGCCTGGAGTTAGTTCGAACTCACTTATAGACGACGAGCTACCTGTCCGCGCCGAAAAGATAAGCGAGCGATCAAGGCACCTGATCCGCCTGTTTCCCGTCCGGGGAGGCATGCTTTCCGACCCCTCCAGGGATATTGCCAAATTGGGAACAACTGCGCAAAGGTCCTTGAACTACTAGTACCACTGCCGCATCATAGTTCTTGTGCCTAGGGCACATTCTAGGAGGGAAGATGCGTAAACTGTTCATTCTAGTGGGGCTTATCTTGATGGCTGCGGGGTCAGCGGCTGCCCAAGATTATCCCAAGGCCGAGATTTTTGGTGGTTATCAGTTCATCCGGTTCAATCCGGGCGGTGGCGCAACTGGGTCCAACTGCCAGGGTGGAGCGGGCTCGGTGGCGGGAAACCTCAATCATTGGTTCGGGGTGGTCGGCGATTTTGGTGCTTGCCAGGTGACTGGCTTGCCTTCGGGCACGAGCGCCCATCTCGTCAACTACCTGTTCGGGCCCAAATTGACGTACCGCTCGCACGGAAGACTATCACCTTTCGCTCAGGTGCTGTTCGGAGGGGAACATATCGGTGGCAGCGCCACCGGCTTTGGCTCCGCTTCGGATAGCTCCTTCGCGATGGCCTTCGGCGGCGGCGCCGATTACGAAATGACCAACCATGTCGCCATTCGCTTGATACAAGGCGAGTACTTGTACACGAAATTCGGCGGCACGCACCAGAACAATGCACGGATCTCCGCAGGTATCGTGTATCGCTGGGGCGGTAGGTAATTTTAATAGTTTAACTTCCAACCTCTGGGTAAGGGCTCTGCCAGCACGGAGAGCCCTTTACCAGATTCCATCTCCTCTCCGGAATCCTCCCTGCTTCAATTCCTTGCGTACAGCTCACTCTATTGCCGTAAACTCTGTGCATGAATGTCGATTGGCTCCGCGAGCTTTGCCTTTCGTTTCCCGGCACGACGGAACAGATTCAGTGGGGCTGCGATTTACTATTCAAAGTCGGTGGGAAGATGTTCGCTATCACTCCGCTGGAGCCCGCCCCGGTTTGTCTCTCATTCAAAACCCCGCCGGAAAAGTTCGCCGAGCTGACTGAGCGGCCTGATATCATCCCTGCCCCATACCTCGCTCGAGCCCAGTGGGTCGCGCTGGAAACTAGGGACGCTCTGCCGCAAGGCGAGCTCGCCGGTCTCCTCCGCGAATCTTATGAGATGATCGCCGCCAAGCTCCCGAAGAAGATTCGTGAGTCTCTCTCCGCCCCCACGTCCGCCGCACGCAAGTCCTCGCGCAAAAAATCGGCAAAGAAAAAACGCCGGCCTGGCCGCTAGGCCTCAGGGAAGTTATACTCACCAGAGTTGCCCCGATTCGAATGGGGAAGAAGTCCCGTCGAGGTGGTCTTTGATCGTACGCATTTCGCTTTTCACGCTTTCGGTCCTGTTTGTGGTTTCCCTCAAGCTCGGCGAAGCCAACTCCGCAGCCCCTGGGCGCGGCCTGCTGATCGTCGCGAACCAAATGGAGCACACTGTCCTGATCGTCGATCCCGAAAGCCGGCGCGAGCTCGCAAGAATCGTTGTTGGCGTGAACGGCCACGAAGTCATCGTCTCCAAGGACGGCCGCTTCGCCTACGTTCCCATATATGGAAACTCCGGAGTCGGCAGGCCCGGCACGGACGGCAGCACGATTGACGTGATTGATTTGCAGGAGCGCAAGCTTGCCGGCACCATCGATCTTGGCAAAGGGCTCCGGCCGCATCGCGCCGAATTTGGCCCTGACGGCTTGCTCTACGTCACCGCGGAACTGGCCAATGCCGTCGACGTTGTAGATCCTTCCACGCACAAAGTGCTCGCCGAAATACCCACCGGCCAAAAAGAATCCCACATGCTGGTGCTATCTCCAGACGGTCCCCGCGGCTACACCGCAAACGTTGCCGCCGGCAGCGTCAGCGTTCTGGACCTTGCGAACCGCAGCTTGGTGACCACCATTCCCGTCGCCAAGACCGTCCAACGCATTTCGATTTCTCCCGATGGACTCCGCGTCTTTACTCACGACCAGGACGCCCCGCGCATCGCAGTCATTGACGCGGCCACAAACAAAATCTCCAACTGGATCGAGTTGCCCAGCTCGGCCTATGCCTCCGAGCCAACCCCCGATGGCCGCTGGCTGCTGGCTCTCAGCATGGTTGCCAACCGTTTGTTCGTCGTCGATTTGCACACCTTTAAGGTGGTGCGAACGCTGGAGGCGCCGAAGAGGTCCTCGGAAATCCTGGTTCGCCCCGGTGGGGACATTGCCTACATAAGCGGAACGGGCGCCGGGAAAATCGCCATCCTCAATCTACGCTCCTGGGAATTGCAGCCGTCCATCGATCTCACTCCTGGCGTGGACGGCCTCGCCTGGGCTCCCACTTTCTACTGAGAGTCACCGGACTCTAGCGCTGTCCAGCCTTGCCCGGCTCACTACGCCTCACAAAACGACATTTCTGTCGCAAAGTACAAAAGCCCACTCTTCCTGACGGAACGAGCGGGCTTCTGAAACTACCGCGCTGGAGGACTCTCCAGCTGCGGTCAACAAAGGGCCACAGCTGGCTATTTCTTACAGCGCGGGGTCGGTATTCAGGCAGGCAGCGCCGCCCGCATTGTAGCGGATGACGCCAGACTGGTCGGAACAGAACGCGCGATTGCCGCTCTGGCCAACAATGACCGGCAACGCCGTCGAGGTATAGGTAACCATTGGCAAAGCGCCCACACCCACGGCGGTAAACGTGTAGCCGCTCTTTGTCGCCGTCATGGACAGAACGTCGTCAATCAGGCAAGCAGCTGCTACCGTTGCGGTCGTGCAAGGCGCCGCGCCGCCAAGGGCTGCGATCGTCGGGGCAAAACCTTGCGCTGGATATGTGGTCGCAAACGTCACTTCCGCGGTGTTAATGGTGCGAAGAGAACCCACAGCCGAAGACTCGTTCGCGGCCATACGGGACCGGAGAAGGTTCGGAATGGCGATAGCTGCGATGATCAGAATGATCGCCACGACGATCAGCAACTCGATAAGAGAAAACCCCTTTTGATTTCTACGCATTGTCTTACTTCTCCTTGTTCATCCTAAAGTTTTGCACTATCTCTCCGTCATCCATATCGCCTGAAACCAAGTATAGAAAGTGTCGACTCTATTGCTCAATGGTCCTCAAGTCCCGAAAAAGGCCTGCCCCCTGTCCTATGTCCAAGCGCCAATTCTCCCGTACCATAGGACTAGTACCTATCCCGTTTCGACACTGCCCATTCCGCTCTCGCTCAATTAACCCTTGGTGAACCAACGAGTTGCGGGCTGGCCAGCCCACCTCTCTTGATGGCCCTTTGCCCTCATTGGCCAGTTGATGGGTTGTGAACCTGTCCCACACACTCCAGGAATCGCTTGCGGAAATTGACGGCTACGGATTCGATCCGGTTACACAGAGTTTTCGAAGTCCCTGTGCCCCACCTCGGGTAGGCCGTCCCATGCTCAAAATAGTCGATAGCCCGACGGAGGAAAAACAGATTCGAGAGAAGACGTAGGGATCAAAATGCAGAAGCCCACTCACCCTCTGAGGGGGATGGGCTTCCGAATTCTATTGCGCCGGAGAGTCGTTCGGTCGAGGTCAAGCTCCCAGTTGCGATGTCTTTTTAGAGTGCGGGATCTGTGTTTGCGCAGGCCACTCCACCGGCATTGTACCGGATGACCCCTGAGTCATCAGAGCAGAATGCGCGCTGCCCGCTTTGGCCAGGAACACTCGCTAGCGCTGTCGAAGTATACTGAACCATTGGCAAAGGACCGACACCAACCGCAGTGAAGCTATACCCGTTCTTCACGGCAGTCATCGAAAGCACATCGTCGATCAAGCACGCCGCAGTAACCACTGCGATGAGGCAAGGAGCGGCTCCGCCAAGACTTGCCAGGTCTGGAGAGAAACCCTGATCAGGATAGGTGTTGGCAAATGTGACTTCCGCCATGTTAATCGTGCGCAGGGACCCAACGGCCGACGATTCGTTTGCCGACATTCTCGCTGAGAGCAAGTTAGGAATGGCGATGGCGGCGATGATGAGAATGATGGCCACCACGATCAACAGTTCGATCAGCGAGAATCCCTTTTGTCTGTTCCGCATATTCTGACTTCTCCTTAGTTTTTTCATCCGCGTTCTCTGGGACAGCGCCTCAACTCCCATTCAGTATGGGAGGAGTGCGGAAAAAACTCGATGGAGCAACGGACTCAATTTGGGCCGGACCCCTGTCCTACGCCTGAAGGCGTGATTCTCCGTACGGTGGGCCTAGTACTATTTCTAGTTGCACACTGTCCTTCGTTTGGTTATTTTTGTAACAATCTGAAAAGAATAGACTTACATGGTGTCCCAGACCACTCTTTTCGCGTGCCGCAAAAAAGGTCCTGCCGGGTGGGCAAGTTGGATACCTGTACTCGCCCCTCTTCTTGGACTTAGGGTTCTCTGAAGATCTCTTAGGTAGCGGGGAACAGGGAGCCTTGCGAAAGGTTGCCGCTCACGGGCGCGGTCCTAACTTGTCCTCTAAATATTCCTCGGGAATGTCATCTTCCGGCACTTCGCGGGTCATGATTTCGCCCTCGTCCGCGTCGCCGACGTCTTCCACGCCCTTCACCACTTCTGCTTCAAACGCGTTTCCCTCTTCGAGCAGCTCTTCCACACTCTCGGAGGCAGCTCCCGCAATCCCGGAGAGGCCTTGAAGATCGCCCGACTGGCCCGCCGAGCGCGCTCCAAGCCCCTTAGGTTCGAACACCACTGTATTCTCACTCTCGCTTTTGCCGTGGATGCGGTTTTTCTTCCGCGCCGATTTTTTCGCGAACTCTTTTTTCCCGGGCGCGGCCTTTTTCTTCGCCAACTTCTTCCTGGGGATGCTCTTCTTGCTCGGCGCTTTCTTTTTCGTTTTCTTCTTACTCTTCTTCTTGGTGGCCATACGCGGAGTCTACCACTTTCTTTCGCGCGTGTTTATCCGAACCATCTTTTGCTTCCTGCCCTAGAGCCGTCATTTTCTCCAAAGCAGGGGACAACCAGAGAAGTTCGTATCTGCGCGACACCGCGCGCCTCTTCCTTAGCTATGGGGCTGGAGATCCACAAACTCCAGGCTCCACGGTACTTCCCCGACATTGAGAAACGCTATTGTCACCGGCAGCTGGAACCTGCGTGGTCCCGCACTGCCGGGATTGATGTACCAGACCCCGTTGCGCTCGTTCTTGCCGGGCTGATGCGAATGACCGCTGACCACTATCTGGAAGCCCGCTGCCACTGGATCCAAATCCAGTTGTTTTACATCGTGCAGCATGTAAATTCGAATGGCGCCGGCCTCCGCAACCGCCGTGGCCGGCAGGCTCCTGGCCCACTCCTGCGTATCCACATTCCCACGCACCGCCACAACTGGCGCGAGTTTTCGCAGCGTTTCCAGAATCTCTGCCTTCCCCACATCCCCTGCGTGGAGGATCAGCTCTGCCCCGCGCAAAGCCTCCAGTGCCTCTTTACGCAGAAGTCCATGCGTATCCGAAATCAACCCGATCCGCGTTGGACTCTTTGCCACACACAAATCCTAGCGCGAGATTTTTCCGCAGGCACACACTAAGTTTGAAAAAAGGAGACCCCGCGTCCAGCTTTACGCGGATGCTTTGGAAGGAATGGTCCGCCGCAACGGCTTTGAGCCAGGGATAGGAAACTGCATATGCCAGAAGTTTGTTTCCGGCGACAAGAACTCCACGCCGATATATTGCTTGCCGTCGCGAGCCCGGTGAATCGACACCACGCGGCATTCCATCGATTGTGCCGTGTGGTCGTTCATCAGAATCAGCGTCTGTCCCACTAACACGATCTCTTCCAGTGGGAACAAGGCTCCGTGCCGGTTCACTGATTGCGAATTGGTCTGCGCGCAGAACTTTTCACCCGAGTCCGTTTTCCCGCGCACCGTCAGGGGAACCGTTAAAGCCACCCGAAGCGTCCGACGCCGTTCCTTGCACCGAAAGTGGAGTAGAGACATTTCTAACCGGGACCTCAACTCTGGATTTCTTCTTACTGCTGGCCTTTGACTACTTTCGGGCGATAAACCTCGCCGTGCTATTTCGCGTCAACAGGGTGCCGAAGCGAAAGAACAACAGGATAGAGCTTAGTAGTACAAACCTTGCCCACACAGCCCCTAGTCTGCCTTTCGGACCTTCCA
>Ga0210409_10008452_pt1 | contig 10479 bp, 9 predicted proteins | sample IncBWH17MmetaG_FD_161649 | JGI IMG/M metagenome (GOLD analysis project Ga0210409, IMG submission 161649) | Forest soil microbial communities from Barre Woods Harvard Forest LTER site, Petersham, Massachusetts, United States - Inc-BW-H-17-M | ecosystem: Environmental > Terrestrial > Soil >...
TAAGTCTTTGGGGCACGATGTGGGTGGGGGTTGCTGCCTTCCTGACGCGGGCAGGGTGAATGGGGCTTTTTCCGTGGGTAAGCAGTTGCATTCCCGCTGCGACAGGCTGGAGCAGCCATGAGGGCATCGAGATAATAGGCGCGGCGCAACCGAGCTGACGGCGAATGATTCGGACCATCTCTCCAATGGTCTCAGTCTCTGACTCGACGTAGTTATAGCGCAGGAACGGCTCGGATCGCGCCATGGCAAATTCAAAGCTATCCAGCAGCCCCTCGATATAACCGTAGCTTTTCCGCAGCCTCGTCGATCCGGGGAAGAAGAAATAGCCCCGCTGTACCGCCCGAATCATGCGCAGGATGTTTCCCGGATCGCCCGGCCCGTAGACAACACCCGGCCGACAAACCACCAATCGGCGGTTGTTCGCGGTCCGAAGCCATCCCTCATGAATGAATTCCGCACAGAGCTTGCTTGTCCCGTATGGAGTGGTTGGGTGAGTTGGCGCGCTCTCCGGAGTAGCTCCGTGGGTGGGCCCGTAAACGGAGATGCTGCTGGTGAAAAGGAGCCTGGCACAGTCTGTCGCTTCTGCGAACTCACACACGTTACCGGCGCCGGCGAGGTTCGTATCGAAATACTCCGCCGGCTTGTGCCCGGGCTCTCGGTGGACTGCCGCAAAGTTAAAGATCCAATCCGGCTTCAATCCCCTGATTTGTGGCAGTATGGGCTTCCGCACGTCGCAACTCTGGAATTCAAGCCGCGCGGGCAACGGAAATTCCGCGCGCTTGATATCTGCCAGGACGATACGCTCGAAGGTCTTCCTGGCTGCCAGTCGTCTGGCCAGATTCGTGCCAATATAGCCGCATCCGCCGAAGATTAACGCGGTTTTCATAGGTAAAAGAAAAATTAAGAACTGGTTTGTGGGCGCAACTCGGACAGTGCAAGGGGGCGGCTCGGAAAGGGGTCGATATCAGGTTGAGGCTCGCATTTCTTGCTCAGCAGGAGCCGAGCTGCGGAACCGCAAATCGTCGCTGCCCACAGGGCCCGATATAACCTCGAGATAAGCCTTGGCTGCCTGGGCCAGCGTGAAATGGTCGCGCAGGTAGCGGGAAGCATTCTCGCCCATCCGCTGCAAAAGGGCAGGATCCGATTTGGCAGCCAACAGAGCTTCGCGTGCCGCCGCCACATCCCCGTTGGAGACAATAAAGCCGATTTGCTGGTCACGAATCATTCGGCCCATAGCGCAATTGGGCGGACAGATGGCCAGTGTGGCCCTTCCTGCCGCCATGATGCCCAGAAGCTTGGAGGGATAGCAGACCCGTTCCTGGCCGGGAAGCTGAGCCACGACTCCCACATCCGCCATGGCCAGAGAGTCTGCGAGCAACTCCTTGGGCACGTAGCTGGAGGAATACACATGGGGACGCGGGTTGGACGCCAGACGCTGATCCACCAGCTTTTTTTTCTGTCCTTCACCTATAAATTGGAAGACGAAACCGTCGCTGGACGTAAAACGGTCCGCCAGATCCAACAGGGTCTCAAGGTCATGAAAGCGCCCGTGATTTCCCGAATACTGGACGACGAACCGATTCAATACCTGCAACCTTGCCGCCTCAGTGGAGGTAGCCTTTGGGCGCGGGGCGATCAGGCGGTCATCGGACCAAACATGAATGATACGAGTCTTGGCGCGGGCGTTGGCCTCGCGAGTTGTGCCGAGCAGATTGGCGTTGTCCAAGGCGCCCTCCAGCATGTCGGGACTAAGGACGACAGCATAAGCCGCCCGTTGGTACCACAAGGCGTTGAACCAGCGCCACCCCTTCGCCAACAGACCGTTGCGCTTTATAAAATCGAGCAACTCAGCCTGCTCAGGCATGATGTCGAATAAAAGCACACCGAACGATTGACGCCGGAGGAGATGGCAGAGCCACCCCAAAAGTGGAAGATACGGAGGGTTTGTAAGCAGTAGTAACTGTGAATTCCTGTAGTTGAACAGCACCACCCCGCAAGCTGAGATAAAGAAGGTCGAAAGGTTTGCGAGCTTGCCCAGGAAGCTCGTCTTAGGCAGCCGCGTGGACCAGGTGCGGCGGATCGTCAGCCCCTGATGGTCGAGAATCCGCGGCACCTTCCGACTGCCAGGCAATAGCGTTGGTTGGGCCGCAATGACGACGATATTGAGTCCACGGGAGGCAAGTTCCTCCGCCAATTCTGTCAGCGTTTGTCCGGTGCTGACGAGCTCGGGATAAAACACCTGGCAGACAATGACAAGATCGGGCTTGGTTTTATGGGAGGCTTTCATGTTCCATAACAGCTGCGGGGAATTGCCCATTTCGAGTCTCCCGCCCCCATCTCGGTTTGGTGGGGAGGCAAGGATTGCCGGAACAAACCATGCCTGGGGGAACATCGCCCGTCACGATCGATCCCGCGGAAACGACGGCCTCCGAACCGATCGTAACGCCCGGCCCAACGAAGACTTGAGCTCCCACCCAGGCTCCATCCTGAATCGCGATTGGGTGATTGCGATAGGGCATCTGCGGTTGACGGAAATCGTGATTCCCTGTGCAAACGAATGCGCGTTGAGAAATGCAGCAGTGCGCGCCGATGACGATCGGCTCGAAATTCAGCAGGAAAACTTCCTCACCAATCCAGGTATGATCGCCAATCTGAAGCTTCCAAGGGAAATGGATGTTAACCCGCGGCTTTATATAGACCTTTTTGCCAACTTCAGCGCCGAACAAACGCAGGAGCGCGCACTTGAACGCGGAAGGCCACGGCAGCGGCGAAAGGAAAAAGAAGCATTTAAAGAAATACCATGCCGCTTCGATCCAGATCGGGCGTCCACGGACCAGTCCCTCCCTGGGATCGAACAAATCATTTCGGACGCGCGTCATTCCTCGCCAACGAAAATCACTCTGCTGCCTTCCATGTCGAATCGAAATGGGAACGGTTTGAGCTCGGGCAGCGCGCTACGGACGGCCTTCTGTTTTTCGCTTGGGCAATAGAGTAACATGAACCCGTTTCCACCGGCACCGAGCAACTTTCCCCCCAACGCGCCGGCTTTCATAGCCCGATCATAAATCGAATCAATCCTTCCATTGCTGATGCAGGAAGCTATGGAGCGCTTCAGCTGCCAGGCTTTGTCCAAAATCGAACCGAACTCGTCATACTTCTTTTCCCAAAGGAGCGACCGCAGGTGCTCGGCCAATTCCGTCATTCGGATAACCAACTCAAATCTGCCGCCGTTATTCATGTTGCCATTCTGTTCCCGAAGAATGCTGCCGCTGGAGCGAGTGCCGCCGAGGTAGAACATCAGGAAATTCTGTTCCAAATGTTGCATGGTCGCACGGTCCAAAACGATAGGTTCAACCGTCACGCGTCCATCTGAATGAAAGCGGATGAAACTGAGCCCGCCGAAAGCTGCTGCATATTGATCCTGTTTGCCAATGGGCTCCTGCAGCTTTGAAATCTCAATATCCGAAGCTTCGCTGGCGAGCTTCTCTTTCGATACAAAAATTCCCTGGTAAGCATAAAGGGCGTGGAGCACGCCAACCGCAAATGAGCTGGATGAACCCAGCCCGGTTCCGGCGGGGACGTCCGCCGTGCTCGTCAACTCGATCCCGCCCCGTACCCCCGTCACGAGCGCCGCCTCGCGAACTATCGGGTGCTGGATTTCCTCCACCCGATTTGCCAACTCGACCTTGCTATATTTCAAATGGAATTGATCACCATCAAAAAATTTGTGGACGGACACGTATATATGTCGGTTGATAGAAACACTCACCACGCATCCGGGATGCTTTGTGTAAAACGAAGGCAAGTCGGATCCTCCACCGACGAAGCTAACGCGAAACGGTGTGCGGGTAATGATCATAAGCTGTAAACAACCTGGGGAGGCGGATTGCCCGGTTTATCTCTGCGAAACTGGCGAAAGGCTTGGCGAGCTTGGCGCGGAGTGCATCCGGATCCATTCCACAGCCTCGAACAGATCTGTTGCGATATGGTCGGGAGAGACGTCGTATTTCTTGTCAGTTCCCCCATAACCGGTGCGGACCAGCACTGAGGTCATTCCCGCGGCCCTGCCGGTCTGCAAATCCGTGGTGGTATCGCCAACAAAATAGGACGAGCCGATGTCAATGTTGTAGTCCCTGGCTGCAGTCTCGATCAGCCCCAGAGCCGGTTTGCGACATCCGCACGCCACTTTGTAAGCCGCATTCTCGCCGGCATACCCTGCCGCCGGATGATGCGGACAATAATAGATCGCATCGACAAACGCTCCTTCGCTCCCCAGCAGCCACTCCATCTTCGCATGAATATTCCGCACCTGGTTTTCATCGCACAACCCGCGGGCGACAACCGGTTGGTTGGTGACAACAACCGTCAGCCAGCCGGCTTCGTTCAACCTCTTTATCGCCTCTGAAGCACCGGGTAACAAATCGAGTTCCGCTGGATCGTGCAGCAAGTCCACTTCTCGGTTGATTACCCCATCACGGTCCAAAAAAACTGCTGGACGAGGCTTGCAACGCCTGGAAGAGGAAACACGACTTGAGCGGAGGTCGTCCTCCGCTTCTCTAAGACGCTCGGGAGTGCCGATGTCTTTGAGGTATTCAGCCGTTCGATATCCAAACAAGCGATAGCCTGCTGCTAATGCCCTGGGGAAGAGATCGTGGGCACAATCCGCCTTTTCAGCGGGAGCGAGCAGGGTCAACACCCGTGGATGCAAAATGTAAACCGCGGCGCTGACAAGATTGGCTCGCCATTTGCCCGGAGGGTGCGGCTTTCTAAAAATCTCCCGGATCTGCTCCGTCGCCGGATCCATGTCCACTAGGTCGCTGTCGTAAGGGTGGCCATTAGGGTGGACCAAGAGCGTCGCGTCGGCTTGGTTTTCCCGATGCGCCTGCGCAATGGCTGAAAGGTCCAGTTCCATGAGAAGATCCGCATAAACTACGAGGAAATCGGAGGCGGGTGCCGGGTCGATCCTGCGCAAACAGCCGGCCGTGCCCAGGGGCGAGGGCTCTTTCGAATAACTCACGCGCAGTCCCCAGCTTGACCCGTCCCCGACGTAGGTTTCGATCTTCTCGGAAAGGTGCCCTGTGCAAAACACGACTTCTCGCACGGAATGCCGCTGCAAAAGTGATAGCGTGTGATCCAACAGAGGCCGGTCCCCTACCGGCACGAGCGCTTTGGGCAGATTCTGCGCCTGTTGACCCAATCGACTTCCCCGTCCGCCCGCAATAATCACGGCTTGTGTGATCATGCTGCTTTCCCAAGAATTCGTTTGATTGCAATTCGGACCGAAGCGTCCGAATTGCGCGGTGCCTGCCAACCGAGCATTTCCAGCCTGGTCGCGTCGTACTGGAAACGGGGAACGTCACCGACCCATCCACGAGTGCCGCCCGTGTATTCGAACTGAACGTCTGCCAACCCCATCTCCTCAACGACCATTTCGGCGATACGCGTTACTCTCGTGACTCCAGGCACGCCTATATTAAAACAGTTATGAGCCGCGGATGACTTGCGCCAGATGAAGGCCATCGCGTCGACGAGGTCCTTGACATAGAGGTAGGGCTTCTCCTGCTGCCCATTGCCTAAAATCTGAAGTCGCTTGCCATCGCCCTTCAGCCGGTTGATAAAGTCATAGATCACGCCGTGTGTGGCGCGTTCGCCGACGACATTCGGAAAGCGGCAAACCCACCCTTGCATATCGAAATTGGCGACAAAGGCGGAAATGTAAGCTTCACTGCAAAGCTTCCCCGCGCCGTAGAGCGACACGGGGTTCAGAGGTCCACCACTCTCGTGCAGAACATCATCCCGCTCTCCGTAAACGGCGCTCGACGAAGCAAAAACGATTTGCTTCACCTGGTGTTGACGCATCACGTCCAGCACCTCAAACGTGGTCATAAAAGTCAGCCGCAGGTCTCGCAAAGTGTCCTGGCCCCCACGCGAGATATCGGAGTTGGCGGCCATGTGAAATACCGCCTCGAATCGGTGCTTCAGGAAAAGATCGTGCAACCTCGGACGCTCAAGCAGGTCCAGCTCGAAGAATTGGAAGCCCGGCTTTCCAGCTAGATGCTGCAGGTTTTCTTTGCGCCCGAGCTCGAAATTATCGACCGCGACTACCTTGAATCCATCAGCCAATAGCCTATCCACCAAATGGCTGCCGATAAATCCGGCCCCTCCGGTCACCAAGATTGTTTTTTCGTCCATGCTCTACAATGCGGAAGCGGTCTTGAAGCTACGAGCAATGGGCCGAGCACGCGTCCAGCAATCGCTGAGCAATCCGCGGCCAGGCGTAATCTCGTTCGAGCAGTTGGCGCGCGATTTCACCACGCTGGCGCCGTTCTTGTTCTGAGGCGCAGAGCGCTTCGCGCAGAGTAGCCTCCACCGAATCGCGGCTGGGCGCGCATTCCCACCCGCCACCCTCGCGAAACAGCTCGGGGAAATTGCAGGCCGTCGTTGCGGCGACCGGCACCCGGCAGGCCATGGCTTCCAGCACACTCATGGAAAAGCCTTCCGAATAGGATGGCAGAACAAATAGATCCGCCGAATAGAGCAGTGCGCGCTTCGTTTTGCCCGTTACCGGGCCGGTAAAAACCACGTCGTCCTGGAGGTTAAGAGACTCGACCAGCTTCCGAGAGTGCTGTAGGTAGCCTTGCTCATCAGGACCTGCCACGACCAATTCCCAATCCTTACGGGCCGTTTCTAATTTGGCCCAGCTCGGGAGCAGCAGGTCCAGCCCCTTTTTTGGATGGATCCGCCCAAGAAAGAGGGCCCGGCGGCGTGTTTTTGCCAGCCTTCCTGCCATGGGAGTTTCAAGGTCGCCCGGGGGACTCTCGGGTCCCGGATAATCGCGGAGGTTCAATCCGTTGGGGGCCACAACGATGGGCGCTTTGATTCCATAACGGCGGATTTGGTCAGCCTCTTTGACTGTCAGTGCGCGCCACAGGCGCGCATGCCGGAAATTCGCATCTTCAAAGAGCCAGTGGACCAGTTGCTTTTTCCAACGGGAGCGGCGCAAGATATAGGGTTCGAAAATGCCATGAACATGGTAAACGAGCGGCTTCTTCTGACGCCGTGCTTCACTCCCAAAATGGTAATTCGTGCCCACATAGAAACCATGGCCGTGCACAACATCGGCGGTGCAGACTAACTCTCTGACGCTGCGGGTCAGATCCGGCGCGAAGTACAGAAAATCAGGTCCAGCTCGCTTGAACTCCCGAGTTCGGGGCGCCGGGCTCACAGGCACCTCTCCGTAAGTGGCGCAAAGCGTTGATTCGACCCCGTCCGCCAGCAACTCCTGGTGCAGTGCCGCTGAGCTCGAGCCCAATCCACCGCCATAGAGCGGTTCCAGTGACTGGGTGAAATGAAGGTGGCGCATAACCCGGAGCAAACGGAGTCAGCCTGAAAACGGATGGTAGGGATGGCGTGCGCTGAACGCGGGCTGGGACATCGCAGCGCAATGTCCAGCGAAATGTCCCTACCCCCGGGATTCGATGGGCGAGGGCAGCCCGTCAACCTCTCCGACGGGCTTTTCTCCAAGGGCGGCGCGCGCCGCCATCAATGCGTTCCGGGCGAAGTTTTCGCAGGAACATTTCTCGACGATTCGCCGGCCGGCGTCCCCCATGGCACCCTGGAGCCCGGGAACGGATCGGATCGCCAGGAGAGCGCCCGCAAGCGCCTCTCGGGACCGGGGGTTGAACACAAACCCATTCTTTCGCACACAGCTCTTAATCGGGCCCAGGTTGCGAAGCAGATCGGCCGTGTTGTCCTTCGGCAAATCGGGCCAACCTGGTTCCAGCAAATCGTCGATGCATCCTGCCGTTTCACTAACGATCACGGGAAGACCGCAGGCCATGGCTTCGTTCACCACCAAACCCCACTCCTCGTACAAGCTGGGCAAAATGAAAGCATCAGCAAGCGCATAGAACACCGGGTTCTCTTCAATTTGGCGGAATCCGTAAAAGTGAACCCCGGGCTTCTCATTTCCGATTTGCGATTTGCGATTTGCGATTTGGTGTTCTCCGTTTTCCGTATTCCGCACTCCGCACTCCGGCCTGTCCGCCGTAGCCTCGGCGAAGGCGGAACTCCGCACTCCGACGACTCCGACGGCGGTTTTCTCGTAAACTGGCAGTCCGAGGTGATGACAGAGGCACCTCAAACTCGTTTCCTCCTGACCGGAGCCGACCATCACCAGGTCAGTCTCTTTCAGAGGACTGGCATCAAGATATTTCCGGTAGGCTCGAACGAGAGTTTCCAGGTTCTTCTTCGGCACGAGCCGCCCCAAACTCAAAAAATAGTGTTCCGGCAATCCATACTGGCGCCTGAACTCCGAAGCCTTGGCTCTGATTTCGTCAGCCCTCCTCGCAAAATAGTCATTATCTATCGCATCATATCCGGTGAACACCTTGTCCGCTGGAACACCCATTGAAATGAAATAGCGCCGGTGAGGAATTCCTCCTACCAGGGCGGCGTCGAATAGGCGGATTAAGCGACGTTTGACCCAGGCTGAAAGGCCTCTGGCCCGAGCGGTCCCTGCGTGACTCTCGTTCATCATCACGGTTTTGAGGCCCAACGACTTGGCCGCCAGCAAAGCGGCAAGAGATTGCTTGGGGAAATAACTGGGCAGGAAACACACCTCGATTCGCAACTCGGCCAGCTTTTGGCGGACCTCGCGGAAAACTCTCCTGAACGGCACGCCTTCGGCAACCGCATCTTTGCACAAAGTGATGACCTGCAAGCCGGGTGCTCGATTCCAGCCATAATCTTGTGTGCGTGCCGCAATTTCCAACGCATGCGCCCGCCCCGTCCCCAGCATGCGCTCCAAAGCCCCCATCCGGGCGAAATGATACGGGCCGTACTGCGCCCAAAGAGCGGCAATTCGAGGCCCCGTGCTGTCAGGATGCGGAACAAATTCCATCTAATTCTTCTCCTGAACACTAAGGGGGACTCACGGGGGCCGTGGTACCGCCCTCAGTATGCGCGGTAGCAAGCTGGAGACGTGCTTTGGCTGGCATGAGTATAGTGTAGCTTCGCACCAATCGTTGGCCCATCATCCAATTGATCCCAATCCACATCAGCAACGGCAGCCAGCTCCACAGCAGGAACTTGGTGACGGAGATGCCGCCATCCCGGTACCATTGAGCGAGCATGGGTAAACCCGTTAGATAGAAGAGCGAAGCCATGTTGTTCTGCGCATGATTCCAAAACCAACGATGTGCCCAGCCCAGAAAGCCACCCACTATTGTCATCGTTATGATTACCCCAATCCAGCCTCCGCTCATCCAACCGTCACCCGCAAGGCTGGGAGTCAATCCGATGAAGTTACCGTAGGCATTCAAATCGAACAATGCCACGGGCGCCCCCGCCGGTTTGCCTTTCCAAAGCATGCGTGGAATTGGTTCGGTGAAAATCTGCAAATACTGGGAGCCATATGTGTATGTTCCTGTGCGCTCCGGCACGACGGCAATAATGTACGCCAAAGAATCGAAGTTAGCCGCATCCGGGTTATCGTACTGTTTCTTGATTTTTTGGTCCGTAGTCATTCCAGGATCATATTCAACGGTACGGACCTGCTGCCCAGTCAACAGCTCTTTGAAAACGTCCCGATTGTGTCCAATCAAGTTGAAAAGCATGAACACCGGCAGCGCGGCAGCCAGAGCCCCAAGCGGCATCCAGCGCAACCGATGCTGCCAGCAGTAGGTTGCCACCACCATGGCTACAAACAACACAATCGTAAAGCGTGCCCAACCGCCCCAGCTACGGTACCCCATGTACAGAATCACCGGGAGCGCATTAGCCCAGTGAAACCGCGTGACCATCAGCCATATACACAGCAATGGCATCAAAAGGAACTGCGCATCGTTCAAGTATCCAACGGAGTTAACGTTGATAAAAACCCCGCCCACCAATTCGCCTACGGAAGTCCCCTTGGCAGCAGTGTAGATGGAGTAGCCAATTATTGGCGCAAGTAACAGCGTAACCACGAGCAGTCCACGTTTCTGAGTCGGCGAAAACTCCCGATCATGGTCTTCGGAAAACGATGGATTCCTGCGGCTCACGGCTAGACACGCCGCAACAAACAATACCAAACCGACCGAGCTCACCTCCAGCGTTTGCACGAAAACCTCATTGGTGGGCGTGAACCTCATGTAATTCCAAATAAAATCAAAACCGAAGTAATGCACCAATAGGGGGCGCAAGACAAAGACCACGGTATGAAAGGCCAAATACCAGGTGACCGGGTGAAACAGTGAAGCCTGCCCGCTGATGTGGAACGCGCCGATTACGGCGAGCCACACCAACACTTGAGCGCTGATAGCCAAATCAATCATGCGGCCCGTGAGTCGACCTTCCTACTGCATCGGTGAGAGATTTAAGCATTTCAAAGATGTGTTCAGTCGTGGACTGTGCGATGGCAAATCGTATATGAAGCATAACAGGCGTCAATGTGAACCAAGCACCCGCACCTAATAGTCCCAATAAGATGAAAAATGT
>Ga0210409_10008453_pt1 | contig 10479 bp, 7 predicted proteins | sample IncBWH17MmetaG_FD_161649 | JGI IMG/M metagenome (GOLD analysis project Ga0210409, IMG submission 161649) | Forest soil microbial communities from Barre Woods Harvard Forest LTER site, Petersham, Massachusetts, United States - Inc-BW-H-17-M | ecosystem: Environmental > Terrestrial > Soil >...
AGGCGCAGAAGGCGGCCGCTACACGACCAAGCCAATACCAAAAAGAAAAGGCCCTCGATTTCTCGGAGGCCTTTCTCGTTTGAATATCAAAGAAGTTCAGGGCTTGGTCGGATCCGGCGCCTCGCCCGGCTTTACCTCTGGAGAAGTAGCACTGGCTGCAACCGGCTTCCCGTTATCAGTCCCATAGCGCGTCAGATAGGGCATGAAGGGCGTCACTTCGAACGGCATCTTTTCGCGTTCGGCAACCGTGCCGATCGGTTTGCTCTTGATCATCGCCAGCGTGTCGTTCCATGGATCGATCTTCACACGGCCGCCCAGCGGAAGCGCCGCTATCTTCTGCGGATTCTGCGGGCCGTGCGTTGCATCCAGCGCCATGGTGGACTTGAGGTCGTTGATTTCGGGTACGCGATTGCCCAGGTGTCCGCTGATCAGGTTAGGAATTTCCTTCTGGCGGCTGTCGAGGGCTTGCAGGAACAGTCCGGCATTGGCCAGCTGGTTTTTGTACGGCGAATTGTTCAGAAGTTGAATGGCCTTGGCATTGGCCGCGGCTTCTTCTTCCGGAGTGCGGGAGAAACCGAAGTGACGGAACGTGTCTTTGTCTTCCACCAGGATCTGGTCAAAGAAAGCGTATTGCGAATCGACGCGGTGGCCAAGGACCACGTGGCTGAGCTCGTGAGCGAGCATGGTGGCCAAGCTGGCTTCATCCGGCAGCACGTCGATCAAACCGCGGCTCAACACAATCGTGTGGCCCACGGTGAAAGACTCCAGGGTCGAAGTCATCAGCACGCGGCAGCGAACTTCGGGATCGAGGTCGATATTGTTGGTAACCTCAAGGTTGTTGATGACCGTTTCCAGCACCTTGTCCACTTCACCCTTCGGCGCCATCAAGCCAATGCGCTCCAGGCGATCGGTGACGTTGTCTTCGGCCTGACGGTCCCAGGAGCGTTGCGCCTGGATCGGACTAAGGTCGTTCGCGGTCTTGGTGTCGTCCTGAACCGGCGTCTCTACGAGGATTTTGCTGAGTTCTTGCTCCTGAGCGGAGTTGCCGAGATTGTAGCCCCACAGCCGCGTCTGGGCTTTGAAGTCGAGCTTCTTGCTGATGGCGTAGTGCAGATCGCTTTCCTGGCTATACACGAACGTCGGCAGCCACAGTCCCGGCTGAATATTTGTGCGCCAGCTATCGAAGTGGAAGTACCAGCTGGAATGCCCGTTGCCGCCGTAACCACCATTGAAGCGAACGATGTGATAGTCCTGATCCTCAACCCAGATGCGTCCGACGAACCGGCCATGGTTGCCCTTTTCGGCCGGGGTCACATCGAAAACCAGGCAACGCACTTCGCCAAGGAATTCGCGGCGAACATAATCAAACTTGTAGTGCTGCTTATCGAAGCCGTTGGTATCGATAAAGATCATTTGCAGGAAGCCATCGGGCAAGAACTGCATGGCGAAGCTGAAGAAGTTCCCGATCGAACCGATCACTTTGCGGCCCTTGCTGCCGGTGTCGTTTAGTGGCACGAGAGCGACACCCTTGGTGAAATTGGCGCGGCCCAGGAAATACTTGTCGCCCGCTGGCACAGTGCCAAGGTCCTTATCGGGCTTCAGGTTCTGAATGTAGGTCTCGACCAGCGGAGTGTAGTTGCGCATCTGGCCATAAAGCCGCTGCTCGTTGGCCACAAAGCGGTCGATCACCTGATCGACAGTTCGCGGTTGGTCGGCCGCCGGCACCGGCGAGGCCACAGTCGCAACGCTGGCGCAAGCACTGAGCACCAGAACCAGGATATTTCTAGACAACGTTCGCATGTTCATCTCCCTCAGTACGCCAGCCGGAATTCAATTCGCACCCGGGCCGGAAAATCTACCGGCTCATTCTCGCGCTTGGCCGGTTTGAACTTGATTTGTTGCGCTGCTCGTTCGGCCGCTTCATCGAGGCCGTGACCGAGGCCGCTGACTACCCGGTTGATCTGAATGCTGCCGTTCGCGAGGAAAACCAGGTCCAGAACCACGTCGCCTTCAATTTTCAGATTGCGCGCTTCGGCGGTGTACTCTGGCCGAGGCTTGTCCTGGATAACAATAGCGGTGTCCGGCGCACCGCTGGCTTGGGTCTTCTTCTTCGGTGCATCAGTGACCGCCGCAGCGTCGCCAAAACCGCTCGCCACCACGGCGGCCTTTTTCGTTCCGCCACCGCCCGTTGGAGGCGTGGCGACTCCGTTGCCAAATCCCGTGCTCTCAACTGTGCCCCGGATTCCGTTCTTGCCGCCGGTGCCGTTGCCGTATCCTTCGCCGCCGGGCAATGCTGGCGAGCCTAGGCGGTTCACGTTCGTCGGGTGATTCGGATCACCCTTTCCGGGCATCCCGTTCGGATCGCCAAATCCGCCAGTCTGTACTTTGTCCACGGGCGCTTTCACCGTTGCCGGCGCGGCGCTACCCGTCGAGGGGATCATGCCGAGCTTCACATCCTCTTTCGGGCGCTTCGGTCCGTTGTCCTTGGTATCGATCTTGGCCTGCTCGAACACTGGAGCCATGTCCGGAGTTTTCTCAGCTACCCTTTCGACTTTCGGCTCAATCTTCTTGGGCGCAAGGGTCTTGAAGATGTGCGGCTGTTTGGGGTTCAGTTGCGGTGTCTCGACGACTGTGGGTGGGGGCACATCTGGCTTCTTGATCACCTGCTTCGGGGCTGCCGGCGGAGGTGGCGGAGCCGCGACGGGAATCTCCGTGATTGGCTGAGCGATCTCGACGCTGTTGTAATGCAGCGCCGTCTTCATCCCCTCGGGATACATCAAGGGAATCAGGAGAAAGAAAATGGTTGCAGCGACCTGAATGCCGGCGCTCACACCAATACGATCCCAGCGGGGTTTGGAATCAGGCAGCAGCGCAAGGCGCGCGGGTACCTGCCGGTTGCCAATGTGTTCCTTCCAGGCTTCGGGATTCGAGGAGCGGGCGGCGCGATTGGCGCTCAAACCCACGCCCATGGTTTTGCCCTGTGTGGAATCTGCGATCATCGTTGTCACCGCTTTAGCCTCGTACGAAGATTATCCCACCTCTCGATTCCAAAGGAGTCGAGTAGTCTCCGCTTGGGACGTGTGTGTTACCGGTACGAGGGTACTTGGGCCTAGGAACCGTCCGAATAGGACTTTCGTACCAAAGTCGCGAACTCGCTAATGACCTTGCGAGTGCACTTCCGCACACGCCTTTTGTCGGGGATTAACCCGCCGAGGCGAATTTCGTTGCGGAGCGGGTATCGCAACACCTCCTAGGATACCGTATTCGGGGACAGGGGGACCCTCTGATTTCCGCACCGGTTTCCTCCCAAAAGGGTACCCTCTAGGATGCCAAGCCTGCAGTCGGCGTTGGATAAATATGCGAGGCTGTTAGACTAATAAAAATACAGGCTTTACTGTAGGACAAGGAGGATTGTGCCGCAGTCCCCGGGTGAAAGCGCCGAACATCGCGTGCCCAGTGCCTTGTGGTCGGCCGCCGAAGCGCTCCTGGATTCTCTCTATGCAGAATCGCGAGCGGCGGCCTGGAATGTGCCTCGCGAGTATTTTCTGGCGGCTCTGGAGCGCAGTGTCTGCAAACGCTTTCAGGAGGGCGGGCTGACGCAGCAGCGCTTGGACGAATACCTTCAGGCACTCTATGCGGAGGATCTGGCTTTGGCTTGCGGTTGCATGGCAGGAACCGAGCAGGCCTGGGAATATTTCGTTCACGAATACCAGGGCTATCTGCGAGCCGCCGCCGGTGCCATCACAAAGGCAAGCCACGCAGGAGCCGACGCGCAGGAGCTGGCTGACTCGCTGTTCGCGGAACTGTTTGGGCTCGTCGACGGCAGACCAGGCGAGCGGTCGTTGCTTCGCTACTTTCATGGCCGCAGTTCGCTGAAGACCTGGCTGCGCACCATTCTGGCGCAGCGTCACGTGAACTGTATTCGGGAGCGCCGCCGGTTTACTTCGTTGGAAGGCGAGAATGGCGAAGAGAAAAAAACACTGCCGGCAGAACGCATCGGGAACCCCGTCCTTGATCCCCACCGCGAACGCTACGTCTCTCGTTTTGTGGCGGCACTGGAGAGTTCCCTGGCCTCACTCGCCAGGAACGATTGGCAGCGCCTGGAGCTCTACTATTCGCGTCAGTTGACGCTCGCTGAAATCGGCAAAAAATTGGGAGAACACGAATCCAGCGTTTCGCGAAATCTGGAGCGCATCCGCCGTGAGCTTCGCGCGTCTATCGAGATTCTGCTGAAAGCGCCGCCGCCTCTGAGCGAGCCGGAGATCGTACTGTGTTTCCAGTATGCCGCGGAAGATTCTCCCATCGATTTTCGAAAGTTATTTCCCGGCAAGGAACCCGGCAGGCCTGGCGCGGGAAGGAAGGAAACGTCGTGAACTACTGCAAGAAAGACGTTTCGCAACGTTCTAAGGATGGAGTGGGCCATGCCGTCTGACCATCGCGATCGGCAACTGGAAAAGGCGCTCGCGCGCCACCTGCGCAGCGATGCGATTGATGCCGCATGCCCCGACGCCGAAACCCTGGCCGCCTATCACGAGCACACCCTTTCGCTGGAAGAAATGGCGCAGTGGAAACAGCACCTCGCCGGGTGCGCACGTTGCCAGGAAACCCTGAATCTTGTAGAAGAGTCCAATGTTCTGCAGGGAAGCGAGGAGGAGAATCGAAAAATGATGGAACTGGTTGGAGGGAAATTTGCTGCTGCTGTAAGCTCCATGGCGAACGAAGCTGTTCCCGCTGCGCTGCCCGTGTCGCGCAGTTCCACCGCCGCTCAAACGCCAAAACGCGCCGCGGCTCTGCGCTGGGTTGTGCCGGTTGGGGCGCTGGCCGCAGGTGTGCTTGTGTGGGTTGGCGTGCGAGAGACGCAGCAAGCGAAGAACATAAGATCGGCGCAACTCGAGGTGGCGCAAAACCGTCCGGCTGTGCCGAGCGCGCCGATGGCCACGGCGCCCGCTCCCCAAACGAGCTTGCCGGAGGAATATCGAAGCGCTGAAACAAGGTCGCGGAGTTTGGATGAATTGCGTCGACAGGATAGGGTTTTGTCGGCGACGCAGCCCGCTGTCGCGCAGAACAAGAAGGCCGCCGTGGGAGGCGCTGCGCCTGTCCTGAATATTCCGATGCCGGACAAGGAAAAGAGAGAGCGCGATGCGATGCAATTGAAGGACCTGTCCGCGTCGGCGATTGCGCCGGAGCCCCCGGCCGCTCCGGAAGTCAATTACTACACCACACAGAATCGCGAGTTGCCTCCGACGCAAACCCTGCAGCCTTCAACCGCGGGAGCCCGCGGAGTCACGGCAAATGAGGCTGCGAATACGGGGAGGATGTTGGGACAGCAGAATACGGCGGCAAAGTCACGGGCGGCAAGTACCGAGACTGGGGCAGTCACCGCAATGGCCGGCGCTTTGCCTCAATCCATGAGCGACGTTCTCCCGGAAGGCGGCACCATTATCGTTGCACCGAACGATGCGTATTCCTGGCGCGTGGGCTCCAACGGAAAAATTGAGCACAGCACCGACAACAGCCGTACCTGGATGCTACAGAAGAGCGGCGTCACGACGGACCTGACAGCGGGTTCCGCCACTTCGGGCAAAGTCTGCTGGGTCGTCGGGAAGGCCGGAACCGTGCTGCTCACCGCGGACCGCGGCAAGCATTGGAAGCAGCTCGCTTCGCCCACAAAAGAAGATTTGGGAGGAGTGAACGCGGTGGACGACAAGCGCGCGTCCATCTGGACCGTTTCGCACAGCAAGAGCTTTGAGACCAATGATGGCGGCGCCACCTGGTCTCCCGTTGGCGAGAAGTAAACTCTCCTGCAAGAAATGTCGCTGACGCCGTTCTAAGAGCGAAGGCAAATTCAAGGTTGCAAGCTGAGGAGAATCCATGAACACTTCGCAAGGCGTAGCGCGTGCCCGTTCATTGTGGATGGCGCCCGCGGCAATCGCACTAGCGGGAGCGGCCGCGTTCGTGCCCTCGTACCACGCAGGAAAGAAAGCTGAGCCACAGGAGAAAGACGCCAGCCGAGCGCCTGACCACAGCACTACGCTGCACGATCAGACCGAATTAGCGGTGACGGTCTACAACTCCAATATCGCCCTGGTGCGCGATGTTCGGCAGTTGCAGTTGCCCACTGGTAATTTCCGCCTGAAATTCATGGATATTGCCGCCACCGTCAATCCCGCCACGGTGCATTTTCGTTCGCTGACGGAACCTGACAAGGTCGGAGTCATCGAACAAAATTATGAGTACGACCTGCTGGAGCCGGCCAAGCTTCTGAATAAATATGTCGGCAGAGAAGTGACCCTGGTGCGCAGCTATATGGACAACGGCACCACCAAGCACGAGGAGATCAAAGCCACGCTGTTAGCCAACAACAACGGACCGGTTTGGAGGATTGGCAACGACATCGTTACGGGAACGTATGGCGAAACCTATCGCTTCCCTGAGATTCCTGCGAATCTGTACGACCGGCCAACGCTTTTGATGACGCTGGACAATTCAGGTTCGCCGAAGCAGAAGATCGAAGCGTCCTACCTGGCGGGCAATTTGACCTGGAACTCGGATTACGTGCTGACGGTGGGCCGCGATGACAAGGCTGCCGACCTGGATGGCTGGGTGACCATCGTTAACAATTCCGGCACCGCGTTCCGCAACGCCAAATTGCAGCTCGTGGCTGGCGATCTGAATCGTGTTCCCGCACCACAGCAATATCGCGCCGCGGACATGGTCAGCAAGTCCTCAGTGGCGGCGAACGCAGCGCAATTCGTGCAGGAAAATTTCAGCGAGTACCACCTCTATTCCCTGGGGCGGCACACTTCTGTCGAAGATAAGGAAACCAAGCAGATCAGCCTGTTGCAGGGTAGCGGCATACCGGTGGAAAAACTGTTTGTCGTCAACGGCCAGAATTTCTACTATCACAACGCGCAGAATCCCGGTTCGCCGATCAAGGACCCCGTCATGGTGTTCTACAAGTTCAAGAATGAAGAGAAAGCCGGGCTGGGCATTCCATTGCCTGCAGGCAATCTGCGTGTCTATCAGCAGGATTCCAAAGGCGGGTTGCTGTTCATCGGCGAAGACCGCATCGACCACACCCCGAAAGACGAATTCATCAACGTGAAAATCGGCAATGCGTTTGACGTGGTTTCCGAGCGCAAGCAGACGGACTACAAAGCCCTCAGCAACCGTCTTTGGGAAATGGAATTCGAGATCACCATGCGCAACCACAAAGACACGCCTATCACGGTTCAGGTGAATGAACCCATCGGCGGCGACTGGGAGATGCTGTCGTCCACCTACAAGTACACAAAGACGTCGGCCTGGGCGGCGCAGTTCGATGTGCCGGTGAAGGCGAATGGCGAGTCCGTGCTGAAGTACCGCATACGAGCGAAGTGGTGAAAAAGAAGAAATAATGAAGCAAGGAAGTAATGAGGTAATGAAAGTCGCTGGGCTACGCAACCTCCAAGCGTGTCATCCTGAGCGCAGCGAAGGGTCTCAACGGAATTTTGCAGCATTGCTCAGTTGAGATCCTTCGGGCCACAAACGGCGGCCCTCAGGATGACATCGTCCAGCAGAACTGAGTGCCGAGCGGATTAATTCGTGAGAAGCCCTGCTCTCTTTCAGACCCTTACGTTCACCCTTCTACGATTGCGTCGGCCTCGATTTCCAGGAGAATCTCCGGCGAAATCAGCTTGCTGACCTCCACCATGGACGTCGCCGGCAGTATGTCCTTGAAAAACTCGCCGTGGGCGCGCCCGATCTTTTCCCAGTCCGCAATATTCGTCACGAAGATGCGCGTGCGCACCACATCTTTCAAACCTGCTCCCGCGCGCTTCAGCACAGACTGCAAATTGCGGATAATCTGCACGGTCTGTGCGTAACAGTCGCCCACGCCGATGATCTTTCCATCCGGCCCCGTCGCCGTCGTTCCCGAAACGCTGATGTGATTCCCGATGCGCACCGCCCGGGAATAGCCGACAATCGGCTCCCAAGGCGTTCCGCTGGCGAAGTTCTGTCGTGCCATATTGTCCCCTCTGATTGGGCCCGTTTGCCCAAATGGCCTAGGGCCGCATGATAAACTTACAGCAGTATCGCATGGGGTCGGCGCAATCTGCGCGCCTGACGCGCCAAGCATAGGACGACGGATGCGTTGCAACAACATTATTGAAGCCGTAGGGCACACGCCGCTGATTCGGCTGAATCGCATGGCGCAGGGCCTGAAGCCGCAAATCTGGATCAAGGCCGAGATGCTGAATCCCGGTGGCTCTGTGAAAGACCGCATCGGCATCACCATGATCGACGACGCCGAAAAACGCGGCTTGTTGAAGCCCGGCGGCACCATCATCGAAGGCACCTCCGGCAACACCGGCATGGGATTGGCGCTGGTCGCGGCCGTGCGCGGCTACAAGTGCGTGTTCACAACCACCGATAAGCAATCGAAAGAAAAAGTAGACTTGCTTAAGGCATTGGGCGCCGAAGTGATTGTTTGCCCCACCGCCGTCGAGCCGGAAGATCCCCGCAGCTACTACAGCGTTGCGAAAAAGCTGGCGCGCGAAATTCCCAACTCCTTCTATCCCAATCAGTACGACAATCCCACCAATCCAGAAGCGCACTACAAGACCACTGGCCCCGAGATTTGGGAAGACACGGAAGGCAAAATCACGCATTTTGTCTGCGGCATGGGTACGGGCGGCACCATCAGCGGGGTTGGCAAATTCCTGAAAGAAAAGAATCCCAACGTCAAGATCATCGGCGTGGATCCCGAAGGCTCGCTGTACTACGATTTCCACAAAACGGGAAAAATTGCCAAGGCACGCACCTACGTCGTCGAGGGCATCGGCGAAGATTTTTTTCCCACCACCATGGACATGAACATTCTCGACGATGTCATCCAGGTGAACGACGAAGAATGCTTCGTGGTGGCGCGGCGCCTGGCCAAGTTGGACGGACTCTTCACCGGCGGTTCCGGCGGCGGATGCCTTTCCGGTGCGCTACGGCTGGCGAAAGAGCTGGGGCCGAACGACTATATCGTGGCGCTGCTGCCCGATACGGGCATGCGCTACCTTAGCAAGGTGTACAACGAAGAGTGGATGCGCGAACGCGGCTACGTGGAATCGAGTGTGCCCATCACTGCCGCGGAAGTGGTAAGCGCCAAAAAACAGTCCGGCAAGGTCCGCGACCTCGTGATTGTCAGGCCGTATCAGACGGTGTTTCATGCGTTGAAGACCATGCAGGAGCAGGATATCTCGCAGATTCCGGTGTTCGAAGAAAATGTGCCCATCGGCACTGTGTATGAAGATCAGATTCTGACCTTGGCGCTGCAGGGCAAAGACCTGCGCAAATTGGTGGTGCGCGAGGTAATGAGCAAGCCGCTACCGTCGATACCCAAGAACGCGAAAGTCGAGCGCGTAACCTACATTCTGAGTCACGAAAATCCCGCCGTATTTGTGGACATGGGTGAGGGCAAATTTGAAATCCTTACCAAATACGACTTGATGAGCACCGTGGCCAGTCTGATGGAACAAAAACGCTAGCCGCATTTCTCCCCGCGCGGCGGCAGAGCACAGGATAAAGACCCGTGAAGATAAAGGATTTCAACGACCGGCTGAAGGACTCCATTCTCATGGCCGATGGCGCCATGGGTTCGCTGCTGCACGAAACCGTCGGCGCCGTCCGCTGCTTTGACGAGTTGAACACCACGGAGCCCGAAGCCGTGTTCCGAGTTCACCAGTCCTACATTGAGGCGGGCGCGCAGATCATCGAGACGAATACGTTTGGCGCGAACCGCTTCAAGCTTGCTCCCATCGGCCTTGGCGAGGATGTGCAGCGCCTGAACAGCCGTGGCGTGAAAATCGCCCGTGAAGCGCGGGAGTCCGCTGCTCGCGAAGTGCTCATCGCCGGCTCCATCGGCCCGCTGGGCATCGGTGTGCAGGCGCGCCATCCCGAACCCGATGAAATCATCGACGTTTTTCACGAACAAGCGCTAGCACTGGAAGAACGAGGCGTCGATTTTTTCATCCTGGAAACGTTTTCATATGTGGATGAGCTAATGCTGGCGATTGATGCCATTCGCTCGTTCTCTGGCCTGCCGATTGTGGCGCAGTTGACGTACTCCGAGGAAGGCACCAGCTACGGTGACGTGAACCCGTTCCTCGCGGCTACCATGCTGAAGGATAAGAACGTGCAAGTGATTGGCGCGAACTGTACCTTGGGTCCGCAATCTCTACTGCCGATTCTGCGCGAGCTCACCAGCGTCGACGGAGTGTGTGTGAGCGGCATGCCGAATGCCGGCTTCCCCAAGAAGGAAGGGGACCGCATCGTTTACCCCAAGTCTTCGCCGGAATATTTCGCGCTCTTCGCGCGCGAAGCTGCCGAGGCCGGCGTGCGCATCCTGGGCGGCTGCTGCGGCACCACACCGGCCCACATTCGAGCCATGGCCAATCAGGTTAAGGCTCTGAAACCCGGCCATGCGCATCATGGGGGCACCGTTGTTAC
>Ga0210409_10008454_pt1 | contig 10478 bp, 9 predicted proteins | sample IncBWH17MmetaG_FD_161649 | JGI IMG/M metagenome (GOLD analysis project Ga0210409, IMG submission 161649) | Forest soil microbial communities from Barre Woods Harvard Forest LTER site, Petersham, Massachusetts, United States - Inc-BW-H-17-M | ecosystem: Environmental > Terrestrial > Soil >...
GGATTGAAACTTGTTCGATTGTATATGGTGAGGCGGGGTTGGAAAAGTAAGGAGTTTCGGGTAGGGCCATGCGTGACTGTCGACCAGCCATACGAGCCTTCGATCCCTTTACTTTCGGGAACGGACCTACTTAAACTCAGGACTTGTGGAGCTTTCCGCTTCGCAGATGTAAACCGAGTGGTCAGACCACGTGACCTTTATCATGGTGTTAGTGTGACTTCGATCCTAGACGACGCTCGCGGAGAGACTCTGGTGGATGTCGCGCAGAAAGCGTTAGTGGTGGAAACGCGGCAGCCCTAATTTCAACCTCAACCACGGTAAAGTCATTTTGCCTTTCTCTGCGCTCTCTGCGGTCGTTCTCGGCGACCTCCGCGATCGAAGCCTCTGTTTCCCCAGTCTGCCAAAACCCCAAAACGCAGAGGCCGCCGAGAACCTCCGCCGAGTTCGCAGAGAAAAACTATCTGGCGATACGGCCGCAGTCGCGGGGCTGCAACTGTTATTGGCCAACCCCCACCTCAGAGGTGCGTGCGGGTTAACGCACCCATGCTCCCGACTCCTGCGGCATCCTGCACAAAATAGCGACGCTGAAAATAGAGGGCAACGTTCACCAGTCCGATGAGTGCCGGAACCTCGACCAGTGGCCCAATCACCGCCGCGAACGCCGCTCCCGAATTGATTCCAAAGACTGCCACCGCTACCGCGATCGCAAGCTCAAAATTGTTGCTGGCCGCAGTGAAGGACAAAGTCGCCGTCTTCGAGTAGTCCGCCCCCAGTTTGCGTCCCATGTAGAACGAGACCAGGAACATCAGGACGAAGTAAATCAGCAGCGGTACCGCGATCCTGACTACATCCAGCGGCAGACGAACAATGACACTCCCCTTGAGCGAGAACATCACGACGATGGTGAACAGGAGCGCTACGAGTGTGATCGGACTGATCTTCGGGATGAAGGTCTTTTCATACCACTGCTTGCCCCGCGCACGCACCAGTGTGAATCGGGTGATCACCCCAGCCAAGAACGGAATTCCCAGATAGATAAAAACGCTTTTGGCGATATCGCGAATCGAAACGTCCACGACTGATCCTTGCAGCCCGAACAATTCCGGCAGCTTGGTGACGAAAATCCATGCGTACACCGAGTAGAACAGCACCTGAAAGACGGAATTGAACGCTACCAGACCCGCGGCGTATTCGGTATCCCCTTTCGCCAGTTCATTCCACACGATGACCATCGCAATACAGCGGGCGAGGCCAATCATGATCAGGCCCGCCATGTACTCGGGGTAGCCGCGCAGGAAAATGATTGCCAGGGCAAACATGAGCAGGGGCCCGATCACCCAGTTCTGCACCAGGGACAGAACGAGAATTTTCTTGTTCCGGAAGACCTCGCCCATCTCCTCGTAACGGACCTTAGCCAGCGGCGGGTACATCATGAGGATCAGACCCACGGCGATGGGAATGGAGGTTGTGCCCACGCTGAAGCGATTCAAGAAGGGCACGATGCCGGGCAAGGCCCATCCGGCGAAGATGCCGATGAGCATGGCGGTAAAGATCCAGACCGTCAGGAAGCGGTCGGGAAAGCTCAAACGGGAGGTTACGGTGGTCATTTGTTTTCGATCCTCAACGTTAAAATCACTGCCGTCCGATGTGGTCGACTTCCTTCTTGACCGCAAGGCCGTCAAGACTGGCGAGGGGAAGACTCAAAAACAGGCCGATCCTACGCTCAAGGGTGAGGAACGCGTCGCGGAAAGCTCGTTCAACCTCCGCCTGGGTTCCGTGGACCGCGGCGGGATCTGGAATGCCCCAGTGCGCCGAAATGGGTTGCCCGGGCCATACGGGGCACACTTCGTTCGCCGCGTTGTCACAGACGGTGAACACGAAATCGAGAGCAGGAGCGCCGGGCTTGGCAAACTCATCCCAGCTCTTGCTGCGCAGGCCCTCGGTGGGCAGATGTGCAATCTCAAGTTCGCGGAGCGCTTCGGGGCGGACCTTGCCCGTCGGATGGCTCCCAGCGCTATAAGCTGAGAACGTTGGCCGCCCCTTGAAATTTAGAATGGCCTCGGCCAGTATCGACCGCGCCGAGTTTCCGGTGCACAGAAATAGGACGTTGTAGTGTCGTTGCATCCCATCCTCTCGATACTTCTCAGTTGCAGCAGGCCGGACCGCAACAAGGCTGCAGTTTGCCGGTTGGCTTCACGGCGCGGATGAAGCCGCTGAAGAACTTTCCGTCGATCTGCGCAGGGTCGAGCTTCACGGGAATCTGCTGGCCCGACAGGAATTCCAGCGCGTCTTCGGCGCGGTAGACGCGTGTGGGCTCAATATCAATTTGCTCGAATCCGGCAGCCGCCAGCTCGGTGCGGTATTCGTTCTCTTCCAGCGCGCCGGCAATGCAGCCCACCCAAGCGAGCACACTTTGGCGAATCTCGGGCAGCATCTCGCCGCGGGTGACCACGTCGGATACGGCGAAACGGCCGCCGGGCTTGAGCACGCGGAAGGCTTCGCGCAAGACTTTGCTTTTGTCGGCAGAGAGATTGATGACGCAGTTCGAAATGATGACGTCGACTGAATTGTCCGGCAGGGGAATGTTCTCAATCTCGCCCTTCAGAAATTCGACATTCTCAACGCCTGCTTTGCGCTTGTTTTCATTGGCCAGGGCAAGCATTTCGTCGGTCATATCGAGCCCGTAGGCCGTGCCGGTGGGACCGACTCGGCGTGCGGAGAGCAGAACATCGATGCCGCCGCCGGAGCCGAGATCGAGCACGGTCTCTCCCGGTTTCAGTTGGGCCAGGGCCGTGGGATTGCCGCATCCGAGCGAGGCGAGCAATGCTTCCTCGGGAATCTGTCCACCTTGGGCAGCGTCGTACAGATTCGTCGTAATGGGATCGCAGCACCCTGTGCTGGCGGTCGCGCCGCAGCAGGAACTGCCACCGGTTTTTACACGCAGAGCAGCTTCGCCGTATTTCTGTTTTACGACTTCCTTGATGTCGGTAGTTTCAGTGCTCATACAATGACTCCTATTTGCAGATCTGTACGATGTCCTGCGGTTTAAGGGCTTTGTTCCGAGTACAGCATTCGGCGTAAAGGAACTGCAGCAGTTCCTGCAACGCTTCGATGTTGGCGGTGTAACGGAGGAATGTGCCCTCCCGTTTCACTTCGACGAGATCTTCGGTGCGCAATTTATCGAGGTGATGGGAGAGGGTCGAATTGGGGATCTCCAACTCTTCCTGAATTTCGCTGACCACGAGCCCTTCGGGGTGCGCGGTCAGCAACAACTGCATGATTCGCAGTCTGGGCTCGGTGCCCATGGCGGAGAACATGTCAGCGTATTTGGCAACGCGCTCGGCGGATTTGGTCGGGGAGGGCGCTTTCGTACCCGCCATATTTCGATAATACTAGAAATATCGACGGATCGCAAGTGGCAAAGCCGAGCTTCGCTCGGCGGACGGGCGGAAGCGACCGTCCACACACATCCCCAAACCTATAGAGGCTGAGTGCTGACGGCTGCATGCCGGGTGCTTTATTCTGAAGAAACACATGATTCGTATCCGCCGTGCGTTTGATCCGCACTCTATAAAGCTTGTCATCTTCGATCTTGATGGCACCCTCATCGACTCGCGCCTCGACCTGGTGCACTCGGTGAATGCGGCCTTGCGCCACATTCACCGTCCTGAATTGCCGGAAGAGGTAATCGCCAGTTACGTGGGCGATGGGGCGCCGATTCTGATTCAACGCGCATTGGGAGGCGAAGTAGTTGACGAGGCTCTGGTCCGCAAAGGCCTGGAGTTCTTCCTTTCCTACTACCGCGAGCACAAACTGGACCATACGACCGTGTATCCCGGGATTCAGGAAGCCCTTGCAGCGATTCAACATTCCGGCAACGGGATCCCGCGGAAAATGGCGGTGTTGACGAACAAACCGGTGAATCCTTCGCGAGCCATCGTCGAATCTTTGGGGCTGGGCCGGTATTTCTCTCAGATTTATGGCGGGAACAGTTTCGCGACGAAGAAGCCGGAACCCGAGGGAGCGTTGAAACTGGTGACGGAAGCGGGTGTGCGGCCGGAGCAGGCCGCAATTGTTGGCGATTCTCATGTGGACATACGTACCGGGCGCAATGCCGGATTGTCGACGATTGCCGTCACTTATGGGTTTGCTCCACACACGCTTGAGGTGGAGGCTGCAGATCTTGAGGTTGATACACCTCAGGAATTGGGTAGTGTTTTCGCTAAGGAAGTCGAGCTGCGCTCGACGGTCAGCCGGGGGCGGCTGTCCCCACATTGATCGCGCACTCCAACGACAGATGACTACTGACACCTTTGGCTTCAGCCGATCAGAGCTGCGCAAGTTGCGCAGCATGAAGAATCCCTACGGCATTCAAAAGTTCCTCGACGACATGCCGTATCACCTGGAGGACACGGCCTGGTCTCCGCGCAAAGTGCTGGCCGAACGGTCGTCACATTGTCTGGAAGGAGCTATCTTCGGCGCAGCAGCTCTGCGGGCTAATGGATACGCGCCTTTGCTGCTGGATTTCGAAGCCGAGCATGATACCGACCACGTGATTTCGATTTTCCGCCAGGACGGCTGCTGGGGTGCGGTGGCGAAGTCCAATTACACCGGATGCCGCTGGCGGGAACCGATCTATCGCAACCTGCGGGAACTCGCGCTGAGTTATTTCAACGCCTACTTCAACCTGAGGCGGGAGCGGACCCTGCGGCGATACTCGCTTCCGGTCAACCTTTCGCGCTTCGATTCGCAGAACTGGATGACCACTGACAAACCTGTGTGGTTCATCGTCTATCATCTGTTCGATGTGAAGCACTTTTCCCTACTCACAAAGGCGCAGGAGAAACGCCTGCACCGAGTCGACGAAAGGCTGTTTCAGGCAGAGTGCTTAGGGAAGGCGTATAAAGATCGGGATTAGTCAGTAATGGATGCCCGCCGTCACCCTCGTTACAAGCTGGAAGTCGATGTTCGCATCTATCCACGCAACTCCCAGGTGGTCCGCGGGCATTCGGTCGACATCAGCGAGTCGGGGATTTCCGCGATGCTGCGCGTGGAGGTGCCCGTAGGCGAGGTCGTGCGACTGGAGTTCACCGTACCCACCGGTGAGGTTCAGATTCATGCTCTCGTTCGCCAACGGAATGCTTTCCGCTACGGCTTTCAATTCCTGGAGGCTGTTTCCCAGCTCGAGATCATTCAGCGCGCCTGCCGGCAATTGGACGTTTCGCGGTCAACGTCCGGCAGACTGGAGAGCTGAAGATTTCATGTCCATCTAATTCTCCTCCGATTGCATCCACAAGACACGATATCGCGTAAATGAGGTTAAGATTAGACCTATGCGGGTGAGACTCCTCCCCATCGGCATTTGCACGCTCGCGTGCTTGAGCGCGATCGCGCAGCAGGATGCGCCATCCGGAACTCCCGCCAATGCTGCCCCGCCGGCCGCAGATGCCAGCAAGGCGCCTGGCAGCGCTCAGGCGACGACTCCGCGGGAACGGCCCGATCTCACTCCCGACGCCAACGGCAAGCTCTCACCCGATCAGATGCGCGAGCTGACGCGCGTGGTTGCGCAGAACTACCGGGATAACTACAAGAAGCAGCGCGACTACACCTACATCGAGCGTGATGTCGATAAATCGTTGGGTGGCAATGGACAGGTCAAGTCGACGGAAATAAGAACCTATGAAATCGTTGAAATCTATGGCGAACAGGTGCGGCGGCTGATCGAAAAAGACGACAAGGCCCTCGACGCCAAGGAGGCGGCGAAAGAAGAGGAACGCATACAGAAGATCGTCGACAAACACAAGAATGAATCTGAGGACGATCGGAAGAAGCGTATTGAGAAGGAAACAAAACAGCGGGAGGAAGGCCGCAAATTCGTTAGCGCAGTTGCGGATTCCCACGACTTCCGGCTGGTTGGAACGGAACTGGTGGATGGCCGCGAAGCCTGGGTCATCGATGGCGAACCACGGCCCGGTTTTGAATCGGAGGACAAGGGTGCAAAGTTCGTCTCCAAGTTTCGCGGACGCCTGTGGATCGATAAAGAGGATATGCAACTGGTAAAAACGGACATTGAGGCCGTGGACACGGCTTCTTTCGGATGGATTGTCGCCCGTATTCACAAAGGAACGCGCGTGATGTACGAACAGATGCGGATGAGCGACGAAATCTGGCTGCCCCAGCATTTGACCTTTAGATTCGATGCCCGGGTTGCACTGTTGAAGGGCTACAACATCGACGGGGAGCAGACCTATCGCGACTACAGGAAGTTTCGGACCTCATCCAAGATCGTTGGCATTGGAGAAGTGCAGGAACCGAAATGAACTGTATCTCCGGAAGAGTTTCAGAATTTGTGGAGACAGCCGCCTTCGGCTGTCCGGCCGCGGGAGCGGCCGATTGGCCCCGTGCACCGGAAATTCAGTGCTGAGATGACGGACTTCGGAGCACGAGAGGGACGGCTTTCTTGGTAGTTGTGCGGCCAAAAAACCAGTCGCCCTTCGGGCGACGGACAGCCGAAGGCGGCTGTCCCCACACAGTAGCCCCGCCACATCGCCGCTTGGACCACTGAGGCTTTATAATGCGAGGTCCCAACGTGAGTGCACTCGCGTGAACTGACTCCTCCGCGCTGAGACATTGCAGTCGAATTCCTCACGAGGTCTAGATGACTTCCCTCACCCGTCGTGATCTGCTTCGCACCGGCTTAGCGCTTTCGGCTTCCACCCTGGTCCCTGGGACTGTTCAGCGTGCATATGCACTACTCGGGCGCTATCCCGCAGTGGAGCCTGCCGGTGCTCTTCCTCCGCGGGAACGCCTCCTGTTCGATTTTGGCTGGAAGTTCTTTCAAGGGCACGGCTCCGATCCGGCGCGCGATCTAGGGTTCGGCAAGGGGCAAGGAGATTTCGCCAAAAGCGGCGAGTTCTGGTTTTCCACGCAGAAGTTCGATGACTCTCAATGGCGCGATCTCAATTTGCCGCATGACTGGGCGGTTGAACTGCCGTTCGTGCGCGATGAGGAGCAGAACAGCCACGGGTACAAGCCTCTGGGGAGGCGGTATCCCGAAACCAGCGTTGGCTGGTACCGGCGCACGTTCGATGTTCCGAAGGAAGATTCGGGCCGGCGCTCTGTGGTCGAATTCGACGGAGCCTTCCGCAGCGCGCTCGTTTTTCTCAACGGTTACTTCATCGGACGCAACGACAACGGCTACGCGCCATTCCGTTTCGATCTGACTGACTTCCTGAACTACGGTGGGAAAAATTATCTGATGGTTCGTATGGACGCCAGCTTCGGCGATGGCTGGTTCTACGAAGGAGCCGGAATTTATCGGCATGTGTGGCTGACGAAAACTGACTCGCTTCATCTCGGCCACTGCGAAACATTTATTCGCGCTGCGGTGAAGGGCAACTCCGCCGCTCTCGCGTTGAGCACGATCGTAAAGAACGACGGTTCGCTGGCCGAGAACTGCCGCGTGCGCTGGCAAGTCGTGGACTCCAACGGAAAGGTGGTCGCGACAGCAGATTCACCGCAGCAATCGATCGCGCCCGACGGTTCCGCCGCATTCACGGCAAACGCGAACCTGGCGAATCCGGCACTCTGGTCACCGGAAACGCCGAATCTCTATTCGGCTACGGTGACAGTCGAGTCCACCGGCAAGGCGCGTGATGCCGAGCGCGTGAACTTCGGCGTGCGCGATATCAAGTGGGACGCCGACAAGGGATTCTTCCTCAACGGCAAGCCCGTCAAGATCAAAGGTACTTGCAACCATCAAGATCATGCAGGAGTCGGCGCGGCACTTCCCGACCGTCTGCAAGCGTTTCGCCTGGCGGTGCTGAAAGACATGGGCGGGAACGCTGTGCGCACCTCGCATAACATGCCGACGCCGGAGTGGGTCGAGGCCTGCGACCGCATGGGCATGATGATGATGTGCGAAACGCGGCTGATGAGCGCCAATCCGGAGGGTATGGCGCAACTGGAAACCATGGTGAAGCGTTACCGCAATTCGCCATCGATCATCCTCTGGTCCATGGGAAACGAAGAGTGGACCATGATGCCGCAGCCGCAGGGTGTGCGCGTTATCGACGACATGATCAAGCGCACCCATGAACTCGATCCTACGCGCATGTGCACCGCCGCAGTGAATGCGGACTTTCAGACCCACTTTCCCGAGCAACTCGACGTCATGGGATTCAATTACAACCTGAAAGTGCACGATGCGTGGCACAAGAGCCATCCAAAGACGCCGTCGGTGGGGTCGGAGACGGCCAGCACGGTTTCGACGCGCGGTATTTATTCGACGGACAAGCTGCGCAACTGGGTCAGCGCTTACGATCTGAATCACACTTCGTGGTCTCAACTCGCCGAGGAGTGGTGGAAGTTCTACGCGACACGCGAATGGCTCTCGGGCGGCTTCGCCTGGACCGGATTCGACTACCGTGGTGAACCGACCCCTTACGGATGGCCATCGATCAACTCGCAGTTCGGCATCGTCGACATGTGCGGCTTTCCCAAAGACAACTTTTATTACTACAAAGCATGGTGGGGATCGGAGCCGGTGCTGCACCTCTTTCCTCACTGGAATTGGGAACAGCGCGACGGCGAGCCGATTTCAGTGTGGGTGCATTCAAACCTGGATTCGGTGGAAGTCTTTCTCAATGGCAAGAGCCGCGGTGCGCAGAAGGTAGAGCCCTACACGCATCTGGAGTGGAAAGTCCCTTACGAGCCCGGAGTGCTCGAGGCTCGAGGCACGAAGGACGGGAAAGTCGTGCTAACTCAAAAACGAGAGACCACGGGCGACCCTGAAACGATCCGGCTGAGTCCCGACCGCACGGAGATCAATGCCGATGGGGAAGATGTCTGCGTTCTGCGCGTGGAGGTGCTCGACAAGGAAGGACGGCCGGTTCCTACCGCCGACGTTCCGATTCTGTTCAAGGTGACTGGAGAAGGTGAGCTAATCGGCGTGGGTAACGGCGACCCGAATTGCCAGGAATCCGATAAAGAACCGAAGCGCAGCTTGTTCAACGGGCTGGCGCAAGTCATCGTGCAGGGGAATCGAACGCCGGGGACGATTACGGTTGAGGCGCACACTGGGGATTGGCCGCCGCCGAAACTTCCGCCTACGCAAGTGACGATTACAACTAGGAAGGTGGGGTTGCGGCCGAGCGTGGGATAGTCGCGGCAATGCGCGGGCGAGACGCCCGCGCGACAGCCGGCGGGACGCCGGCGCTACCACGGGAGATGCATGTCGAAATCACGCAGGGACTTTCTTACGCTGTCCTCGCTCGGAATCCTGGGCGCTGCGGCGGTATCGCGAATTCACGCACAGAATCTTTCCACTCTGCCGCCTGGAGCACCACCCGCGTTCGGCGCTGGGCCCGCTTTTGGGCCCGAAGTGTCGGTGAACACTTTTGCCGAAGGTGAGAAACTGGTCCAGTTTCCGCTCACCGACGCCGAGCGCGCTATGGCTGCCGCCACGTGGCGCCGAACCCTTGCGTCGGTGTACGAGCGGCGGACGGGCCCGCGCAAACTGCGGCTTGAATCCAATCTGGCGCCAGCCACACGATGGGATCCTGCACTGCCAGGCGTGAAGATGGCGGCACAGGAGAACCGGTTCGTCAGGAGCAAAGCTAATCCCGGTTCCCTGCCCCCAAAAGACGAAGACATCGCTTACGCGCCCTTGACGAAACTCTCCCGCTGGATCGAAACGCGACAGATCACTTCCGAGCGCCTGACGAAGATCTATCTGGATCGGCTCGAGCGCTTCAATCCCAAGCTGCGATGCGCCATCACCATCACGCGGGAGCTGGCGTTAAAACAGACCAAGCAGGCGGATCGAGAGATCTCTGGCGGCAAGTACCGCGGGCCGCTGCACGGAATTCCCTGGGGCGGAAAAGATCTGCTCGACACAGCGGGAATCCCGACCACGTATGGCGCGGAACCTTACCGTAATCGAATTCCGTCGGAAGACGCCGTCGTTGTGAAGCGGCTTCGCGACGCGGGCGCGGTGCTGATCGCAAAGCTCAGCCTGGGTGCGCTCGCCTTGAACGACATTTGGTTCGGCGGGCAGACGATGAATCCATGGCTGCCGGAAGAAGGATCGTCCGGCTCAAGCGCCGGTCCAGGAGCCGCAACGGCGGCGGGACTCGTGGGATTTTCCATCGGCAGCGAAACTGGCGGTAGCATCGTGAGTCCGTCCATGCGCTGCGGCGTGACCGGCCTGCGTCCTACTTATGGGCGCGTGCCGCGCACCGGAGCCATGACCCTGTGCTGGTCGCTCGACAAGCTGGGTCCAATGACTCGTGGTGTCGAAGACACCCTGCTCGTACTGCAGGCGATCTCCGGGCCCGACGCGGGCGATATTGCGAGTGTGCCCAGCCATCTCGATTTCGACGCGACCCGCAGGATCAAAGGGCTGCGGCTCGGGTACTTCCCCAGCTGGATGAAGGAGCGTCCGGCAACCGAGGTGGATCGGGCTGCACTGGAGACGG
>Ga0210409_10008455_pt1 | contig 10478 bp, 9 predicted proteins | sample IncBWH17MmetaG_FD_161649 | JGI IMG/M metagenome (GOLD analysis project Ga0210409, IMG submission 161649) | Forest soil microbial communities from Barre Woods Harvard Forest LTER site, Petersham, Massachusetts, United States - Inc-BW-H-17-M | ecosystem: Environmental > Terrestrial > Soil >...
CCTTCCGCGATTATTTCTCGCTGCCGGACGCGCAGGCCGACTCTAGGCCGCCGTTCATCGCACTGATGTATCACGGCCGCGATACCCGGGCTTACGAATTGCCGGAAGAAGAATTGAATGCCTTCATTGCGCGACGCACGGCGATGATGCGGTCGGGCGATTCGAAGCCGATCAATATCAATCTCAGCGATGGAAGGGTGCTGCGCTTCGGTTGCACCGCCCTGCCGGACGGCGGACGAATGCTGAGCTATACGCCGGTGACCGATCTCGTCCGCCACAGCGACGACCCCTCCAGCGCCGACTACTATCGCTCGCTGCGCGACGACGGAGACCGCAAGCTTGCCCGGAATTTGCGGGCCGCCGAATAGCAAGGCCTCGCAGCTCGACAAATGGCAATTGATCGTCGCGCGCGCTGACCTTAATAACGTGGCATCACCCGACGCGTCCCTCGCGTGGAACTTTCTTTTTTGGTCGGCGCACATGTCCAGCGAACTATCCGTCCGCTTCGTCACGCCTCACGACTACGACCGATGGCTTCCTCTGTGGGACGGATACAATGCATTCTATGGCAGGTCGGGGGCAACAGCGCTTTCCCCTGACATTACGCGAATGACATGGGCGCGCTTCTTCGATGCGTATGAACCGGTGCATGCGCTGGTCGCCGAGCGCGGCGGCGAGCTGGTTGGGCTCACGCATTATCTCTTCCACCGCAGCACCACGGCGATCGAGCCAGCTTGCTACCTGCAGGATTTGTTCACCGCCCAGGCCGCGCGCGTCAAAGGTGTCGGCCGGGCACTGATCAATGGCGTCTGCGAGCAGGCACGGCGCGCCGGTTGTCCGCGCGTGTATTGGCAGACCCACGAAAGCAATCACACGGCGATGCAGCTTTACGACAAGATCGCGGAGCGCTCCGGATTTGTCGTCTATCGCAAGCGGTTCTGAACGCCTGGTCGCGGGGCGCGCATGGCAGGCCTGCCGCCACCAGCCTGTGGATAACTTTTCTGTCACCATCACGTAATACTGCGGAGGTAGCCTGCATTTGCGTCTGATCAGGCCCCCCGTCACAGATCAAGCGCCCAGCGGTCCCCGTCAGTCGCCGCGTCTGACCGGGGCCGCACTTTTTTAAAGCCAAGTTTTTTAAAGCCAAGTTTTTTTGAGGCCAAGTTTGCTTCAAAGCCAAGTTTGCCGCGTCTTCTCCGGGCCGAGCTTTCGCCCGCCGGATCGGGCCAGCACGCATGGTAGGATCGCACCTTGCAGGCTTGCAGCGTTGGGGCGCGCAAGCCAAAATGCCCTCCCACCTCTCCTGCCTCCTGCGTACGGGACCCCTGCATGCAAATTCGTAATCTCGGCGGCTCCGGCCTGCGCGTTTCCGCCGTCGGCCTCGGCTGCAACAATTTCGGCCAGCGCTGCGACCTCGAGACCTCGCGCAAGGTGATCCACAAGGCGATCGACCTCGGGATCACGCTGTTCGACACCGCCGACATCTATGCAGGGCTTGGCGGCTCGGAGACGGTGCTGGGTGCGGTGCTTGGTGACCGGCGCAAGGACATCGTGCTGGCGACGAAATATTCCAAGCCGATGGCAACCGACGGCACCAAGCAGGGCGCCTCGCGGCGCTACATCATGTCCGCGGTCGAAGCGAGCCTGACGCGGCTGAAGACCGATTACATCGATCTCTATCAGCAGCACGACTACGATCCGCTCACCCCGATCGAGGAGACCTTGCGGGCGCTGGACGATCTGGTCCGGCAAGGCAAGGTGCGCTACATCGGCAATTCGAATTTCCCGGCCTGGCGCATAGCTGAGGCCGAACATGTCGCACGCGCGCTGAACGTCAATCGTTTCGTCTCGTGCCAGGACGAATATAGCCTGGTGGTGCGCGGCATCGAGAAGGATCTGCTGCCGGTCGCGGCCGAATACCGGCTCGGCCTGCTGCCGTTCTTTCCCTTGGCGAGTGGGCTCTTGACCGGCAAGTACAAGCGCGGCACTGCGCCGCCCGACGACACGCGCTTTGCCAAGGCGCCGGGCCTGCGCGATCGCTACGTCACGCCGCGCAACGAAGACATCGTCGAACAGTTGACGGCATTTGCGCAAAGCCGCGGCCACACCATGCTGGAGCTCGCGTTCTCGTGGCTCGCATCGCGGCCGCAGGTCGCAAGCGTCATCGCCGGCGCCACCCGCGTCGAGCAGGTCGAGCAGAACGTCAAGGCGATCGGCTGGAGCTTAAGCGCGGAGGAAATTGCCGAGATCGACGCGATGACGAAGTAGGTCGTCATTCCGGGATGGTGCGTAGCACCAGACCCGGAATCTCGAGATTCCGGGTTCGATGCTTCGCATCGCCCCGGAATGACGTCTGATCCTCACCCCACCAGCCCCTGCATCGGCCTGGCCGCGGCGCTGTCTGGGAACACGGATTCGGCGAGCACGTGCTCGGCGAGGCCGAACTGGTCGTGCAGCACGCCCTTGATGACCGCGCGCAGATCGGTGGTCGGCAACAGATCGCGGCCCTGATAGAGGCTCGCCGGTTTCAGCGACGGCCAATCCGCAATCACCCGCCCGCCCTTCACCGCGCCGCCGGCCAATAGCGCGATGGTGCCGGTGCCGTGATCGGTGCCCTCGGTGCCGTTGATGCGCACGGTGCGGCCGAATTCGGTCGCCACCACCACCACGGTGTCGCGCCAGCGGGCGCCGAGCCCGCTCTCGAATTCCGCGAGCGCGCCGTCGAGCCCCGACAACAGCTGCGCCAGACGCCCGACCGGGCCGCCTTCATTGGCATGCGTATCCCAGCCGTCGAACGCGAGCGCTGCGATGCGCGGCCCGTCGTCGGCCGCCATCAGTTTTGCAGCACCTCGCGCCACCAGCCGCATCGCGGCCGCACCATTGGTGCCGGGCTTTGGCTTCATGTCGTCGCCCAGGGCTGCCTTCTCGAGCTGCAAGCCTTGCGTCAGCGCGCTCGCCAGCGCGACATCGCGGTGACGATAGAGTTCGACGAGGCGCATCGCGGTATCGTCGTCGGCTTGCGGTAATGCCACCGGCGCCCAGCCGACGGTTGGCGCGGCACCGCGCAACACCAGCGGCGTGGTCGGACCAACCGCCAGCCCACTCATGACGCGCTGACCCTTCGGCAAATTTTCCAGCGCGCGGTTGAGCCAGCCGGACTGCACGCGGCCCGGACCGGCAAAGCCGCTTTCCAGCACGTCCTGGCCGTCGAAATGCGAGCGGTCGCGATAGGAGGTCGCCACCGCGTGAATGACAGCGGCGTGCTCTTCGCGGTACATCCGGAAAAATTCCGGCATCGCTGGATGCAGCGCGAAGAAGGAATCCAGCATCGGGGCCGCATGCGGTCCGTCCGGCGTCAGCGCGATCGAACCATGCAGGCCGGCATAGTCGGGATCGCCCACCGGCGCGACGGTGGCAAGCCCGTCCAGCGCGCCGCGCAGGATCACGACGATCAGCCGGGGATCGCGGCCATCGGCGGCGCGCGCGAATTTCGGCAAATAGGCCCAGGCGGCAAACGAGGCGCCGCCAACGAGCAGCGCGCGACGCGAGGTTGCGAATGACGTTTGGCTTTCACAATAATCCATCGTCATCTCCTCTGGAATTCCGGCGACATCAAGAGCAGCGCCAGCGCCTGCTGCCGCGATTCGGCGTGCTCGATGGTGCGTCTCGTCTCCTCCGATGCCGCGTCCGCCGCGGCAACTTCGAGCAGGTCGCGGGGGTCGATGCCTTCGGCAAGACGCGAGGCGATCTGCGCGGCGATATCGAGCCGCAGCTTCATGCCTTCGGGTGCTGCCCATGCGGCATTGGTATCGGGAAATCCATTCGGCCCGGCCGGCGACCATAGCGGCTGGCCGAGCACGTTGAGGCCGCCGAGATAGCGGCTCGGATCTTCCGGAATGCGCGCCAGCAGTCGGCCGCTCGCCACCAGAAATTCGTAAGGCGAGCGGACTTTTGTCAGCGGCGCGTCCCAGGCCTCGCCGGAATCGACCAGGGTGAGCGCCAGTGCCTTGAGGTCGCCGTCGGTCTTGGTAAAACTATCCTGCAGCCGCGTCACCAGCGCCGGCGGCGGATCGTCGGCCACGAAGTGGCGAGCGAATTTGGTGGCGATGAATTTCGCGGTCGAGCGATGGCGCGCGATGTCCGCGAGCACCGCTTCGCCCTGCGCGACGCCACCTGCTTCATAGGTCTTGCCCATCACTGCTTGCGGACCGGGCTGGTGCGCGTTGGCATTGAACACGAATGTGCCGGGCTGGCCGAGCTGTCCCTGCCGTCCGGCAAAAGTCCAGCCGGTGATGATACGCGCGAGCGAGGTCACGTCGTCCTGCGTATAGCCGCCGCCGAAGCCGAGCGTATGCAGCTCCATGATTTCGCGCGCGAGATTTTCATTCAGGCCGCGGTTGCGGTTTTGCCCGGCGCGCGAGTCCGGTCCCAGCGATTGCTGGTTGTCGAGGAAGAACAGCATCGCCGGATGCTGCTCGACCGCCTTCAACATGTCAGCGAACCGTCCGAGCACGTAGGGCCGGATCGCCTCGCGCTCGAACGAGCCCGCCCACATCCGCGCCAGCCCGCCCTTGTTGGCGGAGATGCAGAAATGGTTGGACCAGAACACCACCAGCCGCTCCACGAACCCGCTTTCGGCGAGCGTGGCGCGCTGCAATCGCGCCAGCGCCTCGGCGCGAAAGGTCTTTTGGATGATATTGAGCGGCGGCTGCGGGGTTGGTTTCGCCGCGTTCGGCTGCATCGCGGGATTGGGCGGCGGCGCCTCGGCCGGCGTCATCGTCGCGCCCGTGCCGTTATTTGCCGCCGATTGCATCGCCGGTTCTTTCGGCGAAATATCCTGGGCGATGCTGGAGAGCGAAAGGTTCCGCCGCTGCGGCTTCGCGTCGGGCGGGCCTTGCGACGGCGGGCCCTCGGTCGGCGTCGCGCCCGCGCCCGATTTCGCCGCGGCATCGCGCGCCTGCTGGGTTTCAAACTGATATTCAAACACCGCTTTGGCCAGCGCCGGCGTCGATTGCAATCCGGGCACCTCGAGCAGCACGCCGTTGGGGCGAATCAGCTCGGCCTTGACGAACCCGCGCGGATCGGACGCCGCGTTGACGAAATCGCCGGACGCCCCGCCGCGCGCGCCAAACCCGAAGCGATTGAGCGCGACAAGGGCGTTCTTCGAATCGCGGGCCATCGGTTTTTTGCCTTTGGGGGTTGTTACCTTGGGGCTTTCCCTTTGCACTTCGCTAAAGCGGGCGGGTATATTTCGAGCGCCAATCATACTGCCGTTCGAGATGAACCCGACATGAAAAACGCAGGGAACGTTGGGTCCCAATCATGACAAATCGGTTAGAAATTCGCAGCCCACGCCGCCTCGCCTGCCCGGCATGCGGAACGCCATTCACCTGTAGCCCGGCGGGACCCTGCTGGTGCACGGAAGAAGCCTTCCGCCTGCCGATGCCTGATGGCGGCGAGGATTGCCTGTGCAGGGAGTGCTTGCGCGAGGCGGCGGCGAATCCGAAGAACCCACCGCCCTAAATCTCGACCTGGACCCGGTGCATTCTGATCTAGGGTCTGTACGGTGGCGGATTCTGGGAATGTGCCGGCGCTGACCTCACCAGGCTGACCAGCCACCATCGACGGGTACAGGCACTCCCGTGATGCTGTCCGCCGCAGCAGAGCACAGGAACACGGTGAGCCCGGCGATTTGTTCTGGGGTGACGAACTGCTTGCTCGGCATCTTCGCTCCCACCAAGGCTCGCTTTGCATCTTCTATGGAGAGTTTTTGCTCGAACGCGAGCGCATCGACCGACTTCTTGGACAGTGGTGTCAGCACCCAGCCAGGGCAGATCGCGTTGCACGTTATTGCCATCCCCGCCGTTTCGAGCGCCGTCACGCGCGTCAGTCCGACGACGCCATGCTTCGCAGCCACATAGGCGGCCCTGTGAGGTGAAGCGACGAGCCCATGCATCGATGAGATATTGATGATGCGCCCCCATTTCCGTTCCCGCATCCCCGGGAGCACCAGGCGCGTCGCATAGAAAGCGGCAGACAAATTCACGCCCAGGATAGAGTCCCACTTGTCGAGCGGAAACGACTCCAGAGGCGCCACACGCTGAATGCCGGCATTGTTGACCAAAATATCGACCGAACCGAATTTCGCCTCCGCGGCGGCGATCAGGCTTGCGACCTCCGCGGGCTTGCTGACGTCAGCTGCCGAGTAGGTGATGTCCACACCATAGGCGGCTTTCCAGTCATCCCGCCAGGCATCGATGACGTCATAGTCGCCAAAGCCGTTGATCACCAGATTGGCGCCTTCGGCGGCAAACGCACGGGCGATCGCGCGGCCAATCCCGCTTGTGGAGCCGGTCACGAGCGCCACCTTGCCTTTGATGCCATTAGCCATGTCATGTAACTCCACGTTCCGATCGGCCAGACCGCGCGGCCTCACCGGCGCTCATCAGCGCAAGTGGGCCGGCGCGGCTGTTCCAGTTCAAACAATACTGAGGAGACTTACTCGGCTAAGATCAGCTGAGCTTTCCGAAGAACCAGTTTTCCTTGGCGTTCTCGACAATATCGATCGCGATGTCTTCGGAACGAATGCCGGGATCTTGGCCGAGAAGCTCAACAGTGCGTTTGAAGAACGCCTGCTTCTGATCAGTGTTGCGTGTATTTGCGGCGGTCAGCTGGATGAAGATGAAATTGCTCGACCGCTGAACCCCGGCGTAGTTCGGTTCGAAGAACGCGTCACCGTCCTTCACCTGCGTGATGACGTGGAATTTGCCACTTGCAGGAACATTGTACGCTTCGACCATGGCGCGATGGACACCTTCCGAAACCGCGCGTCGAAAATTTTCGGGCCTGTCGCCTTTGAAGAATATCTGAGTGAGCGGCATCTCGCCTTCTCCTGGCATTGCGACCGCGTCGCGCGGTCGACTGATTAAGATTTGGCAGCCTCTGGGAAGCCACGGCGACCGATAGGCCGCTTCAGATCTAATATATACTTACTAGTCGGTATACATCGGCCGTCGAGCTTAGTCTAGTAGCGAAGGTATTCTGCTGTTTGTATGAAACTTGTAATATCGACCAGTCGGTATAGATTGAGCTGATGCCGCGGGACTCAAGCTTGACACGAACGCAGATTATTCAGGCCGCCGACGATCTGTTCTATGGCGAAGGGATTCGAAGCGCGAGCGTGGACGCCATCGCCGAGAGAGCCGGCGTCACCAAGCGTACGCTCTACTATCACTTCCGCAGCAAGGATGACCTGATCGCGGCCTACCTTGAGGCGCGCGACGAACCGACACTGGCCCGCTACGAGGCGTGGCTCGACACAACGCAGGGTACGTTGGCCGAACAGATTGCGGGATTTTTTCAAAAACTCGCGCGGGTCGCAAATAGCGCAAAATGGAAGGGGTGCGGCTTCTTGCGGGCAGCGGCCGAACTAGCGGGCAGTCCCGGACATCCAGCCCAAAAGATCGGCTCGGCACACAAGAAGAAGTTCGAGTCCTGGCTCGCTGGCCGCATCACGGGAGAGGGATTGGACGACGCGGCGCTTCGCGCGCGTCAACTTATGATCCTGCTGGATGGCGCGGTCGCGCAAATGTTGATCCATCGCGATCCTTTATATGCGTTGGCAGCAGGGAAGGCAGCGTCGGCCCTTCTTGCCAAGGAGGGGGAGCGATAGCGCTGACGGGCCGCGAATCAGGCGGAGATCTGGTTTGCAAGCCAGCCCATCAGCTGGAAGCGATTGTCGAAGGACCGGATAAGGATTTGCGCTTCCGTTACCTTCCCCCGCGGCAAGATTTCCGCGTCAATGTTTCCCATAAAGGAAAAAGCCTCCGGCGGGCATGCCGGAGGCTTCCTTGGAGATTTAAACGTTGATCGAGAGTTTCTCCTTTGCTGCCAGTTTCTCCTAGAAGTTGCGCTGAACGCGCAGGTTCAGCGAAGTCGTGCTGTTGTTGCCGTAGGTATAGGTCGTGGCAGCCAACGGAACAGCCGAGGACGGAGCAACTTGAGGTCCCGCCGCGCCCGACATGTTGGTCTTCAGGTAGGCGTACAGCACTTCGGCGCTGAACGTCAGGTTCTTGACCGGGGTCCAACGGGTCACGAGACCGATTTCGGAGATCGTGAAGCCGGGATCGCAAACCGAACCTGGCAAGAGAAACGCACCGGTACCACCACCATTGGTCAGGCCAGCGCCGCGTATTTGCGTACCGCCTCTAGCATCGAAGGTGTTGCAGAACAGCGTCTTGGCGGTGGCGTTGTAGCTCAGCCCGGCGATGCCGCCGAACAAGCTCGATGACCAGTAGGGATCCCAGTTGTGGTTGAACGCACCTTGGAAGCCCCAACCGCGGGTCAACTGCAGGCCCGTTTGGGGGTTGCCGTTGCTTGCGCTAATGCCTGAGTAGACCGCATCGGTCACGACGCCCATGGCGAACTTGGTGCCGTTATAGATGGCGAATGAAGACGGATCCGCTCCGCTGGTTCCCAGCACGTATTTCGATGCGCCCTGCGACCAGGACCCTGACATCTTGATGTCGTCGCCGGCACCAGTCGGGATGTTCTTGACCTGCAACGAAGCCATCACCGCACCACCGAAGGCATCGCTCGGGTGACCGAAGTTCACCGAGCCTGTCTGGGTGGCACCGATCACAAATGCCGCGTTGGTTTGAACGTTGCCGGTCGCGAAGTAACCAGCGTGGTTGTCATGGACCGCGCCCGAAATCTGGAACAGACCCCAAGCCTGATCAACCCGGATGTTACCGACGAAGTCAGGAACGCTGGTTCCGCCGTAAGCACATCCGTTCGCGGTGTAGAACGCGCTGCAGGCACCGCTGAAGCCGATGTTGCCACCAGCAGCTCCCGCGGTACCCCCAAGCGGTCCGGTTCCGACCGCGTTGATGATCTGGGTGCGGTTGTAGTCGTTGGCGCTGGAGTCGTCGACGCCGATCGTGGCCGACACGCCGTTACCGAACTGCCAAGAGTACTGGATGTTGTTGAGACCAGTGACCGTGTCGTAACCGCCGACCAGGTACGACGTGTTGTTGCCGGGATAGCCATGCCACGGCGAGGAGTAGGCCGAAGCGGACTTACCGAAGGTGAAGCCGGCGAACTGGATGAACGCGAATTCGACATTGACGTAGCCGGCTCCTATGTAATCCGGCACCACCGCGCCGTTGACTGCACCGGGAGCGACGCTGGCTGCAAAGCCGATGCTGCTGGTGGAACCAAAGGTGCTGAAATTCATGTCGACCTGGCCGAAGGTGCGGACCACGCCATATTCAGTCGCGGTGCGGGTATCGATGGTCAGCGCCAAACGCGAACGATCGTTGTAGAAGTTCGCATAACGGTCGCGGATGCCACCTTCACCATTCCAGAACGGCTGGTCATAGACACCGCCGTTGATGGTCAAATCGGCGCGCAGATAACCACCCAGCTTGATGCAGGTATCGGTGCCCGGGATGTAGAAGAATCCGGCACCATAGAGCGAGCAGATCCTCACGTATTCGACCGCTTTGGCCTTTACGGGAAGATCGGCTGCCTGTGCTCCGCCCATGGCGAGTAAACCCGCCGCTGAGCCGAGGAGTAGGCTCTTAACCATCTTCATGTTAATCCTCCAGTTGCTCCAAAGGGAAGGTTCCGGATCCGCTGGGTGAAACACCCTAAGGTTGGTTCCCTTGTCCCCAAACACCGCTTAGCCGCTTCGCGCCTTCGGACGCTCCCGCATGAACGCGAGGGCCTTTAGTGAAGCACCTAGAACGGAACGACCTCAGGGATGCCCCCCTCCGCCGCAACATGGATTTAGAGCACTAACTTTACGAAGTAAATTCGCGAAGTCAATTCTTCATGTGAATATGCGCGGCTGTTGCTTTTTTGCAACTGGCGGGTCAGCAAAGGTACTATCGTATGACTAAATAAACTTATATAATCAGCTTCTATTCCGGCGCGTGATCGAGTAAACTTCTATAACTAACTTCTATTGAAGCTGGTTATAGATGAGGCTACGCCGTATGTCCGCGAGAAGAACCCGTCAGACGATTGACTCGCCACAACCTTCTTCCGGCGCAACAATCGGCCAGCGCAGCGCAACCCGAAGCGAGTCAAATGACGAGATCGTCGGCGACTTCATCTGGGATATCGCTTCGCTCAATACCCACCTTGAGGACATCCGGCGGGCCTGGGCAAGGCTCCTCGGGATAAGCGGACCTCAATGGCTTATTCTTATGGCCGTTGACGCTTCAAATTCGCCCGACGGAATTTCCGTCGGCGACGTTTCCGAAAAACTTCACGTCCAACCGACATTCGTTACCGCTCAATCCAAAATCCTCGAAAGGTCCGGCTATTTGAGGCGGGAAGGCTCCGTCACTGATGGACGAATTGTACTTATGTCTCTCACCGATAAGGCCAGGCGGGAAATCGCAAAACTTTCCAGCCAGCGAAAAGCTCTGAATGAGTTTATTTTCGCGGATCTGAGCATTCGATCATTGCGG